>Ga0307982_1003681_pt1 | contig 12198 bp, 11 predicted proteins | sample OrgLakmetagen989_FD_201847 | JGI IMG/M metagenome (GOLD analysis project Ga0307982, IMG submission 201847) | Saline water microbial communities from Organic Lake, Antarctica - #989 | ecosystem: Environmental > Aquatic > Non-marine Saline and Alkaline > Saline | place: Antarctica: Organic Lake... | reverse complement strand
ACTGCACTGTATAGGGGTGTTTCTTTGTATTTGGGGTGTATTAAGTCGACTAGACTCCAGACCCCACCCAGCAAATCAAGCATAAACAGAAAATAGTTCGACTGGGGTGTGGTATGCCCTATGACTATGACCAAGGCCGGAATATTACTATTCCTCATGTACTAATCCGTTTTCGATTTGGATGCGTAGATCAGAGGTCAGAAGTATTCGGAGGTCCACGTACATATGGGATCTGAGGCGAATATCAGCAAAAGTTGCAAAAGCTACACATGAAAATATGCATATATACAAAAATCTGCCGCGTGGTGCTTTCTTGAAGCGAAATACGATATGAACAGTTCACAGCAGCCCAAAAGCGCCGAGTAAAAATTGAGTTTCATTGGACTCAAGTGCCATTGGCTTGGCTATCACCATTGTCGTCATTGTCACCAGCTACACGTGGCAAAGCCAACGGCGAGGTCAACCCCACAACTGCATTATGACTTTCATCGGCTGATGCCGCAGACGTAGCTGAAGCAGGTGAAGAGAGCATTGGGAGTGTAGTAGGAGACTCGACAAGTGCTAATGTAGGCAGAGTCGTGGGCGCTGAATCCGGTGCAGACAGGAGCGAAGAAGAAGAAGAAGACGAACAAGAGGGCGCCGAAGGCACGGCAGCAGGTGCTGCTGGAGGTGCAAGAACCGGTGGGAAGCTGGTGGTGTTATAACTGAGTGGAGGCAAAGGCGGTGAGGATGATCGGCGTCGTAGTGACGACGTGTCATTCATGGAGCCTTCTTCTACTTCTAAGCTTCTGTCCTCATTCATGTTGTTGTTGGCACTGATATCATTAGTAGAAGTCGAGGGAAAGTGCATGCGCAAGGAAGAGAGGAGCCGAGGAGGAGAAGCTCGGCCGGCCATCGGTGATCCCGGCTGGTAAAGTAGACAACAAGAAGGTACAGGGAGACGAGAAGGAATCCAGTTGACGGCATATATGGTGAGAGAGAGACATCAAAGAAGCAAAGCACAGCACACAATATTCTATTTAACTTGCAAAGTAGTCCGAATTCCTCCCTACTGCATCGCACCTGTGGCAAAGGCGGCGTCGAGGCTGCAGAACCCGCGCGCGAAGGTGCTCTTGACACAGAACCCGAGGCCGCTGCCGAGGACGCTAAGCTGTGATTGGCCGTTAATCCCGGCGTGGACCAGGCCGACGGCAATAGAGGGCTGGGCGCGCCACCGGTGCCCATTAAACTGCCGCTGCCGCCACCATTTCCGTGAGGGCTGCTGCTGTTCCCGCCCCCGCCGCCGCTGCCACTGCCGCCGCTGCTGCGGTTGCTACCGCTGCCGTTGCCGCCGCCGAGGGACCCAAAGAGGCGCAAGTGCCACAGTAAAGAGGCAGGAAGGCCGCCGAGGGTGCCGCTGCCCCCACCTAAGCCATCGCTGTCGTCGTCGCTGTCTTCGTCATATCCACCTCCTCCTCCTCCGGGGGACTCGGCACCTTTGCTGCCCTTCTCGTCAACATCCTCGTCGTCATCGCTTTCTTCGACTGCTGCCGCTACTACACGAGCAGCTGTAGCCTCACGCCCTCGCAAAGATTGAGACTCTTGGTGCGCAGCCTGCAACAGCATCGCCCTTGCCTGCGCTTGAAACAGCTGAGCTCGCAGCTCTCGCAATTGAGCGGTGGCCTCCCTCGTGCTCCCTCCGCCTCCGCCGCTGCCGCTCGAAGAACCAGAAAAACCACCGCCATCGCCGCTGCCGCGGTACCAGCGGGGCATGTGCGCCAAATCGCCACTGCCAGGCGAGGAATGCTCAGGCGGAGACGGGGGCGCCGGAGGAGGCGTCGGGTGGTCTTCCGGTAAACCCGGCACCCAATCCCAGCGGCACATGTTCAAAATGTAGTAGAGCACGTCGCTGGACTGCCACGACAATGGGCAGTTGGCCTGGGGCTTCAAGAACAAGAGCTGGCGGACCAGCCGCTTGAAGGGCTTCGGAAACGAGTGGTGCGCCTCCGGGTCAGGGTTCCACAGGCGGTACTTGGCGCCGTACCTGACAACCAAAAGCACACAAAAAGCCACTTGACGTGAAGAATGCTGTCAAAAAGCCAAAAGAAGGGCAACAATACAGGTCACTTGTGGAATGCGCGTGGACTTCAGAAAAGTCTCGTAACAATAAGAACTCACTCAATGCGCCCCACGAATTGGCGGTGCTGGCGCCAGGCCCGCCCCCAAAACCCGTGCGGCGAGAAAGGCACGTTGCTCAAGTGGGCCAGCCCGGGCCCCACCTGGAGTCAAAAATGACAAACAAAGAAACATGAGCGAGAATATTCGACGCTAATGATGAATAAGTGCAAAAGCAGCACTCAAGGACTCATTCACATTGGGAAGCCCCATTCTACCCTGTCACCGCACCAGAATGAAGGTGTCGTCGTGAGTGCTGTCGCCGCGCTGATTGTCGTAGACCACGCTTTGGTCGCCGTCCAGGCCCGAGTGCACGTACCTAGTAGGAGATGCCCGCTTTATACAATGAAGTGAGACTCGAGAAGCGGGTGCTTCAAGGATATTAGGGTGAGCAAAGGAGTAAAAGAAGCACGGAAGGCAGGGTCAATTGGGTGGGTTATTCTTCCTTACATGCCAATCGTTTCGCCGGAAGGCACGAGCACGGGAGACTTGAAGGCTAGCTTGGAGAATTCCTGGAAATTCGGTGGCAGCGTGCCCGAATACACTTGCGTCCACTGGTCGCGCCGCTCATGCTTGCCTAGCCAGCCATCTGGTGCAACCCACACCGTTAAGGGGCCCAGCTGGCCGCGCACCGAAATCGACGTAATTTCGACGAATTCAACGGGCAAAGCCTGCTTGCAAGTCAAGGTGAACATAACTCCACAAAATGTGTGGTCTTCGTGGTCAGCAGTGTCTACTTCGTACTGCTCTGAGACGGTGTAGTTGGCCTCTCGCGGCCGAGTCAGCGCCGCCATAGTATCTTCGACGCGAGGCTATCGCAAAGCTATAATTTGAAGACAATAGAAGCGGCTTTTTACTGATTTACCAAAAAGTGATGTGGCTCAAGCTAAATGGCTTCCCTGAATTGAGAGGGCTAAGGTGCCTCGTTGCACATGTTCTTCGCAGCTGGAAAGCCCTCCCTGAAGAATGAAAAAATAAACTTTCTTGTGTCGCCTGGGTACGTTCCCCAACAAATCACTTTTCTTCGGAAGATCCACCACTGCGTTCCGCGCCTACTTGTCGTTGTGATGTTGTGATGAAGATCAAAGGATACAAGCCTACCTGTAGATACAAGAAACACAGGAGATTAGGATGCTCACTGCTCACTGCTCACTGCCGTGTGTGCCAGGATTATCGAGTAAGCAAGTGGACCATTGGCATTTAATTCAATCAAAGTCAGCGTGTGCGTACAGCCAATTAACTAGCACTTCATTGAATTTCCAAAGGAGCATCACTTTAAGCTATGCATTTAGTCTTTGACGGAGCTGCTGTAGCGTTCATTACTTTCGCCATTACAACAGCTTTTCAACCTCTTGTGAATGTCCCGTAAGTAATTCAAGATGCTGCAAGCTACAATCTTATTCAAGACTTCATTGGTTGTAGTATTTTACTCGTTAGATAAGGAGCGCGCTAGCTATCAGTACTGTACTTCCTCATGTACAGATACTACAATCGCCTGTTTGCTCACTCCATCAAAAGCTTTAATAGGTAATGGCTCTTTGGCCCTTTAATTTGATGCATTCCCAACAGTTACATCGGAGCTTGGGACGCTTTTTGCTACTATTGGGACGACGGTGCTAACTTTGTGAGCTCGAACCTAGTCAACGATTCACTTACGTGGGAGAACTTACGAGCTATGTTAGCGGCAGAGCGCATCAACGTCTACGAGCCTCTAGCTTTGCTCCTTAAGGTTAGCACTGTTACCGTTTCTTAAATCATCCCATTCCTTCGTTATTTTGACATACATCCTTATGGATCGCTATTAACTGAAGGTCTTTTCATCTAGCTCAGTCTATTGTACATTCCTCCCTGGATCTCGCTTTGGCTCCGTAGGCAGCAGTGCGCCATGGCCACATTCCACTCCACTTTCTAATTCAAGACGATAGTAGCAGCGGTGGCGCCCTTGCCCAACGGCGCTGTGCTCTGCTGTTGCATGGAGCTTGCGCAGTGCTCCTCTACGCTGCTACCGTTTCACTTCTAGAGTTGCGCCGCCGGGTGCTTGGTGTTGATGAAAGTGGACGCCGGCACTGGAGTGTGCGCTTAGGTGCCTGCGTAGCGGTATGCCTGTGGAGCTGCCACCCTCTGCGCGCAGAAGTAGTGGGGTGGCCCTCAGCACAGCCGTATGCTCTGTCAACATGCTTGGTGCTTGCAGCCATTAACTGCCACCTCGCTGGCCACTGGCAGCGCCACCACCGGGAATTAACACGTAAACACCCAAGCGATAGCAGCGCCAACGCCAAGGAATCGAATAGCACAAGTAGCGGTGGTATTACGACTACTAGTAGCTGGTTCTGGTGGTTGGCTACTGTTTTGTTCTACGGACTAGCTTTCCTAGGAAAAGCGGCTGCTGTGCCCCTGCCAGCTTCACTTTTGGCCTTGGACTTGGCTCTGGCCCCACCGCTACCACGCAAAGGAAGAAGTGGCTCTAGCAGTACTGCTTCCAGTAGCAACAAGACGTGGCTTGAATATTGGCGCTACTGGCAGAGCTGTTTGCTTCGCTGGTTGCCTCTGACGATCCTGGGTTTAGGCATGGCAGTTTGGACATCTATGGCCAACCGGCACGGCGTGAACTCGGACGCGGACGTGGTCACGCTTGACCTGCCTGGGCGGATACACAAGGCTGCGGTAATCATATGCTGTTATTTCTTCTGATTAAGTTGTCAATTACTGCGCGCTCGAATCTTCTCCTAAACTTCAACCTTTCGTTATATTACGTTGGTTTTGGTCGTTCTCGTCATTTTTACTTCGTGGTCTTCTCGTCGATGAATAACACAATTACATACCCATGTGTGAGATCTGAATCCATCCATGTGCCTCTTGCCCATAGGTTACGCTGTGCCTTTACGTGGGCCTCGCTTTCTGGCCTCTCAATTTACGCCCTCATTACGACATGGGCCCACGGCTGGCTTCCAGGCTTGGCACTTGCCCGCACTTGCCGTGGCCGAGCTTTACATGGAGTTTCTTAACTGCTTCCAGCGGCGTCGCTACCGCTGTCACTGCGCCTGCCTCGGCAGCAGAAGTGAACAGAGCTGATACTGGAGCAGCGCTCCTCCTCGTGCACGGGCCCAATGACGACGCTCCGATGGTGGGGGCGGAAGTGCTGGCCATTGCAGCAGTTGTACTGGTGGGGTGCTGGGTAGCGTGGGCTGCGTTGATAGGGTGCTGGAGTGATGCAGAGTGGTGTTTTGGTCCCAAAAGGAACAGCGACATCGACAGTAATAGTGGCAGTAGTAAATATGATGGCAGTAGCAGCGGCAACAGCAACAGTAGCAGCATCAATCGGATTAGTAGCAACCAGGCTGGCGGCGACGAGAAGAAAGCGCTGCACACGAGTGATTCCGAGGTTGCATTCAGAGAGGCTAACACAAGAGCTGACTCCGCGGAGGCAGCAGCTATTGTGCGAGGTCAGCTCGCTTTCTTCGTGCATTGGCTCGGCTTTTGGCTGCCCGTGTGCGGCATCGTGCAGCATGGCATGGTATTACATTAGAGGGATGCCGTTGTGGCTTACTATACAGAGGGGTAAAGAGACAGAAAGTGTCTCTGGATGAACTTGCATGTGTTGTCATCTGCTCACAAAAGAATTGCTTTGCTCGATGCCTTGCAGGTGCAGTTGGGCGGTGACCGTTACTCGTATTTGCCCGACCTTGCTGCTTGCCCCCTCGTCGCTGCTGCCGTTGCAAACGCCCTTGGAAGTCCCGATCACAAGGGGGAGCAGTCAGCTTTACTCCCGTCGAGCGGCAATAGGCTTGTGCGATTGTTGATGATACTGGTAGGAAGTGGTACAGCGCTGTGGGCGTGCTTCTTAACTACGCCTGGCGCTCTGCTCTTCTGGCGGTCGGACGAAACTGCTCTTCGGCACGGCCTCGCGATTGATCCGGTGAGAGAACGTGTTGGGTTTGATTACTCTTTAGAGGCCTACCTGCTTGAAGTTCGGAGATCGGGAAGGAAATAATATAGAGGGAGAGAAATCAATTATGAAGGAGTTCGTAAAGATCCACTCGATCTTTTATTGACGTTTGTTCGACCCTCACAAACAAGCAAAGACACCATCTTTCTTGAGATAGTTCTAACTTTCGTCGCTTATATCACCTCTTTCATGCCATGCAATAACAACCACTGCGGCAGAACGACTGGCGCGTGTTGGACATTTACGGCGAGCTGTTCTACCGTCAGGGGCGGATGGACGAAGGCAGATCAATCTTAGAGCGTGCAACGCATGCGCTAGCGCCGTACCCTTCTCTGAAAGCTAAACTTGCGGTAAACAATCTGTGCGGCAGCATATTTGCCCCTCTCCAATGTGCAGTAGGTCATAGAAAGGACCGTGTGTGTTTCCTTGATTGACCTAATGTGACGCACCTTACTTCTTTTAAACATTTTAGATCGGTAAGAACTACGCGTTTCTCGGGGATCCCGACAGTGCCTGTACGCTTTATCGCACAGTCGCGGAGTCGAATCCTCCATGGCTGCAGCGTTCGCCGCAGCTGATGTCCAATTTGGGAGTATGCGCAGTGCGCGACGCGTTTGCTTCGTCGTCTCCTCCGAGCCACGTCGCCAACACGCAAGAAGCCATCGAGCATCACATGCAGGCCGCGCATTTCTTTCAACAAGCTGTGCGTCTGGTGAGAAGAGGCAACGATGCGCATGATGATGACGGTATTGGTGACGGCGAAGCTGATGCTTTTGCTGGCCAAGAGCAGAAGAAGGTGCCGTGGCACAAGCACGAGGTTGAAACAGTGGAAACCAATCACTTCAAATTTGAGGCTTGGCAAGCCAACGGTGGAGAATTCCAAGGAGCGCTCATGTGGTGATGTGCGATCGCTCATAATTTTACTCGGCAGTCAGTCAGCAGTAGTTCCAGGTTGTGGTTTTGGGGACAAATTTCGCTTCCGGTACCCCGCTAAAATTTATCTGTACTTACCTTCCTTTAAAAAATAACAACCAGCTGTAGGCGCGCAGGGGTGTCTATGTATCGCTAAGTCGTAAGTTGGTGACTCTTCACTCTTTAGAAACAAATTCATACAGCATACAGCACTCGATGTCACATATTATAATGCTCTTCGGTTTACGGTTTAGTGCGATGGCGGATACATGATGCACTCAGTAACCAAGAAAACCCAGGAGGCTGCTGGGTTTTCCCCAGGATATCCCCCAGCCCACTCCATATTTTTCTGATCTCTTGGCGGCCGAAAGTGGGTAAAAACCCAGAAAACCCGCGGTTTTCTTGGTTACTGGATGCACTAGACTGCACGTACTTCTTCGAAGTCTTCACCCTTCACTGCAACGGCCACCTAAGGCACTTGACACCAAGAGGCACCCAAGAGGAATATCCCTTCTAGATGCATGAGGTGCGTATGGCACTACCACATAAAATTTATAAGGACTGCACCAAGCACCAAGGCACATCAAACCAACTTGCTTGACGTGAGCGATAATCACTTGGGTGTGATTCGCAAGGCAAAGCACTGCACCTCAAAAACAATCCATGAAATCCTTACTGCCAATGTTTCGGTGGAGGTTGAGCGAGCATGGCATGCGCGGCATCCTTATGGATAGAGCGCCCCGTGTGCAGGTATCGATGTCCTAAGTCCTCCCTTGCCAACGCATGCGATGCTGAGGGCAGCCCGCTTTCTAATGACCCACCTTTCAACGACTGCTTTGCTTCCTTTGCATCTCTCGCACTTCCTCCTAAACCTGATGCTTCGTGCAGTTCCTGGTCGTGCGCGGTTCTCAGAAAATAGTCCACGCGGGACACTGCGCGGTGGTACTTCAACGTGTGCAAGTAGCCTCGCCGAGCAATCGCACGAGCTTCCAACGGGTGCGTCAAGAAGTGCAGCAGCTGCTTGGAGAAAGCGCCCGGGTCAGAAGTCGAGTACACCACCACGTGCTTCAGGTGCACCAAGGGGTGCGGCGAGGGCGCAAACATTTCATCGACAAATACGAGAGCGCCACTCATCATTGCTTCAAATAGCCGAAAGTCGCCTTCCCTGTGTTAATGATAAAAATGCACAATGATGGAGGCAAATTAGGAGTAGCAAGTGGGTTGATAACTCAATTAACCCATAGGGATTCCGTGAGCAAGTCTTCGAGCAAGGCAATAATTTTGTAGCTCCGTGTGAATTCTAGTCACCGACTTGTCAATGTCATAAGGCTTAGGTTAGGGAATAATCAAAAATGTTGTTTTTGCACGAAGCATGATTAAAATCAGGCATTGAAAATCAACCTCTGAACAGTATTCGCTGCGAAGACGCACCAATGGCTCGGGTTGCAAGTGACTACGATGCGGGCTTGTCGCATGGTAGCAAAGTAGTTGGCGTTGATTTCCTTGCGGCCCCCATGGTTCACTTCTCCGAGCACAGGCTGCTTCATTGTTCCGCTACGACCGCCTCCGTCTAAACCCTGCTTGCTAGTATCACTTCGGTCTGCAGAATGTGATTCTGCGAATTGCTGCCAGGTTGTAGTGGTCCAGTTGAGAATCTTGCACCGGGTGGGTTGCTTCTTGGGGTCGCAGCGCAAGCTCGAGACAAGGGGATAGAGCCGCGCAGCCAGGCCTTCGAAGCGGCGGCTAGATGATGCTAAGGATGGCCCACCTTGTTGCCGTTGATAGGTTTCCTCTCTCGGAGGTGGATGGTAGCGGTCTGATGCGGCATACGGCAAAGGGTAAAACGCGCGTGGAAGTCGCTTCCCCGGGCCCAGGTAAGTCCCGTCGCGTTTGTGTATCCAGCTCCGCTTGAAGTACGCCAAGTATGGGAGCTTCGCCACTGGGGGGTAGAATCCGTGGTGGTCCCCCTCGTCGAGCACGACGAGCCGAGGCGAGCCGTGCACACCCAAAAGCCTGGGCGCGAGTGTGGAATTGGCGAAACCCGTAGGGGCGTTGTTGGTGGAAGTAGGCAGCCACAAGACTGCGTCGGCTTGGGCGAGGGCGTGGACTCGCGTCAGGTACCTGAGAAAATGAGCTGCATTAAGAGTTTCATACCGTGCATGTAGCTCTATAGATCGTTGCACAACACTAAGAGACTACTAAAGATACGCGCTAAGAATAAAAGGCATTAAGTGCTACAGCAAAAATGCATGAGGGGGTGATTGACGATCGGGATGAAGTGAGTGAGTACTCACGGATGCATGTCCAGGCCTTGTGAGATAAGGTGGAAGAAACGCCAGCCTTTCCCGGGATTATCTTGCGGTGCCAAGTAAATGTTCCATGGGACTTTCAACTGAACGTCAGGTGCGATGCAGACACGCTCGCCCTGTTCTTCATCGTACATGCACTCTATGAGCGCAGCTAGTCTAGGTTCAGTGCCAGCATCATAACGAGTTGTACTAGCTGCAATAGAAGACTTGAGTGCAAATTGGCGCAAAAGGCTGAACCAGAGCATACTAAACACTGCAGTGAGGGCTAGTGACCACACCATCCGCCGCTGGCCTATGCTAGCTTTCCTATCTGCCAAAGCTTTTCTCATGTTGGTTACCTTATTGATTGAGTCAAGCGAGAAACAGCTTCGATGAAGCCAAAGTGACTTGCCCTGCTGCGAAGCACCCCTATATTGAAGCTAGCATATTGTATAAAAGATCATCGCATGAATAGGCTTAAACATATGTTTGAATGGCCTCTAGACTCATCATTTGGCTAGTAGTACTTGTTATGGCCATTTAGCCTGATGACATTTTGCGATTTTGCGACGAGTCCCTCTCGGGCATTTTCGCAGACCCCTTATTTATTCGTCGTTTCGGGAAATTGTTCATTTGCCGTGTTTCCAACCGGTTCCAACTACATAGACTATGTAGCCTACTTACTCAGCAGGAGCAACTGCAATAATATTACACTAAGGAGCGGAGCTAAGGAGCAGTTACATTAGATAAGTTAGGTACTGTAGCCAGTCGTCTACATTCTACATAACGCGAATATTGTACGCTGCCGGTGCCATAGGAAGTATTGTGGTAACACTGAAACAATCGACGCGGCAACAACATTGACTTTAAATGATGTATCTATATCTGTAGCAGCACGATAATATGTCGAGAACTTGCAGATAGTACAGACAAGGCTTGTGTTTTTACGCGTGCTCCGACCTGGAATTCGCTACCGTCATTGGATAAAGAACAATCGTAGTTGTCATCAGCAATGCATCAAACCTACTCGCTAGTCAACCCAGACGAGCCAAATGAAGATGACGATTACGACGAATCCACAGAGGAGAACCTCAGCACGATCTGGGTTGTGCTGCTGATACACTTCTTTGGAGCAGCGCTATGTGTACCTGCCTTGCCCATGCTCATTTTGGAAGTATGCAATCGTAAGTCGACCGAGTTACCATAAGTTCCCGATGATGCACTTATCTTTAATTTTTATGCGTTTGGTAGATGACCCAGCCGCTGCTGCAAAAGCTTCGGGCTTGCTGTCGGCCGGTGGCAGCATCTTGACCCTTTTTGCGGTCCCGTTTTGGGGCGCAACCAGTGATGCTATTGGTCGCAAGCCTGTCATCCTGATTGGGCTTTTGGGCAACGCCGTTGCATATGCTTTAGTCGGCCTAATTCCTTCAATGAGCTCCCTTATCGTTGGCGTTGTTATCACAAGGGTGACCGTGGCTACTGTCACAGTATGTAAGTGTGTTCTAACGCATTTGTTATGTTGTCTCGCTAGATCCTTTATTTTCTCTCTTCTGGTATATCACAGGCAGAGGATCAATCACTGACGTGATGGCAAGGACGAGAAGGCGAACACGGCGTGAGCAGCGGCAACAGAAATCGCTTGAGGCTCAATCTAAAGCGCAGCGCGACAGCGGTCTTCGTGCAAACGCCAACATAGGTAGTAGTAAAGATGACGATGAGAGCGTGTCAACCATTCACAGCCTCGACACGGATGACCCCGTGAAGGCCCGCGCCATTAGCCAAGCGAGAGCTCTGCGCGTCCTTTACAAGCACTTGCGTGAGTGGCGTGCTCGCAATCCTGACGAATCGTTCACGGCATGGATAGCATCGATCCACCCTGAAAATGTTCAACTTGACCCCCGGATGGATATTAAAGATAACCCTTGGAAACTTGTATGGGAAGCCGAGCAAGAACACTTCAATTCGAAAAAAGAGCGCGCTGAGGAGAGGCCGCTGTCATCTTCAAATGAAGAGCCAGGCGATTCTGATGTTCACGTTGGGGACCGCGTAGTCGTTACTGACGGTGACGACGAAGGACGCTTGTGGGGCGGCGAAGGCGACGGTTGGGGCGGTGGTGTTGTCGTTGCAATCGTGGCAGGATGGCCGGTTGTTCGACGAGACGGCTGGGATGAAGATTTTGAGTGGGAATATTATCGTAAAGTAAATTCTGCGGAAGCACCCTCAAGTGACTTCGACTTTGACTTTAATAATGGCTATCAGGCACCCACCGCTGCTGCTGTTGAATCTGGGAATGTCGACGTGGTGGGTGATGAGGCCTTGGGGCCTATTAAAACAAGACGCTGGCCTCGTCCTCCGTCAGCTAAGATTGAAAAGACGTTCGCTCAACGCCCTTCAAGGGAGATGGCTGAGCCAGTTTCAAACAGAACGCCATCTGAAGACACACCGGGCAACAAGGTTGAGAGTGAAGTTTATGCAGCATCATCACTAACTCGGAATTTTGCTAGGGTTGGTGCCATTAAAGGCTTTACATATCTTTTCGGTCCACTCAGTGCTGGTTGGCTCATTTCTCACACTGGAAACACAAAGCTGGTGTGCCTTCTTGTGTCTGGCCTCGACTTTCTGGCATTCATTGTTGTTCAGTATTGGATGAAGGAGACTATTCAGAAGCGTGCACCCAGCATCGCTTGCGCTCAAATCAATCCGTTCCCAGCCCTCAAGATTTTCGGCACATCGTCTGCTATTGGTGCTCTTCTCGTTCCACATATTCTTGCAGACGCTGCTCGATGCGTGCACTCTATCCTGTTCTTGTACTTGATCGTCAAGTTTCAGTGGACCCCGATCCACATTGGAGCATTTTTTACGGCTGTTGGAGTCAAGACCGTGATCACACAGGCCCTA
>Ga0307982_1003678_pt1 | contig 12212 bp, 18 predicted proteins | sample OrgLakmetagen989_FD_201847 | JGI IMG/M metagenome (GOLD analysis project Ga0307982, IMG submission 201847) | Saline water microbial communities from Organic Lake, Antarctica - #989 | ecosystem: Environmental > Aquatic > Non-marine Saline and Alkaline > Saline | place: Antarctica: Organic Lake... | reverse complement strand
GCCCCCGCCCACTCCTTCACTTTCACTGAGGAAGTCTACCAGGGAAGCGTCTTCGAACCTTAGCACACCTGGGGCGATAGCCACTAAATTATTCCTATGTCGTATGCACAACGCAGCTCGCACTTGGATGTTCTAACTTCTAGTGGACACACGAATTCTAAAAAGTAAGTTCCAATCTAGGGGAGAAAAAGACAAAGCCATGAGATATCCATATCCCAGCACAGTACCGCGCTTGCTGTATGTAGAGATGGAGAAGCAAAGGAATTATAGCACCCCTAAACTAGAAACCGTAGACAACAGCGTCGCCGCTTGATAGACATAGTAAACAGTAACCTCTTACTCGTTGCCTTCCTAATCATTTTCAAGGCCATTGTCGCCGCCACCGTGGTTCATGTTGGCACCTGCGTCAGTGAGGCTTCCTCCCAATGCCAGATGCAAGGAAGTCTCAAGCTGATACGCCATGCCTGGAGCTGTAAATGGCATCCTAGAACAATATGTTTTGGCCATTGTTAGCGGCATAAAAGGAGGCAAGACGAAAGCAAGTGACGAGCAAGGAAAACGAGAAAAATGAAGAAGAATTCGAAGCGACAAATGAACACATTGAAAAATATCTCGCCAAAAATTCTCGCCAAATTACTCACTCGTTCATTTCGCTCATGAAGGCCATGATGCGATCTTCCAGTTGCCGCGGTGGCATGCGATGCTTACGGCTCAGAGGTCGCACCTTGCAGCAACAAGAGGAAAATGGCAGATGATGAGGACGTGAAATCGAGTTCCAATGAAAACAGAAGGCAGTCTCGCATTAATTTACAAACAATATTTTCAAGTCAATCATAAATCATCATTGATACGGGAATAATGGTAGGTGTACAAAGGCCAGAGAATGAAAGAGTGAAGACATTTAAAAATAAAACGGCTTTTGTTTCTTTTTACGAGCGAAGATGAACACAAAACGCGGAAGTAAAAAGGTAGCAAACCTGCATGCGGCTGACCATTCCTACGGCCCCAGCAGCTGCAGCTGACTCCGCAGTCCACGGCACTCTTCTTCGGCTCGAATCTCTACTTGACGTTGACGCGTTTGAAATACTAGTAGCCGAGGCAGATGCAGCAGCCGTAGCCGTAGTGGTGGCATTGGCAGACGGTGACGGTAGCGGTGTCTCGACTCCCGCCTCTGCACCTTCCTCCTCTGGCAACGGTTGATAACGCGGCAGTAACACGCCACTAGGCAAGAGGTACATGCTGGTGCCAAGTGGTATCATACGGCGCGCTTCGGATCGAAGGTGCTTAAGCCGTTGTTGCCTTCTTTTCTGATCATCGCTGCTGCTGCTGCTGCTGATGCTGCTGACGCTGCTACTGCTGTTACTGCCGCCGCACATAGCTTTGCCGTATTTGCCATTGCTGCTGCCGCTGCTCTTCGGCGGTTCGTCAGTCTCCGCCGATGCCTCTATCATATGACTAAGAGCTCCATCAAGGTCGTTATGCTGCTTACTGTCATCAATGTCGACTTCTTCAGTAAGGAGTTGAGGAAAACCGAAGTTCGGAGCTCGCAATCCACTGAGTGCCTGTTTTATTGAGCCATCATCCAAATCAAATCATGGTTTAAAATGAGGGCATGAATGCCAAATACTAACAAAATTTGTAGTTCGTATGTACTCATCAACACAGTCAATTGTCTAATGCAAGGAAATGAACGGGACATGAGAAAAAGGGGTTTGGTTAGTCGCACTAACTCTAGAAAATAGCGACAAATTGAGAAGATAACTTAAATCAACCTGAGCCACCAAAACGCTCCGCAATCCCTTCATGCCTCCACCACTGCCGTCTTCTTCCTCCTCTTCGTCTTCTTCCGGCACGCCAAGGTCGCGAAGAGCAACACCGGGGCGGTACATGTACCTAATAAGAGTGGACGCGCGTCAGAAGTAACAACAGCGATGAGCACCACAGCCAGCGCTGCGTTACGAATTGGTGACCCAGATGACAATAACGAAAGAGAGGAAGTTCTAACGAGAGACAAAGCACACTTGTGCTTATTACGAGGGTTCAAACAGTCCTAACAATCCAACGGATGTATACGGTATTTTCAACTTACTTTGTCCAGGAGGGCCAATCTGGCGGCGGCTCGAAATCCACGTACTGCAGCGTGTCCCGCACCTATTTGCGTTGCAGTTAATGCGGATGAGTGAATGATGAAGTAAATGAGTTTTACAGCTGTCACGCATTTCGTGAACGCATGATTGAAAAACTTGGTTAGGGTCCCATGAGGACGAAAGTTCCTCGAGAGTGTGATCAAGGTTAAGAAAGAGTGCTGCAATCGTCAAGGTGGTGCTCTATTTACCCTCGAGAAAAGGTACTACAGATAGAAAGATCGACAGTGTACATGTGCGCAAGCGTACCTCGCCCATCTCAGCGCCCTCGGCTAATCGTGGATCTAATGTAGTACGCGAAGCTCCATCTGCTGCTGCTCCTGAGCTCGTGAGGTGGCTGGTGTACGAAGCGTGTTCTTCCAAGCGCATCACATAGCCGTTTGCCTGTTGGCATGAACAAGAGGAGGAGGGGAGAAGGAGGTGTTAAAAATGAAAGGCAAAAAATAAAAGATAGAATATGGTCAACGACAAAATGAAAGTGAAGTCAAACTACATGATGAGGTAAATGACTAGCCAAGGGGAATACTGGGCGGAATAGGTGAATTTTGATTCGTTCACACATACACGTACTTGAGAACCACGGCCAAAAGAGAAAGAGCCGTCGCAGTAATAAGTGTGCTCTTCAGGGCGATTCCTTCTGCTGCTGCTGTTGCTAGTACTGCTCCCGCTGCCCGCGCCACCACCATCAGCATTAGTGTTGCCACCACCGCCGCCGCCAAAAGGTGTGATGAATGAGCCTGTGAGCCAAGGTGGTAACCGTACAATGTCGAGGTTGCCTGCACCATTGGTAGCAGTACTATCTTCAGCTTGCACGGATGCAGGATCAGTAGCATTCCCAGCGGCAACAGCACTAGAAGTAGCTCCAGCTGCAGTCTCAGCCGCCTCGCGCAACGCCCGGCGAAACAACAGAGTTGCTTCGTAGGTGATTCTGCCACCATGACGTATCGATGAGAAAAGGAATGGAAAAATCAAATGAGTGCCAAAAGAATATGAAAAATTAACAGTGTCATCATATGCTTTATGCTTTACATTCTTGCCTGATGAGGAGTTCAAGAAAGACATGTGTACAAAAAATCTTACCGGAAGCAAAAAGTGAGGTCAAGCGTTTCTAATTGAAAGAGCAAACGTGGCGCAACGAACTCCTCGTTTTGGTCTCGTTGAAACATTCGACCGGCTGAACTAAAATCAAGTGATCTGCGAAGGCACAGCAAGCCGCAGAGTGCTTGTCGAGAAACCATTGGAGAATGCGCCAGAGAAAGGACGCGCAGCGATGGCAGCAAAAAACGAGAACCACCAACTGCAGGCGTAGCCCCGCTTCTGTTTGGTTGTTGTGCTGATGAAGACGTTGATGACTGCGGCACTTGCGGTGGCTGCAGCGTAGGCGGCGAACTATCTATACCACGCTGGCTTGAAGCAGGCGTGAAATGATGGCCCCAGGGAAGATGCTCCACCACTGGAAGAGACGACGACGAGGACGACGACGACGAAGCAGCAGCAGCGGCTCCATCTCGATCGAACGAGATTTTGGAAGGCGAGAAGCTAGAAGCAACGGGTATTGGTTCATTACATGCTTTCGCCAAGAAATCCACGAGAGAATCATTAGCTACTCCTTCGCAGCGCAGCTGTATAAGCCTGATTCCAAAAAATATAGCAATAAAGGGTGTCACAAAATACGTCAGCTCTCTTGCACAATGAAACCATAACGTTTTCAAAGTGGCTAGAATGTCGATGTTGGTTTAGCTACATACATCGCTAGATTCAAGTTGTTGCCGAAAACACTGACAGAACTTACCCATTGTAGCGGCTCCACATTCGTTGCACGACTCCTATTTGATAGTCACTAGTTAACCACCCGAAGTGATCAGTCATAGTACATGCTTTGAGCAATTGCGTGTCCTCGTGTCTATTTTCTTCATCAGAGGAGGAGGACCCAAGTGCAAGCACCTTGCGTCGTGCATTCACCACCAGTACTGCTCTGGACAGAGCACTGCACACTGCAGTAGCGAGGCACCTTGCCTTCGCTTCACAATAGAGCAATACATGCTCTAGCAAAATTTCAGGCAATGCCTCCATGAAGTCGAAGAAAATTATCAGTAGGAAGTTGTTAAGTGGAATGCGAGTGATGCCCTTGAGGACGATTTCAGAGCGCGATAGCAGCTGCCCTTAATTGTATTGAGCTCGGATGCTCTGATGCTCTGATGCTCTGATGCTACAATAGTACTGAAAGCTCAATTCTCATGAAGATCCGAAGATCCGAAGATCCAAAAAAGAGACACCGCTTCTCTCTGTTGGAGTCCTGTACACTTATCCGTAACCCCCTGTAATCGTAATCGCCAGTTCATAGTGTTCACTGTTCGCCGCTCTCTCGCTCACTCCAGCCATATTCTCACCGACTTTCTGGCCTATTAGCCCCTGCAGTACACGTTGGTTCATTTCAGTCCGGCTCCCTATAATGGTCTATTGATGATTGTAATTTACCCCCTTGTACGTCTTGCTCAAGTATGTAGTCGCCATTGAAGAAGGTGAAATTGATTGCTAAAAAGTATAACAAGACAAACGAGGAGAAAGGAGCGGATAGTCGAAATGCGATACTCCAGCCAGAAGGGGGTTCGGCCGTATATGTTTCCTTTCACCTTTGCCTCGCCCTCTTCTTCAACAAAAAGCCTTCTCACGAGTTCTGAGCTCAGAAAACGAGAAAAGGTTTGCACGGAGAAAGCGGGCACGGGGCAAAGGAAAGAAAGCATGAAAAACAGCGTCATAATTCTGAGCCAGAGCGCCAAGTAATGTACCAAACACGATGACGCACACTGCTCAAGATAAAGGAAATCGTCAGCAGCATGCGCACGTGCAGAACGAGTCTTGGTCGTTGCATTCGGAAGGGATGTTGAGAAAGAGAAGGTTCACGAATGATTTTTTTTTGTTTGTTTGATTTTTTTTCTGGTGAACGATGGAAGAATATGAAAGTTGACGAAGAAAAAAAGAAAAAGAGCGCTTGCTTGGTCATGTTTTGGCTTTTCAGTCAAAGTAATCAAGCAAACAATCTCATCCTTTTAGTCTTCAGCCGCTGGGGTCCTATTGAACAGGCAAATCCAGCGGCTACGAAGATCAGGTCATGAATGCCACGCCGCTCTTGCGTTCTATAGTAGGAAATGATGGAAGAATAGAATGTAATGGTTAGAGAAGGTGAGCACAAGGGACGGTAATCCCTTGTCTAGCGTGGTAATTTTGTTCCTCCTTTCCTTATTTCAGCTTTATTCTTCCTTCCTCAGCTCATCTCATCAATCAAACTATATATTTTTTTTTTCCCATACCTGCTTCTACGTTACGACGGTAAAAGTCTGCTTCATCCGCTGGTGTGTGCTCATCATACGGGGTTTGAAACAGGGCATGCAGGCGATGCACCTGTATGATTATTATCAATCAAATGTTATATTCCAACCAAACATATACATAGGCGCACACATGAGCACAGGAGTCAAGGTGACTGTGTCAAAAGTTCATAGAAGCAGCTTACACTAGGATAGAAAAGTAATGCCTTTGACAAGTGTGCGTGAGAGAGAAAGACTAGAGATGGCAAATCGAAACGTGCAATGATTGACACCTTGGAAAAGTCGCCCGTGGCAGCAGCGTCGTACGCATCGACCAACATCCACTCGCGGGCAATGTACTGAGCGGTAATAAAACAAAAGAGGAAAGGGGGAGGGCAAATATAAAAAAAAGAAAGAGTGTGAGGTCAAGCATTCATGGAAGAGCGAGCAATTCAGACCGAAAAAAAACTAGTTCAATTCGTTACGAAATGCGAGTCATGAGGTCCTATCAACACGCGCGCTCACCTTAGGATTTGCTTTCCGAAGCCGTGCAGCTGCGGCAGCGCCGCTCTTCTTGTCGTCGTCGCTGGCATCCTTCATTTCTTCACTTTGAAACACGGCTAGGGCTTGCAGCCACTTCCGAAGCCAATTCGCCCACTGTGCATCCGTTACTTTGTCGCTGGTCGGCGCCGAAAAGGACCGACGCAGAGGCACCACGAGTGCGGCATCGTCCTTAATGATCGGTGATTGGTCGGGGCTCCATTTTGCATCGCCACCCTCGCCGCAGCTGCTGTCACTGACGAGGTCAACGACGGCCGCGAGTTGACGAAAGAACATGGTGTAGTCTACTTTGCTCTAATGTTGTATATAAAAAAGGTTAAAGAACGAACCAGACGCAAAAGAACAGCAAAATGGGTGTGTTAGGAAAGCATATCCGAGAAAAATTGAGCATTGTTTCTCATAAAATGGCAAGGTGGAGAGCATTCGCTGACATCATTTTCAATTATTTTACATTGAATGCTCTAATTTCACCGGTACCTTACGCAGGAGCGGCTCGAGTTCTTGAAACAGTTCCCCCACTTCGGAATCCACTACGCCAAAGGGAGACGCCGTAGCAGCAGCAGCAGCCTCATCGTCACTTGAAGCGCTCGCCGGCGGCACATGTAATCCCAGCTTGCGCGCCCAGCACGCGTTGAGCGCATCGCCAAAAGTGGCCTGAGCTTTTTCCACCTGTAGGTGGTTGGGAGGGAGGGGCATAAATTCAAACACACAAGAAGTGAAGTGAGACTGGAAATCGGGAACCCAAAGAGATCGGATCTCTTTAAAAATATTTGCGATTTTCTTCCAAGCAGGCACACAAACTGAGTGTCCATCGTCTCTGAACTTTTAAACGAATCAATCGGCTGGAATTTGCTTCCTAAATCACTTCTCCCCCCCCCTCTTTTACCGCATTCGTCAAATCCGCTTGATTGCCGCCGAAGGCCACCAAGAGGGGCGCGCAGGACATGGCCAGCACTTGCCAGTTCGCAAAACCTGTTAGAGAATGTGTTTGTGTGGGTGTGCGCGTTTAGAGTATGAAGGCTATTCAGGGCTATTTTTGGTGTCGCACGTGCCTCGTATGAAAAAAAAAAGGCCGAAAAAAAAAAACAACGGAAAAAAAAAGGACACCAAAATGAAAATGTGCCCTAAACAGATGCCTTGAAGAAACCCTCGCCTACAGCTTGACATCAAAGTACATGCATTCGTGTTGTCATACACCTGCGTTGGGTTGGTTCATGAACACATGCCCTAATATGCAATTATTTACACGCATACATTCGAGCAAGTCCACTTCATGTCATACACCTGCGTTGGGTTGGTTCATTAACTTATACCCTAATATATACACACCATAAAACAGAAAAGCACGCGCATTCTTACCTGCGTTGGGTTGGTTCATGAAGGCGAAGTGGTTGCCGGAGCCTACCCACTTGGCGAAGCCCGGGTCGTAGGCTTCCAAGAACCCAAACGGGCCGAAATCCATGGTGCGGCCCCCAACCTGTACATATATGGTGTGGGTATGGTGTGAGGTGGTGTGATGAACGTGCGAGATCGTAAATAGAAAGGAATACGCAAAGGAAACGAAGAAATCCAATGTCAAAGATACCCTAAAATCATATTTGAGAGAGAGTGATCGATTTTACTATATCTGATTCCATTTCATTCTGCATGCGTCATTTCAATTCCCTGCCTCCTTTACGTTTGCCCTTTATCCTTCCAATTTCTCCTCTCTGCCTTCCATACCAGGCAGTTGTCGCCGTTGAAGTTCCCCTGGCAGAAGCCCACCCGCAGCCAGTTCGCCGTTAGAGACGCCAGGCGCACCGCAGACTCGTCCAAGAAGGCCAAGAGCACCTGAGTGAAATTAAACGAAATCAATGAAATTGGTGGCATTGGTTTTCATCAGACATAGCTACAGTTGCGAAGGAAATAAAAAAGCAGCAAAAATATGAGCAACTTGAAAGCAAAGAAACAAAACTATGAAAATACCAAAATCCAACGTGCAATCCTCTTTCAAATGATACCTCTTTGTTCAGGCCATCTTCCACTTCACCCTTCATCAGCATGCCACCGTCAGACGAGGAGGAGGAATCAGCCTCGTTGAGTTTCTGCCACACGTTTGCCGGAAGCAAGTGGGGATATTCCCGGAAGATGGCGTGCGCCACCATGGCTCGCAGGGCCTTCAGTTCCGGCGAGGCTTCTGGTGCGTTACATGTAGTAGGACAAGTAGCAGAGGGTTCGTGTAAGGTTGAGAGGAAGAGGGGAGAGGGAAATGAGGCCACACACTAAGAACCAAGTCAATCGAATGAAATTCAAAGAACCATACTCGAGGGAAAGGAGATGCAAAATTCCTACCGCTGCTGCTGGATTCTTGTTGCGCTGACGACTTCCGTGCCCGTCGCCCGTGCAGATCCAAGTGACCAATCCGAGTGAAGGAGGGGGAGACGCGGGTGGAAATGGCGCACCTCGAATTGATACAAATGAAAGAGCATGAAGTCGTGCGCAAAGTCAAGAAAAGGGGCAAGAGAGAGTGATGTGGCGATTTTGAGACTCCAAAAGCGCTGAAAAGATAGAGACGGAGGGCGACGAAAAAGGAAAAGCGCGCCCATGAACTAGCCAAGAAAGAACACACTGTTTGAACCAAACTACGAGTCTCCTCTCACGTTCTGTATCAGAGTTCGTCCTTACTCTATTCTATTCTAGCATATCACACTCACTGCTCGATGCGGACCACGTCCGGGTCGGTTTCTCCGCCCATCCCTGTAGCCATGCCCCCCTGGTTGCTGTACCACGCCCGCCGCACCCCTTCCTTTTCTGAGATCACCAGGCTCAGAGCACGGGTGGTGGGCACCCCGAGAGCGTGTAAGGCTTCTGACGCCAAGAACTCGCGGATCTAGCGGGGGGGGGGGGGTATACATGTGCACGCAGGCATGCACGTCACAAATGACAAAAGGAAGAATTGGGTTGCGAAGGAACCAAAAAGAATTAAAAAAAAAAGACTGAGCGTGAATTCGAGTGCCAACCATGCACGAGTGCATGTCTTAAGACGAGCAATGGTAAAATTACCGAGCTCCGAAGCACGGCCCGACCATCGGCGCCGCGGCAGAATGGGGTGGTACCCGAGCCCTTCAGCTGCAGCTCCCACCTATGAATGGGGAGAGAAGCGAAGATTCATTATTCAAGATGCCACTTTGAGAGAACGATGGAAAAGAATGTCCTTAAGAAAGGCCGATACACAAAGTACAACAAAGCGGTTATAAAGACTGGTAATTTAGAAATAACTTGATGTGGGTAGCGAGTCGAGTTGCGTATAAGTAGTATACGGGATAGGAAGTAGTTGTAATAGTAGTGGTATATGTATCACCCACCGCCGCGCCGCGGTTGCTTCGTCTCCTTCTGTGTTCGCCAGCGCCGAAGTGGGCACCGCAGCACCGTAAGCCACCGGATCATCAATCATGGTGTCCTGAGCTCCATTCGCTTCCTGTGGCGAATGGAAATTAGCACAGGGAGGGGAGACATGCAATTCTTTCGAGGCAGTAAAGCGACCACTGGCGCAAGCACACCAACATAAATTCTTGTGAGGGGAAAAACCTTCTATAAGAAGGAAAACCCCTCTACAAATGAGTCGATGGCTTTTTTTTTTTCTCATTCCCAATCACCCACCCCCCACCTGAGCGTTCGGCCCGCGCGCTGACGCAGGCACCACCACCTCCCCCACGCTGGCTGCGCGCCCGTCGCCGTAGCCGTTGCCGGTTCCGAAAGGGCAGTTGTTGGTGTAAGGGGTACCCATGATGCTGAGCGCGTAAGGCGTGCACCAGCTGCGCAAAGCTAGGCCCTGTTCAGACCTGCACAGGCATGTCAAGGAGCAAAGCAGTACTCGCGAAGTAAGGATGAGGAGAATAAATGTAAGAGGAGAAGTGTTTGACAAAGTAAAATTCCGATTGACTTCTTTTTTTTTTTACAGAGCGTTCCTAGAGTATTGCATATAAAGGCTAGGCAACACGAGTGAACAAGAACACGAACATGAACACGAACAAGACCAAGAACAAGCCCTTTTTTACCCCAGCGGCGCCGCTGCATACGCCTTGGGATCCACGGCCTTGTCTGGCGATTCGGCACTGGCCGCTGCGACGTCACCCGAGAAAAAGCGCGCGAATTCGGTGCTCTCACACGCTGCGTCAGAGAGGCCGAGTTCGGAAGCAGTCGCATGGCTGTAGAGCACCAGCTGTGGTTGCGGCAGTGGCGTCGGCAGCACAGGCACCCAATGACCACTCTTCACTTCGCGAGGTGTTTTGTTCGGCTGCTGCGCTGCTGACTCGGGGTCGGGGGCTAAGTGACGCAGCCAAGAATGGTCCGCACGGGCACCCAAGTCTTGCAGAGTGCCTGTTGCTGCCGAGGCCATCGCACGAGCATAAGAGGTAGTCGACGACGACGCCATCAGTGGTACGAAAGGCTTCCGAAGAACGCCTCGAGAAGCTAGGGAGCGTAAACCTAGCGTGGTGCGAAAACTAGTGACAGTCGGAAGTGTCGCAATCAAAGCCAGCGCGAAGAACAGGCGCATGTGACAAGATGCCAAATGCGAAGGTTCTGCGTTTTGCTTGCCAGCGCAGAGGTCAACAAACAGTCAACATCAAAAATCAAATTGGAGGCTAGTACAGGGAGGGGTTTTAAAAACGTCGTGCGTGTCGTTTTGTCGTTTGCAGGGCGTGGGCGACGAGGAACGAATGAGGAAGCTCTGCGTATTTTCATCAACCTTTTTCAGTTGGTGTGGTTCGAGAGAAGAATCGGGGCCCGGCGGAAAGTAGAAGCGCATCAAGGCCTCACTCGCCCACGAGGGAAATGGTCTTCATGCAGCAAGTGTGGCCGATAGTGCAGTATTTGTATGCCGTGTGGCACGTAGTGTGGATTCGCTTCTGTCGCTGGCTCTTGAAGTACAGGTCTCTCAAACCAGCGTCAAGGTACACGTGGTCATTGAACGCAACTACAACATTAGCCCTATGAAATGATACTCACAGCCTAGCTAGGACCATCGCTAGCATGCATGTTTCCAAGTTTACAATTTATGAAATTAGTCTAGCGTTTCGGTATGGATGTAACACCACCTTTTGCACATTATCCTACTTTCATTTTCGCTCATTCTGTCTCGCTTCCTCATATTCGCTCTTTTCCTAATGTGCCGCGGCGTCTCTCATAGAACGTTCCACAAAGCAGTGTTTATTGGCGATGGTTTAGCAATGGGTGTAGGCGATCATGTGGTGCTAGGAGCCTCCGGAGGCGTTGCGAGGTAAGTGGTGCAGCATCACATCTCTTGTCTAGTTCTGCTCCTCCTTCGCTTGCACGCTGTACTACAAGTACATACCCAGCTATTCTTGTTTTTGCTCACCCTTTGACATATATCTGTGTTCATATGCCAATCTATCCCCTAGCCGCCTTGAAAAGCTGATACGAACAAGCCAATCCCGAGGCAAAGCGGCGATTGCGGGGGGTGCCTACGTGGCCTCGATGACAGGCGGCAAACAGCCGAGGGCGCGATGGGCGCTTGCGAACCGGGGCGAGGTTCGTAGCATAGGATGAAGATACAAGCGACTACCCTGATCCTTCTTCATTGCTCATTCGTTGTCGTGTCCTCACGTCTAGTTTCCCCTCATTGTTCAATCATGCGTGCCCTGTTACATCACCTGTGGTTGCACATGTCTCCTGTACGCGTACTTATATGCACCGTGCGCATTTTTCGACGCGCAGCCGGAGAGCACGAGCCACGACTGGCTGCCTGGCAGAGGGCTGTTTGAGTCCACGTTCGGCGAAGGCCAGCCCTGGCACGACGCAGAGGTTAGCAAGGGAGCCTGAAGACTATATTGGGGGAAATAGTCGTTGCGCGAACCAACGGAGTCCCGGACTAGAAATTGTCTGTCTTTCTTTTTCCTCCTTGTCCACCTAACCACCTAACTTCCTCCTCCTCCAGCTAGTACTCCCTCGAACTCGTCTTCCCACTCCGTCTCCTACTTTCACCACGCTGCGCTTCATTCAACGTGCGTGCACTTGTATTTATACACGAACACACACACAGGTAGTAGTGGTCATGTTAGGCACTCAGGATGTGCTCCAGCAGATGTGTGGCATGGCCCCCGAAGTGCTCGCGGCCAACGTGCCGGGCTTGAAAGCACGCTACCAGCCGGACCAGTTCTGCGACACGGTATGGGAGTGTGGATGGATGGTGCGGGGG
>Ga0307982_1003677_pt1 | contig 12212 bp, 8 predicted proteins | sample OrgLakmetagen989_FD_201847 | JGI IMG/M metagenome (GOLD analysis project Ga0307982, IMG submission 201847) | Saline water microbial communities from Organic Lake, Antarctica - #989 | ecosystem: Environmental > Aquatic > Non-marine Saline and Alkaline > Saline | place: Antarctica: Organic Lake... | reverse complement strand
GCCCCCAGGGCAATGCCCTATGGCTTGGAACGGCTGCAGCATAAAACCAGCCAGGAACGAAATGCCTGTGCCCAGCACCTGAACCAATGCAGGAGATGCACGCATGCCGAGCACCATGACTGGGTTAGTTTCATCTTGCACCTTCAAGGCTCTCTGCAGCGTTGCTAGCGTTGATGCAGCGCCACGCAACTCGCTGAGCACTCCTGCCAACGTGTCGTCATATCCATCGCTTCCGGCCCTTTCCATGACGGAATGCACCAAAGCCGCACCCATGCTGAAATCGCGACCACCTGCATCCAACGTCAGTACTTCTCGTACTTTGTCTGCAGCAAATGCAAGCTCAGCGGCGGACGCCCGCCGACCTTGCTCTCGCCCACCTGCAGCACCACCTGCGCTGGGCTCACTGCCTGCAACGACTGCAACGTCGCGAGAGATTTCGTCAATGTCAACAGCAGCCTGTACAAATGAATCCTCTTGCAGCGCTCTCTTGTCATTGGCGTTGCTGCCAGTGACGATGATGAAACCCAGGGCCGCGATCAAGATGAACGTGAGCAACAGCGCCTGAAGGTACAGCAAGTCCGCAGAGATGGACCGGCAGTACGTGGCTGCACCGGAATCGGTGACGTAGTATGTGAGCACGACAGTCACATCCACAAACAGAACCAGCATGGCTGAAGCTGTGATGAAAAGCGCAAGGCGATACTGGAAAACGCGGCCCAAGTCTGACAAAAGCACCCGCATGCGATACCAGGCAAATGCGTTCACTTGACGGGACATGTCGATGATTGGCGGCAGCATGTATCGGCGAAAGTCCACGCCTGACGACGAAAGCCCCCCATTCATCGCGCGAAGCACTTTCTCAAGCTTTTGTCCAGCTGGGCTATTCAGCACGGACATTGGGATGACGTTTGCGTCCGAATCACCATCGTCTTGCACAACCTGGGAAATCACGGTGGGTTGCGTGAGTCGGGTGATGAAAGCTGCGAGTTTATCTCGGAACACCATGTCCAGACAGGCTGTCGTCATAAATGCCAGCAGCACGTAGAGGTTCGTCTGGGTGCACATGCCAATGCCAATGCGCACCACAAATAAGTACGCATCCATTTCGATGACTGCCATGAGATCGTACATGTAAAACAACACCCATATGAAGTTTGCACCCGCAATGGACAGAACAAGCGGGAGCCATGACAGCCCGTACACTTGGCTGACACTTGAGTTCAGCATCACTGCAATGCACATTTCTTCCAATGAAATGCTGCCTGTGTTCAATTCAGAGGGGTCCTTTTCAACCGTCTCCATTGCAGACGAGCTGCATGCATCAGCTGTGTCGAGCAGTTTCTGAGCCAGCTGCCCGCTGCCGACCATGCTGCGCCGCTTACGCATCACTGGGCGGCCTTTCGCAAGATTTGCCTCGGCGTCCAAACCAACATATGGAGATTGATCAGCGGCAGAACCTCCCAGCGGGTTGACAACAGACGTTGGTCGCCCTGGTGTTGAGACCATCTCTACTGCTGCCTGCTTGGGTTTCTTCAAGCTCGAGTTTGGCAGAAAACCAAGCGCATTCGAGGGCAGCTGTGAGGTACTGTCCAGCACGTGTCCACGTACACTGAGCAGGTGTTGAACTGATGTTTCCAGACGCCTATCGTATACGAAGAAGTACCTGCTCACGTCAAGGTTGATGCGGGCAGCTGCACTTTCCAGCTGCAGGGAGAGCACATCAAGGGGCGGGCTGAGCCAACCCGAAATGAACATGATTTGGCGGTTCCGCATGAAAGATTCCCCCACGGGTACTCGCATGAGTCTGCGCCACTCGCAGCGCGCACAGTATGCATACTTGAAGGAAATCGTCAGCAGGCGCATGATGTACAGCCCAAGCATCACTCCTATTTCAGCGGGAAGAATGCCGCCTCGAAGCTCCAAACTGGGGTCTTGGATGATGTAAAGCACAACAAGCAGCCAAGTGTAAGCAGGGATGATGACAATGCTGATGAAGCCAACTACAGACCACATGAATGCATAGAACATATTCAGAAAAGCTTGGTAGCCGTCCAAGCAAATGATGAACGGAATGCTGAACGGGAAGCAGAAGTGGTAAAAGAAAGCTTTTGCGAACTGGTCAACGTGGAATTTGACAGCACATGTTGGATCAGTTGAATACTTGGAAGCTCGCGTGTGAGCAATAAAGTCCGACACACTGCGCAATAGGGTTCATTCAAGTTCATAGGTGTTCAAATACATAACTAGGTTAACATAACAAGGTACACAAGGTGGCTTCCCTGCCAGGGCGCGTCGTGAGACGCCCCTACACGACGATAGGTGCTCAAATACATAACAAGATAACAAGGTGTGCGAGCAATTGCGCAGACAAATTCCGCAGAATTGTCGAATTACGAGCCGCATACCTTCTTGCGCCCTTCCCAAATGTCGCCATTGTTTATTCAGTGTAATTTGGTTGGACTCGGGACTTGAATCTCGCTTTCCACGATGATGCCAAGCGAAAGCAGCAGGGCTGTCGAGCAGTGCGAAAGAAAAGTCACGGGTTTTGACGCGCACTATGCAACACCAGTGCTGCAAAGGACCCGTAAGGCTTTCAGATGAATGTGTATGCAATGAGTAGGCCATTTGATCCAAGCCTACCCAGCATTTTCGGCCTGACTCGCGAAAAAATGGGGGGTTGTTTTTCACATGGGGGCTGAAAGCAGCCAATTTTCCCTGAAATGCAGGGGTTTCTTTCACGCGCAGAGGGCCCCTGGAAATGTCTGACTTTTTTTCGCATATTCGCTAGGCCTGTATGACGAATCCATTTCCGGAAGAAAGTCACAAGGCAGCTGACTGGCAAACAGTCTCGAAGGGGTGTGAATCACGAAGATTGCCACGAACGACTGCAAATCTCAACGCTCAATTAGACGATTTTTCACATTTTATCAGCTGCAGGCAACTGCGGGCCATTTCTTGCACTGCACTGCTGGGGACTGTCTTGGAGACCTGGGTTCCGACCGGCGTCTCTACCGGGAGGTTTCCTTCCGTGAAGCTACGTATCAGGTCAGGTATCAGGGGCTGCCATTGCAATGACCGCTTCTGGGGACTCGTGGGCCGGCCCGCAGTCGTTCGCCATTGTGGCTATATATATATATAGCAGCATCCGAAAGGAACAGTTCACCACTTTTGACGCTTTGAGTGCGGCGACAACGCTGACTGCGGTAGTTCACCGTCCTGCATCCCCCCCCTGTGTGGGGTCAATGGGCTGCGGACCTTGCTTGCAAGGAGACGCTAAAATGCATAACAGTCACATTTCATGTGCATTGTACAGGAAATGTTTGTGCTTAACAGAGCCAGCAGCCACAAATCGTGATAGGGAGTTTCCACTGGGAAGAATTTGCTTCTTGCCGCGAGCCATGTCGTCAGCTAGTGTTAGTGCTAGCACTAGCAGCAGCCAGCAGGTTGACCTACACCCAGGACAGATAGTCCCTCCCATAGTCGGTGGCATTGTGCTTGTTGTTTGGCTCTGGATGTTCTTTTCATTCGGAGGAGTGAGTGATGCTGTGACAGTTCAGTGCGTGTTGTGGAGTTTGCACGTATGATGACAGTTACGCTTCTCTGCATCACCAGCAAGTGTCTGCAGTGGCAACGCCTGAAGCTACAGCGACATGGGGTGACTATCCCAGCAGTTTGTACTGGACATCGCCACTGGACGACGACTCGTAAAGTGTGCGTGCTGAAACGTCGCCTTGGCGACCACCTTCAGTGAAATGAAGCCTAATTCGCAGTCGCACCAAGAATGGAACACGGACGGAAACAACACATCACTATAGGGTCTCAATGGCGTACGTTGGGCTGCCCCCTGCTCAAAGCTCTGCAATCAAACCAACACACTCGTCACAAGTGGACATTCAAAGCTGAGTCGTTCTCAGAGACATGGACGGAGAGTTGTGCACGTGCTGGGCATGCTTACAAGCTGGCTCAAGAGTGCTCACTTCGTACAGTTGTCGTGCTCCCAGACGATGCAAACGTCGTCTCCCTGGAGTGCTTGGTGTACAGTGCTTGGGGGGACTTCTGGTGTGCGTTCCTCGGGACTGGGTGCTTGACGTGCATGTGCTTCTTTGCAGCATACTCCCTTTCCAATGACCCTGACCAGATATGGCCCATCTCCTTTCCATTGGTGGTCTTCGTGTTGTGGTGCTTGTTTGCGTTTCCCTGGCCTCGGGCGCTCATTACAGCGCAAGGCAAGGAGCGGGTGTATGCTAACGCTGAAGGCGTGCAGCTGAGTACAGCACAATTCGAAGACCTCGTGCTGCAGCCAGGGCGCATTAACACGCTGAGTGAAGGGCGAGACGGTGGTACTGCTGAAGGTGGTGAGCTGCGCCTGTCGGCGTCGGTTCGAGGAGCTGAGCTGGCCAACTTGATGGCACTGAAACGTGATGCAGACACCAGCGGAAGTACTGCAGGTGCAACAGCCACTCGCGTGAAAGTGCATCCAGCATCGCCTCCCTACCCGGATGCAGCTGCGTCCAACCCAATGGGCCAGTATGCAGCAGACACTGGTGCATACCCTTCCTTTGGGGGCATCCCGCCATACTATGGGGCCCCTCCTCCAGCTTACCCGCCTGCTGCAGGCGCCTTCTCCACCAGTGTCCCACCTCAGTACCTGCAAGGGGGGCAGTACGACCCCACTCCTGCAGCCCTCGCGGCGCTGGGCTCGTACTCCCCAGCCGGTGCCGGCGTCTCCCCCCGAAGCCCAGCAGACAAATTCAAGTCAGCCGTCACCAAAGCTATTGCTGCAGGGCACCTGGTGCAAGGCGGCAAGCGATCCAGAGGCGCCCGCCCCACAAGCGACCTCTGGGGCTCCGCCTTTGGGCAGCCCCAGTTCACCAGCAATGACATGGAGTCTGCAGTGGCGGGGATGATGGAGGGGGGCAGCATACAAGACAGTGCCCCCCCACCCACCCTGGTGCAATTCCGCACCACCTTGACCATCATGGGTGTGCCTGCTGCAGCTGCCAACTTCTGGGTGGCGCTTCGCCAGCGCCTGCTCACGGCTGCCTCGGGCGACGCAGCGGACATGGCACTGAAGTCCATGGCGGGGCTGGCCCGTGGTCAAGGCAGTCTGTGCAACAGCACAGTGCGGGAGGATGTGCTACATGTGGCAGCGAGCAACCCCAGTGCCAACGGAGCAGTGGCTGCGCTGAGAGCGCTGGTAGTGGTGCTAGAGTCTTGAGGAACTCCTGCAGTGTTCGAAGCGGCGATCACCCGTTCAAACTATGCTTGTAGTAGTCAATAATGTATTGGAATGGAGCACCGTTGCATGGTCTTGTGTAAATGGAGCCATTCTCATACAAAAACCCTGGCTAGAAAACATGCCGCGACATTTCCTGTCCCCTGAACCCCAGTTTGAGGGAGTGAACTCATACAAGACGAGAAAGAGGAGGTTTCGACAAAGAGAAGCATTTCATCGTCCAAAGAAGAAGAGCCTGTACCCTCCCCTTGACATGCGGGGTCAAGGGGGTGTACAGGCGAGGCCATACGCAGGTGAAAGAGGATGGACCATTCTAGCAGCCCACCCGGACCTCAAGGAGGGTCGCTGCCGCTGCAGCCCATCCACACATAAATTGTGTCGAATGATACAGCCAAACAAGAAAGAGCTACAGAGGTCTGGCATACATTGTTTTCGTTGACGTCGACGACTCCAAAATGCCATGTACGCGCAACGGCGTACAAAATAGACCAGTGGCCTCAACTCCCTCCAATGCTTCTGAGCACGCGCGCAAACTTCCGACGGAAGACACCCTTCCGCGTCGCCGACAGCCCCAGCTGTACTGAAATATTCCTCGCAGACCGCATCGCTGCCTGCCTGCGCTGCAGCTCTGCTGCTGCATCCCCACTGGACGTGTCATCCACCAGGTCACCCTCTTTGCTGGCGCTACCGGAGCCGTCGCTGGGCAATACAGATGCGTCGTCGCCAGCTGCATCGGGGCTGTCGGGCTCCGCTTGCAGTGACGCCGGCATGGCCACACGCACCCCCCCCTCATCCCCCCCACTTGCCACTGCTGCCTGCAGGTACTCCCGCTCCTCATTGCTGGGACGCAGCTCCCACAGTGCGCCAAGCAGCTGCACCATTTGCCCATACACTTCCTGTGCAAAGTCGCCGGCAGGCAGGTCTGCCGCCCCAATGGTGCGCCCATCCGCCAAGTGTATCGTGCTGGTTTCCCCAGCATCCAGGGATCGCAGGGCAGCCTGCAGCACTACCAGGGCAGGGATGCCAATAAAGACACTGGGGTCTGCGCCCTGCACGGCATCGAGTGTCACCCACCCCTCCACCAGCGCAAGGGCGCCCGCGGTCTCACAGGAGTCGAAAAAGGACCGCCAAACAGATGCCATGGACAGCAGGTTGCCAATGCCGGCGAGAGAGCTGCTTTGACGCTCCAAGCGGGGCTCCCCGGCTGGAGGGGGGGGTGGCGCCACAGCTCCAGTCAGGTTGGTCAAGTTTGCAGCCCCCCCCCCGTCCCGCCTTGGGGGGTCCACTGAGAACTCAAAATGGCGCTCAAAGCAGCCCCCATACAGACCTTCTGTCTCCCACTTTCGTGAGATATTCCGGCAGCATGCATGGCTTGAGCTGAAGATTCCATACAGCTCATCCATGAGTGACACAGAGTACAGTGCACCCGCCATGGCGCGGGGCAGCACCGGCCAGTAGCAGGACACACGAGTGCCCAGCGGCACATCGTAGTGCACCAGGTAGGACGTGTACACTGCCTTGGCAGCAAACACAGCCGAGTAGCACAGCGCCACCAGGGGCGACAGGGCTGCCGCAACCAGCAGTGCAGCGGGCATCAGGCCAAGCACAGCCACCACAAGCAGCGGCAAGCAGCAGCACATGCATGGAATGTACTGAGCCTCAATGTCACTCAGCAGATACAATGTATAGGACAGCAGCGTGGCGATATTCAAGAGCACCTTCACGAAAGCCATCACCACTGTCGCCAGCACAACAGGCACCAGCGCCAGCACCCACCCCGCCACGCCCTCCAGCAGGTGCAGGGGGTTCGCATCTGGCGGGGTGCGGTCATTGCGGAAAGCAAGCTCATCAGTGATTGCAGAGCTGGCTTGAGTGCCAATATCTCGCACAGCGTCAAGGGTTCCAGAGAAAAGCTCCTTCAGCAGAGTGACCGATTCGGCACAGTCACCGCCGTCGATCAAGGCCCAGCCACCTACACAAGCTGATGCAAATCCAATGCACACAGACGCTACGATACACACACACACCGCCAGTACAGGACTGATCACCGCGATCAGCAGCCATGGCAGCATCGCCATGCTGCGCGCGATGGGACCAACACGCTGAGTGGTTGCGACCAGCACAAGAGATTTCCACGCCAGCCATGGCCAGTACGACAATGATACTGCACTTCCACAAATGCCAGTGACGAGCACAGCATAGATCATGTGGAAGGGAAGGCAAATGACGATTGCTGGAGGCACAAGCATCAGGAGTAAGGCATTCACCATGACGAGCCGAAGTGAAAGTGCGGAATATTCTCAACCTCGGATCAGGCAAAGCCTGGCTCCCAGTCCGCAAGGGGGGGAAATAAAGTCCGAACAATGACAATTAAGCTCATCATCGTGCTTTGTCTGTCGTGCTGAAGCAGAGTGAATGCTGAGACAGGGCATCCGTGTGCCATGTTGGGCATCAGCTTGCGGCTTGAGCCCCCTCAAACGGATACAGCACTCTTGGAAGCACGGAGTGCCATCTACCAGTGATTGCTGCATAAGTACATGGGTGAAGGCTGGGCATTCATTTGTGGAATGTGCTCCACACGCACCTTGCAGCGTTGTAGTCGCTCCAACACATGACGGGACAGCAATCGTCCAGTTGTGCCCAGATCTGCACTGCTTCAAGAGCCTCGTGCGGCAGCGTAGTGGGGAGCGCCAATGCAGCTGGGATAGTTTATACCTTGAGAAGTGCGGCGTGTGTGCCAACAATACAATTCATTTCGTGCTTGGGAGTGTGAAGCACAGAGCAGGTGGTCAGCTGCAGGTGTGAGGGCAGGGTGACTGCGAGCGCTGTACACCCCAAACCAAGCCGGCACACTGAATTTTCATGACAAGCTGTCGGTTGCAGCGGTTACCATCCCCCCCTTCCCCTCCGCAACGCAGCTTCGTGGCAGGGGAGCGTGGGGGGGAGCATGAGGGGGGCATGGGGGGAGCTCGGGGGGCGTCGACAGCTCTGCCAGGGTCACAGTTCCTGCTATATAACATCCGCATAAATACCCAGCTTAAGCTGAGCGATACGCATGCAAATGCTGAAGGGGGAGAGATGCCAAGTGGAGCGCCCGGGGGTGGAGTCTGTGGCGGTCGCCGAAAGAATGTTATTTTGGGAATTGATCAGGGACTGGGAAAGCGCTCACAGACTTACGATCCCATCTTGAGGCAGAGGCTGAGCTAACCACAGCCAGAACTGGTGCCAATGAGCTCATGTGTGCATGAGTGGAACACTGTGCGAGTTGATCACCTGCGGTGTTTGTTGTGTGAAAGACACAATTAGTTCATCGGGGGTGTTTTGCTGTGTGCCCCCCCCCCCCGCCCCCAACACATATCGAGGTTTATTTGTGACGCCAACATCACGCAGCTTGCACAAGTGTGCTATGGCAGCTGCGCATGCAGAGGTGGGTATATTCAATCAGCTCCCACAGGCCCCCCTCGATCCCACATGGGGGGGTCCACGGAGAACTCAAAATTGCGCTCAAAGCGCACCTGCATCATTGGCGTCGGCATCTGTGACTGCTTTCCAGGGTGGCAGTGGTCCATTTGCCACTCCGTCTCCGGATCCATCAGGATCGCCAAGTGCAAGTCTAGCTGCATCAGCTGCCTGAAAGTTTGCATCTGGTTCAGTTGCCAACAATTCCAAGGGAATCTAGAGATCTCTGGGAACCCAGGGGCCATCGCTGGAGTGGTTATCGGTGCCCTGTTGCAGTTGCGGCTCTGGGCGCCCTCATCTGGTGGCTCCGTCGAAAGAACCCGAAGAGACCAGCTGTACATGACAGGGAAGGCAGAATGGATGTGCGCCGTCCCGCCCTCGATGTGGGGCTAGCGTGGGGCCTGAATGCAGGGTGAGTTCGAGTCTCGGCGGCAAAAAGCTTGGCCCCAGAGAGCCTCTGGGCCCAGAGAATCATGCGCTCACAAGACGGAGAAATCCGGAGCGGGGGGGGGCATTCGCGTTGTTTGCGTTCTTGAATGTAAATCAACACAAGCAGGCCACTTGGCGTGAGAGCGTTGTGACAGTTGTGCGTTGCGAATCGTCGTCACCTGTGCGAAGAATCACCTCAACGGGCAAATGTTGGGGGCCTTCAAAATCACGTCCACCCACAACCGTGTGATACGCGATGCGACCGGAGCGGCAACGACAAAAGTACTTGTTCAAAACCTCAGGTTCAACGCTCTTCAGTTCAGCTGTGTGTTAAACGGCTGTGTTCAATTGGTACGTGTAGGCACAGTAGTTGCGGAGCTCTAGTCAGCTGTATGAAAGGCTGACATGAGCAGCAAGTTTGATTGTTGCTCGGTCGTGTAAACTGTAATTGGCGTGCTGAATCAATTGTGTGGCTGGTGGCTTATCTTGGCAGCGTTGTCCACGCAGTAGGTCTGCTGTTTTCAAATTCCGCATGCAGGCGTGTGTCTCGTATATTTCGCAACAGGCTCTGCAAGAGTGCAAATATTTAAGCTGTGGTTGTTCTCAAGGCATATGTTGTCGTTTTGTACCATAACCAGCTTGCTATAGGAAATGCCTCCACATGATTCGCATCTGTAGTTGGTTTCCTCCTACGACACTTCCCTTGCTGACCACACACCTCACCAAGTCTTTTCGCGCAGTTTCAAGCCACAAACAACATGGCACAACAAGGTGCGTTTAACGCTGTGTACCATTGAACTCTCGGGGCATGTATAATCTTTTTCTACAGGCTCATCGGATTTCCCTACGCTTGGCGGCAACAGGCGCCCAGCGTCAAGCTCAGCTGGTTCCACCGGCAGTGCTGGCGGCGGGGGTAACAAGCGACGTCGAGGTGGTGGTGGTCGTGGTGGCGGCGGTGGCGGTGGTCGTGGTGGCGGCGGCGGCGGTGGTCGCGGAGGTGGTCGCGGTGGCGGCGGCGGTCGTGGTGGCGGCGGCGGCGGTGGTCGCGGAGGTGGTCGTGGTGGCGGCGGCGGTCGTGGTGGCCAGCAGCAGCAGCAGCAGCCCCGACAACAGCAGCCACAGCAGCAGCATGCGCCCGCACCTGCTGCGGCTGCTGCTGCTGCCGGTGGTGGTGGCAGCGCAGCCGTGGCCAACCCCTATTCCCGCACATCCAGCACCACGCGGGCAGCTCTGGGGCAAACCAAGTTTGCTGAGCTTACCAAGATGGGCGTGAACAGCAACATCGTGAAGGCCATTCACGACGTGCTCGGGTACGACACTATGACCAAGTGCCAAGAGATGACGGTGCCCACGACTGTGACTGGGGTGGACGTCCTTGCCAAGGCCAAGACCGGAACTGGCAAGACCATCGCGTTTCTCATTCCCGCCATCACTCAGCTGTGCGCCATCCCCGCGGTGGAGCGCGCTGGCGTCACGTCTGTGCTCATCATCAGCCCCACCCGTGAGCTGGCCATGCAGATCGAGACTGAGGCCAAGCAGCTGCTGACCTTCATGAAGGGCATCTCCCTACAGTGCATCTACGGTGGCACAAATGCCAAGAAGGACCTGTCCACCTTCAACCGCCTGCAGTACCCCGACATCCTGGTGGCTACCCCTGGCCGGCTGAACGACCACCTGGAGAACAGTGGCCTGGGGCGAGCCATGAATGGCCTGCGCACCCTCATTTTCGACGAGGCAGACCAGCTGCTGGAGATGGGATTCCGCCCCGCCATCACCGCCATGCTGAAGATGCTGCCCCCCAAGGAGACCCGGCAGTGCCTGCTGTTCAGCGCCACCATGCCCAAGGACGTCATGGGCATTGCCAAGTTTGCCCTGCGCAGCAAGTTTGAGCATATCGACTGCGTCGGGGAGGACGACCAGGGAACGCACGCGCGTGTGCCCCAGTTTGTCACAGTGTACCCCCTGCAGCAGCAGATGCTGGAGTTGCTGTCTGTGGTGCGCGAGGGCATGCAGGTGCCTGACTTCAAGATTGTGGTGTTCTTCGTGACTGCCCGCTTGACGCAGCTGCACGCTGAGCTCTTCAACCTAATGGGCGTGAAGACCCTGGAGATCCACTCCCGCAAGAGCCAGTCGCACCGCGAGCGCATCTCCAAGGAGTTCCGCGAGAACTCCTCACGTGTCATGTTCACCTCCGATGTGTCGGCCCGTGGTATGGATTATCCCGATGTCTCCATGGTGGTGCAGGTGGGCCTGCCTTCTGACAAGGCCCAGTACATTCACCGACTGGGGCGCACGGCACGCGCAGGCAAGGGCGGCTGCGGCGTGCTGCTGCTGGCTGACTTCGAGAAACGCTTCGCTTCTGTGGACTGCGCCGACCAGCCAATGCAGCAGCGGCCCGCCGGGTCACTTGTGGGGGACTCCCAGGCGGAGGCCCTGGTGCAGCAAGCAGTGCACCAGCTGCCCACAGCAACCATTGGAATGGGGTACCAGGCCTGGCTGGGCTTCTACAACGGCAGCATGCGCAAGCTGGGCTGGCGCCCCGCCGACCTGGTTGCGGCGGGCAACTCCTTCGCCACTGGTGTGTGCGGGGCACAGGAGATCCCCCCACTGCAGGCCAAGACAGTTGGCAAGATGGGCTTGAAGGGTGTCCCCGGCCTGCGCATTGAAGGCCGCGGGGGCGTGCCTACCAGTGACCGCCCCAGCCGTGGTGGCGGTGGCGGCCGTGGTGGCGGTGGTGGCCGGGGTGGCGGTCGTGGCGGTGGCCGCGGTGGCGGTCGTGGAGGTGGTGGTCGCCGGTAGATTGCTGTTGTTAGCTGCACTCGCTCTTTATCAGAGCAAACTGCCTACACGACTAGATTCGTCTTGTTACGTGCTTCTCAAGAGCGATGCTGTGTACAGCATTGTGCCCCAAATGGTGCTGCTTGTTTATCTTCGTTGCAATAGATTCCTCTCTGTTGAGTCGACGTGTCCATGGCTTGCGTGAGCCGCTGCACCCACTCCAGCCCAGCACAGCCAGCCGCAGGGGATGCCCCAGGGTGCAAGGCTTCCCTTGCTTGACACGTACTTCAGGCGTGCGCTCTGTACTCTG
>Ga0307982_1003675_pt1 | contig 12213 bp, 14 predicted proteins | sample OrgLakmetagen989_FD_201847 | JGI IMG/M metagenome (GOLD analysis project Ga0307982, IMG submission 201847) | Saline water microbial communities from Organic Lake, Antarctica - #989 | ecosystem: Environmental > Aquatic > Non-marine Saline and Alkaline > Saline | place: Antarctica: Organic Lake... | reverse complement strand
ACGGAGAATCGACAATCAAGAGTCAACAGTCCGTCTCTTTCTTTGATAATTATCTCTAGTTCCGCGGCTGGCGAGCTGGCGATTCGCATCAAGAGCCCACCACCACTCTCCCTTCTAATCCTATTCGCAGTAAAATAGAAAAGCACCTGCATCTCCGGCCCTCTGCTTCAATGTCTGAGCCGCGTGGCCCAACCACATGCCCTTCGCGGGAATCAGTAAGCAGGGAATTGGCTGTCAACTGTGGCATTCCACTGCAACAGCCCACCCTCCACATTCGTGACCTTTCCTCCATTGGCTGCTTCGGTCGACAGCAGTAAGTCGGTGGCACTACGCGATGCGATACCTCGGCGGCAAATGACGTAGATAGGCAGCTTCCCTTGATTGGCGGCCTCGTTCAGCTCAGCTACACGCCCTTTCAACTCTACCATCTGCGGTACGCAAGCAATGAAATGAACAATGTAGCCAAGCAAGAAGAAAACAAAGGTGGTACTCTACGGTGTATCTTACCGGAATGTTGAGCGCGCCTGGCAAGGAGCACATGCTAAACTGCGCTTTGTCTCTGACATCCAGTAAAACGTGCTCGATTTTGTTGAGGCGAACCTGCGCGTAGGCTGCCGCACTGCACGCATTGGCAACACCATTATCGCCCGCACCACTGCTGCCACCTATCATGGATCTATCACTGGACGGTGTAGCTTCCTCCTTAGTGGCGCATGTTGCGTCTAGCGCAGTGTTCGAGGCTGCTGGGTTGTGAATTTTGTTACTACTAGTAGGTTGACTGGCACTATTAGCGCTGCAAGACGAGGGCCCACGCAAGCCCCTTGCGGTAATGTCCGCAGCGGATGCGCCCATGCTGGTGATTGAGGGGGAGCTTCCACAAGTAGCGCATGCAGGACGCCGCGCAGGTAACTAAGAAGAGCCAAAATCGAGGGAAATGTGAAGTCCGAGGGTATATGGCTGCGTATGAAAGATGAGTTGACGAAAGAATGGCGATACGATTCTTTGATTATTGCCAACGAATTCGTCATGAAATGAATACACTTGTAAATTAAGATGAGAGGGCAACGGTAACTGAATACCTTAAAGCGATGGAAGGTACATGTTCTGGCGTCGTACATGACCAAGGTTCTGTTGAGGACTTCTCCGAAATCTCCAACGAGCTTGAGGACTTCGAGGGCTTGCAGATGGCCAATCACCGCTGGCACAGGCCCCACTACTCCCACATCGGAGCAAGAGGCGGATCCACTGGCCGTTGGCTGTGGGTAGACACACCTGCAATTGATTCAAGACACAAAACAAACGTGATCGTGTTTCAGCTTCTAATACAATTTTCTATTGTTGTCATTTCTGATGCATTCGCAATTACCGGTAGCACGGGCCTTGGGCGTGGTTGTACACTGTGAGCTGTCCCTCGAGACCCACGGCAGAGCCTGAGACTAAGGGTTTTCCCGCCAAGACGCAGGCATCGGACAGCAAATACCGCGTTAAAGGGTTGTCGGAGCAATCCGCTATTACGTCGTATTTGAGCACCAGTTCAAGCGCATTGGTAGCGTCCAGCGCGCAGCAGTGAGTCACAACTTCAACTTGTGGGTTCAATGCTGCTACAGCCCGCGCCGCTGAGTCCACTTTGGATGTACTCAGGCTTGCGTCAGCGTCTCGGTGCAAAAGCTGACGGTGCAGGTTTGATAGGTCAACTATGTCAGGATCGACAACCCCTAACGTACTCACTCCTGCGCTGAGGACACGACGAATGGCACACAGAGCGTGAAATTAGCTCAAGCCCAAGGGGAATAAAAGTAGCAGAAATCGTGATGATGTATCAATAGGAGATCATGTACCCAGCTAACGAAGGGATGACGGAGCAGCCTAGGCCGCCAGCTCCAACCACCAGTACTTTGGCCTGGGAAATGCGGGCTTGGCCAGCTCCACCAATGTCAGGAACTAGCATTTGACGAGAATATCGGGTGACATCGGCGCTAGCCATGCCTGGTGGAAGTACTGCTGCTTCATCCATTTCCTACTTGTTGCGGAATATAGTAGCTACGCGAAGGTAACAATCCTCTAGCCTCCTGTAAATTATATCTTTGACCACGCTCGAATTTGTGGCTACACTCAAAATTGAAGTAGGTCTCTTGCGCCAACAGTTATCTCAATCAATGCTACTGATGCCAAGCTTACTTTTTGGTTGCCGGTGCTGATACAAGACTATTAGCCTTCTGTAAAAGCCTCTCGAGCTAGCTTAGCTCAGGAGCCGCGAGCTAGCTGGCTGGCACCTACTGCAGTAAAGTAACTAAGTTGTATACAGTATAGTACCAATGCCCTTGATAGTACTGTACAGCTGTACAGCTGTACAGAAGTACAGCTGTACAGAAGTGGGCTCGGCTAACAGCCTAACAGGCAGGCTACACTGTACCACACTGTTGTCTAGCTAGCCAGGGAGCCAAGGAGCAGTATGCAGCTAATAACGCTGAGTAGCTACCGTGATTGCTAAAGGAGATGAGTTGAGAATTGACTAAGGGCTATGAAGAGCTACAGACCAACCAGGTACCACGCCTGCTAGAACTGCCCACGAAAAAAAGCACGAAGAATCCAAGCAACGAGCTTCGTCTGTAGGAGTACTTACGCCGGTTATTTGCGACATTTTTAGCTTAGTCTGTAGGAGTACTACTAGTAGCTCTACTACCTAGCTAGAGGTTAGAGCTCGAGTATAACCTCGTTTGCGCTGCTAGCGACAAATGATAAAGTGAACGCCGTCACAATATGTCTCCTTGGAATCTTGATGTCTACGCTCAAAAAGACAACGCTACTTCATGAAAATTAGCTGCTCTTATTTGCAACATAGCCTTGCTAAACCTAGCTAGCGTTCGTCGTGCATACCTTTGGCCGCAGTGAGATGGGCGGGCCCAACGATAAGGCACATGCGCACTATTCCTTCGTTGCTGCAGCCATTCTATTACTAGCTGTCAGCTGGCACGTATCAACCGGCCCAAGTACACTAGCATCTGGTAGCCTCGAATTCACCTCTGCTATCCATGTTCTAGAAGAAGCAGCCGCAATGCCGCTGCCCGATATTTCTCTGATGATCGTTGTTGGGCCGCGTTTGCCGCCACCTCGCGACGATGCGTGGGCTTCTTTAGTGCAACCGTGGCCACAACACGTGCGGCTATCATCAGCAAGGCATTGGGACAGCGCGTACGACCAGGATTTGCCTGCTAGCCCTGAAGAGGCCGTAAAGAGAGAGTTCAATTCTGGTGAGAGCGTTCCTGGAACCTTTGAACTCATCACCGTGTGCTGGCCTAGTCTGCAGCCAGAATCGCGCCCAGAGCTAGTTCTGGGGTCAAACCGACGGGCTTGGGCTTTCTTGCCGTGTGAAGGGCCTAGTACTAGCATCTCAAGCGCTGTGGCAGCAGTGGGCCGCGCCTTAGGTGCGTCAGCGTTCAAGGACTCTTACGCTACGCATTGTGAAAATGAACTGCTTTGCTTGAAGCCGACGGCGAGGGGTGGTGCTCAACCTTACCATGTCGCTGCGTTTGAGCTCGCTGTGGAAAGCCCGAGCTCCATCAGCCGCTGGCCGTTTGGGGCTGCTGCAGCGGCCTTCCTCAACCCAGCCCTGAAGAGGCTCGAGCCAGCACTGCGCCTGCGTGCAACTTCACGAGTCACGCTCACGGCCTCAATCGCCACTAGGCCCCTTGAGCTGAATGCCCCTGTGAAAGAAGAGCTGTCGATTGAAGGGGCACTTCCGGCAGACTCTACCTCTGGTGCTGTTTCTGGCCAGGATGAGCGGACGCCTTCCTCAAAGCGGGCCGCAACCCTTGGCAATCTTGCGTCGGCCATCGTGCATGGGGCGGCATCATCACTGGCGCCCCGAGACCAAGTTGTGGGCGAGGAATCGCTCATGTACACCGTCGCTGTCTTACCTGAATCCAAACAACCACAACTCGTCTTTCCGAACAGCAAGCGCAGTGGCGCTAAGACCTCAAGCACGGTGCAAGAATCAAGTGCTACGCCCTTGAATAGCTCGATTTCCTCGATGCTGCATGTCGATGATCGGTGTAGCACAACTGTTATAGTGTTTCGACCTCTCGATGACTTACCTAGCAATGGCAGCCATCCTAGCCCTAGTGGATTACCAGCCGAGTACCTGGCTCCTCTCTTCTCAGCCTTCTTGGGCCGGCTGCGCAGTGGGCTTGGTCTGCCTCCAGAAAACAAATGCCTACCTGAAGGAGTTGACGCGGATGTGCTCATATCATGCTCTCCTCTGGTCGAAGGCTTTCGTGGGTGGGAGGTAGACCTACTTGCTCGAGGCGTCTTGAAAAGGTACCCGCCATGATAGCCTTGAAGAAGACAGAAACATTCATATGTAGACTAATGTGTGAAGTTTGATATATGAAAGTTTGTTCAATATGTCTATTCAATGTGACCTAAAAATGCTTACTGTGCTTGGATTACAGATCAAGGGCGAAGCTATCTCGGCGGGCAGCCCAGGTGCGAGCACTTGTAGCTGACAATGCCTACCTTGCCAAGGACGAAGTCGAGTGGAAGCCTGCTGCAGATAAGGTGTTCCTGGATTCGCCCTTCTAATGTTTGTCTTATTCTATCTCCTCGCATTCTCTCCTGCTTGTTGCAAAAACTCATTTTTGCGGTATCCCTTTTTGTGAATCTTTGATGCTGCTTCTTGAAGGTGCAGAGCCTTATGGTTGAAGCTTCTTCACGTCATGCTGGCGCCTCCGTGAACGACCTCTTGAGCAGCTCTTCAGCTCATCTCGAAATGGAGTTAGCCCGCCGCAGTGAAATTCTCAGTGACCATTTGCTGCGCGCCGTGACTCTCGTGCCCAACGAGGTTGAGTTTCCTCTTGAGCACCTGCTTGCGGTTTATCTCCCCATGTGGATGCCCCTCGCGATGCCCCTCCTTGTTGGTCTGCTCAAGCCGCCCCCGCCTGCTGGGATGTAAAATTTCGGCGTCACTTTAGTACGTTTCGTACCGCGGAATCAGAGGTTTCGGAGAAGCTACGATTTGGTTGAGGAATATTCTTCAGAAATGCTGATAGGAGTCTCTGTCTTGATACCGGAATTGTTATTATTTATTCAAAAGAGAAGGAGTGGCACGTTTCTGAATTTTACGCTTTTGTTTTAATCTCGAATCTGGATTCTGACCAGATTCTGGGAAGCTGGAAACTGGAATCCAAAATGAGTTCTGTACCATTTAACAATTAAACTGAGTTCATCAAAGAGGGCCCGTTCTTAGAGCCCCGAAACGTGGTGCCCAACGATAAGAAACATTGTGCTGCTGCTGGCTGATCCTAACATCTTACGTAATTTGGTGATATAAACTTACTAGTTTAGATACTTCCACGAAAAAAAAATTGGGATTACTATATGCCAATATTTCAAAATTCAAGACACGCGCGAGCTAAACAGCGAAAGGACATGAGACCAAGCGAGTCCATTGGAATGTTATGCTGCGTAATGGCTCAAAACGGCAGAGCAATGTCAGGCCGGTAGATAATCCGACTGTAGTGGCTTACTTAAGCTTGCCGGTACCAGTGGCCATCTGTCACAGAAGGCACAATGCAACACATGTCAACAGATGACACAGGTATCCAAAAGCCAGCCACAAGAGTTAGAAGGAACCGCAAAGTCGTAATTTGCTCATAAAAATGAGATCATATCGCACCTTGTAAATCCCGCTGACGAAGCTCAGAGCAACGCCAATCTGCATGGCGACGCCGATGCGGAACAGGACGACATCCTTGGTACCTGCAAATCCAACAAAAAGTAAGCACTGTGAAAAGAAAGTACTTTGATTTGATGTATACAAATTAATGAATCGCGGCCTGCGCGTGATGGCAGAAACATTCGTGCACTAAGATAGCATTCTTTTCCTTCACGGTATCTGTTTTGTCCTCGCTGCTCAACAGCACGTACCCTGTTTGAGGTACGTGGGGGTGCCCCCCAGGCCTTGCCAGGTGCCGCCCTTGCACTGGATCTCGCGGGTGGCAGTGATGTTAGGGTGAGCCGCGCGAGCCGGGATGTACGGTTCAGGAACCGACATGAACCGCTGGAAAATGGGGGAGAGGGCAAGGCAGGGAGGACGTTGTCCGGCTTAATTTACAGTGCCTCGGAGTGCAACAGATTCCAAAAAGATCAAACACAGTACATATGTTGCTGTTCATGGACCAAATTATGATGCTCGCCCTCAACTTCTCCATGCGCGGGGCGCGCAAATGGTGCCCGGCTTGACCGCGCGCGCTCTCGTTACATTTGACGTCGTTTACATGGATACGAATTTCGAGGCACTGACCTTTGGGACGGCCACCACGGCGGTGCGTACTTTCGGCGCAAGCTGACCTATAAAAATAAAACAGAACCGCGCCGTGTCAATCATCTCAAGAGGAGCGAGCATCAGGGAGACCGGCAACTCACGGAGGGCCATTTTTCTTTTGCGATTTGTTTCTTCCACGTAATCCCAGGTCTGTACCTTGGAGAAAAAGTGCATTTATTATTTGACTTACTATATTAGTATATTTAGAGAAAGTCTTCTGTTACGCTTCGATCTTTCGACTTTTCGACCCACGACCGCGACGACACCGCGACTCTCACTGTTGTTCCGAGCTCGGCGCTCAGAGCCATCAAACAGAAGTGAGATATGGGTGGAGGCGACGAACCCTTGCCACCTCAAGATCCTGTCTATGCAAATTATTCCACAAATTCAGGCCCCGACGTGCACGTCAACGAATCGATTACAGCGCCTGGGCCTAGCGTAGTTGCCAGTGAAGCGCGGGCCTCAACCGTTATGCCAGAAGCCACCGCAGTGCCATCCACGGCGTCAGTGAGGTCGAGTGTTGCGACGGCAGAGGTGACCTGCTCGGTAGAGTCAGCGGGGGCATATTCCAGCGTGCCTGATGGTGCGCCTAGGCAAGGCTACCGCCGCGTAGGTGCTGACCCTGGCATATTTGGTGTCGACGAAGCATACCAGCCCGAAGTCGACGACGAGGCAGAGCGCAATCCCTTTGAAGGGCTTATGGGTGCAGCAAGTACAATTTTTGGCGGACGTCAAGTATTTCCGGACTATTTAGACAATGAAGCGCGCACTGCAGCACAGGAAGAAATGGGTTTTGCTCGGGGAGCCTTATCGGCGCGAGCGGATGAATGGCGAGTCGAGAAAGAGAAGGCCAAGGCAGAGCGGCGCAGCCCAGACCTAGGAGTCAAATTCATTTACGCCTGGTAAATAAAAGCGTCTATATTCTGTGCCTTCTGTTCAACTTAGGTTCACCCTTTGTCGTCACTTCGTGTTTTCCTTGCAGGACTTTGACGAAACACCCGGGAGGGTCGGAGCGGCGCCTAGGGTGTTCCCTGCTCCAGGCATTGCTAGAAGACGACAACTACGAGTATCCAGACGAGTGTGCGTACGGGCTTGCTCACACGCACTATTTGCACGGGGAGCTGCGAGCTGCGCGGTACTTTTGCGAGTCGCTGTTGCGCATGAAGCCGGACAGCGAGCGAGCGCAGCGGCTGCACGCACTGGTGCGCATGGCCACGAGCCAAAAGCAAGACAAGGCGCTCGAGTTTGCTGCAGTAGGCGGAACGATCTTCCTCGGAGTAGCAGGACTTGCTCTAGCATTTGCGGCGGGCGGAAAAGGGAAAAGGTGAATTCCAAACAGAAATTCCAGCATGGCATCGAATGGAGGTCCTTCCCAAAGAATCAAGAACCCGTACTGGTCGAGCTCTGCTGGCTCGCTATATGCGCACATCGCACATGTCCACTTCGATGATACATACATATAAAGAGGAGCGTTCTGTAGCGCAAATTTGCGATAGGTGCTACTCCAACTAGCAACTAGCCGTAGGTATAACGTAGATGTAGAAGTAGAAGGATGTAGGACTTTTTTTTGTTATCTTAATGTGCCCCATCTCGCCTCTGCCTCTGCAGTACCCGTGTATCCTACTGGCTTGTTGGTTGCTCTCAACGGAAAAACGAACTTCCAACTAGAAAAGGATTAAGAGCGCAGATAGGGCTTGAATTAGTGTGGGCGCTAGTCAGCAAGCCCATTCCGAAGTTACCCGGAGTTCGGAGTTGGATTTTATGGCAGTTTACGTTTATAACCGTTTATAATTTTCTCGTTTCTAGTTTTTACTCCATACTCCTAGCGATTTCTTTTTCGCCAGTATCTATTTCTAGATCTTCAAATCACAAACTGGGCAATCGCCCCGTTCTGAATTCAGAGCCGACTCCTTGCCAAGCTGTATGAAAATCTATGAGAAATAAAGGAGTAGGAGTAGATGGACTTCCCAAGGCCAATTTTTGTTGAAGTGCCCATGGGAAGTCAAGCTTAGATTGCCTGCTGTTCTTGCGGCTGCAGCTGTTCCTCAGAAGCAGCATCCTTCTTATTGCCTCGGCCTTTCCCTTTGTTGGTGAGGTGGTAGAGCTGCACGAGGGAATGTGCGCTCATGCCGCTGATCAAGCTCGCTTCGCGGAAAGTGCGCGGCCGCTCCCGGGCCAGCTTTTCGATTTCTTCGCTGCTGAAGCTGGGCAACGTTTCGCGCGTGAACTCAAAGTTGATCGGAATCTTGAGCTGCTGGTTTTTCTTCCACAGCTCCATTTCGCGCTCTTGCCTATCTAAATACTTGGCGTACTTGGCTACGGCCTCCACCGTATCTCGCGCAAATCCGGGCACATGCTCAAAGGGTGCTGCAGGGTCACTGCTGCCTTCGTCATTGTCCCCATCGACAGGAGCAGCGGCTGCGCCTTCCTTTTCTTCGTCAGCGTGGGCAGCTGCCATGACGCCTTCTACAGTGCCCAGGTCCACGTAAGGCATGACGATGACTTCAAGGGCAGATCGCCTCCGGAGCCCAGCCACCGCCATCTTTGCAGCCTTCTTCTCCAGGGCTCGCTCACTCGGCCCCTCACCGGAACTCCGGCGACTTCCACCCTCTGGTTCGGGTGGCGTGGCAGCGGCAGGGGTCGCGGAGCTTGGTTCAGCTTTGGCGCTGCTGCCGCCGCCGTGTTGGAAGGTGATGTGGCCGGAGGGGTCGTAGTCCACCCACTTGTGCACCGGCAAGTTGAAGTTGGAGAGGCGGTCCAGGCCCGCGAACACCAACGCTTCGCGGGTGTCGAGCGCGAGCAACCGGTCAATGTGCACGAAGCCCGCGTCGAACCCTTTGCGAGTGAGGCGCAGGTCGGCGTTGTCCGACCGCAACGACAAACGGTACTCGGCGCGGGACGTAAACATACGGTAAGGCTCGTTGGTGCCCTTGGTCACTAAATCGTCGACTAGGACACCGATGTAGCCCTCGGACCGCTCCACCACGAAAGGGGGCTTTCCCTGCGCCCTGAGGCCCGCATTCGCGCCCGCCACCACCCCTTGCGCCGCTGCTTCTTCATAACCCGTCGTGCCACACACTTGACCTGCAAGAAAAAGCCCAGAGGCCGCCTTGGACTCCAGGGTGTGCTTCAAGCTGAATCGAGAGCATGCCAGGTGAGCGAGATAGCAGAAAGTAACGAGAGGAGAGAAGTGAGATACGTGTTTGGAGGTGGCGCGTGCTATAAAGAACTCAGAGCTTACTGTACAAGTTATCACATAGACCGTTTGATTATTCGGCCCCCCCCCTCTAATATAGCACACACGACCCATCAAGAAGAAGCAAGCCGTACCATCTCGCGTCGATGAAGTCGTACTCTACGTCGTAGCCCGGCCGCTCAATGACCACTTCTTCGAGGCCCGCGATAGTCCTCAGCAGCTCGAGCTGCACTTCCTCGGGGAAAGGGCCCGAGAGGCCGTTGGGGTACACCAAATCGGTGTCGACGCCCTCGGGCTCCAGCCACACCATGTGCCCCGCGCGGTCGGGAAAGCGCTCCACTTTCTTGAACAAGCTGGGGCAGTAGCGAGGGCCGTTCCCACTGCCGTCCATCCCATCGTACTTGGGCAAACGGTGGGCGTTGTTGCGGACCACCTGGATGTTGAGAGAAGAGGATCACACATAAAATCGTGGGCGGTGCGAAGCAGTCGTAGTCTTTGTGCTCATGTGTAGCCTAGTCTAGTGTAAAAGCATAATATAAGAGACGAAGGAAAAAATGAAGTTTGCTTCAATTCAAATCCCAAGCATGTATGTCACTCGTCTACCTCGTGAGTCGCTTCATTCGTGTACGCTTTGTGGCACTGAATGTTGGCACCCGCGCCGCTGTGTTTGGCGCCCCACATTTTCTCCGCGTTCATGTACGAGAAAGGCATGAACGGGTCTTCCGAGAGCTGCCCTTCTAGGGTGCTGTAGTCGATGGTCTTGGAGCTCAAGCGAGGCGGCGTGCCCGTTTTCATGCGGCCGAGGGGGAAGTCGAGCCGCTCGAGCGTGCGCGCGAGCCCCACCGAGGGCGCCTCCACTTCTTCCTTGTCGCTGGTGTCGCGCACGTGGCGGCCGGCGGAGTATACTTTCTCGCCCAAGTAGCACTTGCCCCGCAGGAAAGTGCCCGTGGTCACCACCACCTGGTTGCAGTTGATGACGTCACCGGCTGACGTCAGCACGGCTTCGACCCGCGGCGCAGTGGCGCTGCCCGGCTCGCCTTCGCCGTTAATGACTACGTCGTCCACGCTGCCTTCGAACACCTCTAAATTGGGGGTCTCCAAGATAAGAGCCTGCAAAGTAAGCATCATGGAGTCAAGTTCCATTGAGTAGCGTGGTTTCGTCTTGGCGTTGATGAAGACAGCATCGAACTACTACTTAGTCGATACTCACGTTTTTGAAAGAGCTCACCTTTTTGGTGATATGCTTTTAAGTGTGTGCCAACAATTACTACAGTAGAGAAGCGCTGCCTATCTTCCTCGTCTGTTCTTGTACACCAACCTGCATGGCGGTGCGGTACAGCTCTCGGTCGGCCTGGCTGCGCGGGCCCCACACGGCGGGGCCTTTGCGGCGGTTGAGCATGCGGAAATGGATGGAGGCCTGGTCGATGGCCCGGCCCATGACGCCGTCCAACGCGTCCACCTCGCGCACCTGAACCACATGCACATGTACATAATGGTTAAGAGGTGCGCAGGTGTACTCGTTGGGAAAACAAATGCGTAGATTCTTGAATTCGAACACCGACCAAATGCTTTGAACAGATCGTAGCGTTAGTGATAATCAGACACCACAACTACATCATCTATCTTCAGCGCTTACCAAGTGCCCTTTGCCGATCCCACCAATCGAAGGATTGCACGACATTTCCCCTATAGTATCAAAGCGCTGAGTCACTAGGATGGTGCGCGCTCCTGTGCGAGCAGCAGCGGTGGCTGCCTCGCAGCCTGCGTGACCACCGCCAATGACCACTACGTCACATGACGATGGGGCCACCTTCGTAGCGACGCCCGCGCACATAGGTGCAACACGCGAGACGTGAGTAGCTGAAGCACGAGCTAAAGGGCGAAGCATAACTAAGGCGTGCGTAGGATCTAGTGCAACAATGAGGGTAGTGGCCAGGAGGGCGAAGGGCCGGCTAGACATCAACTACAACCACGGCTAGGGGTTACTGCGTTTCCTGTGGTCAGTGACACAGCGGAAAAAAATATCGTTAAGAAATCTAAGGACAAAGTTGCAGTGCTGTGGCTCCTCGAAGTCAAATCTGCGGCGGAAGTATAGCGTCAAGTGTCTGTTGCAATATTTATGAAGTTCTCAAGAAGTAGACTTCGCTGGAAGCACCCAATCAAGCGCGAGTTTGTTCGATCGAAACCTGAGAGCAGTATTTGTAGAACTTACCCAATGCGCGCTGAACTCTTCTAAAATTTAAGCTAAAAATAAGGGTTGACGTGAGACTTAGAGAAGATTGCTGGCTTGTTAGTCTCGCCTACGCTGAAGTGCTCACAAACTCAAGCAGTGAAGTACCAGAACGATGAGCACGAAGCATGTGAGGAACAGAAGGAAACACAAACAACACAGCACGAGAGGCTACGAGAGGACAAGAAGTAGTAGTTTTTTTAGTTGTTGTGAGCACGAGCAATCAAATATTTTTACTTCTCCTACTCTTTGAGTACAGTTACTCAATTAGTTCCTTAACCGCGACGTGGCGCAGAGGAAGCGTGCTGGGCCCATAACCCAGAGGTCGTAGGATCGAAACCTATCGTCGCGTGTTTTTTGGAATACTTTTTATCCGAAAAACAAATTGATAGCAGTATTAGAACTGTCGAAGCGATAAAGCGAAAGGAGATACATGAGAAAATTAAACACGCATTGTGTAATGCA
>Ga0307982_1003674_pt1 | contig 12213 bp, 13 predicted proteins | sample OrgLakmetagen989_FD_201847 | JGI IMG/M metagenome (GOLD analysis project Ga0307982, IMG submission 201847) | Saline water microbial communities from Organic Lake, Antarctica - #989 | ecosystem: Environmental > Aquatic > Non-marine Saline and Alkaline > Saline | place: Antarctica: Organic Lake... | reverse complement strand
CCCCCCCTTTCATTCCCTTTTCACTACCTGCAAGTCCAAAATGAGGAAGAGGAGGTCGAAGCGGCTCAGCAGCGAGTTGGGCAAGTTGATGTTTTTGGTCATGGACTTGCGGCGGTTGTAGCGCCCATACAGGGGGTTCGCCGCCGCCAGCACCGCACACCGCGCATTCAAGGTAGTGGTAATGCCCGCTTTAGCAATGCTGACGGTTTGTTGCTCCATCACCTCGTGGATGGCGGTGCGGTCGTACTCGTCCATTTTGTCGAACTCGTCGATGCAACAGACCCCCATGTCCGCGAGCACTAAGGCGCCACCTTCTAAGGACATGTCGCCAGTGGTGGGGTCTTTCACCTTTTTTGGGGGTTGGGTTTAGGGGGGGGGTGAGAGGTCAAGGAGGGAAAGAATGAAAGATCAAGAATGGATTAGGAGGCTTACAATTTCAAGAAAAGAAAGGCCAAGAATGAACCAAACTCAAGAAAGCAATCATGTATGCCTAATACAGCGTACCACAGCGGCCGTTAGTCCCACTCCACTGCTGCCTTTCCCTGTAGTGTACACCCCTCGAGGCGAGATTTTCGTCACGTATCTGCGCGCAAATGAGAGTTATACATGTGAGTGCAGATTGGGGGGGGGGGGGGGGAGCATATATATTGGCAGTTTTTAAACTCTTTTTGTGCAGCAAGTGCATTTGTGTTCTATACAGTACGAAGCTTTTACTTGAGTAATTGACTCTTGGCGACTCCCGGATCGCCCATCAGGCACACATTGATGTCCCCTCGAATCCGCATCCCATCCGGCAGCTGCCGCACTGCCCCCCCTACCAGCATGAGAAGCAGAGCTTTCTTCACGTCTTCGTGACCGTAAATCTCGGGCGCAATGGACCTAATATATAGCAGAGTAGAATATTAGTACAGTCACAGAGCGAATGATTTAGGAGTAAAAAAGAACACACATGTTTCTATCACACAACATTCATAAATGCGCCTTCAGGATACACGTAAGATTCAAAAACGAAGCGAAAATCTGTGCTGGTCACACACTCTCTCTTTTCTTTTCATTCTCACCTCGCCAATTTCGAGAACACGTCCGGCTGCTCTGCGGCTTCATCGATCCTCGCATCCATGGCACTGTCGCTGACGATGTTCGCGTAGTTTTCCTTCTGCCGCACTACATCCGAGGCCTCCAAATACGTGTCCGAGATCAGGCCCGCCTTCATGCCCTTGAAACCCGTGTATCGTTTGGGCAGAAACACCCCACACACGGTGACCATTTCCCCAGGCCCGCACTGACGCGTGAGCTCGCCTCGGCAGGTGACGGTTAAGGACCGGGGAATATTGCCCACGGGGACCTTCGAAGTGGTAGCGAGAAGAAAAGCGCGTATAGAAATTTGGAAGGTGAAAGAGAAGTAAGGTTGTTAGGCAAGTAAAGCGCACATTGAAAGTTCAGCGTGCCGCCATACATCATCATAGTACACGGTCACAGCAAAGGCACACGCATTGTATGATCTAATGTGCTATAGTTTGTAACATTATTTTTAACCCCCCCCCTTGACCTGATCGGGCAGCTCTTGCAGTTTGAGCTCTTGGTATTTGATGAATTTCGATCCCCTCGTTTGCATGAAGAGCTTCCCGCTCAGATTGTTCTCGACGCAGTATTTGGAAGGGCAAGAGGCAAAGGGCGTAAAGCTCGTTTTCAGCCCAACCTCTTGATAGATCTCGAAGCCGCACTGATCGCAAGTGTACGTGGCCACTTCCACTAAGGGCTTCACATCCGAGCATCGGGTGACGATCCCTGCTACTCGCACCTGTGATGGTCGTGGTTGTTGTTTTCAAGTTGAGAAGGGAGGGGGGGAGCAGGATAAGAAGGAAGGAGGAAAGAAGTAAAAGATACGGGCGATTGAAGAAAGAATATGATCAACTTCGCGCCTCTTCGTCCTCGTCTCTTCTATAGCTTGCATGAAAAAGTATTCCGAGAATATAGTCCACCACTGCTCTTGTTCTACATTCTTCTTCCTTCTCTTACCAGGGCCCCGATATGCTCTGCTTTCACTTGACGCAATGGCAGAGGTTTCCAGCCTCCGTTAGCTGAAGACGCCGAGGGAGGCAAGAGGCGAACTTCGTAGCTGGGCATCATATTAGGGGAGAAAGGGGGGCAATGAGAGGTCAGGAAAGCGGGGGAGAGGGAGGGTGACACAGTCTTTTGGAGTATATAACATACACAAAGTGCACCAGTGAAGGAAAAGAAGGTTCTCTACCTAGACGAATTCAATACTTCACAAGAAAGCACCACGGCACATAAGCACAGCAAAGAACGAGAGTGACCCGCTTACTCACCGGCGAACGAGAGTGGCGGGGAAATCATTGCTGGTGGGACTTGCTTCCGCCTCTTCATCTTCCCCCATGTCCGCCTGTAGTATTGTGTGAATACATATATATTAGGGCAGACATAGTACAATGCATAAGTGCAGTGTAATCGGCACAAGACCACAGTATTTCTAGGATCGCAACACACCCCTAAACCCTGAAGTTGCGCATGTAACAACACATTCTTCTACTCGCGTCTTTTGCTCTTATATCTCTATCATCATCATTATACACTCACCGCCCGCGATGCTTGCAACTGCGCAGTGCGCTGCCGTTGAAGCACGTCACGCACGTCCTCCTGGGATAGTAGATAGGCATGGAGAGAGCGAGTGGGTGCGTAACGATCACCGGAGAAGGAGAGAAAGCAGAAGAAAGAGGCTACACTCGTAGTAGTGACGTTACCGTGCCCGAGAGATCCACCGTCGGTTCCATCGCCGCTAAAAGCGTGTCGGCCGCGCTCTCGATCAGCCGGATGTACCGCTGCGCGTTGTGGCAAATGCGCTCCACCAGCTCAGGGTTCCCGTCGTACCTTTTAAGAGGAATTATGGTGAAAGAGTAAAAAATGAAGACAGTTGAGAGAGGATGCAAAAAGGGGACACCACTAAGAGCGAGGGTTGATACAAGATCCTGAGAGAAGTCATAGAAGGCGGGAGGCAGATCCTTCCCTTCCTGTCGCTTAGCGCATGCATAAAAATGAAGTCGAATCCTTACAGGTCATCGAGATCGATTCGCAGAAGCTTCTCTTCGCGGTTGGCAATTTCCTGCAATTTGGCTAGGTACCTAGTAGAGTACATACCGGTGAGGGCACCGTTAACTTACATTAAGTGTGTTAGAAATGTGAGGTGGGCAAAATAAATATAGAATCAGGATCTAAAGCAACTACTCACTTAGGCTCTTGCTCCTTGCTGAGGGAGTAGCGGTCTTGGTAGGTGTTGAGAAAGACGGCTAACTGATATATGCGGCACAGCGCACACACAGCGTCAAGCATACGATTGGAGTCACAAGACGTATAAGGACGATGACAGACAATCGAGGCCAGCAATATTAATCTAACATCTCGTTTAGAATGGCTAGCTCAAAAATGATTGACAGAGCAAGTCTGCATCCTTACTAGACAGACTCTCACACCTAGCAAAAGTATCATTTCATTCCTCACGCCAAGCAACCAACGCATGATCTTATAAAACTTTTCGATACATCGCATTCGAGGCCTCCTACTCAATCTCGTATGCAGCTCGCAATAAATTTGATTGAATTACAGAGTTCATAGAGGAGAAAGATGTGCCTTACCTCCTCAAGGTCTTTCTCGTACTTCGGGAAGTTATCGAAATCCCTACCAGACGAACCGCCACCTGGCGCTAGCATCAGCACCCACGCGCACACGAGTGCAGAAGAAGCAAAATGAAGTGAGTTAAGATAACGGCCATCTAAGTTGAGATTGTCAGCAGGAGCATCTTCTGATTGCCTTGCCATTTTCCCGCGTACCTTCACTCGTCATTTTTTGAACTCGTGATGAACCCAACTCACGATGGTCCCCAAAGGGGGGGTACTTAATTTTGTAGTGCTGTACAAGTGCAGGTGCCCGCGCGATGCACGGTTCAGGGTGCTTCGATATCTGCACAGCAAGTGCGTGTTCTTAGCGCCTTAGTGCGCGTCCTTGAAGTGCCCATGGATGAGTGCCTCTTGTACTGTGCCCGTGGTGCGTGTCCCTTCTTGTGTCCATGGTTCGCTTTTTCTTATCCATTGCACATTTAATACAGCAGAACTGTACTGTAGTACGTACTGTACTGTAGGTACATAAAAAAAAACGACGACCACCACCACGAACCACGGTCGATTTCCCAACTGAGTTACAGAGGGGCAGTGGCAGTGTTACCGTCTGAGCACGGCCAGTTGTGCAGTTGTTGGTCCTGGATCTAAAGACAGCAACGACGGGGCGTATAATGAACTCACGAGCCCTTGTGCCCTTCTAATTTTAAGACATCTCTGGCGATGTTTCTGACAAGTTTATACTTTCAACCGGCCGAATTGGAACCAAGGACATCTGCCATCTGCTCATGCGTAATTTACTCGTAATTTACGTATGCCATACGCAAAGTAGAAGCCGTTCTAGTTGTTCTTTGGTGGTGCTGAGCCGTTCCCAACTCCCTTCTCTACTTCCCACTTTACTACAAGCTCACTGCCTTTCTGCCTGTGCGCCGGGCGTGCTCTCTGTCCAGAGGGAGGTGGTACGCTTCGCCGGAATGGGTGCCCTACTAAAGAGTCTACAAAAAGCTGTTGTGCTGATGAGGCACACCTGGAGTATTTAGGGAGATTCCACGGTGACGTCACAACAGAATGATTGGGTTCTTGTGACGACGCGACTTGCGTCTGATCATCATTGGTTAAAAAATACTTCCCCGCATACTTTACGCGTAATTTACGGCGTAAATCGTATCTTTGTCGCGATGCGTCGCTCTAACAACAAACAGCCACGGAAATTGACCGCAACAGGAAGGTTTTTTTCCGTGGGTAAAAGTAAAATAATTCTTCAGGGCCGTTTTTCTTTAGGTTTGGAGAGTATTGAACAAGGCAAGCTAGAAAGACCGAAATATAAGACATAAACGGGTAAACCGGGCCCGTACTCCAATCGTGTTGTTGGACAGTGGTGATCAGTGTACTCGCTAGCAGCAAAAAGGCGAAGGTCCAACTGCAGCTGAAGAGTCAGGGCTAGCCCCTTTCGCGAAATAAGCGAAGCGGGCTGATGAAGAACCGAACAGCGAGCAGCTGCCTTCTAAGAGCGACGTTGGATCAAGACCGAACTGAAAGTCGTAGTCGCCGCAGTATCTCATGAAAACATTGTAACTCGTGAAATGTGAACTACTAGAGGTGATAGCTGATTCACCATTTGATGCAGCAAACGCAGTTACATCACAAACATGGAACCAGCACGCCATGCCTTTAGGTCGAGTGGGAGAACCATCACGGCTGGGGATGGGGTGTTATCTTTCGATGGTGCTGTTCCTGCCGGTGAGTCATTCTTGTTTTCCATTTCACTCGTAGACGAAGAATCTGAAGTTGAAAGGCCGCCTCCAGCGCCACCATCAGCGCCCCGGAAGAGGGCGACAGCTCCCTCATAGACGCGACCTGGATCGTCACCAGGTGACACCTATCACAGCACAGAAACATCTGGTATCAGGAACTACGAATGTGTAGGCTATCGTAATACAGTCAAGCAATACCCCTCCTCCGCAAAATAAAACTTTGCTCCAGATGTCTAAGAGAGAACATGCTGTTCTCTTCTCACCGCTACTCGCATTCCAGGTGGAGTGCCCAAAGCTTCGAGCGCAAGCAACAAAGAAGCCCACGTAATGTCGTCCTATGATTTGATGTGCACAGACTAATGGTGACGTGAAAACTAAGAGGAATTCATTCGTTGAATCAGTGGATATATCGTTAAGGCTTACGGCATAAACTTGTAGTGTCAAAGTCTGAAAAGGAGTTCGCGTTCACCTTCTTGTCGGACATCGAAAGCAGCAGAAGGCCACCTTGGGGCAATTCATCGGCTAAAGCCATCGATACAGGCACCGCAGCAAAGGCGCTGTCCTATAATGCACAATATATGCATATTTATAAAATCATTAGTCCAGACTGGGACTTTTCAACAGGTTGCAACTAGATGTACGCGATTATGTGTACAATCTGCAGTGGTGGCAGTGCCATGACTATCTCCAGCACTCTTTCATCGCAAATCAGTACGATTTCCATTCAAAATTTGTGGTCCAGATGGTTAACATTATTATCAACTCTACCATTCCAAAATCATTCTGAAGCACCTGATCTGAGATGGTCAGAGCAACTCCTCGGAGCTTGCTTGTACCCGCCTGAGCATCACTAGTATTTCGAGCGTCGTAGATGTCATGCCGAACGACACCTGATGCGGCCGTTGTTGCTGAAGGCTTCATATACCACACATCTGGGATGCTCTCCATCAAGTCTACCAATCCAGATGGCGGGTTTGGGTCTCGGAATAAGACACCTCGAATGAGACATGAAGAGCCAGGTGGAGCTAACGACTCAATGTCGGTCATGAGTACCTTAACCTAGTATAGAGACAGCATGCAATAAAATCTACCATTCACGAAAATAATGAAAACGAAGTACTAGATAGAGAAAGATGTAGTTTCACACGCAATCATATCCTTGGGGCGATAGGCTTATTCGATTTCTCGGCTGTGCCCTGCCTCGTTCCTCGGGCCTTCAGTAGGTCCTGAGGTTGAAAATGTTCGCTTACCATGGATGGTGCATTGGAATGACCTAGCTCTAGCCATAGCTCCATTTGAGAGCTACTAGCGAAGTCTGCATCTACAATGCCAGCGCGGAGCTCTCTGTTCGTTCTGCGAGTCTCCACCCAGTGCGTCTGGGGTGACCAGCTAGAGGCTACATAAAATATTCCACAAGTCCATAGCGTTCTCATAAAGCTAGTCAGCATACTAATAAGAGAGCGTTCGAATGAACTTAGCGGTCTTGGAAAGTGGAACTATCAGTCACAATCAGTAAAGAGGCTCGCTGCAACACTACCAGACTGATGGAGTCTCTTTTGGGGTGCTATTATCCTTACACCGTTTTGCCATTGTTGATTTGTTGACACATTTTACGGAACACTCGTACTGCACTACAGTACAGGGTACAGAAGATCATCCGACCTTTGGGACATCTTGATATTTTGACATATTTTGTATACTTTACGCAGGCCCGGAGCCGGAATTAGAAGAAATTAGAAGGCTATTAGGTGGAGATAAAAAGCAAAGAGATGTGTATTTTACATGAGACATTAGTGATGCGAGTCCAGATATCATTAGAGACGGCACGAGTTCCCTGGTTTCACTGTAACTTCCCCAGATCAAGAATGAGAACATTCCTCGGTCGAAGGCAAAGTGAAGGCAGAAGAAGGCCCACTCCAATCCCAAAGCACCTGGTTCCTGTTAACTGAAGGGCAGTTCGCGAGTTAATGAATTCAACTGCTTTATACAAAAGCAAAGGGCACTCCACAGCCCAGTAAGGATTTCTCTTAAGGCTACACTTTTCCTGTCACTATGTGATTAACACCCAGGGATTATTGAATAGACTCGGCCGGTCTACTAGACTATTTAAAACTCTCAAAACCTAATTTCTAAGAAAAAGAAATTAGGCAATTGGCCTTTTTAAGATATGAAAAGGAGGATTGGCCAACCGAGCCACTTTTTCCGGGAGTCAAGAAGGCATTGTTCGTATATGTGCTTGTATATTCGCCTGGCTTCTCAAATTTAAACTGATTGCTCGCGATAATACCAATCCCAAAGGAGATAGGTGTAGTAGCTGAAGACAAACCATCCTCCTGCAATTCGAATCAACGCACCAGGAATGGCCAAGAAACGCCAGTCACTGAAAAATGACCAGAGAGCTTCCACTGCAGGTCCCACAAGAAACGGATAGAAGACAAGTTCAAAGCCGTATGGATAATCAGCGGATCTGCTGATCCACTTGGGTCCAAAGTCACTATCCTTGAGGTAATTTTCGAGCACAATCTGAAACAGCAGTTTGTTTTTAAGTGTTGTGTAGGAGATAAGTTTATAGATAAGAAAGAGATAAAGCATACAAATTCACTTACTTTTGCAATGAAAAATGCCGCAATCGAGAGCGCGTATGCCCACCTCGAAAGGGAGAGTGCCCACTTGTCATTGTTTGAAAGTTGAACCTAAGCACGAATTTGGGATGACACCACTTGGCGATTTCAAGAGCTGAACAGAGAAGACACACTCACCTCGCCAAACTCGCGAATTTCCCTTTTCACCGAATCACGCGTCAAGAAAGTGTAGCTGGCGACGTTCAAGAGTATAATGGACACGACAGCCAAGGTATTTAGAATCATAACAGTCGACTGTGCACCATAGATGAAGACGGTTTCCGCCACTGCCCAGACAATGAGTGGCAAGGTAACGAAGATACGAAAAATCCCAATGAAACCTATCCCGATGCCCCAAAACATGGACATCCAGTCTTTTGCTTGGACTACAGCAATACGGCAAAGAAGCGCGTCGCGTGTTTCGTGAACCACTGCAAATGTCACAATGAGAGTGATGAAACCGAGGACGACCCAATCAAGACCAGGTTCTCGCATATTACGCACGTTTTGCTCTTGGGCATCTTGCCACTTTATAAAATCTGCTCCACTGCCTGTTTGAATCACACATGCATCACACAAATCATCTTGCGAAAGTTCGTCAGGATTTGAGAAGTCAGATTCCGCCTCGTTTTCCCAAATTGCAACGCGCGATTCTGGAGTGCCGCCAATACAATACTCCTGGTACGACTGCAGGCATGGCAAGCACCGGTTGATATCCTTGTAATCACCCGTGCACCACAACCCCACTGGACAGGTGTCGCTCGAGACACACATAGGTCGAGAAGTCCCAAAGAGTAGCACACCCGCCAAAATAAGTTGAAATACGACCATAACAAAGGCCCATCCGCAAAATACCGATTTCATCCAGATCGGCGATTCGCTTGTGCACATGTAAACTGTTGCTTGATGCCAAGAAGAAGGCACATGAGTACTAACCGTGGCAAGCACCATTCGAGGACCCACTTCATCTATCAAGTGAATGATACGAGCGTCGCCGCCAGCAATTTTTTCCTCCGTGCTTTGCTCGCGTTGGCCTTTTTGCGCTTTGAAGTTGGCCTGTTGAAATGGAATGTGTCAGTCTTCTATATGCCGCATTGACAAAAAGTTCTTTGAACCATGAGTCGTTTTACCTTGTTGTAGAGGTGCATGAAGCGTTCTTCGAATGCCTCACTGTCTCCCCACGCCTCGAGCTGTAGCTCCAGGTTTCGGCGTTTGATTTCTTCTTCCGTAGCCCTTTCAAGAGCGGGCTCGCCCGAGCCGCATGCAGAATTGCGCACAAGTTCCATGATGGTGGAGTGTCTCTCGAGATCGATCAACACGATCGTGTTTGTTGGACGTGATTGACAGTTACAGACATGATTGTTTGACATTCCTTGAACGATTATGAAACATGCAATTAGTGACATTTTTTTTCGAACATGGTTTATTACGAGCATTTCATCTTAAATGATCTCACATTTCATTTTGTTGACATCATCATCAAGGTCACCAAGATGACAATATGTTTCGATTCGTGTGTAATGAATTTAATGTGATTGGAGGTATGTTAGATTTCTCTATAAAAGATATACTCATGTCTGAATTCTCCATAAAAGATATACTCGAATCATTCAATTTACATCACGTGGCGTACAGCTCCAAGTCAACTCGCTCATCTGTTGTTTCGTGCTGCAATAAACCTACTCCGCCTCTCCGCCTTTCGATTAGATTGGACTAAGTAGGTTGAACTTGTTCACTCCATACTCATGACTTTAGAAGAATAGTCAACGAACTGCGCAAAGCTGCACCTATTGGAGTACAAATTAGACTACGGAGTTTAAATCATCAGTTTTTTTGCTGAGGGAACCGGCTGCTTGCATAAAGATGTGAATTTTTTGATTAGGACCTATTCATTGTGCAGTTTGCGATTTGCTGTCGCTCACATCATCGGCAGCCGTATTCTCATTAGCCAAACAGGCGATGGGTAAATTTTCAGATCTAAACACCACTGGAGTATAACAATTTTATGACACGATAACACATGGATTTGCTATTTGTAACTCGGGATTAGATTCGATAAGACTATACCCTCCATTTGCGAAGAAACATAAACACATCAATAGCACAGAGCTGCATATTGATGATTGATGACACGTCCAGAACAAGTCTGACTAGGCTGAGTTTTCTTTTGTATAACATGATGCTTAATGAACCCTAAAGATCAAAATCAATTCTCAGGAAAAGGCATTGGCTTTGAGGGCTTAAAATCATCCGACATGGTCGCTGAACTCCTTTCGAGCTCCATCTTCGAGTGTAGCGAGATGCGACAGGGTGAGTTGCCACGGCCCGCCTGAGGTGCGTAGACTTGAGAATTCGAGGCACGGAGGAAATCCAAATTTCTTGCCTGCAGCAGCGTCAGTGCCATTGGCGATGCCAGCGCGCACTAAGAAGCCGCCTGACTCTTTTCCGTCCCCCATGAGACCAGTGCACACTACACCCTTCCCAATCCAGCCTCGGGTAACAATCCGGTGGATGTACATGTATCGTGTTCGAAAGAGAGGAATGCACGAACCAGCTCCATCGCCTAACGCAACAGCACTCGGTGATGCCGCTTCATGCTCCAACCTTAAACAATGCTGGTTACCGAGTCTGGAAGCTACATGGTGGTTTAAGATGAGTGGACTATAGTCCGATCTTCGAAGTTCTCGCGGCAAGGTTCGCCATTCATTTGGTACATCAGCTCCTTCGATTGGCGTTGTTTGTCTTATGGCCGAATCCACAGCGGCTGGATCTGTGAACTCTTCCTCTAACTGACTAGTACTCCGCACGAAACAACGCATATCCAGGTTCCGTTGTATATATCCCTCACAGCACGCAGCAGTGAATGGCAGTGGCTTCTGAGCGTAGGCAAAAACTGCTTGAGGCGTTCCAATCGCAAACTGATCGGTGACGATCTGAGGAGCTCGTTCAGGGATGGCCAAAAAGTGGCCCCGCGCTCGCTGTACCGATGATCGAGAGCCAAAATCTGAAGCGAAGTGTCGCAGGTCAAACTTCTCTAATATGATATGGTCGGGCCGTGCGCGCAGCACAAGGGAGTACTTGTGTTCGCTTGCCATCACGAGTCGCAAACAGAGGTACACTTTGCGGAACTGAGAATAGGTGGCGCCAACTACGAAAGGGTGAGCATGGTTAGGTGCTGCCTCAGGATAAGCAATCCAGCTACGGTTCATGCCGTTCGACACTGCGCTTGGATAACCAGGCTCGTCTCTATGCAACAACTTTACGTGTTCGTTGAAATCTTCTTCCACAAATGCCTTAGTCTCTGGCAGACTCTGCGCCAATCGCTGAGCCTCAATCGCGAGTGCCGACGTTCGCAACCCGTTCTCACCACGCCACACGTGAAAATACAAATGGACCTGCAAGCGAAGGTTTTAAAAAAAATCATGAGTAAATATCAGAACACACTTTAAGCTTGTGGAGACTTTATATGCCCTCTCTTGATCTAACATTATCCCCAAGTAAGACTGCCAATGCCAAAAAGGAGCTCTTAAACAGCCGCCAAAGGAATCATACTTACGTTGCCTCCGGAGGGTTCCAGCACCAGCTTTTTCCAACTGAACCAGACGGTGGCAAAATTCCTCATACCACCTGTTGAGTAGGTTAGGAATTAAGAAGAGAAGTAAAGTAGATGATATAAGGCTTCTCTTACCTCACTGACAAGAATGAAAAAAATAGAGCAGTTCGTGGTGTAGATATGGCCTCACCAGCGAAAGCAATAGCAAATGGAGCTCCTGATTGAGGTTGATGATAGCCCCATTTTGCTGTTGGGTCAGCACCGCACTCGGCTTCGAATCGAGCTTCCTCTGCCACCTTCAGAGACCACATACATACGGTACGAGAAGTAAGGATAGGAAAAGAAATTATAATGACGTAGATACACAGGTGTATGCATCTCAACGTGTGTGTCTACGTCAAAGAGAGGGTTAGGAATTAGAGGAGGGCACCGAATGTCGATAGAGTGGCTTCCACGGTTGCTCTTCGCCAGGTGCGCATTGGTCAGCACAAGAAGAGCCGCGTTCGTTATGACTTCCGCTACCGCACCCTTTAGCTCCATGTTCGCCCCAACCACTAGAAACAGTGCACACAGCCAAAGATGGATTTCAAGGGATGGTCAACGCAAATACTAGTAGGCTGCGAGCTGAGATAGTCAGGGCAGGGACTCCAGACTCT
>Ga0307982_1003672_pt1 | contig 12221 bp, 11 predicted proteins | sample OrgLakmetagen989_FD_201847 | JGI IMG/M metagenome (GOLD analysis project Ga0307982, IMG submission 201847) | Saline water microbial communities from Organic Lake, Antarctica - #989 | ecosystem: Environmental > Aquatic > Non-marine Saline and Alkaline > Saline | place: Antarctica: Organic Lake... | reverse complement strand
AATAATCTGCTACACGCTGACATGCCAAACCACCTGGACAGCCCAGTCCAGTCATACAAGAGAAAATGTACAATAAAATTTGCTTCCTGGCTTTCTCACTGCTGGCTGTGTCTGCAGTCAACATTGGCCTGGTTCCAGACGGCTCAGCTGTTGACGCAAGCCAAGCCTTTACACCTCGCCCTGGGCAATGCGACTGCCCGACCCACTCTAATAGCATTTGGCAAAAATGTAAATGCCGAGTGGATGCAATGTTCAAGTGGGCCATGAGCAATGGCGCGTCGTTTCCAAACCTGGAGTACAGGGACGGAGGCATGTTTGCAACATCACACATTCCTCAGCACGCCTTGCTCGCGTATGTTCCGAACCAGTTGGTGCTAGGCAAGCCCGGGTCGTCGTCTACAACACATCTGGAGCTTGCTGATATCCTGCAGGCAGCTGCTTCAGACCCAAATCACTTCTTCCGTCCGACGGTTGAGGCCATGCCGTGGTCCTGCCAGGTGCCGGCGTGCAGCGCCCACGCCTGGCCAGCCCTGAACCTGACCACCACGCCGCTATTCTTGCCGTGGGTGGCTACACCAGTACTACACAATCGCACCGGGGCTGCCGCTGTCCCTGGCGGTCTCTCGTTCATGGGGCTTCGGCATGGTGCCAGGGCTGGAGTTCTTCAATCACGCCGACAACGCGCACACAGTTAATTCACTTGCAGATGGTACTGGCATCGTACTGGTCGCCAGTGCTGCCATAAAGCGGGGCGAGGAGGCTTTTTTGAACTACGGAACTCATCGCGGGGCAGCGGCATGGCACGCAACGTACAACATGCAACACAGCTCCTCCCACGAAGAGGACAACGGCTGCGCCACACATTTGAGCTACTATGCCAGCGATGCACTGCGCTTCAATGTGCAGAAGCGTGTTGAGTGCTTCGCGGCGCAGGTGTTCACTTTGAGCACGTGGCCCCTGCTGCGGGGCACCATGGCAGGCGCCCTGCAGCGGGGGGACACGGCTGCTGTGAAGGGCCTAGCCCGGGCCCTGAGCAAGGCGCTGCAGGGGGTGTAGGCGACGCGGCTGCTCCCGCACTTCGCCTTGGGCTGGTCTTGTGCTGTGCTTCCCGTGCTGTCACTGTACCACTGCAGCACCAAGCGAGCCACGACACATCATGCGGCCTGAGGCTTCCGGGTTGGACCTATGTATGCATTTATTTAGCCAGCATATACACGAGCCCGGCTGCAGGAAGCAGCACGCAAGCAGGACACGCGGCCCAAGCAGCGGAGGAATGCGAAGCAGCAGCAAGGGATGAGCTGCCACGGGGAATATCACAACCTCATCGAGCTTCCCATCAGCAAGTCGCAAGAATAGATAGTATAAATGCTCTTACACCTTTCCAAGTTTGAGACTGTTGTGCACGTTTGTGCGGCCCAGCTCCACCAGAGCAGCTTGGCGTGATGCTCAAGACTTTTTGTCAGAGGGGCCCACCGCTCATTCGACTACGACCATGCACAAACTATTGACTTGAAACTTCGTTGAATCCAATCTATATAGGGTGAACATAAACGTTGCTTGATTTTGGTATCGTGCAGCAGTAAGCGTGAGCAATGTCGGCCGCTGCATCGCATGCCCAAAAAGGTGGCAAGTCAGAGCACAATGTATTCCTGCGTGTTCTAGCTCACCGTCTTACCCTCGTACAATCTGTCCAGCGCATGTGGCGAAACGAAGGCGCATGCCCGGCGCTGTTTTACTTGACAGAGCTGGAGGAGCCTAGCGTTACTTCAGACGTCTTGCGATGCGCCTTTGCTGCGACAGCAGCTCCAATTAAGCGCAGTGTTGACGGAGAGTTCGTCTTCACTTTACCAACATACCCCTTCTTGGCAGATGATGAAGGTATCACATCCGACACAGTCACGCATGCGCCTGGCGTTGACTGGGTCGAGCATTTGACCGCTGCTCTGCTACAAATGCTCACATCAAAGTTCGTTGAGTAAGTTGGCACATGTGAAACTGCCACTGCAATTCACTTTGATGGGTTTGATTGCAGTCACACAGTCGTGGGCCTAGCAGGCGCATCTGTGTTGGCAGCACGGTTGACGCCACTGCTGCGGGCACATAGCACCAGCCCAGTCTCTGCTCACGAAGCAGCTGGCTTCAAGGTACTGCAGCAGCAGGTTTCATTTGCCCTGCCTCATTTACAACTACTGCTAACCTGCATCGAATCCATGGCATCAGTGTCACACGCACAGTTTTCCAGAAAGCGCCAAGAAGCAACGCAGGGCGTGAAGAAAGCTCTTGCGATTACAAGCTTGGCGTCCAGCTGAAGCGAGGCAAGCTGGCACCCAGAAAGCAAACACAGCGCAAGCATCTCCTAGAAATTTCTGCACATGGCTGTGCGCCTTGCTGGGAGATTCAGCCGCGTCGCGCTTTACCCAAGGGCGGGCAGGTCGGCCACCAGCAGGCGCTCAGCACCAGGGGGCACCTTGCTGGGGGTCAGCCGGTGTCCAGCCACAAACACGCCGCTCTGATTGGCATCTTCGTTGCTGGCCACCACTGTAGCGTTGTACAGGGCACTCCAGGCAGCTTCGGCACCCCCCCCTGCAAGGGGTATGGCTGCGCTGTAGGTGAAGAAACGCACCCCCTCCTTCGCCAGGGCGGGCCCAGGGGTGTCGTACAGGATGTCCTTGCACGTGAACACGCCGATGGGCGTGGTGGTGGGCGGCAGGGGGAAGGTGACCAGGTGCAGGGGGCCTGCCATGAAGCACTTGCTCATCCACGGGTGCATCTTTCGGTACACTGCAGCAAGGGAGCCGTCTGCAGCAAACACCACTTGGGTGTTGAAACCCGTGCCGTTTGCTGCGCGCTCACACATGTTCACCGACGCAAAGACGCGGCTGTCCTGGGCTGCACAGCTCAAGTTCCGCACGACGGGGTGCCATGCCGCGTCGCCGCAGGGCGTGGCTCCGATTTGGTGGCTGGCCAGAGGCAAGCAGGTTTCCGCTGCCACAGTGTTGGTGGAGCAGTTTTTGTCAAAATTCAATCCAAGTAAGCCAAATTCTGGAAACACGATGAATGACACATTCAGGCCCGCTGCCTGTTGCATATCACTTGCATACAGCGCCGCGTTGGCGGCAGGCGCGGTGCTGCCGGTGCCCACTGTCACGTGCTGCACAGCAGCAACCTTCAGTGCGTTTGAGCATGTAATGAACGTAGCTAGTGCTGTGGTGATCAGCGCAGCAGAGCGAGCCTGGTTCATCCCAACGAGCTTCGAGTCCCCGTTCACGCAATTTCCAGGTGTAAGGAAACCTCAGTGTAGGTGTGAATACTCACACTTAGAAAAAAAGAAACACTTTCAATCGTGCTACTTGTACAGTTCATGATTCGATGTATACCAAAATGGATCACAGGTTTGTTTGCCACAGTAGTACGAAGTCAACACGTCGAGGCTGCCATGTGCAGGAGGGGTCACATGCATGACATTTATGCGGCAACACAACCTGCAAGACACATGAGACACACTATTCTGACGCAAAAGACTCGCCTTTACTTCAGTGCGCGTGTTCTTTCAACTAGCTGCCTGTAGATAGCCTCTTGGTCATACCCGCATTTGTTTGGAAGTCAGGAAAGTTTCAATTATTTCCCACCATGGCTTGGGTAGAATTTCGGAACATCCCTGCTGATTACGAGCCACGAGACATGCGTGGATTCTTCAGTGAATACATTGAGCGGTCTTGTTTTAAGCATTTCTCTTTCAGCAAGCGTCACCAAGACAGCATGTCCAGCCGCCGCCGGCGCGGGTCGGGCCAAGCAAAGTCTCTGGCATGCGTAGCACTGCTCACATCTAGCTCTGCAGCTGATGACCTGTGGTGCCACTACAGCGATGAGCTATTTACATATCAAGACCCAGGGAAAGTCCCACAAAACCGCTGTGAAGTTGAGTTGCTGTCGCCGCCCTCCGCTGCTGGGCCGGCTGCAGCCGCCGCCACTTCTGCTCGGAGCTGTCGGCGCGCGCAGCGGGCGGGCGCAGGCACAGCACCCCCCACAGCCCCAACGACAAGCCTCACACTACACACTGGTGAAAGTGTTCCGGTTTCAGCTCTGCCAGAGGTGTTCCTGGTCCACCCCCAGCTGCCCCAAGGGTACATTGGGACTCCCCTTGCTGGGCTGGCAGCCCTGCTCAAGCCCCAAGACAACCTCCTGCACATGTGTGGGGTGTCACGTGATATGTTGCAGGGTTTGAACCCCCCAGACACCCCCCTGGACAGTGATGCAGAGGAGGGGTCTGTCTTCAGCGCCGGGTGCTTCTCGGACGCTGGCTCCCGGGTGGGGCACTCAGAACACAGCATTGAGGACGAACACAGCACAGGGGCAAACGATGCCGCATGTGCCACCAGCACACGTGCGGACGGAACGCCTTCTATGGCTGATGCGTTTCGCCTGGACCTGCCGGTGGCCCGCACAGGGGGGGTCAGGCGGCCCAGGGGGGGCTCCACCCCCCTCTCTGTGGCAGCGGGGGGGGCTTCAGCTGGGCACAGTGATACACAAGTAGGCAGCCTGCATGCAGATTCTGACGACAGTGAACTGTTCTCCTTCAAGTGCGAACAGGTTGTTGCGGAGTCCCCGCCGGCGCCGAAGCGGGCCGCGGGTAGGGCGCAAAAGCAGGTGGACCCAAGCCAGGGCAGCGTGGTTCATGGAAACGCAGCTGCAGTACACCAGGATCAGGGCGCAACGACGCTTGGGTTGGGCAGTGCGCCCCCCCCTGATGGACTGCTTGGGGCAGGCAGTGCGCCCCCCTTCAAGGGGGGGACTACGCCCCCCCCTGATGGGCTGCTTGTGGACGACATTTTGGATTATGACAGCGACTTTGATGGCGAAGATGAGACAGCTCCCTCGCCCCAGGTAGCAGCAGTACGCCCCATGCCTGCTGCCTCGCCACAGGACAGCGGCGGAAAAGCTATGGCGCCGGCTACAGCACAGACAGACCCCCCCTCGCCGCCGCCGCCGCCGCCGCTGCCGGTGCAGGCAAGCGCGCGGCCAGCACAGCAGGCTGCTGCAGCCTCAGCCTCCTCCAGAGCTGCACAAACACCCGCGGGCCAAGGCCCCCCCCGCACACCCCAGTCTCGATACCAAGGAACAGACAGCAGCGCCCAGGGGAAGCCGGAACGCAAAGTGCAGTGGGCGGAACGCACGGCGGAACACCCAGCCACCGAAACCATTGTGACCGATGTGAAGCCGCCCAAGGTGTGGAAAGGTCCCCAGTTTACCCACAGGGGAAACAGGACACTTCACCCGTTGACCCCCCCCTCAACTGGGGGGGGGCGGGCCCCGCTTCGCAGTCCTCAGCCAGCGGACCAGGAGCAGCATACGCCGAATCAGCAGACACATTACACTCGCCGGTACGGTGCTGTGGGCCCGGCTGATCGCCAGCTCGCAGCGAGCATGCATGCAGAGGGGGGCGTCATCCGCGGCGAAGCCCCCCCCCCCACCATGAACGGGGTACTGGGGGCGCAGTACCAGCGTTTCATCCAGGTGCAGCATGCCATTGCAGTGGACACGGCGCGTGGTGTGGTGGACCCCCACGCCATCCTGCACGCCTTCGGGCGGGAGCTGTGGTCCGCCCTGGCCCGGGGGGAGGGCTTTGACATGGGGGAGCGGCTCCATCGGGTGTACGACGAAGCGGGGCAGCTGCACCTGCGGTACAATACAGGCACCAGACAGGTGGTGGCAGCCCCCGGTCTGCCCCCGCAGCCTGACGGCCACACTCGTGTGGTGGTGCGGAAGCAGAGGGGCCCCTACGTGCACGAACGCAAGTTTTAGGGGGGGGTGTTGGGGTGGCCCGGCTCACTGGGCTGCACTGGGCCCATCAGGCTCCGCATCAAAGGTGCGTTTGCCGCCTGATTTGTGCAGCAGGCGTGTGCGTGTGATGACCATGTCGTGAGACAGTGCCTTGAGCATGTCGTATATGGCCAGGGCAGCTGTGCATGCTCCCATCAACGCCTCCATTTCAACGCCGGTGCTGTGGGAGGAGCTGGCAGTTACGGTGATGCGCACATGCATGTGGGTGTCGCTGTGTGCCAGCAGCTCCCCCACATCCACGGTGCAGTTGGTCAGAGGCAGAGGGTGGCACAAGGGCAGGATGGAGGGCGTGGCCTTGGCGCCCAAAATGCCAGAGAGCACCGCCACAGGGGCAATTGGGCCCTTTTTTGACAGCAGTTGTGGATTGTCCATAGAATTTATGCATGCAATTGGGATTTCGATGGTGGTTTCTGCCACAGCGTGTCGCCTGTGTGCCAAGGATTGCTTTGCAGAGGGAAGGTTACTCAGTCGCTCAGTCTACTCACACGGTCATGTTCTTGTGAGTCACATCCACCATTTGCGGGAGATCTTGAGAAGCGTTGAGGTGCGATAAGGTACTCAAAGTCTGCTGCGCACTGAGTGCCAAACCTGCTGAGACAAGGCTGCTTGGCATGCACTGGTATGCAGTTTTGGCCAAGCCTGTAACGGCAGTGCGTCTCGCAAAATACATCCTTTGCCACTTGTGCACCAGAAAAATCGCACTACCAACAACAAAATGCTTCACATTTATGCAATCATCAGTCAACTCGTTTGAATTCAGTAGCAGCAGACACAGCACGGCGCGTACTTCTGACAGAAGCCTGGCTCCGGGACGCCCCCCTGAACGATTTCCGTGCCCCCCTCCCCCGCCGCAGGAGCAGGAATGTGTGTGCTGGGGTCGTGCACCTGCTGTGCCCTCAGCGCTTGTGCGTTGTTCACCATCCACACAATGGAGCACCCCTCAGCAAACACCTGCTCATCGGTCACATGCAGCCCATACTGCATCGCCAGACTGCCCCCAAGCTGAGATAGGGAGATGCTATCCAGCCCAAGAGCAAACAGGGGCTTGGCTTCGTCCAGCATCTCCTCTGGGGTGCCCGTCATGCCGCTCACTTCACCCTTGAGTGCCACCGCCAAGGCGTGTCCGGTGAGATGGGCGCCCGCACCCCCCCCTGCAGCAGCAGCGAGGGCCCCCCCCATCCCGGCTGCACCCGCCTCTTCTGCCACTGCCCCCTCTGCTTCCTGTGCATCTGCACTGCCCGTGCTCCCCTCGTACCAGTACAGAACAGCCTTGCTGCCCCCCCCCCAAGGGTTCACTGGGCGCTTGGCAGCACCTTGCTCCCCCCCCTCCGTCTTGCCCTCACTCTCCATAGTACCCCCCCCTGCAGCAGCAGCAGCAGCAGCAGCAGCAGCAGCAGCAGATGATGATGGCTGGGTTCCAGCTGCCTCGGCGCCCAAGGCTGCCAGAGCAGTGGCGTTCCACTTGCGGGCAATCTTCCCAGAGGTGGTCTTCACAGCGGTGTGCTGTTGCAGCAGCAGCAGCAGGGCGATGGAGACACCATGCTCCCGAGCCACAGCAGCAGCCACAGAGGCAGCCACACCCGGCAGGGACTTGCCGTCTGTGCCGTTACGCACCTCTACCACCACCACCAAGCCGTCGTCTGGGCTGCGAGGAGCACCCCCCCCTGCAGGCGCCCCTGACACCCCCCTCGACTTGAGTGCTGCGACAGCAGAAGCGGCCACTTCATGGGACACCTGGAAGGCGCCGACACAGCCCGGCCTCACAACTGTGGGTGCAGCAGCCTCCACACTGCCCTCAATGTCCTGCGGAAAATGGTTCCGCCCCCGCACTATGATGAGGTCCTTTGCACGCCCAGCCACGAACAACTCCCCCCGCAGAACAAAACACAGGTCCCCGCTGCGCATCCACTGGGTGTCGCTGTCGGCCTCCTCCTCCCCTAGCCGCCGCAGCTTGGCGCCAAAGGCTGCAGCGGTGGCGGCGGGCTGCCCCCAGTACCCCGCTGCGATGCTGGCGCTGCTTACAAGCAGCTCGCCCACCACCCCCTCAGGTGCCTCATGCAGCACACTGGACCCTGCCGTCGCTGCTGCCTTCTCGTCTGTACCCCCATGTGCACCCCCCCCCCCCTCAACCTCCTGCAGACGAGCAATGGCGATGGCGATGTCAGGGTTACGGTCAACAGGACCACAGCCCACCACCTCGACATACCCAGAGGAGGGAACCCCCCCCTCCACCCCCTCAGCTGCCTCCCAGGTGCCGCTTTGCACGGAGCCGGCTGCCCCTGACCCCCCCTGCGCCTGCTTCAGCACCCCCTCGTCAGACAGGGGGGCCCACCACGCCAAGGGCTGCGCCAGGCCTTGTGTCTCCAGGGCCTCCTTGTGCACCCGCACACGGTCCCGCCCCCCGTCACAGATGTACACCGAGCTCTCCGCCATGCCGAAGCCGGGGTGAAACGCACTAGGCCGCAAGCCGTGGGGCGCAAATGCGCTCACAAACGCATCAATGGCGCTCCCCGTCACGGGCTCGGCCGCATTGAAGATGTGCCGCAGGGAGGAGAGGTCCAGCTGCCCACGCCCCGCTGCAGGGGTGGCAAGCCATTTGCGAGCTGTGAGCTTGTAGGCAAAGTTGGGCCCCTGCACATGCGTAGCCTTGAATCGGGACATGGCCTGCACCCAGAGGGGGGGGGACTTGATGAAAGTGAGGGGGGACATGTAGTGCCCGCTGCCGCCGCAGTACAGCACCCCTAGATACGCTCCAATCAGCCCCATGTCGTGATACTGCGGAAGCCAAGACACCACCACAGTGTCGCTGCCTGCAGTCAGTGAGCGAACGATGACGGTGAGGTTGTGTCGCAGGTTGCCGTGGGTGATGGTGACGCCCTTGGGCTCGCTGGTGCTGCCGCTGGTGTACTGTAGAAACGCCACCACGTCGGCCTGGGGAGGGGGGGGTGTAGGGGGGGTCGCCTTGCTTTTTGCAGCGGCTGCGATCAAGCTGCTGACAGAGTGCCAGGTCATGTCTGGCCACTGGGCTTGAACAGAGCGTGTTTTGAAAAAGGAAGCTGCGGCAGATGCCAGGCCTGCTGCAGACTTGGCGTGCTGGTAGGTGTCGTGTGTGAGGGCGACTGTGGCGCCACAGTTGGCCTGGATGGTCACAAACGAATGCATGGTCTTGTTGGTGTTGCGGGGGTCGGGGGGGTACACCTGTGGATGCAAGTACGCTCATTACAGCTGTCATGAGGGGACAGGGCAGCGCACGGGGGGCGGCTCTGCGCAAGCGGTACTCACTGGCACGGCAATGAGACCGGCACGGAGGCAACCCAGGAATGTGGCAATGAACTCCAAACCCGGGACGAACACCAGCATGACACAATCGCCGTGTTTCAGGGACAAACTGTGCGAAGAATCTTTGCCGTGGAGCTGCAGGGCTGTGCATTCCGCGCGAAAGCACACGGCACAGCCATCAACTCACGATGCATCTGCAAGCAGTGATTCAGATACGGCATGTGAAATGGCGTCTAATTGGTGATAAGTGAACTGTTGTTGAACCTTTTTGAGGTTCTCAAAGAACGATACAGCCACCTGCACAGCAAGATCGACATCGCTATTGCGGAGCACGAGGGTTTCAGCAGTGTTTCACGAACCTTCTCTGGCTGCTCTTCAGCCCAATGGTGCAAGCGCTGCAACAAGAAGGCACTTTGTTCGCTGATTGCAGACATTTTTTTGTGATTTCAATTCCAAAACTACTACTTCCAGGTGTGAGAAGTCGACAATGCCGAGTTGGGCGACGATTCTACTTCTTTGTGGGCAGCGAGTGGGCACAATGCACTGAGAGTGATTGCGGCAGCAGCTATGAAGTTTGAGCAGCCAGCCACCCATACTCAGAGCTGGTAGATATTTTCAAGAGAACTGGTAATCGGGTCGTGCAGCCATTTGCTTCGTGTTGTCAGTCTGTAGATCACAGCACAACTCAAAGGACAGGGGGGCACCACTACGTTTGAGACACAGGGATGCCCTGGTCAAGACTCAGTGACCACCACTTAGAAATCGGCAAATCTGGCTCAGACAGAACATGGTTGTTTCGTTCATTCAATCGGCCTCAACCGAAGACTGCGCGGTCTTTGACAAACAAGCTTGCTGCGCGGTGAGACCATAACACAGCTGCGCGTGGTAAAACGCTTAGTGTCTATTCTTTCCAAGCTGAACACGCATTCAAAGTAAAGCAATAGGATAACGATCCTAAACTGTAATCAATAACATTGGCCAGTTTAGTTTCAGCTCGCAGGAAAGTACTCAGAAGGAGCTAACAAACGAGAGTTCTCGAGAATAATTTTCTCAAACTACCTGCGATCCAACTGCGCGCCCTCACAGCGTCGACAAAATCCTAGACACACTTTAATGATTGTGTAAATCACGCAAATCATGATGCAGCATTTTCTCTTGCTGTCAGTCGGGCTTCTCTACTCCACTGCTCATACGCTGCGGAGTGACCTGCCCAGCAGCACAGTTGGCGAGAGTTTCGCCGGGGCCCCAGCGAATCTCCACTCAGCCCTGGACAAAATGCTGGACGAGCTCTGGCATTTACAAGCCCGGGCCGGTGTCGTGTGCCCTGGGCACGTGTTTGTCACAGGCAACGCCGCGGGGGCGGGGGCCGGGGCCGTGGGCATGGCCGACCGCTTGCGGGGAGTGGTCATCGGCGCCATCCTCGCCGCTGCCACGGGGCGCCAGCTGCATGTGGACCCGGGCCTCATGGGTGCACTATATGCCACTTCAACAGGGAGTTTCGCTGAGCTCATGCAACGAGCTGCACGCGTGCGCAGCGCATCTGGCTGCGCTGAAGGCATACCAAGCCAGAACATCACGGCCGTGTTCCATGATCCGGCGCTGTGCTTCTCCAGCGATCTCATGCGGGAAGGTCTGGCTTCACAGGCAACCGTTGTCGTGCTCGCCTCAAATTGCTTCGCAATCCCCTTCCCCTCCCCCTTGCGCAGTGCAGTCCCCCCCTCCCAGCAGGAAGCCGTCGCTGCTTTCAACGCTTGCGAGGGGCACGTGCCTGCACTGTACTTGAACCAGAACAGCATCAAGGCAGAACACCATGCTAACACACCCCACTTACGTTCCGTCCTGCAGGCTGCTCGACAGCAATGCCCCACAGCAGGCATGGCAGCAGCAGGCAGCAGGCACCCCTCGTGGATGGTACAAGGCCCCCCCCTGCAGCAGGCAAGCATCCCCCCAGCACACCTGGCCAGCTGTGGCGCCCTACCGCGCAGCGTCGCGTGCTCCACCCTTGTCCTGCACCGGGCCTGGGGGGCCCGGGTGCCTGCACTGGCGGCCCTGCTACAGCAAGCCGTCGCCCTGCACAGGTCTTGGGAGGCGCAGCTGGCCCCGGCGGGGTACACAGTGCTGCACTTGAGAGCAGCACAGCTGCAGCTGCGTGTGCAGCGGCACTGCGCAGTGCCCTCTGTGCCGTGGGCTGACCCCGTGCCCCCCTCCTGGCAAACGGCCGCCGTGGGCGACGCCTGGCTGCAGCAGCTGCTGCGGCGGGTGCCTGTTGAAGCAGCTGCAACTGCACACACAGGCCTGCCACCGCCCGTGGTTGTGGTGCTGTCGGATTCGGCTTGGCTGCAGCAGGCCGTTGCTCGTGCGTTACAGGGGCGGGCGCGTGTCGTGTCCTGCTGCGCCCCCCCCGTGCACTCGGGGCGGCTGCAGGGCGCACCCCCCCCCAGCGCCACTGCAGCTGCACGACAGGCCCTGTTTGACCTCATCACCATCGCCAACGCCAACGTGCTCATTCATGGGCGAGGCATGTTCTGGGCAGCGGGGGTGTTCTGGCTGGGCTGGGGCCAGGGGCCGGTGCTGGTTGAAGCGTGGCAGCCCAAGCAGGTGCCTGTTGCTGCAGCCATTCTCACGCAGCCCTGGCCCCGGAGTGCAACGCCCCCGAATTAATACTCATGTAGAGTGTTGAGTGCCGTTCAAGTACGTAGCCTTCGGTGGCAAGGCCATCGCGTCGCGGCCGCTTTGTCAATGCCAGGTGCAATGCTCTCGCTCCTCGGGCCTCCTGAGCCGGCCCAGCGCGCCGGCTCAGGAGGCCCATCTTGCTTGGTTGGCCTTGTAGGGCTCAGGGCCAGCTGGCACTGGCGGTGCAAGCTTGCCGGGGCGTGAGGGGGGGGCGAGGGGGCAGGCCCTCCGCTTGCCTGCTACCCACCCCCTGTCCAAGTCACCACGAACTGAGGGAGTCATGTGGCCAACAGTTGGCGCAGCAGCGAGTAATTATGCGTGCTTTTTGTGTGCTGCATTGCTGAATGTGTGTACTTCGTTGATTGTGAGTCTGACAACCGAGGCCCTGCCTTGAGGTCTGAGGCCCCAACAAGCCCCCCGCCAAGGCA
>Ga0307982_1003670_pt1 | contig 12224 bp, 6 predicted proteins | sample OrgLakmetagen989_FD_201847 | JGI IMG/M metagenome (GOLD analysis project Ga0307982, IMG submission 201847) | Saline water microbial communities from Organic Lake, Antarctica - #989 | ecosystem: Environmental > Aquatic > Non-marine Saline and Alkaline > Saline | place: Antarctica: Organic Lake... | reverse complement strand
GTGCCACTGCGCCAGGCTCCCCCGGTGCCCCACACTCAGCACCGCCGCCCCCGTCCCCGCCACCGCAGCCATCACACGGCCCTGCATGGCGTCATCCAGGGCAGAGGTGGCCTCGTCCAGCACCGCCACCGATGGCGTGTGCAGCAGCAGCCGGATGATGGCGATGCGCTGGGACTCCCCGGGGGACAGCACCAGGTGCCAGTCAGCGCTGTATGTATCCAAACACTGCCGCAGGCGAGCAGTGCCATGTACATTTGGGTGCATGCACAAGGCCGCTTTCATACAGGCTGCACTTTGCAGGCTGGCTAACCACGTTGAGGGGGGCTCCATGGGCTGCCGAGCCCCCTCCTCCAAAAAATGCCCCAGGTCGAACCAAAGCAGCAAGCGAACCAAGTCGCTGTCGGTATGTGGGCGAATTGCGGGTCGTAGCAGATCGTCTCCTGTGTTCTGTGTTCCGTTTGTGTGCGGCGCTGCAGAGGGAAACATGAGCAGGGCCCGCAAGGAACACCCAAGGGGGATGAAGGGGTGCTGTGGAACAACGAACACACGTGCATCGGTGTTCCATGTAATGGACCCATTGGCTGTTCGTTCACTGTCGGCTTGGGGGGAATGCAGGCCCAACAGCGTTCGCACCAAGGTGCTTTTCCCGCTCCCAGTGGGCCCCTGCACCAGTTCGCGCCTGCCCCGCCGCAGTGTCAGCGATACGTCCGAGCACAGCACGCGAGCAGGGGCATGTGCGGAGAGTGGGCCCATTGGTGCTGCGGCGCTCGGGTTGCTGTTTGCTGCCACGGGGCACAGCAGCGTGAGCCCCCTCACCACCAACAGCTCCCCGGCGCCTAGGGCTTGCTGCCGGCGGACACAAGCTGGAGCAGGTTCTGTGGCACACAGCAGGGCAGTGCTCTCTGAGCTATCGGGCTTGGTCGTATCGGGGTGGTTGCAGTTCAGATCGGCAAGGGCTCGTTGCAGCTCGGCCACACGAGCCAGCCTGCCAGCAAGGCCTCCCAAACTGTCCAGCAAGCCGGGAATGCTGGTGAGTGCGTACATGAGTGTCATCACTGCAGCTGCAGCCAGCCCAATAGCTTCCACGGTGAGCCCAGTGCTCTGCTCACCGGGCTGAGCGGTGCTGTAAACCGGAACACGAAACGCTTGCGGCGCACCACGGTGCAGCGTGTGTACCACTGTAGCATTGAGCATGCTGCTTTTTGTTCCAGGAACAGCGGAAATGTCCCCTTGCCACGCCATGAAGGCAACAACTGCCAGCGACATGACTGCTGGGTATGCCGCTTGGAAGCCATACCAAATTGCCTGGGCAAGCTCCGCGACGTACTGCCACATGCGCTGTGTGATGTTATGTGCAAGAATGCGCTTAATGCGAGAGGCATCAGCTGTTCCGCCTCGAAGCATGAACACCTCGGTGGCCTGGCGCAGGGCGCGTGCCACAGAGTACCGCAGATGTCCCGACGACGCCGAAGAGAATGCAGTGCGCTTAGCCACCCACCCATCCAACACTGACATGGCCACACAGCAGACTGCAGCCCAGGCCAGGCACAGCAGCAGCGCGGTGGGGGCAGCTGCACCCACGTCTGCCAGTGACAGCGCCATGGACACAACAGTGCTGCTTGCGGCGTAAGGGTTGGTGTACAGCCCACTGAGCAGCTGAGCACCGATCTGGCAGCACTGTGTCAAACTGCAGACACGGAAGGGAAATGTGCAGGCGTGAGCTAGGAGACAGAAGCGGACAGGCGACGGAGGCAGCGCACGGCGCACTTACTCAGCTGTCATGCGTTGCTCAGCGTTATCCAGGCCCTGCACAGACGTTGACGGAGACGTGCATGGTACACAGGCGCGCTTTGCGCTTGGGCCTGCTGGCACCGGGCTCGCGACGAGGGCAATCTTGTACAGAGCGCCGTGTCTGCCGTACTCGGCGTGCAAAGTGGAAGCTGCAGATTGTCGCCAATGCAACGACTGGCGTTCCCCCTGTGAAATAAAAACAGGTATTTAGAAGCTCGGTTTCAACGTAGTGGGTTTGGCGTACCAAGAAAGCAGCAAGAGACAGAAGGATTCCAGTGCCGCAGTACCAGGCGATGCAGGCCGAGGCTGCTGAGGTCACTGACAGCGCACCGGAACCTAAAGCAGCGGCAATGACCAGCGTACAAGCCTTGAGTGCTTTATATGAAGTGTATGAACTGCATAGACACAACCGTTTCAAGCGGATTTCAGCGCGGCTGTGGAGGAAAAGTCTTTCACTGCCGCATCTCATTTTCCGCACCTGATGCACTGCATGGCGACAGCAAACACAGCTTCCATGTAGTGCTGCGCCTTTAAATTGCCCCAAGCAAGTGTGATGAGCACTGAAACATCCGCCCAGAAAGAAGCTGACAGTACAGGACCGCATGGTTGGTAGCAGCAGCAGCTGCGGCGCAGCGTATTTGTCTGTTGGCGGCCCATTCCAGAGCTGGCCATCACTGGCTTATTCCCTGGGAACGTGTCAGGAGCCCCACCCAGAAAGCACATGAATTACAGGCATCTTTATCAAAGTGCAGCCCGTTTTCGTCAGGGCACTTTTTTTACACACTGACGTAGCGCACCTCAGCAGCCTGTCTGCTCAGCCTCGCCCCCCTGTCCTGCCCTGCCGACGCAAGCGCAAGCTGTGCACGATGCAAAGCACGACGATGCTGCCTCAGTGTGCAATACCATGAACTCCCACCATCACCCGCAAGGGACGTGCCGAATAGTGAGGCTGACCCGTGTGCCTGTGCGCTGCAATGTGCTGCCTTGCTGCTCCCTCCCCAGCTGCGGCAGGTTGGCAGTGGTGTCGGAAATGCACACAGCGTCCGTGCCAAGCACTGCATGCTCCCAATCGGTGTACGCCTCCTCCTGAAACACCACCAGGGAGCCCTGCAGCAGCACCAGCGTGCAGCCCCCCCCCTGTCTGTCGCCCCCCCGCTCTGCCTGGTCCGAACAGGGGGGGGTGGCGGTCAGGGCACTGCAAGGGCCCGCAGCTCCGCGCCGGGGTGTCAAATCGAAGTACGCAGGGTCCCCCAGGGATATAGTGGCCACCTGGGGGGTGTACAGGGGACCGTCAGTGTGTGCCATGATGCCTTCCCCTGGGGCATACTCGTTGATGAGAACATGGTTGGGCCGGTGTTCCAATTGAAAAATGCCCTGAGTCATCAGGCCATCGCACAGTGTAGATAGCCACTGGGGCAGGTCTTCGGGCTGTGAAAGGCCCCCAGTGGCTTGCGGCAGCCCCCCCCAATTCTGCAGGCGCCGGCCCTTGAGCTGCACCCACTTGCTGTCATGCTGTGCATGGTACACGCACTGCAGCAGCTGCTCTGACTGGAGTGGAGTGAGGAAGCATGGCACATAGCTGACACATGCTGGGGCATCGGCTACTTCCCACTGCGCCTCGACTTCGCCGTAAGTTTTTTTTGCGGGGTGAAACTCAAACGAAACTTCTTCTTCAGCAGGTGCACTACCAGCCTTGCAAACTGAAACACCAGACCCCATATTGCAATCATCATTTACAGTGGTCTGCGCTTTTGGTGTGGTGTCTGCCAGGGCACTGAGCGTGCAAGCGGCACCGGCCACCCCACTGAAGCCGGCGGCTGTCGCACCCACATCATCATCACCAGCCCGCATTCGCAGAACCTCTTCCCGCATGAGCTTTGCCATGTCCACAACCCCAGCCATGTAGTTTGCTTGTGCTCGATAATGAATTATGTCTTGAAGGAGCCTGGCACCTTGTAATGGGGAACTAGGCTTCACTCCACAAAGTTTCGCAAGGAAATTGCTTCGGGCAGTAGACTACCAACAGCAGCCCGAAAACTCACAGCTGGACTGTTGATCACAAACCGTTTTATTCACAAAAGTAAAAACAAGTTCTAAATTGTTATCTTGCCTTGGATATCTTGCTTAGGAAGAGCAGTCAAATGCAGCAAGGCGCTGGTTGCCCAAATATCTGATCTGACATGACCTGCTCAACCCCCCCCCGGATTCAAAGCGAATGTTCATAATTCACAACAGTGCACAACAGCATCAGTGTGCCATATGACAAACCCGCTTTGATAGCTGCCAATGGCACCGCGTAGACTCCCTGACACACAGTGGCAAGCAATATTTGTGGCAAAGCGACTCTCCACCGTGCGGGATTTCACCTTATCACTGGCAGCCTCCAGCAACATTTGGTGCCACCCGAGGCCAAATCAACTTCATCTGTTATAAATGGCTGCACGCGGGTCTGCCATGCCCCCTGGTCAACCAAAGCGTGCACCTCCGGGGCTACAGGGGCACAATCCGCAGCCAAAGGCGCAAGACCGGCCTACTGGAGCTGGCACTGGGTCAGGCACTACTTCTCAGCAAAGCCCCAGCAGCCCAGGGTCGATAAAATTTGAACTTGAAGAACTTCTCCGCGCGCAACAAAGTGGCGAAGCTGGGACTGAAGCCATTGCGAAGCAAAGTCAGGTCAGTGCTGTGTGTCGCTGTGCGACCAGCGCTCACCGCGCCAGAGAATTGCTGCACACTGTGACAAGCGAATGCCTTCATGCACTTAAATGACACGTTCACGTGAACATTGTGTTTATTCAATCTGCTGTGAAGTTGAACACCACTGACTCGCTTGGCTGCGAGTCCATTGTACCACGTTCTGCCCCAACGAAGCATCAAATGCCAGCAACCGTGTCGACCAGTATTGTGATGCAGCATGCAAGCAGCGACCACTTGCCAACGGCTGAACACACCCATATCGAGCACTTCCTCTTCACAGGCCCGCGGCTACTCTGCCCTGCACACTGCTGTGTTGACCGGCGACGAGGCCGCCCTCAAGGCTGCCCTGCAGCAGCCCGAGGCGACCCTTGCGCCCCAGCGCATACTCACGGGGCATGACGGGTTCACAGCACTGCACCTAGCATGCACCCTGGGGCGTGCTGCCTTTGCGCGCCGACTTGTTGCCGCTGGCTGGAGCACAAGTGCCAAGTCCAAGGACGGGCGCACACCCATTCAAGTTGCCCCCCGTAAGGACCAGCCTGCCCTGGCGCTGGCACTGGAGGCGGTGCAAATGGGCCAGATGCCCGGCATGCCTTCCCAGGACTCAGCTGTGTCTGCCACCCAAAAGGGGGCCGGCACGCAGAAAATGACCCCCCCCCCCGGCGGCGCCCCCAAAACAGCCCCCCCCTCTGCAGCTTCCAGCAGCGAATCGCAGCGCAGCACAAGCCCGGCTCCCTCAAGGCCCACTTCCGGCCTGTCATTTACGTCATCGCAGGGCACCGGGAGCACAAATGTGCCCCGAAGGCGCAGCTCAAAGCCCCCCCCCTCAGTCGGGGGGGGACGATTCAGCAATGACGACTTTCCAACAGCGCACCAGACCCAGCCAAAGCAGCAACCCACCGGTGGTAGTGCAGCAGCAGTGCCCACCCCCACACCCCCTCGATCTGTTGCAGCGCTGGAGGGGGGGAAGGAGGGTAGCGGCGACTTAGGGGGGAGCTCACCCGCAGGACTGGGTGGTGACTCTCCGCTGCCGGGAAGTGGGCCCAGCCTGCCCCCTGCTCGTCTAAACAGTATGTCTGTGCCGCTGGGCGCCAGTGACACGCCCACAGCTACCCCCCCTCTGTCCCCTGGGCGACCCCCACAAGGCAGTGTACCCCCGGTCAAACGAAAGTCCCGCCGTCCATCCATGCAAATGCCAGCACTGGGCACTGCGAAGCCGGTGGAGGGGCGGCGTGTGAGGCGGTCTTCGGGATATGGGCGAAGCAGCATCAAGCGGGAGGGGGGGGTTGTTGAGGGGGGGGCAGAACTGTCCACAAGTCCTTCTGGAAACACACCTCGAGACCCCTCACCTTCAGCACAGAACAATCCGTCGCACGCTGCTGGTGTTCTTGCTGAAGGGTCCCGCTCTGGCTCAAAACCTGATGTGCAGCTTCTGGAGCCTCCCCCAGCCGGGAGGAGGAAGCACCCCCTGGGGGCGCCATCCGTGACAGCAACACGCGCAAGGGGCCCCCTGGAAGGCTTGGATTTCACGCAGGGGGTGATCATGGCTGGCACACTGGCCATCCAGGCCCCCCATGGGAAGTACAAGTGGTGGCTCAAGCACTTTGTTCTCAGTGAAGCGGAGCAAGCCTTGTTCTTTTGGACTGGGGGCCCTGACGAAGCCACCAGCTTGGCCAAGCGTATTTCCATGCCCAGTGTCATCAAGATCGCCAGGGAAGCAGACAGGCGGGCGGAGGGATCCCGCATGTTCGTCCTAGGAGTCACCAGTGGGGCCACCCTCCGCTTGGCCGCAGGCACCCCCCGTGAAGCCCAGCTGTGGGTGTCGGCCCTACACGCCTTGAGCAGTTCCCACGTGGCCGTCACCAGCATCAGCCGCGTGTTCAGAGGGTGGAGTGGCCGCCGCATGCTGCTGCTGGTGGCGGGCGGCATGAACGCCAACAAAGCTGCCGCCAGAGCTGCCGCTGTCCCTGCCCAGACTACAGCAGCCAGTAAAGAGAGCTCCTCACAGGGAGCGGCGTCCTCCGCTTTGTCGTTTCTGCCTGGGTCCCCGGTGGCTACTCGCCGCCGCAGCGAATCTGCAACCTCCATGGTGCCTCTGGGTGGCGAGTTGGTCACAGGCGACAGCAGTTCCTCGCGTGGGTCAGCACCTAGAGGCTTGGCAGCAGCCCTGCATGGCCCCATCGCCAAGGTTGCGTCTTACAAGCTACACCCTGACGTGGCGTTGGTGGGCCCGTCTGTCCCGCACCTGGTGCGTTCATGGGCCCAGCGTATCTCATTGGGTACTCTCAGCACAGCTGCACACAAGATCGGCTGTGCTGCAGCTTTGGCCGAGTATCTGTTTGACGCAGTGGTGCCCCCCTCCCGCCGCCAATCCACGGGGGGGGGGCGCTCAGTGGCCATGCGCCAGGCCTGGGCAGCACTACACGCCGACACAGATGCAGATGTAGCCACGGCGGCATCTCCAGGGGTGCGCAACGAGGCGCCTCCATCTATGGGCAGCTCTGCCAGTGCAAGCGGCAAACAACGAATGGTGGGGCACAGCACCACTCCTGCGGGGAAGCATGCTAGCAGAAGCACCGGTGGGGGGGTGGAGGGGGGGGTCGATGCTGCACCGGAGGATGAACCTGTGTTCATGGTGACGAACAGCATGCAGGGGGGGGAGGCTGCGGCAAAGAGCCCCCCCCCTGCAACTGGCAGTCCCGGGTTGCGAATCGTCACTCCGAAGTACAACTCAGACTCGGACCAGGAAGTCAAAGAAACGCCCGAAGTGGAGTCACATGCGTGTGACTCACCTGTGGAAGAAGGACAAAGTAGCCTAGACGAGGCTACGGATGAGGACGCCGTCAGTGAGGAGGGGGGTGAAGGGGGGGTGCCCATTGTTGACGCCTGGGGCATGTGGTACACGGAGCACACCGACGACTCCGACGTATGGTACACCAGTGAGTACACAGGGGAAGCGGAGTGGGATGCACCCGAGAACACAGTCGGGACAGCAGAGTACCCCTGGGAAACCGCCAATGATGAGGATGGCGACACGTTCTTCCTGAACCGTGCTGTGGCGGGACTGCGGGCGGAGGAGGCAGAGGGGGGGGGGGACCCGGACGCGATAGTGTGGACGGAACATATTCCTGAGAGTCAGTGGGAGGAGCCGCCTGGTTGGGTGGAACACGCACTGTTGCTGGAGAAGCGGGCTGTCACAAGTGCTGTGGAGGGGCATTATGAGTGGTATTGCGTGGAGGATGAAGATGGAGATGTGTTCTTCGTCCACATTCCCACTGGAAACACGCAGTGGGAAGAGCCCCCTGCATGGGTGGAACACCTGGCGTACCAAGCGGCGCACGGTGAGGGCACAGGCCTGATGGAAGCGCCGGAGGATGAGAGTGCTGATGAGGAGGAGGTTGAGGGTGATGATGAGGAGGGGGGTGAGTGAGCTTGTGCGAGGGGGTGTAGGGGGGTGTTGCACAGCAACAGCAGACTCAAGTCGTGTTGGTTTTAATGTATTGTTGCATGCACCCAGGTTGGCTCTCCTGTCACCAGCCCGTCGCTCGCATGCGTATGTGATCCATCCTTGATTGTGGAGCTGTCGCTGCTGCATAGCTGCAGTCACACCCAGTGTATTTGGCGCCGCATCTGAATACCAGCTGAGCAGACGGAGCTTCCAGTGTGGTCCAACCCCCGCAGGCTGCCCTCCCATGCAGCCCAGCCGACCATGAGTGGGCGAGCACGCGTGCACAAATCGAGCTGGGGCAAACCCACAAACTAGCGCCCCATTTTACAAGAAGCCATGTCTGTCTCTCCAAGCCTGCCCAGGGGGGCCTGCGTGAAGTGACTAGTTGCGACGCGGCAGCTGCCAGACAGATTTTAGAGAGCCCCCCACGTTTTGCAGGGAAGACCCACCCTGGGACCAGCCTTGAAGTGCAGCGAGCGTCACAGCTGATCAAATATGCAGCTGGACCTCATGCAGAAACAGGACAAGTTCCAGAGCTGCAAAGGGAGATTCCCACTTGCTGGACGCCGCTAGTAGCGGAATTTGATTTAGCGAGAGATAATGGCTTTGGCAATTTCAGCACGTGCTACACAGCGCACAATCGTGCGCACTGCTCTTGCAAGCAGGGCAGCAGATATCGCCAGGTTTTATCATGGTGACCAGGTGCCACAAGCCGGCAACTACTACGACTACTATGTTGTGCGTCGGCGTTGCTGCTAATAATATGCCTCTCCCTGGTGCCTTGACCTGATTGCTGCAGGATAAGCCCAAGCACAGGAGCAACGCAGAGAAATTGATCAAAGATACCCCACCAATTGAGGTGGCAGGCAACATGGCTGTTTGCGATGGCGGTAAGTGCACAAGCTGCATGCCATTGTCGCGCTCGTCCAAATCCGCATCCTGCAGGCGGCGGTGAGAACGGACACCCGGCAGAGTGGATCCAAGTTGATACACGCGCTGGGCGTCTCCCAGCAGCCTGCAAGTATTGCGGTCTGCGTTTCATCAAGAAGGCTGGTGATGCTGAAGCTGCTGCCGACTTGAAGGCCACATTGGTAGCCAACACCTTCCCTTAGACGTGACCCGTCACAAATAAATTGCATTTGACACCACACCGAAGCAACCCTATGCAGTCATACTGCTGCTGCTATACTACCTTCACCCATGGCCTCAGCCGTTGTCTGCCGCTGCAGTCAGCTAGAGACGCCAACTTCTCTAGCTGACTGCGTCGCTGGCCTTGACCCATCTGCAGGCGGCATTGCCCACCACAGCACAGTTGCAGCAGGGTGTAGCAGCACCCAGCATCACGTAGTGACTGGCATCTGCTGTCCACCATGCCCGCAGACTGCTGTCTGCAAAGGGGGCCGCGCATTTGGCTTGGCAGGCTTTGGCCCCCTGGGGGCTCAAGACCCTCGCCAGGGGATGCAACACGCGGTAACACGCTACACAGAGGCAACCCTGTGGCCAAAACCCCAGCTGGTGATGCAGTGCATGCCGGGGCATCGTGTAGCCTGCGCACGCTTGCCCCTGCTGCTGCTGAGTGTGCCGCGTCCCTCACAGGACAGCCCCCCCCAAAGCTGGGGCTCGCCGGGCAGGCGTCGCGGCGCAGCTGCCGCCAAACAAACACTTCACACTGCCAACCCCTGCGGAATCAAGGCACGCTTACTCAACTCAAGTCCTGGGTGTGATTGTTTTGCACCTTTCCGTGCACTGTGACTAGTGTCAGCCTCGCACCGCAACACCTGCAACCGCAACACGCCTGCGGCGGCCAGGTTCGCAATGGCTAGCGCCTTCAAAGCCGAAGAGGCGCTGCTGCGCTCCCAGGAGCGTTATGCGGCACTTTTGAGTGTTCTGTCAGAGCACTTAAGCACAATTGAGAGCGAGATGCCTCAGTTCGGCGAGTTGGCCGAGCATGTAGCGGCCTTAGCAGCCGGCGCAGCCAGCTTGGCGGAAGCATACGGCAGCAAAGGCGCCGCTGCGTACATCAAATTCAGCGCCTTGCTGAAATCACACATGGAGTATTCTGCTTCGTTGACCAAGTACGAGCTGCTTGGCATGCAGTTGCCCCAGGAAGTGCTGGATGGCATCTTGAGCGACCCTGCCAGCGCTGGGCTCAGCTTCACTCAGCTTCTCCAATTGCCGGCCCTGCGCATTTTTGAGGAGGAGGTGTTATTTGAAGTTGTTTCTACCGATGCCCAGAAAACAGGCGCCCCGCCGAAAGTCATGAAGAAGCTGAATAGCATCACAGGGAATGGCATTTCCAAAGTCAAGAGCGGCGTGCTGAGCAAACGCCGCCGAGGCACCACCAACTCGCTGCTCATTCTGCCGGGGTACCCTGCAAGCACCTCGCACAAGCCAGAAGGAGCTGTTGTCAGGTCTGGTCGTGTGACTGTGGAAGGAGTGCCTTGTGTGCTGCTTTTACTGTCAAAGCCGCCTCAAGCTGAGCTGGTGCTGCTCGGGTCGCATGGCGACAAGGCGCTTGGAAGCAGCGTGAGTCTCCTTACTGCTTGACCGCCAACACTCCCGCCTCAATAACTTCATTTACAGTACATTACATCATTTCTCATCGGAGCTGGCGTCACTGTGGTGTGCGGCAGCGCCCCTGAAGGCGCCACCCTCACCATCCGAGATGACGACGTCAAGTTGCTGTGCATGCTGCCTGAAACAGAGAACGCAGACGAGTGGCGCCGCGATCTGCTGCTGGCCGCCAGGGGCAAGCTTGCCCCCGAGGTCGTGTACACCCGGGCCCTGGAGCAGTCCCTGGAGCAGCTGAGCAAGAGTCCCGTCTACGCCTCCTCAGTGTCAGACGACCTCACGGAATCTCTTAAGGAATTCGTGGATGAAGCCACACAGGGAGCAGCGTCTGGCGCAGACTCAGCTGGCCTCACTGGTGCAGCGCCTCCTGTTCCGGATTCCATGCTGGATGTTCTTCCTTTCGCTTCCCCCTCATCCCTGGGTGCAACGTGGGAGCGAGTGCACGGCGCCGCCAGCACCCTGGGAGCAGCCATCAAGGGAAACCTGGAGAAGAAACAGGCAGGCCTCATGGGCTCCTCTTACAAGTCTCGCTTCGCTGAGCTGCGTTTCACGGAAAACGCACGAGGGATCCTCCTGGGTGACTTTGTTCTGTGGCCCAGCCGCGACCACTACGAGCTGTACCAGAACGCCATTTCATCAGGCGACATGGCTGCTGCAGGGGAGGTCGCTGATGACCGCATGGTGCTGCACCTGTCGGGATACGAGAAGGCTGTGTGGGGGGGCAGCAAGAAGAGCAACTCCTTCGAACTGCGGCATGAGGGCACTAAGTACCACTTCAGGTGCAGTACGCCCGAAATCGCACAGGAGTGGGTGGCCTCCTTCGTCAGCTTCGACGAGCTGCGGCAGGTCATGGCCACCCGCCTGCAGCAAGCGGTGCAGGAGGAGGTACGGGAGAGCGGTAAGGCGTCAGCCGCAGATGCCTTTGCCGGGGCCAAAACCCGTAAGGACAGCATGATGGGGGCGAAGACGACCCTGGCCAGCTACAGATCCCGCAGCGGACTGGTCACACCGGACTACGTGAACGCCAAAACGCCGGAGCCACGAGCAAGAACACCAGGGTCCCCACCCGGAACGAAGTCGCCTCGCCCAGCGTCCCCCCCCACCGTTGCCAAGCCCAGTCCCAAGGTGGCCTCGCCTGCAGCAAAGAAGTCGCCCATTCTGGACTCTGACGAATTGGTTGCCGAAAAGGCAGCCGACGATGCCAAAGATGCCGAAGTTGCTGAAGCTGCCCCCACCGCTCCGAAGGCGCCAGCGGCGGAGCCAGCGGCACCGGCAACACTCAGGCCCTCCCCGCCAAAGGCAGTGTCCAGCCCGGCCACTGCTGCAAAGCCGGCAGCGCCCAGCCCAGCGCAAGCCAAGGGGACACCCCCCGCGGAGAAGAAGCCCAAGGTGATCCCTGCAAGCACCGTCAAGGCTCCCACCGGCGCCCAGCCGTCCGGTGCTGAGAAGAGCCCCAAGAAAAAGCCAGTTTCCAAAGCTTCCAAGGCTGCGACCAAGGCTGCGACCAAGGCTGCCGTCTCAACGCCCAGCGCCTCAGAAGGGCAAGTGGAGCCCAAGAAGCCATCCCCAACACCTGCCCCGGTGGTCACAGGACGCCCCAAACCGTCCGCCAAGCGCACGAAGGAGGCAGCCCCCCCCCTGAACCCCTCAAAGGACGAGGCCTCCCCAAAACCGGCCGCTGGAAGAGAAGAGGCGGCTGGAGATGCTGAAGGCAGCGAAG
>Ga0307982_1003668_pt1 | contig 12230 bp, 10 predicted proteins | sample OrgLakmetagen989_FD_201847 | JGI IMG/M metagenome (GOLD analysis project Ga0307982, IMG submission 201847) | Saline water microbial communities from Organic Lake, Antarctica - #989 | ecosystem: Environmental > Aquatic > Non-marine Saline and Alkaline > Saline | place: Antarctica: Organic Lake... | reverse complement strand
GCTAAACCCATATATCTTCCATCAAACGCCACGGACGCTAGTCGTGGTCGTCCTCCAGCGTTTTTCGAAACCCTCGCAAGGCCCTCCACCTTGAGAGCAAGTCGACTGCGTATACCCCGAAGAGTAAAGAAAAAGAAAAGGCAGAGTGCCACTATTTCGTGGTTTGTGGTCCATATTGATATTGGAGGGTTTGCGGGTACCCCAAGACTCCCCCCCTAAATTCGGCTGTTCTCTCTCTTCAATTAGGAAAAAAAGACGCGGAATGAGGGCGCCTTTGTGGATTTCAAAGCACAGGGCAAGATTGAAGATTGTCCAGGACGTGTATTTATAGTTTATAGAACGCAACATCAGCATGTACACCTGATATTATACCAAATGACTAGCTCCATTATCCCAATACCCAATAGGTTAATGGAAAAAGAGGGCAAGTAGGTTAAGGTTATTTAAGGGAACTACCAAAAAGACAGGGCCAGTTATAAACCGAAAGCGAGGATCCCTCGTGGAAGTAGAAGCACACTCACGACTAATTAAAACAAACCTATCCCAATTTGAATCACCTTACAAAACCGCATCGGCGCTGGTAGTAAAACAATTTCAAAATAATTTATCAAGTCGACCCCGTCCACTTCGGATTGCCGACACCACTCTTGCTCCAACTCTTACTCCCGGTAGTCCGCCGCTGCCATTGACCGCATGCGTGGACCTCGAAAGCGCACCGTGCTCGCAGCAGGTGGCGCTCCTCCTCCGCTGCCTCCTAACGAAGGAAAGCCTGGTCTTCCTGCCCCTGTTGTCGCATTGCCCGTTAGAGCCAATGACGACGACGACGAGGCACTACTTCCACCGCCGCTGCTGCTGCTGCTAATGCTAGTGCTGTTGCCTTTGGTGTTCCCACTTTTGCGGCTGCTCTTCCAGAGGACATATTCCGGCGAGAGCTTCCAAATCGCGTAGTAAAACTCGGTGACCCGACCTGACGGCCAGCCGAGGAGCTCTCTTGCAGCAGCTTGGTCTCGGCCACACCTAAATGAGCACAAGCACATGTAAGCACAAAGACAACACGGACGGCAAAGCAAACATGTAAAATGGGAGAAACGAGGAGAACGAGCTTGTGACCAAAGGAAAAAATACAAAGACGCGCGGCAAAAGAAACAGCAGACAACTTTCAAAACAAGCTGCACTATTCTTCTATATAACGCACCGCCAGAAAGCAGCGTTGCCGGCTAAGACCTCAGCGCGGGACCACCCGTAAGCGTCGCGCTGGTTGAGCAGCACCGCTCGAGCCTGAGCCCTTTCTTCGCTCACTTTCTGATTGGCGAGCTCTTCTTGAGCGGCCAATTCCTTCATGTGCTCTTGGGCTCTTTTCGCGGTGGTCTTGGCAGCGGTTAAACGCACCATCGCAGCCTCGAGAGCAACTGCTGGTCGCCATTGTTGCTCAGCCAGCTCGGCCAATGAAGTGCCACTCACTTTCATGCCGGAAGATAAAGCGCTGTCTTTGCCGGCACTTTTCTTGCCTGGTGCGACTACAGTAGTTGTGGCTGCGCTGGCGACGGCAGAGGAGGAAGTAATACCAGCAGCACTCAATGCTTTTTCGTCAAGCTTTTCCGCTGCACGGCCGTTGCTACGTGATCGCTTCCTTGAAGAGGTAAGCTCGTCCACTGATGCTATGTCCTCATTGTTGCTGGCTGTGGTTACGCTGCCCCTGCCGCTGCTGTTCCTGCTGGTGCTCTTGCCTAGATTATTTCTGCTGTTCTGCGGGTCGTTTTTGGGTTGGTGAAGGAGGTTGTGCCGAGCGAGGCCTGCTCCGCTTCCACACACTTTGCCACAAACCCCACATGTAAGCGCACTGCTCTTCGCGTCAGTGATGGTTCCCTCGACAGACACACTCCCTACACTCAATATCTTGCCGACCTTGGTTGGTGGTGAGGCTGAGGCGGAAGTTGAGGCCGAAGGCGGCAGAGACGCCGCAGCGACAACAGCATCCCTCACAGACATTGCAGTAGCACCGGGTAAAGCAGCTGCTGCTACTCCTGCCGCGGCTACTGAAGCTGCCGTAGCAACTGGCAGGGCTGTTGTCTCATGAGCTGCTACCGACGCCTTCGTTGTTGGTTTGCTCGAATGAGCAGCAGCTTTTGAAGAGGTCGAGGCGAATATTCTTTTGCCACTACCAGTAGCCGATGGCACTTTTCCCAACGTGCCAGTGGTAGCTCCTACAATCGCTGGTGCTGTGACTGCTACCGCGGCGGCAGCGGCAGCTGCTGCTTTCGCTTTTCCGTCTTCCTCTGCCGCTGTAACAGCTTCACGCAGGATCCAAGCGGCATCAGCGGCCGAGGCCACGTCACTGTTCGCAGCTTCCAGAGCTACTTTTGCGGATTTGAAAGCTTCACGTGCCTGAACAGCAGCCATCTCGGCTGGCGTCAGTTCCTCTTCTGTTGATGGTGGCGGTGGTAAATGCTCCAATGAACTCCGTGAGTCAGTTTGCTCCTGACTAACAGCGTTATCCGTAGGCTCGCTACTGCGTACTCGTTTTCGCGTACTCCCGCCACTGCCCCTGGCACTACCGTTGCTGCTGCTCCTGCCAGTAGTGGCACTGCCAGTGCGACCACTCTGAGCAAGGGCAGCAGAAGCCTCGTCAACGCTATTTTCCGGACCCTTTTTGCGGCGAGTCACGGTGCGTCGCGATTGGAGCTCTTCAAGATAAGCGGCTTCAATTCCACTCCCCAGCACAGCACGAGCGGCCTCATCGCCACCGCCAGTACTACTGTTGCTGTGGCTGCTGCTGCTACTGCTGCTAGAAGAAGAGCTCTTCTCAGGCGCCGAATCTCCACTCGCTTTGTCGTTGCTTTTGGTAGCTCGTGCTCGCGTGCTCCCGCGCACTTTCCCACTAAAAATCTCGTTATTGTGGTTGTTGCCTCCAGAACCAGAGCCTGAACCTGTTGCTGTTGTTGTCGCTGCAGCGGAGTCTGCAATTTGTGCCCAAAGCGCTGCAGCAGCTAGATTGGTATGATTGCGGTGCTTGTGAAGCTGCATAAGGGCTGATTCGGTGAGTGCTGGTGGGACGCCTAAAGCAAAGAGCTCTTCTGTCGCCTCGACCACAGTTGTGGAGGACTCCTTGTTGTTGTCCTTTGCACTTCCACTACAGCTTCCCCAGACAAACTCTGCGCACACTGAGCTCAGCGCACGGCGATTACTTCCGGAGTGCACATCTTTGCTATTGCTGCGGCTGCCGTCATTGCTATCACTGTCGCTATAGCTGCCATCACAGTCCCCACTTTTAACACCACCACCGCCTTCTTCTTCCTTGTCGTCTTCGTTGTTGTTGTCCTCATCGGAGGTGGAATCTTCGCCCATTGGCACAGCGCGCGGCAGCCGCATCGCCTGGTACTTGCTCCCTACAGGAGGCGGCTGCCACGCTCCTGCCATTTGCCGCACGCGCCGCTTCTTCGCATCTAATACAGAGGGGTCTAATCCACTGCTACTAACACCAGTTGAGGCAACGTCGGCATCGATGCCGTTGGTGATTCTGCTGCCTATTTCCTTCTCCACTGCCTCAGTAGCCACAGTTCCTGCTGTTCCTGTTGCTGCTGCTGCTGTATCTACTGCGGCGTCTACTGGACCATCTGCACTCTCCAAAAGGGGGATATTCATCGATGTACTTTGCGACACTGAAGAAGCGGCATGGCCTTTGGCAGGCGACGATGGCGGTGAAGCATAAAGCGCTGACACTAGAGACGTTGCCATGGGCGCATCTGACGGAGGAGGTGTTTGCGGCCTTTCAAGTGAAGAAGTTGTAACTGGCAAATCAGCAGCTTTTGAGGTGGCAGTTGTAGTCGCTGCCAAGGGAAAAGTGCCACTAACGCTCAATTCGTGTACTGCAGCAACGACCACCGTCGGCGAAGTTTCGTCGGCCATTTCAACCAATTCTTGCTCGCCGTTGCCTTGACGGCCTCGGTGGTTGTCGATTGCATCATTTTGCTCATCACCATTATCGGCATCGTTGTCATTGCTCTCGTCACCGTCGTCATAGCCCAAGAGCCCCTCAGGAACGACGCATTGAGGGAAGTTCAGGTTCGCGCGAGCACCCAAATAGAACGTTGCTGCACGGTCGTACGCACGTGCCGCAGCCACTGGACTCATGAAGAAGCCTAAATGGCGTTGCCGGCTGCCAATCAATAACATGGCGCGATACCCACCTCCCGACCGGCACAATCCGTGCAATTCAATCCACTCTGTTGCTGCCCCTTTGACCGGTGACGACGATGGAGTTGTTGCTGGCGAGGCTGCCTTAGGGGACGGAAAACCCTTTCTTGAGGCAGCAGCCTCGCCAGCAGAAGTACTAGTAACAGCAACACAGTGAGACGACTCTGCAGTAGAAGAAGAGACAGTATCCGTTGCCGACGATGCTACACCATCTTCCAAATCAGGCGACTCCAGAGTTCGAATTGGCACAAAGCAAGAATCTTCTACGTGCAGTTCTGCTACTGTAAAGTTGGTGGTGGCAGTATCGCCCAGTTCCTTGAATTGCAGTCGATTCGTATGAGTGGTACAGTAGTAGAAGAGAAAGAGACACTGATTAGAAAACAAATCATGCAGAAATATCAGCAATTAATGCAACCACACATATAAGTATCAACTCAGAATTTAGTATCATTGAATATCACCTTTCTGGCGGCTATGTCGTAAGCGCGCGCTGCTGACTCAGCGTCACGAAAAGGGCCGATCCTCGTTGTACTTTCGCGGCGTTTTGATGCACTGCCACTGCCTCCTCTTTGAACAACGCCGCCATTCGTTGACAAGCCAACTACATTCGCATGCCACTGGCCTGTGGAAGGATCGAAAGCAACACCAATATACTGCTTTGCGTCTCGCAGCCGGCCGCCGCCTACACTGCCACTACCAACAGCACCAGGTTTCGGCAGAGGTTTCGGCTGATGGAAGAAAGCAGACCGCGGACGCTTTGACGACGACATCAGTGATGGGGCTCGGTCTCCTCCTGCTGCCAGCGCTGCCAATGCTCCCGCTGGATCATCACCGAAACGCGCCAAGTTGGTCAGTACGGAGGCCGCCGACGAGCTGTCCCCCTGTATGCGCAGGGGCAACGCAGGCCGAGCCGCTCGAGGTTGGCCGCTGTAAGCACACCACATGTCTTCCGCGCATTCTTCGCAGGCCCAATACTTCGCCGTGGAAACTCCTTTCATGGGTGGGTCTAAGCATTCGGGATGATACACCGCGTTGCAGAAATCGCAGCACAGTAAATTTCCGCCTTCGTCGCATTTCTCGCACCAATCGCTGTGATCGCCGTCGTAGGCTGCTAGCAAATGCTTGCCACCTTCGAGCTTGTAAGCAGCTTTCGCTCCACAGCCTGCCTTCAGCCACAGAGCTCGTTTTTCGTTGAGCTAGCGGACATCGCAGAGCAAGTGTACGCACACAGAGCAAGAAATATGTTGAATTTGTTGGGGCTGCATTTCCCTACTGTTTGACGATGGATGCTTTCTGCAGCATAATCAAACTAACAATTGGAACTAGTAGAGTGCACTGGTACCTCTGAAGAGTCGACGGCTTCGTCCGTAGAGCCATTCATCCGTGGTTCACTTGCGCTTGAAGGACTCAGCATTTGGTGCTTGTTGTGCAGTCTACGATTTGAAAGGAGTGGTAGGTGTGAGTTTACTCGGTGTTGTGTGGGTCCGGTGGATTTTTAAAAAAGAACAGCCTTGGGAAGACTGGGTGATGCATTTTAGGGAGTAAGTACGGCACACACGGCACTACAGTGTGTACTGTCTTCGTAGCTAATAGAGGGCAGGTGAGTGTGCAAAACCGTGAAAATTGCGGCAGAGGGAAAGCTTCCTACCTCGCAGATATCGGCGCTACTCAAGAGCATAAATCCATTAGGCCCCTCCACTCGAATCAACGGGCCCCTGGGATTAAGCTTGGAGCCCCAGAACCCAGAAACATACATTTATGATAGGGCTGGGCTTTCTCCATCTCCATCTTGTGTGCAGCTTACTGGGTTCCCGGTCGTTCCTGTGCATACTAAGTGCTTGTGCTCCTGTGAATACTAAAGACCAAATTTCCAAAGGGCCGATGATCCAAACAGCACATATTTGATGGGTGTTGTTAGTAGAAAATTGTAATTGCATGTCGGCATGGCTGCATGGCTGCGTCGTGCCATTCACATACCCCTATAAGAATGAAGGCCCTGCGTGTCTGGTAAGCACTGTAGAAAATCTGAATTCAGTACCAAGAAATAAGAACTGATTACGGCCCCATTTAACGATTTAGCATTAAAACCCGAGTTCACAGTGAGGAACACATAGACAACGGGCTGTTCTTGGGCTTAATAGCCGCCGCCATGAGAGAGTAGCCTTCCATCGACACGGAGATCTCGACTGCCATTCCTCCCATCACGAGGGCCGCCAGGGTTCGCCAGCGACCGCGCTGCGTTAGGGGGTGGCGGTGCGGCTGACCCCCAAGTCCGACGAGTAGGGGCATTTCCTTCTATGTGGCCTCCTCTTCTAGAGGCATTGCCTCTGTTGCCGCTTGCCCTAGCATGTACATCGCCATCCGCTGTCTTTCGAGCACCGCCAACTGCGGCATTCTTTGCTTGTCCGTTGGAGGAGACCTTCTGATCGGGTTGAGGCACTGGTGTTAACCCATAGGAACGCGATAAGCCAGCCACTCTTAAGGGCTTGTTATTCGCGCTGGCGTCATCACCCCCATTCGCGCCAGCAGCAGCAGTACTTGTTCTATTGCTGTGCCTGAGGTCGGCTGGTGCATTCCTCGCCATTGCCAACGATCTGCGTGACGCCACGCCTGGTCCAGCTCTTGCAGGCTCTTCTGCTTCCTCTCGTGCTGCTCCTCTTGTTGGCAATTTATGCAACTGCCCTTGCGTTGACGAAGGAAACGATAACGGCGATAAAGAAGAAGCTCCTTGGTTTTGCTGAGGTCTTAGGGTGAGATCAATCAGATCACGGTAGCAGCAGCGGCCTGACATGGGATCAAATCGCACGTGTTCCAAGAGGAGAGCTCGCTGGGCGCGGTCCTGCAAAGAAAACAATGTTTAGTATGAGAATTAAAGCTTAGGAAAAGTTAAAGCAAAGAAAAGAGAGGATTTGCGCCTGAATTGCGGGAGAACTTTCAGCTCGACATGTACACACCGCCTATGTGCAACCACAATAACAACTAGAGGAAGAGAGAGAGCTCCTCAATATGGATATAGTGTGCGTACCAGCTTCAGGTCAGGCGCTGCAGCAAACAGGCTTGCCCACATGTGCTGTTCGGGCAGCCACCCCGTTGCGTCGTAATCCAAACTGCTTAAGGTGAGCTCCAATGCTTCTCGCAGTTTGATCTGGGTGCGGAAGTAGTGGAGGAGTGGTGGCGCACGGAAAAGGAGAACTATTCGTGAATGCCAGGAGAGACAGAACGCGCTATGGCAATGCACGTTAGACGTAGAAGATGAGACTTATGGGACTTGGGTTGACAAAAAGAAGGCGGTCAAATTCGTGAAATATTACCCCACTGTCGTGCAAGGCACGTCGGACGTATGCTGCAATCTCCTTCGCAGGCGTACTGGCTACGGCGGCTGATGTTGGTAGGTTACTTCCTCGAACTCCTCCATCCTTTCCTGCAATTCCTTCTTCAGCTACTTCAATTCGTCGAGATCGCACCTGTGCATCTCCCCGGTTGTTCATGGCGGTCACCGGAGCAGCAGCAGGCAGCTGTCGAGAAGCGAAGCGGGCGGCACTTGCCTCCACCTTGATGAATGGAGAGGGGGGGGGAGGCATAAGTGGGGGCAAGAAGAGAGAGTGTGCACACAAAACATAATTTAGAAGACATGAGATGAGTGTGATAATCAGAATACTACACACAATTTCATTGTAAACAAACAGACGCTACAGTAAAGCTACAGGTAGAGTTCTCACTTTCGATACTTCATCCACAAGAACAGGCCAAGGCACTCGTCCATCTCCACAACTGTCAAGCGCTAGCCGGAGGATCTATTAAGAAAAGCAGCGCACAATGGTTTTGTTACGAGAGGACAGGTTTTATTGACAAGCGATTAAAAAAGGAAGTTTGCGCTTCAAGACAGAGATACGAGAATACATTGCATGTATCAAGGCGTAATTCACCCGATTCGATTCTAGACAGGAAGAACAATGTTCGCCTCCTTTTCCTCTTCTCCTCCTCTAAACATTCACACACTCTTATACCTGCACATCACTCTTGGGCAAGTCTAAATTAGCCGCTTGAAACGCGCAGTCTAATTGGGTTAACGACAGGCGGCCGCTGCGATCGCCATCGAATTGGTCACAAGCATGCGCTAGCTGACGCAGCGCCTGTTGCATGCCGCCTCCAGCAGGTCTTTCTCGATGAAGAGGGCGAAGTTGGTCGCGGAGAGCTCGAAACACTTCGAAACATCTTTGCTGGAGGTCATCGTCATTGTCGTGTTGCTGCTGCTGCTGCTGCTGCTGCTGTTGTTGTTGTTGTTGTTGTTGGAGCAGAGGGCGTGCAAATGACTTCTTGCTAATGGATGAAGCAAATCGTGCATCATCTGACTGGTGCTCAGGATCCATCATGAAAGAATGCGAATCTGAATGCGCGAGAAAGCGTGCCAGCCCATGGTAAGACACTCGGCCAGTATTTTCGACATCTAGTGCAGCGAAAAACTGACGCACAGCCGACGGACCAAACACGCAGCCATCACCACCAGTGTCGTTGCTGCTTGCACGCACGCTACTGCTTCTCGTGTTACTCGAGCGGCTCTTCAAATGGCTAGGGTTGTTCGTAGATGAACGGAGGCTAGCACTGGTGTTAAGGCCCCCTTCGCTCAAATGATTGCTCCTTTGCTGTTGAAAAGTTTGCAGCCATTCTACCATAGCAGCGACGTCCTTCCTATCCAAATGCCCGTCATGGTTGCGGTCAAACTTGTGAAAGAGCTTACGCAAGGCCGCAAGAGATGGCAACGCACCACCGCTGCCAACGCCGCCACCATTACTACTACGAGGAGCAGGAAGGGTAGTATGGGGCCTTGGTCGGGTCCCGGGCTTCACTCTATCTTGACCCTGTTGGCCTAGTCCTTGGTCTCTTCGCAATGCTTCACGCAGGCAATCGCGAAAAGCTTCAAGAGCATCAGCGCTGTTGCCACTACTGCCCATGTTCCAGTTGCCAATGCAACTCCTATCGCCATCGCCACCACTCGCGTATTTGCTCGCATCATTGCCAAAGCGGCCAGTGTTGACTTCGCTACGGGCAGCACCGCTGTTGATTTCGAAAGAAGGAAGGGGAGGATTGGGTTGTTGCGTGTGCTTGGCCACGAATCGCAAGAAGGATGAGTAATGCACGTCGCCCCACTTTGTTGTGTTGATGTTGCTGCCGTTACTAGCACTGTTGTCGTGTCCGATAGTGCTACGGCCATCACCACTGCTGCTGCGGCTGCTCCTAGGATCCGATAGGGGCAAGGGATCAGCCGCAGCACTAACAATTTCAGGAGCGCCGCACGCACGCAGCAAGGTTTCGCTGTCAGAAGCATTCAGTGACACGCCAAGGTCCTCCAGAGCACGGATGAATGCAGCACCGCTTAAAACCCCATCCCGAAAACGGTCCAAGCCAAAAAAGTGGTGGCGGAGGGCTTCTAGCCATTGCCGCCGCTCTTCTGGTCCTGTTCCCATCGCAGCGGTGATCTGAGACGCAATCCAAGCCTCTCGCTCCGCTGAATCTGCGAGAATGTTCCAAAAGAAGCGCAACAGACCCTGAAAGTGCACTGATCCCCTGCTCAACAACGAATCTGGCTCTTCGTATTCTTGTGGTCGATCACGGCGACCTCGTGTTTCCAACGCTGAACGATTGAGCGCAGCCGCGAGCTGAGAGAGCTCGTCATCACTTAAGCGCAAGCCCACCTGGGTGAAGAGGTAAAAGTAGTAAACAAAATTACATTGCAATGAGATCAACGTGATTTTTTTAATAGAAATGTTGGAAATGAATGAAGCATGCACTTGATGCAACCAAGGGATGTTCAAGTCATCTCGAATGCAACGGCCAAAGAAGTCGAGTCGACGGGAATATAAAATGAAAAAGAATGAAAAGTTCAGAGCCACACCTCTTCGAGACAAGCGCCCAGTTGCCATTTCCCAATGCACCCAGCCCCATGACGGTCGAATTGCTCCAGCTTGGTTCGCAACTGCATCACAAACGACGCAGCTTGATCTTGCGCCAAATAACGCCCACTATTAAGGAGGTGGCTGCTGCTGTTCTTGCCGTGGCCGCGATTGAAGGAGTCTAGACACTGCGCCAGTTGACTTGCCAAAATAGGTTCCCTGTCCCACCATTCTAGCGGCCCTTTTTTAGATTTAGCATCTCCTGCTGCCTGCTCATCGGCCTGATCCATATCTTGCATCCCTGGCAAATGACTGAAAAGCCAGCTCAAGAATGATTGCACGTTGATTTGAGCACCTGCGATGGTTTCTTGCCCGGAGGATGAGTTGCAAAATTGAAGCCCGAGAGCCATTACCTCAGAAGGGCTCAAATCGAAGCCCATGTCATGGAGGGCTTCTGCAAACAAAGGCAGCGGCAAGAAGGACACGCCACTACTGTGCTGTTTGAGACCGTTAATGTCGTTGGCATCACCATGTGCGTGGGGGGCATGGATATCATTGAGGCGTTCTTGCAGAGCAATGAGAAGAGGTGCCGTAAAGCGCCGAGAGAGCGCAGCAGGACTCTGCGTGCGAATGCCCGGCAACAGCAAGGCTTGCGTGATGCATTCTTCACCTGCCCGCGCAGCATCTTCAGCGCCAGGTAAGGTTGTCGTTGTTGCAAGCTTCTTCAAGAAATCTTCTTGGGAGTAATCCGAGGCACGGTTATGTTGGGCTCCTCCTTGATTAGCATGACTGCCCGTGAGCATGGACTCTGCTTCTTGGAACGGTGCTTGAGGATAGAACGAGCTTACTTCGCCTGCAACTACATCCGCAAATCCGCTCGTTTCAGCCGCTAGAAGCGCGTCTTCGAAAGCTTGAAGGGCTTCACAAGCATCTACTTGGCCGTTGGCATCCGTGCCCAACCCCATGGCGAAGTCTTTCAAGGCAGCATCGGGTAACCAGATCCCACTTTGAGCCAGCACATGCTGCAGGGCAAGGGGCGACACGAAGCAACTGCTGTTCTTTCTTTCTTCGGGTGGCCCACGATAGTCCCGCCGCAAGGCAGCTTCAAACTGACGTAGGCCCGGCCAGCCAGCTGCCACCTGCACAGATGTTCATGATTGAGTTGGTGCTGATGATGGTGATGATGCTCATATTCAATGAAGTGGCAGCCACTATCGTTCATTGAAATACTGAGACAATACAGAGGCATTTGCAAGATCTTAGAAAACACACACGCACAACCCATAAAAGCTGAGGAAGAGAAAAGAGAAAGGATGGTATCACCATTACCGCCGCATCCGCGAAAGGCGACTCGTGCGACGCCACAACACCAGAGGCAGCCAATGAACCCCCTGTAAAATTGCCACTGCCGCGCGCGAGCAAGTCGAAGTCAGAGGACAAACAGTCTGACCGAGGCACCCGCACTACGCCCCACTGCCCTCCGCTAACACCCGTAGCTAAACTACGGCCTCGTCCTGCGTCTTGTCCTTCTCCATCTTCCTCTTGAATTCCACCACCACCACCATCTGGGATTCGGTTGAAGAGGTCTGGGTTGAGACGATCGGCAGCACTGCCACCTCGCCAATCACCATACGAAGTAGGATGATGATGGGCGTCACTGCCAATGTTGTTGCTGGTGTTGCGAGCAACGCTGACCGCTACTGTTGCGCCACCGCCACCGCCCGTGCTGAAATTCATAGGAAACGGTGAAAATGGAAGAGGTGCAGCAGAAAAAATACAGGCTGATTGTAGGAACTAATGAGCAAAAAGACGGCACTAAAGAAGAACTAGAAAAAAACAAATTTACAATCCTGCATCATAACTTCAAATTAATTCCTCGGTCATTATTGTGACTACACCATTTCAATTGTGTAGCGGCACCAGCTCTTAAAAGTCCGCTATATACCTGTCCAAAAGTGCCAAGTCGGCAAGGTCCGTGGTCGCTTCCGCTCGAGCAACGAACCCTCCAGGTAAGTCGGCAGTAGCGCGCAGTCCCTTGGCTGCGAGCACTGCAGCTCGATCTTCGCTGCTCAAGGGTGGCAGCGGCCTCTCCTCGGCGTCATTGATCGCCCATGCTTCCATGTCATTGCGAGAGGGCAACTGAGG
>Ga0307982_1003667_pt1 | contig 12238 bp, 15 predicted proteins | sample OrgLakmetagen989_FD_201847 | JGI IMG/M metagenome (GOLD analysis project Ga0307982, IMG submission 201847) | Saline water microbial communities from Organic Lake, Antarctica - #989 | ecosystem: Environmental > Aquatic > Non-marine Saline and Alkaline > Saline | place: Antarctica: Organic Lake... | reverse complement strand
TGTCATCGCACGTCGACCTCCTTGCCGATGTAATCGCGGACGCGCTGACAGCCGAGCACCTCTCCTACTACGGTGACAGGGGCTCGAAGACCGTCAAGGCCTATTACCGCCGGGTGCTTTATCGCGCGTGGGGGCTCACCGCCCATCGTGGTTGGGCACGCCTTATGCTCAGTCGCCGGAGCCTTTTGCCCATGAGCCGGGCACCACGGCAGTTGTTGACAAGTTGGGTAGCACATTCTCGGCCAGTCGGTTGCCCACAGATGACGTGGGGTAGGACGCTGGAGAATGCGCTCGCCAGTAAAGGCATGTCCAAGGAAATTAAGGAGTTGATTGCCATTGCGAAAGATAGGCCGAAGTGGAGACAGCAGACTCACCCCACACCAAAATCTCCTGATGCCTGATGGCTGATGGACAACTTGAGAGTATATGGTCACAATTGTATTATGCAACAAGGACACTCAGCCCAGTCAGACTTGTTCTGAAGGCTACACTTTTTCTGCTACTGCATTGTACAGGGGTGTTTCTTTGTTTTTCTGAGCCCCCCCGAGGGGGGACTGGATTTTTGGGGAGTATTAACTAGACTAGACTAGACGTACGAGCCCCGAACGTCCCACGGGACCAAAGCCAACACCCCCGTGCTCGCAACGACTACGACGACGGGGCTGCTTACGAAGGTTATACGAACCCCGAGCCAGGCTACCTGTCCGTCCCGGGGGACTCCGTAGACGCCGGTCAGATGGCACCCTGCCTGTTGAGTAGTTACTAAATCCAGTCTCCCCTCGGGGGGCTCAGAAAAAAGGTCATTCGTTTGCCTGTTAGCCTTCTAACCCCGGCCATGCCTGCTACTCTCAGTCTATCCCCCGTACTAAATAACAAGAGGGGATATGTGGTATCCCCGGAAAATCACTTGTAATGGTAACCTTCGTTAATGGAGGTACGTAAGCTTCATTTGCTTCATCCGGTAAAGAACGGCGCTAAATTATTTCACTGCAGACAAAAAGGGCCGATTTCGGTCCAAATATCTGTACAGAAGAGAAGTAGAGTTAGCTTGGCTTCGTTTATGGAAGAGGAAGAGGTAGAGTGTCCAACGGTGCACATACATGAAGATGGCAAACTTTACACCCGTCAACATGAGGATTGCAGACTACTAGCAGAGAGATGCAATAGATATGCTGCAGAGTTTCATCCGCCTCTAATTGTTGTCTGTAGTTGGCTCCAATTGGAATATGTAGAGATACATTCCATTCTTAAGTTCAGAGCAATCCTACCACCATTCACGAAACGTTCTTGGTCTTAATTTGTCAATGCCATGGGCAACGTGAGCTCATCGATCGAAGATGACGAAGAGGACCCACAGTGCGAGTTCAATAAAGCAATTGAAGAGTTCCACATTGCTCGTGCTGAAGGCCGTGTCGTTCAGATGCTCATATGGTATGGCTGTGCCCCGTTTGCTTTCGAACACCATAAACCCAAAACGTACTTATGAATGCGCTCGTTGCACTGTTCTAGGTACAGTACTTTGTTAGCGAACTGCGAAGAAGTAGCTTCTACAGCTGAAGAAGATTTGGTAGATACCACGGTTCGACGTGAGCTTCTATTAGAGTTGAAGCGAGTCGCGTCGCAAGAAGCCACTAAGCAACTAGCACATCTCGCGAAAGTTCGCAAGAGCCACTCGAGCAAACTGCCTTCAAATAAAGCGACAGAAAAAGAAGCAAAAGCCGCGAAAGATAAAGTTAAAGAAGAGGCTAGACGTATTAAGGGCATGGTTGAGAAGCTTGGCCTTGTGCTTGACAAGTCGTCGACTTCGCAGCCTTCCGAGCAAGCTCACGTGTGCAAACGACAGACTGCTCTGGTGGCTTTGAACGACGCACTAACAAAATCCGCAGCTACGCTCGACGTGCCCTCTTCGGAGGAGTTTGGTGCTGAACTGGCTGCATGTTTTGATCGGTGCATCGCGTTGGGGGCGGGATCGGATGCCGTAGCCGCCTATGGAAGCGGCCTTCAACGGGCTCTAGACAAAACAATGGCAGCGGCAACTGATCCATTGCTGGCGCGCGCCGCCACCAAACGCCATCTCGGCAAGATGCTCCAGCGGAGCAGCGAATCGGAAGGCCCCAAGCTTGGCGTTGAAGTTGACGATAGCGATGACCCAAGGCCTCACTTCACTGCCTTCACCAAAGTCTTGTCAGCTGCCTCGGTGGTGCTAGGAGACATGCATGCAACTGCCCAACGACTCCTTAGCAGCTCGGAGGGAGCGGATTTAACTGAAACACTAAAGGCTTTATTGTCGGAGATCGCAACTGCGGCATCACTTAAAGCCAAGCGTGTGTCTGACTTATTTTCAGAGGAGTGCGGTCTGGAGCAGTCGCATGCAATGGCAACTGACTGGCTGTCTAGACTTGAAGCGAAGGGAAGGGGCGTTAGCACCGGAGACGACGGTGGCGGACCTGCCGCCGTGAAATCACCTGATTTGTTGGAATTGGACGTGCTCCTTGAAGACTTGTGTGACCTCTTGAGTGTCATCCACCGCTTCTTTGGGTTTTTAAGACAAGTGCTCGGCTTTAGCCTTTCAGAATTGTCAGACCTACCTCTTTTCGTTGACTCCTTAACGTTGGCGACACTATACGTTGATCTTGAGGCAACTTACTTCCTCAGGTGTGTCCAACGCTATTGTCGTAATCATTGTGCGTCTTATCAACGCTTTTAGGTTTTATCATTCGTCATTATTTTCTTTTGTCTTACAGTTCAACGCATCGTTCACTCGATTTCACCTCCTTGATTGAGATTCAAAGCAACGTCCATGTTTCAAGCATCAGCGAAGACGTCTTCTTCATTCTTCGAGATAAGGTCCGTTCCAAGCACACCCAAGCTTTGTTTTCCATCTTCTGATTGCTTGGCCTTCTTTTCTTTCAGACGCTCGAGCGGTGCACAGCTACGCTCTCCGAGCAAGCTACCCTTGCCGTCTGCGCGCGCGTAGTTCAAGCTTTGGAGGCCTCTGCTGCCGAACCTTCGCTGTACATGGCGCTGAGCAACTTACCTGACGCCACGCAGCCGGCGCACGAGTACGAAACATTGAAGAAGAGCGCAGCGGACGCGCACCGCAAGCACCGGCAAAGATTGCGGGGTGACAGAAAAGCTCAAGTCAAGGAGAGCGGACAAGACACTGAGCAAGGAGGAGGCGAAAGCGAGAGCTTGCAAGATTTGGTGGAAAGTCTTCGAGCTGCTGCCGACGACGACGCGGCCATGGCAGTAGACGAGGAAGCGCTCATAAAACTAGTGGTTGCCACGAACAGCGCGGACGTGAGCGAGGCTGCGACGCGGCGTCTCGCGGAAGCCATGGTGGCGGGGGGCACCTCCGACGCCATCATTTTGAAGCTGTCGCAGACCTCCGTGGCCGACCTAGACCGCGTGGCGGGAGCGTACAGCGACCTCCGGGAGCACTTCACGCACCAACTCATGTCAGTCCTGGAGGCACCGTTGGCAGCGCTCGGTCGCGCGCTTGCCAAGCGCACCTTCCACGTGGGCCGTAACGCGGCGCCGTTGCCCGGTCCAGCAGTCGTGGCGAAAGCCGAGGAGCTCGATGCACCGAAAGGCGAAGAACCCATGCGGCGGCGCGACCGCCTCATGGGAGTCGTGACGTCAGCTGGAGGGCACCTTCTCGGCACGCGCGCTGCCGCTGCCAGCCCTCTGTCTGAGGGTTCCGCAACGCCAACGGACACGACGTCCTTGTCGCAGCTGTGCCAAAGCCACGTGTTCGACGGCTACGTGTTTTTCACGCTGCAGCAGCGGCTGACGCCCACGGCCCTCGCGCACCTTCTGCAATTGCTCGCCAAGCACGTCGCCGCCGCCATCGCTGGGCTTTTCTTGCGACGTGCAGAGGCGCGCAAAGTCTCCGAGTGGGGCGCATTTGCACTTCAACGGGAGGTAAACTGCCGCTGAAGATTATTTAAACACTCAACCTTTGACACTCGTATTCACCAGCACCCTATTGGCAGGTACGGGATCTAGAGCAACTCATCGAAGACCTCAATTTGTACGGCCACTCGTCTTTCGCCGAGGCCTTTGCTATTCTGGACCAAAGCGTGTCGCTCCTTACTTTGGACCGGCCTTCCGACGTTATATTATATACTTTTCGAGAAGAGGTCATGCCTGCTGACGACATCCGTAACGTGCTTCACTGCCGCTTCAGCGACCATCTAGTCAACCCGCTGCGCTTGCCGTGGGAGATTGCGCACAAAAGCCCCGATTGTGGGAAACAGCTATCGGATGAAGAGGCGTAGGAACTCATGTAGCGCCAGCCAATTTTTATGAATAATTAGCGAGTTTCTGGGCTGCAGCTGGAGCTCTTGTTTTGAAAGTATTTTGTCTCAATTTCGCCGGATACACGCCTCAAAGGGCTCAAAGGCAGCCCTATATACCTTATTCGCTGTAGCTGCATAGCGCAAATTAGTAAAGGAGCTGATGTCGGATGTCGGCAGCAAGTGCCGTCTCGAACATATCGCCTAGTCCTAGCCGCTCGCCGCTAGCCGAGAAGGCAGGTCTGAAATTACACAGAACCGCATCGCAGATTAAGGGTGGGGGGTTGTTTCGTTCATCCGCTTCCACAACTAGTGACTCAAATATCAGACTATTGGCTCTTCGCCTCGTTTAATGATAAGACTCAGAAACCTACAACAAAACAAAATAGGCGTGTCCTTGGTTACTCCTTCCTATCCATATGGACATATTTGTGATAAACATTTCATATTTCAGTTTTCATTAGAGAGTGGCATGATGGACAACTTGAGAGTATATGGTCACAATTGAATTATGCAACAAGGACACTCAGCCCAGTCAGACTTGTTCTGAAGGTTACACTTTTTCTGCTACTGTGTTGTACAGGGGTGTTTCTTTGTTTTTGGGGAGTACTAACTAGACTAGACTAGTGGCATAAACGCATAACGATATGCACTCAACAGCGAAATCGCGAAATCCGAGGGACTAAGAAGTGAGTCAACTACGTACACGGAACACTAAATAAGTGCACGAGGAAACCAAGGTATTGGTAAGCACCGCACGTAATGGACTCTGGTCTGGTCTGGTCTAGTCCGCTTTTTGTTTTATTTTTTTTCCACAAAATTTCAACAGCGCAATCCCTCTGAATTACATACGCGCGAGTTGATGAACTGGCAAAATTGGTACGTCGGTCGATATCACGGGAAAGGCACAGCCAAGTAGAAAGCCGCGCAAAGGACCATTCCTTAAGCCGAGGTGGCCTTGTCGTAGGCTTCGTAGTAGATGTCAATCTTGGAGACGCCGCCGCTGCGCGCGAGGTCCGCGTAAGGCGCAGGCACGGTGCCGCCTTGCACGTGTTGAAAAGTGCCGTCCTGGAGCTCAATCGACAGGTTGGTGGCCGCGAGGGCCGCGTTCCACGTGTCCAAGCCCGTTGGGTTGTGGTACACCACGGGGGTGTGGCCCATGAACGAAAACGACACTTCCCCGTTGGCGTCGAACCATTCCCCGGGGATCACTGGCTTCAGCGTCAGCTCGAGGTCCCCGCTCGAGTCGTTGACTTGGAAAGGGGCGGCCCCCAGCATCATGAAGTTCCACATGGACAAAAACTCGGCGGTGCTCCCCGACAAGCGCGCCAAGAAGCCTTGCCCGTGGATGCTGGGGTCAGGGTGCGCGGACGACGCCAAGAACGAGCTCGACTCCAGCGGCGAGCGGCCGTACACCTTCGGGTCCATGAAGGCCACCAAACCCGTGGCTAATTCCGTGAAAAACTCGTCGTAGAGCCCCCCGCGCAGGAGCTGCAGGTAAAACTTGTACGACATGTGGAGCCAAATCGACTCGTTTTCGAGCCAGCCGGGCGCGAACGCCATCATCCGCCCCACTTCGAAGGACATGCCGTCGAGGGGCGCGCAAATCTTCACCATGCCCAGCTTGTCGTCGTACATTTGCGAGGTTTTCACCGACTGGTAGACCGCGCGCTGGGCGTCGAGGCCTTCGGCCACTTTCATGTACCGCACGGGGCCTTCCAAGAACAGAGGCACGGTTTGCGGCGAGAAGGACAGCGGCTTCACGTACTTGCGGCCGAGGGCGTCTTCGCCGTCCAGGTACTGTTGAAGCAACAAATGAAGTTATTGGCAGAAGTTGCACGAGAAGCAAACGAAGATGTTAGAATACATGTTCGTACGCAACTGGCATTGTGCGGACGTTCTTAATGTGCTTCGTCACTGTATCTCAACGTGCACGCAATAATGGACACCACTACCTCTCGAAGGAAAACTATTCTAGTCTCCTCGTCTATTGCACTCTGTGTACCTCGAAATGGTCGACGTGGAATATCCAGTAGGTCGGCATGGTCGCGTCGCCCGTGAGCTTGGTGTGCAAGTCCACGGCCTTGACCGCGCCCGCCGCAAACTTGGCCACCACTTGCTCGCACAACGGCGTGATCTGCGCGGCCATGGCCCACCCCACGGTTTTGCCGCTGAACGTGAGCCGCACCGCCGCGCGGTACTGGTCTACCTGAGTGCGCACTTGGTCCCAGTACTGAAAGTCCGACAGCTCCCCCGCGTTGGCTTTCGCCAGGAGGTCCAGGGTGGAGGCCACGAGCGCGTCCATTTCTTCGGGAATTTGCACCACTTCGTCCGGGTGTTTGGCGGCCATGGCGCCCAAGAACTTGAAAATGCGCGCCGCTTCGAAGGCTTCCGGCATACCGCTGCCAAAGAGGCCGCAGAGCCCGTTCATCGCGTCGTTCCAGCCCGGCTTGCCGCCCTCGTAGTCCACGCCCATCCCCAACGGGTCCAGCAGGGTAAAGCGGGTCATGCCCAGCATGAGGAGCTTCACGAACACGGGGACCTTCAACACGGCGCCGTGGTGGCTGATGCGCTGCCAGCTGTAGTCCATCGGCTTGACGGCGCCGGCCGCGTTCATGGCGTCCAGCTTGTCCGCGTCCTGGTCGATGAAGTTGTACTGGCGCGGCCCCAGGTTCGGCGCGAACACGTACTTGCGCTCGCGCGGAGTGCAGGTCACCGGGGACATGAAGAACGGGGTGGCAGCGAGGGACTTGAACAAAAAGTCCTTTTCGAAGTCCGGGAAAACGGCGAGGTACGACTCCACGAGGTCCACGAGGTACGTCCAGTGGTCCGCCTGAGAAAAGGGATGAGACCAAGGAAAACAAAGAAAGACGAATACGCATGAGAGGGGATACGTTGACAACTGTTTCAAGGTATGTCAAGGCTGCACCTTGAAAACAAAGCCTACAGCTATCAAGCAAACCCGTTTTCACAGGAATACAGCGACGACGACGATAACAACACCCCAAGAAGAAGAATAAACAACGCACCCAGAAGCCGTTCTGCGCCGCGCCTGGGAACACCGCACTGGGCTGCAGAGTGGCGGCGGCCGCCACCGCATTGATGAAGTCTTCGTTGCTGACCTCCAGCTGGATGTCGTGCACGCCGAGGGCAATGAACAGGTCGCCGGGGCGGAACCCGTTGGCGTTGGACAGGAGCACCGCCAAGATTTTCTGGTCCTTTGGGTCGGAAGTGGCTTTCTGCGCGAGGGCCCAGGCGGTCGGGCTCGCGTCCTTCGCAGCGGCCTGCGCCACCGCAGTGGAGTTAAGGGAGCCCGACAATACAGGGGGCACCTCCGCGTCGGGGAGCACGAAGAAGGCGCTGTTGACCGTCAAAGGGTTGTAGCCGTCGGCTTGCACGAAGCTGAGGAAAGTGGTCACGTCAAAGGTACCCGTCTTGGGCTCTTGGTACACGTCGCAGCGGCGGTTCTGGAGCACGTCCCGGAAGTTGCCGGGGCTGTTTGTGGTAGGGGGGGAGTGCGCACGGAATAAGAAAAAAAAGGGCAGGAAAAAAAGAGAAAGAAAGTGAACAACAGTGCGTTCTTACAAGAGGCTTCGTGTACAGAATGGTGCTTTGGCGGATCAAAAAAATATGCCTCTCCATTCTTGGCCTCCTCATTCATTTCATTATGTCCCGTCGCTCAGAAGCATGGTCAAGCAGTAACTATGCAAGCGTGACAAAACACCCCTCACCCCATGGAAAAGAAGCACGCGTCGATTTGGAAGTAGTTGTAGTCGCGCTCCATGTCGCCGTGGATGCGCGAGAAAGTGTGGAACACCTTGGGGTTGGAGTCGTCGCCAAGGATCACGGGAAACCCGCCGCGCAGCCAGTTGTCCATGTACTGCTGGCGCACGTACCTGAGGTGCAGGAAAGGAGCAGTGGTGGTGTGTGGCGGTATCGATGATAAAGGGTCAGAATACTCGAGTGCACTGAAGTAAAACAAACGTCACTGTTCAAAAGTAGCGCAGCTACTCTTAGATCGCGCGGTTGCAAATGCATGTATTTTTTTCAACGAACGAAGGAGGAAAGAAAGAACACGAAACGCCAGCGCCAGCGCCAACCAACTGAGCAATACTTCAACTCACTGGTCGAAAACGGGCACGCCGGACTTCATGGCCACCTTGTCGGTGAGCCGCTTCCCGAGCTTCGACGCCTCCACGTACTTGCGCGCCACGTAGCCCACCTAATGTTGTAGTAGGAGTAGTACAGCACACATACGAATAAGCCACATTCGAACACACACCGCACGTGCAACACATGAGCCGGTGAGAGGACGCTCAAACGGAAGGTTTCAAGAAGATTGGAAGAAGGCAAAAACCGGAAAACAAACTACGACTGTTTCGCATCTGTTCAATGTGCAGGTAGATCTAGTACCTCGGTGACGCGGTTCTTGATGATTGCGTACTGCTCTTCAGTGACTGCGCGACCGTAGACCGAAGTGACGGTGGCCGAAGCTCCAGGCGCGAGGGTGAGGTGGGTGGCAGCGAACGCGCACGGAGTCTTGGAGGTGGTCACCTGGAAGAAAGAGGAGGTGAACCACAAGAAGAAGAAGAAGAAGAAGAAGACAAAGACGGCGATGATGATGATGATGACGATGATGATAAGGAGGAGCCATACTAGGAGCAGCAAAGATAGTCACGGGGATTCCATGTTTTAAAGGCTGGGGACGAATAGAGAATAACCCCAAAAAGAAATAGGATCTCAAAATAATTGAAATGAGGATCAAACAATTCAATGCTTCCAAAGGAACCAAAGAAGGCGCAGCACAAGATCCCTCAAAGCCGCTCAGCAGCACCTACCTGCGGCTCCTTGAGGAAAGCGGCCATGTCGCTGGCTTTCGCGAAGTTGCTGGGGTAAGCAAAACTGGTGGTGCGCCCAAACACGGTGACGGGGTCCACCACGAACGGCAGCTTCGACTCCTGAGTGGCTGTGGAATCTTCGGCCACTTCGGATGAGTCGTCGTCCGCCACCACCTTTTGATTGGTTCGAACCATGTGATGATGATAATGTGATGACGATAATGTGATGATTATAATGTGATGACGATGGGTAGGTCGTGCGGAGAAAGGAAGGATACGAGGGCGCGTGCGTGAGCAAGGCAGTCCACGAAAAACAGGAGAAGAAGGCAGCAAACACTCTTTTGAAAAGTGCTCTAGCATGCCGCAAAACTTGATGAGCTTTCTTCTCTCGGCCTTACCGCGCTGCTGGTCGCGTCGCTGGACTCCACGAAGGCCAGCGCCCAGTGGCCCTCCACCACTTGCGTCACCTCCGCCGTGTCCGCCATGTCCAAGCTCAACTTGTAGAACGGCTCGGTGTTCTGTTGCACCAATGTAGTATGTAAAAGAATCAGATGAAGGCGCAAATAGGGAAAGAGAGAAACAGGAGCGCGCGCAAACAAAGCACGTTTTGTTCTCCAGATCATCAAATTCACAGGCTTATGCCGACTTCTACCCTAGCATCAAGATACCACTGCGAGGTGCTAGGAACTCGTTACCTCGGACTCAGGCATGTTGTAGACGTTCATCCAGGCCTCGGTGGTGCGGCCCATGTTCTTCAAGTTCCAGTCGTTGACCCCCGCCGGCTCGAGCTTCGCTTGCCCGTCCAGCACGTCCAAATCTATCGAGGGTGGTGGTGGTGATGATTGATGATGGCGATGCGGACATATGTGAGAGCAAGAGCGATAACAGACGGGCAGACAGACAAAATCAAGCGCAAGCAAGCAAGCATGCACCGGATGTCGAGGGCAAAGCCACATGACTGCATGCAAATAGGCGCTGACAGAGAAGCTGTGCGCACGATATACATTTCATTGGAAATGATACCTCCTGTTCTTGTTTTCGTTCCTTGCTTCAATTCTCTTACCGAGGGTGGTGGTGCCGGTGTTTTTGAAGGTGGTGCGGCGCACGATGCCGTTGAACTTCTCGCCGGGCAGAGTGAAGTACAGCACGTTGGTCTTCAGGCCGTGGGCCTCGTCGTCTTCTTCGATCTCCAGCTCGTTCATGCCCACGTACCTGGGCACAGTCCAAGTCCGAAACAAATCACCAGAATTTAAAAAAAAAACGGAAAATCAGTGCTCCAATTACATGCTAAAATATTCTCGCACCTATTCCCAGTCTTCCACGCACACGATTTTAAACGTGCATGGAACAAATATATGGATACTACACTGCGTATGCGTACAAGGCATGCGAGAATGTGCACGTGCAAATGCAGCTCTAGCCCCCGCGTGCGCATGCGCTTACATGTCGCGCTTCTTGACGCCGCTGCGGTCTTTTTCACTGCCCCCGAAGACTTCTTTCTCGAAGGATTGGCCGCCGCCCGTCAGAGAGCCGCTGCGAGTCCCCTTCACGAAAGTGCGGAAACCGTCGAACGCCACGTACTCGTAGGCCTAGAGAGAGAGAGAGAAGAGAGAGAAGAGAGAGAAGAGAGAGAGTGTGTGTGTACAAGAAGAAGCAAGGATGCGATAAAATGAAGTGAGGATGGTACTCGGGGTGAAAAATAAAAGGATGGAAACACCAATACACATGTACGGAGGGTGAGAAGGAAACGGACGAGATTACAATAAACGAACATCAACCTCAAACTCCTCCATATAATGACCTTGTTGGCAGAGTTGAACTCCATGATGGCCGTGTCCTTGTTGGCCGTGCCGAAGCTGGTGATCCCCTGCGCGCGGTTCGCGTAGAACGCCCACATAGGAGTCCCGTATTCGCCGCCAATGGCCGGCAGGAAGTCCGCAAACGTGGGCGCCTGTTGTCGCAACGACCAAACACGAAGGAAGGCACCAAGACAAGAGAACGAGAGAATGAGAAAAAAAGACAATTGACATTTTTAAAGCAAAAATGCGCAGAAAGAGGAGTGAAATACGCGACTTTGCAGTGTTCATCAGATCTGAGACTAGATGCCAGAAAAGGTAAAACCACGCAAGGATACGCCCAGAGAATGAAAGGACACAACGCCACATCTTATGTACGAGGACAGCAGTATTCACACAGAAAATAATGGCGACAACTCTGCTTACAAGATCGAAGTCAGGCATGATCGAGCGGCCTTTTGAGTCAAACTTGGCCTTGTTCCCGAGTGGCGAGCTGCCTGGAGCGCCATCACTCTGCCGAATGATAAAAATAGCGAGCAACGTAAGGCAGAGGAGTACAAACAACGAGAGGTCAGAATTAGTCAAAGATCCAGTCAAGCCTACAACCAAAGCACAAGGAGAGAGAGACATGCATGGCTAAAACGGTGAGCACACACCTCGACGGCAGGGATAGAATTTTGGGCCACCAGTCCCATGCACAGCACGAGAGCCAGCGCAGAGCCTGCCAACGCTTTCTTGCCAGCCGTAGTAGAGCCCTTGGCAGGCAGCTGGCGCGGCATAGTTACTTCGAGTGGCGCCACTTTAGCCATCTCCATCTTGGTTTCCTCTGACAGCGGTGTGCACACGAAAATGTATCGAGTGAGATTTTGAATCATGTGGTGTCAACAGTGCATCCGCAAAATTTGCATTAAAATGACACTACAATGACTCCTCGCTCAAAAAGTACGCGATGCAATATGGTTTCTAACCGTGACCGCCGATGCGGTCATAGCCTGTGAAAGGCATCAGCTTCAGGAAGTGATGCAGATGAATCCAAGATTGAATGCAGAGGACGACGTTTGCAGCAAAAAGGATTCGGCAGCGATGGTGCCAGATCTGCCAGATGCCACAACAGACACACAAAATGACGACGTCGGCATACTTTCTGGCCGACGGCTTCAACTAAGTTTTTGCGTTCATACAGTGTAACCTCCTGGCTCATGGCTTACACACCTTGGCTCAACTCAAGAGCTACTACATACTTACGGTATAATTATATCCACCTCAGTGTTGCTGCAGTATTGGAGTTGAGCTCTATGGCACTGAG
>Ga0307982_1003665_pt1 | contig 12241 bp, 13 predicted proteins | sample OrgLakmetagen989_FD_201847 | JGI IMG/M metagenome (GOLD analysis project Ga0307982, IMG submission 201847) | Saline water microbial communities from Organic Lake, Antarctica - #989 | ecosystem: Environmental > Aquatic > Non-marine Saline and Alkaline > Saline | place: Antarctica: Organic Lake... | reverse complement strand
TACTACCTTTCCCAATCTATAAAGACTCCCTGTCTTTCGATCTAAACCCTAGCTAATCCCGCTACTACTCTGGGGCAGTAAGTTTGTCTAATCAATGGTACAAGAAGTCAGTTCATTTCTCTCTGGATAAATCCAGTCTATATTTCCCCCTGTAACTCGAATGCTCTCGCGAGCATTCACAGGGGGGGGTGTATTAAGCAACTAATCGGGAGGAGCCCCCCGAGGGGGGACTGGATTTAGTAACTAACAGACAGGGTGCCATCAGGATGTTTTTGTGTTATGGTTCGGGCCCCGAGGGGCCGGAATTAGAAGGCTAAAATTCAAGGCAGCCAAAACTAAAAGGAATGGCTTATCAGGCACACAGGCCAGAGTGGCCATGGAAGTGGTGATAGCGGTCCTAAGTGGCTGGCTCGTCCACGCCCTGAGAATCATGCAGAGGAGAAGAGTTCCCACCCACAGAGGAGGGGGCCACGGCGAAATCCCTCAAGCGGTCTAAGAGAAGAGTCGCCCACCCTCTAGGGATCGGATGGCCCCATTTGCGAGCGAGCTTCTGCTTGAACGAGGCTTTGCTTTGGCTTCAGAAAAGCCAATGTTGTTGAAGGCCGTGTGCTTGTGTTTTCGTTCCGGGCATTCACACCCTGTACCTAGAGTACAGTTTAAGTACGTGGTTGGGCGTTGTGGCTGATTGTGTAATCTGTAGCGGCTAGGGTGACGTAGCTTAGAGGCTTAGAGGCTACGGCGTGAGAGAATTAAGCTCTCTTGAGCGCAGTTGAAAAGAAAAGATGGGTGGAGGTGTATCGTTGCCAGCCGTGCCATTGAGCGCGGCACAAATGGATGCGCTTCAAAGCCGGTACGCTGTACTTACCTCCGAGGGGAAAACCGAGGACGAAATCAATGCGGAGTTAAAAGCTAGCTTGCCCGCTGTCGTTGTTTTCAACCAGGTATGAACACCAGAATCAAATAAGCACCTCATAAATGACTGATATGAACAACCGTTGTCCCTCAATATACGCTACATGCCAATAACAGAGCTGCTGTTGCTTGTGCCATTTGTTTAACTTTCCTCCTCTTGTCCACCCACGCTAGCTTGATTGCGACCACACCGGCGCTGTGACCAAGTCGAATGTCCACAAACTTTTGCGAGCTATGCCAAAGATCAAGCCTCCAGTTCCGTCGGGGGGCTGGCCAAACGGCGTTTCGCCAAAAGTAATATCGCACGCATTTAGTCCGTCTTTCTTTCTCTATTTCGTCTCTTTCTCTCTCTCTCTCTCTTACACACAGCACGCCAAACAGGAATAACTTATCTTGTCGTTGAGACAAGCACTGCACCTCTACGCTAGATATTCTGTCGCTTTTATTTGTGCATGTGTCTGTCAAATTCTTTTCAAACGCTTGTACAGTTCGTGCCGTTGGAAGAGATGCTCACGGAGTTCGACGACAACGGCGACGGTGTGATCTCGCTCGACGAGTTCGTCGCGCACTTGAAAGCGGCACCCGCGCTGTGGCAAGCCATCCACAACAACATCGACCCGGGCACGGGCAAGCTGAAGGGCTACGTGTCGCTCGAGCAGCAGTTGGCAGAGTTGGAGGCCAAAGCGGCGCCGTTGGACGCGAAGCAAGTGAGCGATCTGAGACTAGCTAGGAGTGTAAATGGAGAGAAAGAGAAAGAGAGATAGTTTACGTTTGTATGAAAGGAAAAGCACAGGTGTGTGCAGCAAGGCAGTATTGAAAATGTTAGCTACTTGTAATCATTGCACGTTATCCATGACGACGTGATCGAACAATTTTAAGGACTTCTATTCCTAATTCGCTGCTCACCCTTGATAACTGTGTTCTTTTCTGAATATAATCGTGAAGGGCTGTGCCTTTGCGTTGCTCTCTGAAAGTTGTGGTTTACGCGCGCTCTCTCTTTTTTTTTTTAGAAAGCGGCTGACGCAGAGGGCGGCGATCCGTCCATTTTCAGCGCGCCCGAACGGCAAGCGCTCGCGTCGCTTAATGCGCGCATTGCGCCGTTGCGGGCGGTCGTAGGGTCGGCTGGCTTGACCATGTTTCGCCAAATCAACACCGACGGAAGCGGCCACGTGTCTCGCGCAGACCTCCTGGCGGCCCTCGCCAAAATTCCGCCGCTGCCTGCGGCCGCAGTAGCAACTGCGAGTGCTGAATTGAAAGAAGAAGAAAAGTCAAGTGGTGACGGTGTTGACTCGTCGTCTTCTTCTTCGCGTGGTGAAGCTACTAGTGCCACTTCCAGTAGAGAGGGAGAAGCCGTGGTGGCAGTGGAAGCCGCAGCTGGCAGTGTGAACGCAGCAACAACAACAGCTGAGGCACGAGATGCACATGCAACGCCAGTGGAAGCGTCTTCCGCAGAAAACGGCTCTTCTTCTTCGTCATCATCATCATCCTCAGCGGCCACCGCAGAAGTAGAATCAAACTCGCCGCTTGAAGTTCAGGCTGCTGCTCCCGTGGAGGGAAGACACGTCTCCAAGGCGGAGGAAGCGTTTGCAGCGGACGGCGCCACCGAGGCGACGGTAGACGGCTTGCTAAAGGAGTTGGACGTGGATGGGGATGGAACGGTCGATGAAGACGAGTGGGTTGCCATGCTGACGCGGCTGCCTTACCTCAAGGTGAGCCTATGTGTGGGATGGGCGGGGCAGTCGTTCCTCGTTTCCTCTACTAGTACAGGAATTGCGATGTGAAGGAGCGTTGGGGTCTACGCTCGATCATGCTTTTGTATTATCTCGTCGCCAATTTGAGCCACACATTGTTCTTGCCGCGATGATGACGTTGCTACTCGGTTTGATCGTAAGTTCTCTTTGTTTTGAGTGCTTCTCCTTTTGGTACTTGCTGTCCTCCACCCCAAAAGGCCATGCTGGAAGCGTCGGTGGATCCTGCTACAGGGCGAATCAAAGCCGAGCTCGGCGTGGGCTCAGCGACCGCCAAAGTTGTTCAAAATGACATGACAGAAGGCGACGAAGACGAAGAGGAAGATAACTTCTAGAAAAGAGAGAAGCAACCGCCTTTTCGCGAACTACTTGTTTTCCGTTTTGAAATGTTTTCGATGGTGGAATCAGCCAACTTATTAACTGCGGTTGGCTTAATATTTCCCAATTCGTAATTCAAACGCCGGCTTCACCTTTCTATGGATATTCCTTAAGAGCTAGAGGCAAGAGGGATGTGAGTGGTATGTCGTTTGTTTAATCATCACAAATCATAGCTCAATGTCGCTCACTTTTTACCAAACAGCAAACCCAATGCGAATGAAAAATATTGCTACTTGGCGCATCGCAGTGGGACGTGAGAAGGAGGGCCCAGCATTGCACGCGAAATTCGTGCAACACCCCCCATGTATGGCTGGCAAGCGAGCACGAATCCACACTTCGGTTTACTGCCACTGCTTTTGATGCTGCGACTTCTCTTACCGCCGTCATCGCCAGTGTTCCTGCCACCGGTCGAGATGCTCTTCTTTGCGCCACTTTCAGCTGCTGGAACCTTCCCCACTTCGACTCCGTTTTTGAAGAAGACCACATCGCCTTTATTTTCGCGCCATAATACACCTACTGTGTCGCCTGCATCGTAAGTCGGAAATTCAGTGGCGGGGCTTCCGTTTTTGGCGCTAGTTGCGCTGCCACTCTTTGCTCCGACCTGGCTCAGCGCGTCCTCACGGTTTCGTAACAGGGCCCCTGAGGAATGGTAGACTCCAGCGCACTGGTCGCTGCGTGCCATGGATTTGAAAGGCCCGGCCCAGGTGGCTCCCACGAGCCCTACTGCAAAGCCACCCACCCCGAGGGCTACCTAAGTAGATGCAAAATAATTCACGTGTGATGCGCCTCGGGGCCACGAGAGTACTGTAAGCAAAGGGCATCGGTACCCTAATCACTCGTCCTGAAATACTCTCGCACTGGAATCATTCGGATGCTAGAGCGCTGCTGGCGGCACACAATTCAAATACACTACAGTACTCAGAATTGAACACGTTGAATGCTTTGAACGTACCACTTCCACTTCCCAGTACTTCGCAGCATCTCGCTTGGAAACTGTCTGGGAAGATGGGCGCGCTGCGAGCACACACCCGTAACCTGCGCAGCCAGTAGTGGCTGCTGTGCGCTTAGACGCTGAGAGCGTCACATGTGCGTGCAGTTTCCGCGAGTCCCACGTGCAACGGTTGGCTTCCTCTCGTGATGCTGCAGTCTCACGCGCGTCATTCTCAAAGGCGCGCTCAATGTGAGAAGCGAAAGAATCGAAGATACTAGACTTCGACGACGGTATCAATGCCGGTGGCGACGAAGATGATTGTAAAAGTGACGTTTGCGGCAAGGAAGCCGAAGGAGTTGAGGCCAATCGTGTGGATGCGCGCAATGGTATTGCCGCAGGCCCTCGCCTCCGCTTCGCTGCTGACTGTCCTGCCAACAAAGTTGTGCGTTTCGTTGCGGTGCTGCGTCGCTCTGGATGGACAACGAGACCCAGTTCGCGCAACTTCACGGCATTTTTGTGCATGCGTTCTTGGCGCAAGAGTTCGTACGGGCTCAGGGCCTCGACATCATCATCGTGAACACCGTCGCTCGAGGCAGCGGGGTGGCCATGGCCAAAGAGATTTGCCATTCTAGTGACTAGCTTTTTCTGAGCTCAATGAAAGCAATCAACCTGTACACCCAGCGAGGCTAGCGAGTACACAATGACGTGTGCTAGGGCTAGCTTCTGAGAGGAACTGTTCGTTGCGTCATCAAAGTCTTCATGCTAGCATGCCATTGCTGATTGTTACCAGGGGACCCACCTGTTGTTACAGCCATCAAGCCCTCCGAAAACGTTAATTATATGACCTAAATACGTCAATATCGTTTCTTGAGGAGGCAACATATTACATATATAAGATAAGCAAATATGCAAAATCTGGAGCAAATTTGCTAGCGCGAAAGCAGCACATGTACTTTTTTTGGTGTCTCTGTGACTACTTCGTGCTTGTTTTTCTTTGTTATTGGGAGAGTTTTAACTAGATTAGACTAGCAAAACAGCCGCCAGTCGTGGTCGTGGGCAATCCCAATTGCCACCAGGTATATTCGAGGGCGTAGTGCTAAGTAAGCCGCCTTGGCTAACTTGTTTATTTAGCTCTTTTACAGTGATTATTAGTGGATAACATTCCAGATTCATTGTGGTTGTGGTTGTGGGTTTAGGATTTGGATTTGAAATCTTCGATCTCACTTCACATGTGCGTCCTCCGGTCTCTGGTGGCCTCCAAAAGTCTAAATGGCGCCTGTAGGCCTCAGGAATTAATTACACAAATCAATATTGTCTTTAATATCTTTGTAGAACTACCGCATCAACGTTGTTGGCGAAGCCTACGAGAGCTAGAGCTCATCGTCCGAAGACACGACGGGACTCCGTTTGGCTTCCCCGGTACTTTCGAGGTGTAGAGAAATTTTCGGCACAACCGCGGCAGCTGCAGCGTTTGACACTTCCATTTCGGCACTTGCACTTGCTGCTAGATCAGGCACTGCGCGCACGAGCGCTTCTAAAGTGGTTGGCTCAGTGTCCACGAGAGGCGACGGTTGACGCTTGGCTGGGGCTGCCATACTTGTGCTACTGGTGCCGTCACCCGAGGCAGAAATAGTAGCCGTTGAAGTCGGGGAGACGTTACTAGTAGGAGTGGTGGCATGGTCAGCAGTGGCCGTTCGTGCTGAGGCCATTGCTGAAGCCATTGCCGCTCGAAGGTCATTGGAGTCAGCGCCCTCGCACAACTCGTCGCCATTGCCCAAATACCACAGCTGCCAGCACGGCCGCGCAGGAAACCCAGGCGCTGCCGCCCATGGAGAATTCGCACTGGCGTCATTACTACAGATAGCATCATCATCATCATCATCATCTCCATCATCTCCATCAGTTTTGACGTCCCCGGCAGTAATGGCGGTGGCCTCGTGGTCAGTTGAGCTTCTTGACGAAGGAGGAGTTAGCGACTTCGGCTTTACTTGCTTGAGCGGGCCTGCGTACGGAAAGAGGTCTGTGCACAGACGCTGGGGCAGCAGTGGCGCGGACAGATGCATGGCTTCAGTCCTGGGCTCGGGTGCAATTTCTTCGCCCTTGTTGATTTTGGTGTCAGAGGCGCAGGCGGTAGTACTTGTGCGAGCTGATGTAGCAGACGCTGATTTTGAAGTACTAGGAGCAACGGGTGCAGCAGTACTCGAAGGGCTCCCACTTGCATCAGGAGTAGCGGCAGGGCCTCTACTAGAGTCTAGTACAGGGTCGTGCGCATGGCCTTCGTCGAGCAGTAACGCCAACAAGTCAGCGGTAGCGATAGGGACGAGGGCTTTGGTGACTGCTGTGGAGTGCGACACGTCTGGGGACGTGTTGGCTTCGATCAAGAATGCGCGCAAAGGAGAAGGAGTCGGAGGTGGAGACGGAGAGGCATCTGACTGGTTGGTTGCTTCTGGTGAACTTAGAGCTGCGATAGCTGCAGCGCGGTCGTCTTCAGCGACCATCACGTCAAAGCCTAACCACTCAAAACCGAGCCCTGTAATTGAGACACGCACATGCATTGGTATTGGCATGTGAAAAAGAAAGAGAACGCGCGCGAGAGAGAGAGAGAGCGCGATCACTGAAAATATCCAAGAATGAGCGGGAAAGAGAGAAGTGAATAAGGAGACATACGCGATGCGAAAATATATTTTAAACGTTAGTGCATGAAGCGCTCACCCCTGCGCTTAAGCGAAGGTCTCGCCGCCAGCAGTGACGTCAGCACCAATGCGCGCACGCTGCGCATTAAAGAGCCCCAAGAGCCAGCCCCGTAGTTGGCGTCGCACCATTTGGCAAACGACCGAGCCGCGGCCATGTTTTCAACGACTTCCACGTCTTCTACGCTGGTGCTGCTTTTGTTAGTACTGCCACCTTCGCTTCGACCACCCCTACCGTTGCTGCTGGTGCTGCTGCTGGTGCTGCTGCTGCTGCCGTTACCATGGCGGTCACTGCTGTCGCTGCTGTCTCCATTGGGGTTGTCCTTTTGCACCGAGTAATTGCACAAATGCACGCTGCGGTCGTTCAAATTATTCATGGCGAAAGGTTTGGCGCTCAGCCGCAAGTAGCAGTCGCTGAATCCCCACACGCACAGAGGGCTGCTGCCACCACCACCACCACCACCGCTGCCGCTGCTGTGAAGGCCGTCGCGACGGCGGCGCGATGACGACGACGACGAAGGTGGCCCTGCGTGCGTCACGAGCACCCAAAGGCGAATGTCGAACTTCCGGCCGCGCACCAGCAGGGGCCGCTCAATGTACCTACCAATTCAACAGCATCGCAGCACGTAAGCAAATATCAAAGTATATATTGAGAAGGAAAAGAAGCAGAAGAAGCGTGCTTCGTCAAAGAAAAATATGACAATGACATATAATTGAAGAAGCATGTTCAAAGGCAGAAATTCAGCATTCATCGAGTAGCGCACTTTTGAACAACGGCTTTATAGTCCAGCCCAGCGATGGCAGCGGCCACACCCGCGACAGAGTTCACGCACAAAATGCCGCGGCCGCAGCTCAAACCTGATGGCTTCACAATCCACACGCCAGACCCTCCCAGGCCAAAATGAATGTCTAGCGCTGATAGGCGCCTCAAGACTGCGATGGCTGCTTTTACCACTGCTGATCTCCGTGATGTGCCGGGAATGTTTCTGTTGCTAATGCTCTTACTACTGACGGGTTCATTGTCAACATGGCCGCTCGTTTCATGATTGCTGCTATGCTGCCCCCGGAGAGCGCGAGCTAGAGCTTGCACAGTACCTCCAGGCGCTATTAGCGCTGCCCATTCCTGGGTACCCACGTCGAGCACTGCCTTACTTGGCGCGCGGCTTACGCCTCTCGATTTGATACTCCCAGGAGCACTAGGCTTGCTGCTCCGGCTGCTAGTGTAACGATTGCTGCTTCGACCGCTACTGCTAACTGATTTACCGCTCCCGGTTGGAGTGGCCGTGCTGGGCAGGGAAAGTGATTTCTCCAACTGCTCTGCCCAGCGCTCTGCGATACCCATGCACAAAGACAACAAATCCAAGTCCAAATTTATCTTGCCCAACTCTGCAGACTTGGCTGGCGACGCAAAGGCGGCACCAGTAAAAGGACCCTCTGCCTGAAATGAAGGATCCCCAAAGACCTCTCTCAGCGCACCGACAGCGAGTTGAGTGCCCACATCTCGCATTGTGCTCGTGAGAGCTGCAACCAGCTTGGTCTCAGCATTTGCACTTTTCCCTGTAGCCGCGTCCTCTGACGAAGGAGGACTGAGGCCTGGTAGAGCGTGGCAGCGCGGGTAGCAAGGTGCTCCACGTCCATTGTCTAGCCCAGCTAATAACGCTGTTAGGCTACCCTTGTTGCTGAGACACTGCGCGCCTTCAAAATGATTGACGAATGTAGAACGGCCACAGCGCACAAAGAAGCGCTCGTGCACCAGTGAGGAAAGGTTACGCCAACGCAAGGCTAGCGTGGCGGCATTGCTAACATTCGATTGGACAGGAGCACGCTTCCAACCGCGTGCCTCGAGGCACTGCACAACGTCAAAGAACTTGTCATCGGCATAAAATGTCGGAGGAGAAGCCATGGTTGTGACGATGTGCAGTAAGTACTGCGGTAAACTCGAGCCTTTATATCGCCCTTAGACCCTTGATATTGCTAATGTTAACGATGTGAAGTCAATTACAGAGTATCAAATTCATTCAAGATTTCATATCACCATGTTCGAACGAGGCAAGCGACTATTTTATGATGGCAAATCACGAGTGGAGGCGTAGAAGCGTTGAGGCCTTACAAAGTGCGAACGGTTGTTCTTCACAGAGCTGTGAGGCTGTGAGCTGTGCGAGGTGCTAAAATCAAGAACACGTCACTCAAATGACCCAAATATGTAAACGATAAAAGAGCGCGTCGAGGCTCCGAGGCTTGTGTTCTATTTGTAATCCCCAAGCCACGAATAAGCCACTCCTATTTCCTTATTCCCTTACTCTCCATCCGCATATGCCTTTCACTCGGAAGCTTATTTCCAGAGCGCAATTATTGCTCCGCCCTACGGAGCAACTACTTTTTTTTACATGAGCCGGGCAGTCCTATACCGGAACACCGGAACTATAAGCAACCAGATCCCCGTGACTCATTTTTTTCCGCCCATCAAGTAATATCTTAGCAAAAGCGCGAAAGCCACTGGAAGGCTTCGGGATATCCACTGCCTCGAAGCACGGACGTGCGAAAGAAGGCGATAGGCCCATCGCGTCGCACCAAATCATCCCAGTGCAAGCCTTCCGCGAGCTCTTGGTCGCTCATACTGAATGGCAGGTCGCCCTTGTTGAAAAGCACCGCAATGGGAACGTCATAAAGCGCGGAGTCGAGCGCTAGAGCAGAAAGTTCGTCTTCGGCTTCTCCTAACCTGGCCTTGTCAGCTGCGTCAACTACAAACACGACACCGTCAGTGGTTGGCAAAAAGTCATCCCAGACTTGCCGCACGGCTTCATGGCCGCCCAAATCCCAGGCTTTAAAAGTGACTCCGCCGGCGATGAATTCGTCCTGGCAAGTTGTCGATAAAAAAAAAATCGGGAAGTAAAGAAAAAAAATATAAGTTGGGTTGTTTACACGCAGGGCCATCTCAAGAAAGTCAAAGAGATGTTTCACATCGAAAACTAGACACACAAGATTTCACTCTGTGCTAAAGAGCAAACCGTGCAATAGCATTAATGCTAAATGTTCGACAGTTTTTCCCGTTTACAGGCTTTTCTTGCCACCAACAATGAACATGCCCCTAGATAGCAACGCTGCCCTGACCTGTGATGGTCGTTCGGTCGGAGGAAAGGAGCCAAATGCATTCTTTGACAGACGATGCAATAGCGTGGACTTTCCCGCGTTGTCGAGCCCTATGATGATTAGATTCGCTTCTTTGTTGAGCAACCCCAGTCCGGAGAGAAAAGAACTTAACAAGCCCTTGACCCAGTCTACCAACCAAGACATTCGCAAATGACTACTTTAGTGCCACACGTAGTTTCTATAGCTATGAAAATAAATCTAACTTAACGAGCACAACCAAATGCTCTTCTGCCTCTAGGCTAGCCGCTATATTCTTCTTGTAGTAGCTGACTGCAGTACTGTGAGAAGACAGTGAGCTACCGACGGACGAGCTCTGAGACGACTGATGAGGCTCCGTCCCTCCAATTGGTCCGATGCTCAGGGCTGGCGTGTCTAGTACAGGGAGAAAATAATCAAAACTTCGCACCGTCCGCAGAGCACGACAAGTAAGAAGAACGAGAAGTGCAAGAAAAAATTGTTCGAGAAGTATAGTAGGAGGGGGTTGTGTGTGGTGTATTTCGCATTTGAAGCCTGTCTCTCTGGCTGCTAGACATCAAAATTCAATGGATCCTCGGCTCAAAAGTTTGGCAAATGCGTCTAAAGTTTTGCTCGCTTCAGATGATTTGAATCCGCCGCAAATTTTTGCTGGACAGGCTGCCCTCTTGGAAGTGCTTGTTTCGTGCGGTCAGGTGAGCCATCGATTTTGAATGCTGAATGCTAAATTAGTTGATATTGGCTTGCTGTTGCTGACAAAGATTTTTGTGTATTCCGATTGTAGAGCGCTTTGCGGCCTCTGTACGAAGTTGTGCTCGATGAGCTAGCAACTACGAGCCATGGTCCTGAAAAGCATGAAGTTAGCGATAGCGAGGAACCTACTACGCCAGCGGTGCGCCTGCTGTGGTACCACGCTGGCATACACACAGCCCTCGCCGATCTTGCGCCACGCCAAGCAATCGCGACATCTCATCGGGCAGCAGTCAGTGATGAGGCGTCGGCTGCACGAGCGTTGGAGCGTCTATTGAGCCTTTTATTGCTTCGCGGCCCTGAGCGCCGTAAGAAGCATGGTGTAGGTGATTTGGCTGGTGAAGTCACCTACCGCGAGCTGAATGCTGCTTTGCTTCGTTCTACATCTGAGGGCATTGCTAGCGGCCGTGCCAGTGCTGGCGTGCCACCAGAGACTTGGGTTGCTAGGTTGCTGAACCAGTTGGTGGCAGTGGCCACGGCACCCGCAATAAACACCACTTTTGCCGAAAACAATGACCACCAAGGCAGCAGCGGCGTCGCACCTGATTCAAGTGACCCCATTGGTGACGATGGAACTGAAGACGAGGTTCCACGTGCAGCCGCGTGCCGTTTGATAAGCCTCATTTTGGAACACGCTACAGCAGCACCGCACAGCGGCGTAGCTGCAGCCGTAGGCACGTCGCTCTCGTCTGTGGAGCAACAAGACGGCGCTACGAACGCCTACAATAATGGCAAACACAGTGGCGAGAGCGCGTTTTCTGTGCTGGAGCATGAACTTCGGAGCTGTTTTGGCCCCAACGCTACGCTGGCCACGCGCGCCGCACACAGCACGAGCAAGAGCAACGGTGGCAGTAGTAGCAGCAACGGTGGCAGTAGTAGCAGCAACGGTGGCAGTAGTAGCAGCGCTGGCAGCAACGTCAGAAGTAGCGACGAGACCTGCGCTGCAGACCGCGCGCGGCGGCGCACCCTCATGGTAGAGCTGTTGCCAGCGCTTTACCCACCCTCTCTGCCGCCGAGCAGCTGGGTAGTGGCAAGTGCCTCGCCTGATGGCAACAGCAGCGACAGTGGCAGCAGCAACAACAACAACGATGGCAAGGATACGTGCCAGACTCGCCTCCATGACTTTTGGGACCGCCTCAGCAGTGCGGCCTCGCTGCCGCTGTCGCTCTGGGCCGTACATGAAGTGGAAGACGCACTCGGGGCGGCGTGCTTGTTGCTCGACCCTCGGGACCTACCCACGCCTGAGCGAGTAGGGGGGGTGCCGTGGCGGCACGCGATTCCTGGCAGCTCCCTGTGGGCTCTGGTCTCGCGCGGTTTGAGCTTAGCGAACGCACCGCTCGCGCGCCGCCGAGCCCTCCATTTGCTGCGTGCCGTTGCGAATTTGAGCGCTCACAAAGGAATGTTACCAGGGGACGCGCAGGAGACGAAGCGTGGTGACGATGACGACGCGAGTAAGGTAAAAGCTTCGCCGAAAAAGAAGGGCGCAGCTGCTGTGGAAGCACGCAACGAAAGGAAGAAAAACAAGCAAAATGGTCGTAGCAATGGCCATGGCGCCAGGAGTTACAGCAACAGCGGTACTGGCGAGGGCAAAGGGTTGACTGCAGAGGAGACGGCCGCCGCACGAGCCACGGAATGGCTGTCTTTCTGCGACGCGTTTGACTTGTACGAGCACGAGTTTCAGCCTCACCTCATTGCGCAGGTGGCGCCTG
>Ga0307982_1003663_pt1 | contig 12242 bp, 11 predicted proteins | sample OrgLakmetagen989_FD_201847 | JGI IMG/M metagenome (GOLD analysis project Ga0307982, IMG submission 201847) | Saline water microbial communities from Organic Lake, Antarctica - #989 | ecosystem: Environmental > Aquatic > Non-marine Saline and Alkaline > Saline | place: Antarctica: Organic Lake... | reverse complement strand
GAGCTCTCACTGCCGGCTTCATTTACGACAGCCTCGCAATCAACCAATAAGAACAATGTTTCTAACGACACGGGGTGTCTCGTAGAAGAGCATTCGAGATGCCTGCAAATGGTTACGTTCGGTGTTGAGCAAATTTCTTGTGAGCCCGAGCTTTCCCGGTGGGCCTTACATACTTCAGCCTCGCAGTCGACGATAACAGGTATGTCTTTAACGAGACGAAATTATTCGCTCGCGAATGTTACGATGCTTTCACGATCCCCTGTGCGGTAATCCTTCTCCTGCTATCTTGCGCCCTCTCAGACCTGAGAGCCCGAGCTGAAGAAATGCGCCCTTAGAGCTGCTGGGACGATTCGAGGCGATGCAGTCACCACCTTCTCCACACGTCAATTCAAAAACTTGACGCACATCGAAGATGCTCCAGGTGCCTTCGACGATGTATGCAACTCTGCCAGCCTTTAGCTACAAAGAAAATCATTGGCACGTGATAACAAACCTTGCAGTACATATACAGTCGTAGAAGAGCTGAAGAGCATTACTCCGTGTGACAGGTGAACTTCCATGATTGCCATGAAGCCAAATTCTTTGTTTAGTTCAAGAAGTCGCACTGCCTGCATATGTTCCATTCGTATGGCTCTTCTTTGACTTTGACCGGGATGTGTGTTCTAGTCTAGTCTAGTTTATACTCCCCAAAAACAAAAAAACACCCCTGTACAATGCAGTAGCAGAAAAAGTGTAACCTTCAGAACAAGTCTGACTGGACTGAGTGTCCTTGTTGCATAATGCAGTTGTGACCATATACTCTCAAGTTGTCCATCAGCCATCAGGCATCAGGAGGTTTTGGGTGTTCGAGTTAGTTATTCTAGTGCATCGGCTACAATTAAAGTAAAAATCCCCCTGTAGAGGAGCTTACTGAGTCTAGTCTAGTCCACTTAATACTCTCCCAATAACAAAGAAAAACAAGCACACAGTAGTCACAGAGGCACCGAAAAAACTGGGCTTTATCTCCTCTAGGGGACGGAGTCTCCGTAGGATGACTCTACAAGATTTAATTGTTCCTCCTCCGTGATCAATTCTGACCTTCAGAATTCGTATCCTACATTCCGTCGTTCGTCGGTTAGGGTACTGTAAGTTAGGGTTACGCCTTTTCGATTCGTTGGAATCTTTGCAGCACTTCAAATCCGTCGTTAGCTTTCAAGAGTAGGTTCAAATCCCTCGTTAGCCTTCGAGAGTTTCAAAGTAATGAAACCTTAGGAGTCGTCCTTGAGTGTCTAGATGATGGAGTCATTGAGATGTCATGATAGTTTGCGAGAAGGATGCGAAACCTTGAGAGTTTCTTAGAGGTTACCAGGAGGTTGCGAAATTGTGAAGCTAACGACGAGAAGTCGACGAGAGTTTCATTGCAGTACGTTTACTCAGAGCATACCTATACTCGAACTTCTGAGAGTTTGATTGGAGTGGTTCAGAATTTCTAACAGTTTGCACAGTGGTCGCGAAGTTAACAAGAAGCTCAGGAAGCAATATGTTTGCTGCATTCATAATGTGCACGATGTTCTTGGCTCATACTTCTTGGAAGGGGCTAACCTTCTACAAGTCTAAAGGACAATTGACTTGAACCGTGCAGTATTAAATCAAGTGCCTTCATGATCCGCAAGCTTGTGGATATTCCAGTCAGTCTCGCCACTAGGTCTACGATGCTTTCAACAACAAAATCACCGGCGACTCCTTAACATTTTTGTGCTCTACCTTTTGACCGTCGACTCTGATGCAGCTCTGGTTTCAAGCACTTTCGAGATTACTCATTCCTCAATTTTTGAGTCCCGATGGCTTCTTCCCGTCTGACCATTTCGACAACTCAGATTTTTTCTGCTGCTGCACGCATAGTTCCACCTCACAAGGATCTTGCTTATCAGAAATACGACACTCAAACGACCCCAAAAAAATACCCTAGAGGAGTCCAGTTTTATAACCATAGAAGCGCACAAGCTCAGCAACACGGAGCATTACGCAAGTAGCGTCTATTGTATTGTAATGCTGCTGTGGAATATGTAGCGCTCCATAGAGCAGGTTTAATCTTTAAGATCATTTAACCATCTGGCATGTAAAAGAGGCTTTCATATGCCTGGTAAACCATCACCCTTCAAAGGCGTTTGTTGGCACAAGACTGCGAATCGATGGATGGTTGCAATCACAGTCAATGGAAAGCGGTCAACTTTAGGTTACTTTGACGACGACGAAGATGCGGCGCGCAAGTATGATGAGGCCGCTGCACCTCTAGGAAGGCCGCTTAACTTTCCGGAAAGTGGCCAATTCGAAGCTGTGAAAGGTGGTGGGGGCGGTTCGTCGAATTTTAAGGGCGTTTCGTTTTGGAGGCACCATTGGGTAGCCCAGATCTCTGTCGGCGGCAAAAAAAAAAGTCTGGGTTACTTTGGAAGCGAGGAAGAAGCAGCTCGAAAGTACGATGAATTCGCTGGACCCCTCGGGAGGCCTTTAAATCTGCCCAAAAATGTAGACTTCTTTTGCGCAATTGAAGGTAAGAGAAAACGTGCGAGCTGTAAAGTGTCAGGTTTTCTTCGTTTGTTCAGCCTAGCATGCGATGTTAGAAGCCTGAATGATAGAGTTAAGCATCCAAAATCGAAGAAACCCTTCAAGGGAATTCGGCGCAACTCATGTGACACTTGGGCAGCTGGCATATCGGTGAATACGGAGTCCATTAATTTGGGCGCTCTCAATAACGAGGATGGAGTCACGATAAATTATGACGAAGCAGCAGCACCACTTGGGCAGACTTTGAATTTTCCCGATCCTTTTGAGACAGAGGCAAGAATACCTCGGAAGCGTTTCCTGGAGACACCGAGGGATGTTTGCGCAGTAATGGTGGCCGATGAGCCTACATCGCCGTGTGAAGTAGAAGGAGACGATCTTGTTGTCCAAAGTTTCATGTGTTTCCTTTGACTTTCTGAAGACATAAAGCCCTTGTATGTTTTTATTGCCAGTGGAATTCGCGTGCTCGGATGGCGTTGGCTTTGCCTGAATTTTCTTGGGGCACTTTCCTTCCCATCAACACAACTCCCTTGTTTCGGGATTTCTGAAACAACCGCTATTACCGCCGGCAATCGTAACCGCGATGCAGATAACGATAACACCACAGGCACCAAGGGAACTCAAGTTTAATATAGGATTGTGGGGCTGTATATGGCACATACATATTCACCCAATTACACCCGCTAGCCCGCCACGTATCGCCCTCCGGAATAACTAAACTGTCCCCGTCCCCATCCCCAGGCAGTTCCGGTATAAGCTGCGTTGCGCTGAAAGGCCTGCCGGTTCGTGGTTCCGGTCCCGCTCCTTGGCTTGCGCTGAAGTGCTCTGCCTGGGCCCCGTCCCGGAATTGTAATTTCTTGTCGTCTCGGCGGTACATGGATCGTTCTCCATGGTTTCTGCTCCAAATGGCATACACATTTGTGCACTCAATTTACCCATATTCACCACACAATAATCTCAGACTTCGACGCGAAGTCACGTTCACTAGGGCCCACCCTGTCGATTGTCCGGTAAGAACGTAACGCCGGCTCTCTAAATCCCGTATTAACGGTGAGACGATCCTCCCCCACAAAAGGGAAGATTCCTCAATACTCCACAACACACATCAACACTGAAATGCGAATGCCATTGCAGACTTCATACAACGGCACACAAAGCAGTCAACGACGAATGGAGGCTCGAAAAGGCAGGAGCTCGCCCTGTTCTCGACCGCCGGCGCCCAGAGGTCGCACCCCGGGACCACCCCCAAAACCCCCGAGCTCGAAACAGTTACGACACTGAGGTCGTAGCTAAGGCCTACTAAATGGCGCCCTTTCTGTTAGTTACTAAATCCAGTCCCCCCTCAGGGGGGCTCGGAAAATTTACTACCACCATTCCAGTCCAAATCGGTTTGGCTACGAATAATCCCCTAAGTTAGGAAACGAGTTTATAATGACGCCGAAATGGAGCGAGTTCGCGTTGAATGTGAATTCGGCATAACAGGCATAGCACACACCTCGATGTTCAATGCTTGACGCCGAGGCATATAGCGAAATCCTGGGGCTAAGGCGCAAGCTATACAAATGGGCACCAATTACTGGCTAGCTCCACCTCTTTCTAGTTCGGCTTGAAGGCCCAGCTCGCTTTTTCGTGGCCACTCTGAACTCTCATTTCGCTAACACTGAGGGGAGAGGGGTTGAGCGTTTCTTAGTGATAAAAAGCCGACCAAAACCCAAAAGCTGCTTAGTGTAAGTTCGCTGTTGCGTCTAGTTCCTTGTTCGTGTAAGCAGAAAGTTACTTATAACACAGGCCCCGGAAGTCTAGTCCACTTTATTTAACACTCGCTCAAGATAACAAAGAACAAGTACACAGCAGTCACAGAGGCACAAAAATAATGCACTTTACTTGTGCGCTAGCAACTAGCAAAGTCCCTCCAGAAGCCCAGAAGCCCAATTTGGGCTCCAAATGAGGAGGCCCCCAAGGGCCGGAATTAGGCCGGAATATGAATTATTTATAAGTTACCCTCTGGGCTGTCGGCTGTCGCCTATTGGCCCATTAATCTTTGTTATCCCACATGGGAGAAGCCCAGAGATCCCTTCGGCCCTTCTAGTGCCCAATGCACCCAATCAGTCAAGAGCACGATTGTGATCTGACGAATACAAGCCGAATTTAGCACTTTTTTCTTGCTTGCTTAAATAGGTCTATACCACTGGAACTTTATTGCTTTATCCACGGCTACTGAGTCAGCTGAGCAATCTCTTTGGAGGTAAATCTGCCACTGGCGAGGACTGCCAGGGCTGAAATGAGTCAAATTTCGCTTTCGTATGTGGCGTAAGGCCAGGCGGCAACGGTGGCACGAGTGACGAAGTTGCATCGCGTTGGCTGCTTGAAAATTGATTCAAAGGTGATGCCGACCATTGGAAGCTTTGATCCTTTGTGTAAGGTGTGAGTGCCGAGGTTTGATGGTCGATTCTGTAAGTGCGTTCAGAGGATGTGTCGAGCTCGTCGTTGCTGTCGTCGCAGTCGCTATGATTTGCATTCAATAGAATTTCACTTTGATCATCCTTGACTCGCTGGGTCATTCGATGTTCATCAGCAATTTCTTGAACTTTTTGTTTCGCGTCTTTAGCCTCTCGCTCAGCGTTTAAGCAGCGGCTTTCGAGGCGCTGCACTTGTAATCGATACGCGATCACTTCAGCAACCAGAGAAGCAGCGCGCATAGAGAGGTTCTGGTTCTCTGTCAAAATAGCTTCTAGTTTGCTCGCGCACGCTACATCTCGTGCGTCTAGTTCTTCTCGTTGCCTTTCTTCCACCATGCGTTTTGAATCGGTTATCCGCTCTGCCTGCGCCACTTGCATCGTCTCTTTAACCTTCGAGACCACCACAGTTTGCTGCCATAAAGCCCATGCATGACGCACAAAGAAGCGTGTATTCATTTGTATGACTTGCCTTAGAATCTGAATGCGATTTGCCGTCATGGCTTCTGCTGCAGCGCCCATCGCTGTACTTCGAGCTTCAGCCAGAGATCTTGTGAAGACATGTAGTCGCCAACGATCAAAACCGCGCCGCTTTGTAGTCGTCAAGCTTATATTTGTTCGTTGAATGAGAGCCCTCGACACCCATTGCCTTGTCGCCGCCTGCCACCTGTGCGCTTCAGCAGTTGCTGTCTTCACATGCCCACTCGCAGCTCCAATCTCTTCGTATGCTTTGCTCACCCGTTCTTCCGCTGAGCGTGCGCGACTATGCGCCTTCGCTTCCCGTGCCTCAGCCGCCTCAGCAGCTGCACGCACTCTATCAAGTTGTGCCTGACACTCAGCTGCTTCAGCCCGAGCAATTATGGAAGCTTCTCGATATTTCTTCGAAGCTATTTCAAGCTCAGCTCGTTGTTGCGCTTCCGTCTCCAAACGAATTCCAATCCTTTCACACGAAGACTTTGCACTATCTGCGTCAGCTGCTAGGCGCCGCGAATTAATTTCCAATGCCCCGTGCGCGTCCTGTAATGTGGTTAGCTCTCTGGATCGTGCTTCAGCTCTCAAGTGGTTTCCCATCGCGACTCGCCGTGCTTCCGTCAATTCAGCCACCAACCGAGTCTCAGCTGCCTGAAGAGCTGCTACGTCAGCGCCCATGCGCGCCGCCATTGCTCGAGCGTCGTTGCGGTCGCGATTTCTGCCAGCTGTCATTTCTTCCATACACCTCAGCAGGTCTACCATCTCTGCTTCTACCGCATGCACACGGGCCTCCGCTCCTGCAGCACGCACCTCGACAAGGCGCGAGGCACCTAGACTCATAGAAAGCTCTTCTGTCAGGGATTGCACTTCGCAAGCATGCCTCGCACGCTTCTCAGCTCCCGCACTGAGTTCATATTCGAGAATTCTTACTCTCTCTTCAAGCGCTGCGCAGTGTTCCCGGAGACGGCCGTGCATTTCAGTGGACCTCAATTCAGCCTCAACTCGAGCGCCACCAGCGTACCTGGGGTGATCATAGAGACAGGCTTAAAGACTTCGCTGGATGCATAACGAATCCTTTGTAGCTACCAAGCTTAATTTCTCAGCTACATTTGTGATAACTTCACATACTTGCTCATGACAAGGCTACCCAATTGATGCTTACCTGTCGGCGGCACCCGTGAGCCATCTTGGCGGCTGATCATTCGACCATCGACGGCAATCATCCGGTCGAGCTTCGGGGTGGTGGCGCTCAATGTGTATAGAACTAGGGGTACGGTAGGGGGAAGCAGAGCCAGGTGGTGACCATGCACGTTGCATCGGAGACGAAGGCAGCGCTGGCTTCATTGCGTTGCTTTCATCCTCAAAAATAATAGAAAGAGGCAACGTTCAATGAACAACGTCGACGGCTGATTGGCTGCTGCTGAGACCTAAAAATGAGTCCCCCCGAGGGAGGCGCGAAAAAAATGAGTTCCTGATGCAATCGCAAACCTTTGTCTTTCTCGTCATCTCCACCCCCCTCTTTCTCTTTTGTTTCCTTTCTCTTCCTCTTAAAATTTGAATACTACCTTGTCTGATATTCCACGAACTCGAACTCGAACTAACAATACAAACCCCAATGACACAGAAGCCAAAATTGCTCCTTTGGGCCGCAATTTACACGCACGTGATATCCGCAAGTCAAAATCGCAAACGGAAAGGTGTGGAGGGTAGAGTAAAGGAATCATAGTACTAGTACTTCTAGCCTCCTAAAACTGGGGAATATTTATGAAATGAAATCAGCTACAATAGCCAATCCCAATTACTTCAATATAAGCGGATAAAAATCATAATCGTAGCGAGCACAAAAAGTAAGCAAAAACGAATACAGCACGCGGAAATATTGCGCGCACGCGTGAAGGCCTGCGTGCGCTTCATTGCATCTACTGGCCTGGTAAGTTCACAAAGATACGGTTTTCTTCGGACATGGGCTTGCCGTCGGGAGTGCCTTTACAGGCCGTGGCTGCGACATTCAAAGAAATCGGCACCCCTTTGTACTCCTTTTCAGAAGTGTCGGTAAAAAGGCTGAAACTTGAGACGCGGCGTACTTCACAGAACCCACAAGCGTGTAAGAGCTGAGCCAAGAGGGCCTCATCGAAGCCAACCTTGTGAAAGTCGTGATCGTCCACTTGCCCCCCGTAGAGCATCCGCATCACAAACACCTTATCCGTGGGGCTTAAGCTTGCGTTCACGTACAGGCCAGCCAGCGCATCTAAGTTTGGCACTGCGAGAAAGAGGGCGCCGCCTGGCAGCAGCACACGTGCCCATTCCTCAAGCGCAGCTGCCACCTCACCATTAGCAAAGAGCCCCAACCTTGCCCGCCTCGCGGCTGTTGTTTCCTCAAACTCACCTCGACTATGCCACTCGCTATGTTCTTCGTCATCGTCGTCATCGTTGCGAATGTTCTTGCTCTTACCACCCCTTTCGTCGCGTGGCTGTCCATAGGACGCGTGTTCGAGCACATGCGAGGCATAAATGGCCGTTACGCTTGAGGCTTCGAACATAAACAAATCATCCATGGGGGCCACAATGTCAACAGGGGGGTTGTCACTAGAACTTGCTCCTAGCGCCACGTCTGGCTGTGGGCTGATGTTCACAGTGAGCCATCCAGGTCGCGACACCCAACCTCCCATGTGCAGTAAAAGAGGTTTTCCCTCGCTTGCCTTGTAAGAAGAAGGCTGTCCAGAAGAGCGACGGGACGAAGTTGACGGGGATGTAGGATTATTCGAGCCAGCGCCTCCTTGGCGCTTCTCTTCATCCCTGACATCGCTTCCTTGCGCGGATTCAAGCGCTGAATAAGTGTGCAATTGGCGAGGTGACCCTCCCAACAATGTCGGACTGTTCCTGCTTGCATGTTGGTAGCAATCCTGCTGGATGCTAGCCGTTGTACTGCGCTGTGACTGCCACACTTGAAAGACCTTTGATGGTTTGTTTCTATTGTCTGTAGCGCCTTCTTTTTTGTCGCCACCCCTCTCAGTAGAAAAGGATGCCTCTTCATTAGTTGCCTCTGATGCTTCTACAGCCGAATGAAGCGTCGACAAGAAGTCAGCGGAAAAAGCGCGGCTGTCGTATAGTCCTCCACAATCCGTGCGCCTGAGGAAGGAGATCAACATGGTAGGAATTAATGGGGGTGAGCACAAGAAAAGACGAATATCGAGAGGAATGTAGAGCAACACTTCGTCATTTCGTCTACATTAACGAGAGCACACACTCACCGATTAGCGAGAGCATTGCGAAGATTAGTGAGCTTGGAAGGATCTTCCACCAATGATACGACCGTATCCTCGTATTGCTTCAAACTAAACGCTTCGCCAACGGACTCTAAAGGCCCGCCAATAGCACTCAAAAGTGAGACACCTGCCCGCTGTTCGGCGCGAGTACCCACGGCTAATGTGACGATAGGGACACCGCCCCAAAGTGCATCCATAGAAGTGGTGTGACCGTTCTGGAGGCCATAAACAGCAAAGACGTGTAAAAAGGCGCCATTAGGAGGATTCCTGCATGCGCGTACATTTACTCTGTTCCTTATATTTTCACTGCGTATACCTTCCGAGGTGTGTCCAGCACCAGATCAGCGGCTGCTTTGTAGGTAACATGGTGCACCCATGGCTGGTTTGGGGTGTGCAAGAGCCGAGAAGTACCGTCCACGCCGTGGGCGTTCAGTTCAGATATTATATTTGGCAAAGCAAACTCGTGGAGGTCATACTCCTACAAAGCAAGAGGAAGAGAACAAAAAAGGCTGGTGTAATGAATAATGGTATGCACCTTGGAAAAATGATATCGAACTCAGAAGAAAAACATGAGATGTGTATACGTATTAGAGTATGGGCAAAGGTGGCACACCTGAAGCCAGAGGACAGCTTTCGGGCATCTCCGAAGGATCGAGGCCCACACGCTGACGATACTTGGGTCCATTTTCATGAAATTGCTGAACGACGCCAATATCACCATCGTAGACAGCAAGCTGCCGTCACTATCTCGAATGAGAGGCCCTTCATCTCCTCTATTGCTACCACTACTACTGCTGCCTAGTTCCATAGCTTCTTTCCATTGAGTGCGTAAAATGTCCTGAAAGCCTGTTACCTCTCGCCGCACTCTTCGCTCGTTTTCAACTGCATCTAGAGTCGCCAGTCTTTCCTTCGTCGCCATGGAGGTGGCATTAGCCCCACTTTGCTCTTCGTAACCGCTTTGTCTCAAGAGAGCATGGCCCAAGAGACTCGCGTGATCGTTGGACATGTAACTGACTCCGGGTGGCAAAAGCAGCAAACGCTCAGAAAAGGCAGCTGCTGCAAGGGATGGTTCACCGATGACCTGATTATCCATTTAACAAAAAATAAAAGAAGCTCATCACTCCAACCTTCAGGTACTATCACTCAGAGCAGCGTACACTCATGAAGTTTGATCAATAAAGCTAATACCCTAGAAAATCTTAAGTGCAAGCGGGAAAGAAGGCATGTGGGGTTGAAAGCGCGAAGTGAGCTATTAGGGCACCTTTGTGTCACCAAGCCAATAATCCACGAAAGGTGCGCCTAGAAGGAACAAGCAAACAGATTAAAGCAAACAAAGTAGAGGAAGCACATAAAGTATCAGTATTTTGCGTCACTAGTTAAGAGTACACGCGCTATGAAAAGGCAGACAGTTCAGCGTCATCAATGAGACCACCTGTGGTGAGAGGATAGCCCAGCCACGAGACTTGCACTGGCGCGGGGCGGTACTTGAGTAAAGGTAAGCCTGAACCTCGGGTATGGCCATTCAAGTCAATCAAGATGTCCACCCCAGCCTACCGAGCATGAAGAATAGAATTGAAGCACACGCAAAGGCTTTGTTATCCTAAAAATACATATGACCTAATTTAAGCACGCATGATAACACACAATTCATGCAAAGAAGTCTTTTACCGCTTTGATCTTGGAAGCAGATTCTTTGTGCGGCAAGTTTTGAAGTGAAACAAAGCGCGCTCTGGGCAACATTGCACTCATATTTCGCCGCCACCACGAGTCCTCCTCTGATAAGAGCCAGCATGACACTTCTACTGCCCGGCGTCCTTTGTGCCCACGCGTAATTGCCCTTATATCCTCGCTTTCGTTCTTCATGTCTAGGTGACTTCCAGCAGTAGTAGGCTTCGAAAAATGCGCACTCGCGAGAGCCTGAACTAAACCTCGAATGAGAGATGATACTGGATGCACCCCAAAGTCTGACGATAGCAAACCAACATGAAGTGGCCGCCTCCCAGCTTGCTCTAATTTAGAATTGTGCCCCTTTGTTCGAGTGCTCTTTTCCGCCGCAGCCACATCCGCTGGTCTACGGCTACTTGACTCAACTTTGTCTAAATTTGACTCCTCAGCCTCGAATCGACGTTGGCTTAGGAAAGGTGACCTACCTGAGTGCATGAGTGGAGGCGAAGGCGTCCATGGGTCCGACTGCGGCAAGAGGGGCATGAGAGCTTTGAGCACATGTGGTGGCAAATCACCGAAGTCCGATGGCATCACTGGCGCTTCTTTTCTTGAGGGATGCTGATCGGACTCAACCGATTTATGTTGGCTTTTTGGTTTCTTCGCGCTGTGGGGTGCATTCCCAGTCTTAAAAGTCTTTCGATGCCAAACATCCATCGCGTTTTTCAGCTGTAGCCCGAGCAAATCATATTCTTTTCCCCAACTAGCGGACCAGCTCAACGCACGATGTAACTTTGCTTTCGAGCCAGTCACCAAATGCTTTGTGCTGGGTGATGCTTTACTGATCCGAGTCGCTTCACGAAAAGCCGCAATCGCTTTTGAGCTTTTGAACATGTAAAGCAGCGAATCGCCTAAATTGAGCCATGCCTGAAGGTCCAAGTAATGGTGCTTGATCGCCATACCGTAGGCTTGCACTGCCGCCTATATTGGAAAGATCAAAGACTATTGAATGCAGTTCAGCGCAGCTTTACGCAACCAATGCCATTTTTCAAGAGAGCAAGGCCTACCTCAAGGTCGGCGAGCATTTGGTGCGCCATTCCCGCATAAAAGTACATCGATGGCAACTTTCCGTCCTCAAGGGGGGCACCAGAGTTCACAATGCTTTCCATGTAGCTAGTAACAAACAATAGGAAGAGCGACAAAGAGTGGTGTCGTCGATAAGACGCCAATTTAGCTTTTCGAATGCAAGCACATTTGGGTGTTGATGCTAATGAAAGTAATGAATAAATCTCAATACACAACATGGGAACTTACCGCAAGGCATTTGCCGAATCGCCGCTTTCGATTAAGTTGACTACCGTTTGCCTAGGGCTTGATACTTCCGCTATTCCGCCCACTAGCAAAGTAAACAATGCGCAAAGCCTAAAGAAACGCATCTCAATCATAATGGCGAACACTAATCTATTGATCGGTCGCTGCTACGCATCGTTCGACGTGGGATGTCGAGTGGTATTCTAGTTTGATAACATCTTGCGATACTCACTGGTCTAGCGAATTACTTCTTACTACAACTAAGACACCGAGGAGCTAATTATTTGCAGCCATTCTTGTGGATGGGCACAACAACGCTGTGCTGGATTATTGCTGGATAATCAATCATCAATCATCGTCCTCGAAATATTTGAATATCCGTTGGACGATTCTTCCTCGTGCGGTATATTCTTCTTCTTCTGACGGGTATAATACTTACTCAGTGCAACTTTTCGTACGTCCTCAGTGCAACTTTCTGATTGGCTCAGGGCGCTCCGTTTGATCCACTACTGCAGTACAAAACTACATAAATGCA
>Ga0307982_1003661_pt1 | contig 12246 bp, 7 predicted proteins | sample OrgLakmetagen989_FD_201847 | JGI IMG/M metagenome (GOLD analysis project Ga0307982, IMG submission 201847) | Saline water microbial communities from Organic Lake, Antarctica - #989 | ecosystem: Environmental > Aquatic > Non-marine Saline and Alkaline > Saline | place: Antarctica: Organic Lake... | reverse complement strand
TTGAAGTCTTGAAGCAACTCCACTGTGCCACTACTCCCGCTTAGGCTTCTGAGACCCCTTCGTATCAGCTGACTTGGCATCGGTGGCAGCAGCTGACGTGTTCGCGAGAGCTTCACTCAAAAGCTTCCCGTAAGACGTGGCTCCTGTGCCCTTGTTCGCGCCTCGGGTAGCCAAGTATGTGCTCACTACGCTCAAATGAGCTCGCCGCATGCTTGCTAAGCTCGCGCAACAGCGTGAGTAAGCGGTACGGGCAGCTGTTCGCCGTGCAGAGGCCCACGGCCCGAATGGCCTTGGCGCTCGGCGCAAGCGAGTGGCAGACGGGGATCTCACACTATCGGCACCGCTGCTGCCATTCTCACTGCTGCTTTGGGTCTTCGGCGTCGCAGCAGCTGATTGGAGTGGTGGGCCTTCGTCGAGGTAGCCTGCTACGCTTCTATAACCAGTGGCATGCAGTGCTTCGGCAAAATCAAGGGCCAAGGCCCGATGTTCTGATGGCATGTACGCTAACATCTCGCGCTGAAAGGAGGCCATGGGCGAAGGCGGCGATGCTTTGTCACGACTAGAAGAAGGAGAAGAAGTTTCGGCTGCACTTGAGGTAGAAGTGTCACCAGTAGCAGAAGCATTCGCATGAGGTGCGTGCTTGAGGCCGAGAGCAAGGTCAAGGAGCGAAAAGAGCGTAGATTGGCCTGCAGATGGCCCTTTCGCCTCCATCTTGAAATCGTGCACCTTGGCGCGGTTCAGCAGGTCCAGCCGCAGAATTACCCCCAAAGGGTGCTCGTGGAAGCCGTTAAGCAGAGGGCGGTACACCTCGTAAAACTCTGATGGGTCCACCACTTTCGGTAAATCCTTCGTGAGCAGGGCCGTGAAAGCATCAATGCCAGTGGCTACTTGCGTCAAGACGGCAGCGAGATGAGCGTCGTCGTGGTGTAGCAGCAAAGTGGGCACATCAAGCAAAGCACGAAGCCAGGTAGATGCGCTAGCGTGCATGGCTGTGGGAATCGCGTGGAAGCCTCGCTCCGTGGCGAGACCCGTCATCTGGAATTTAAGCAAATGTGAGTGAGCATGCACTCCTTTTATGAACCAGAACAAATATTGGAATACTAGGAGTAGGAAGAATCCAAAGCAAAAGAAACGATTGCTGTATGGTAGATGCCTAGAAGCATAAAGAGGGTGACTATTTAAAAAAGTAAATAAGGAGAGACCAAACACTCTGTCTTACCGAAGAGACGAGAGCTATCGACTCAACTGTCAGCTGCTCTGGCTTGACTATCTCTGTACTCGTACAGTCGCTGCCTTGACGATTGAGGAGGCACCAGTTCCACAAGTCAGTGGCGCTCGCCGTTAGCACAGGAGGTAAGCCAAGCTGGCTAGCACAAAAGTGGAAAGGCACTGCGAGAGCACCTGGCACCACAATTACCTTTTCCTTTTTGGTGGTAGTGTCATCATTGCCTTTTTCATCTTCGGGCGATGTTACAATCACCGCAACACCCTCATTAGCACTGATATTAGAGAAAGTTGTCTCAACTGGGCTACCTTGAGAATCACTGCTTGGTGCTTTCATGGAAGCGTTAGGCCATTTGGCTTCACTGGCGTGAACGAAGGCATGCACGAGCTGGCCGGTTAACACGTAGGCCCGCCGCGTGGCCTCGGGTGATGACGCAAGCAGAAGGACAGCAGCCTCCGACAGCGGTGGCAACGCACACACAGCGGCGCGCAATTTCTCTGGTTCTCGAATGAGCTCAGGAAGCTGGATTGATAATGCTTCGAGTCTTTCGTAGGCGTCGGTGTGATGCAAGGGCGCTGAGGAGTGCTTTCCGGCAGTGTTGTTCTTGTTAGCCGCAGCTCGCTCAACTGCCTCTTCCGCAACCCACGGCCCGAGGCGCCGCAACGGTCGAGCTGGCAGAAACCCTAGATCAGACAGACCGTAACGGATCTGCAACATCATAACGCAACGCCAGACAAAAATCAGTGAGTGAAGCATGTCAAGGATGCGAGTACTAAGTTAGCAGCAGAGCAGATATAACCTACGAAAAACGGTGCAACGATCATTCATTGAATCATACCATGAATTTCCGCCAAGCCACTTCTTTTGAATCGAGTACCCGCTGCCTCCAAAGCACTAGAAGCAAAGCCTGACCCATCGCTGCAGCAATGCATACCGCCAATTGCTGCCCTTGGTGCTTTCTTGTTGCGCACGCGAAGATACTCAAAACGAGAACTCCAAATGCTTCCGTGTACGGCGGCATCGGCGTCTCAGGAAAGAAACTCATGGCAAGTCGGGTCCAATTTGAGTTTTTAAACAATTCAAATTAGAAACGTTATCCCTTGAATAGGGAACTTAGAGCAGCAGGCTACGAGGGCTTCTTAGAACTCAATCGTAGCCTCAAATTTGAAAGCCGCGATGCCGCGATCAGTGAGGCTTACATAATACGCCACTCAAATGACCTAAATATGCTACAGTAGTAGCGTACACGTTCGTTACAAAAATAAATTGATGGGGGGTTTCCTCTTTCCTCGTAAATCGCAATGATGCATAAATTACAAGCCAAGTTGAATTTTTAATCGCCTGTAAATATCCAAGTAATTTATTTGAGTAGCCAACTGACAAATCGGTGTCTATAGTAGAAGTGCTCTCGATTCGAACTAAACCAGACTCCCAAAGAGGGGAAGAGGGAAGAAAAGGAGCGAGGCCAATTTAGAAAATCTCCGTTTCACGATTCCTTCGTATCCTCTGGGCGGTGCACGGCGGTCTGAAAAGCGACCATCTTTTCGCGTAGATAAGAATAGGTATTGTCCCAGACCATGATGAGCTGTGAGTCCACAGTTGGGCTCCACGCGCCTTGCACAGTTACCCCACTCGCGTAACGTTGCACGCTAAAAACGTCGACTTCGGTCGCACCGCCGTCCCCCTGCATTCGCACCCGCAACGCAAACCCTAAATCTTGAGCTGCGACGCGAAAACGCCACTGCAATAAGGCGCCAGCTGGCACCACAAAAGACGACGTTGCTGCGGTGCGCGCAGGCACCACCAATTCTTGTCCCACGCCGCCACTGGGAGAGCATTTAGGTATGGGGTTGCTACCGGGGCTGCTATTGTTCAACGCCCAGCCGTCACCTGAGAGAACCTGTCGCCATGCTTCAGCTTCAGCTTTTTCTGCAGCGTCTACTTCTGGGCTGCGGCTCCACAGCGCGTCGAATTTTCCTCGAGTGACCTCAGCAGTAGCATCCAAATGCTCTGCAACCAGCTTAGTCCTCGTCACAACCATAGTGCCAGCACCCACTGTAGCCTCGCGCACTGAGCCAACAATACGTTCTACAGAAGGATGTTCAAGAACCTTCTCAATATATGGCTTCGCGAGGACGCTAGCTCTACTTGTTGCAACGGACGCCAGCTCTAAAGCACTGCTGAGAACGGCAGTTTCAGGTATTACAGAGGCCGCAACGGACGTAGCTCGGCCGAACGTTGTCGTGGCTGCATGCCGCGCTGCAGCAACAGCGCCCTCGTTTCTCCATTGTTCGTGCACGTTGTGTGCTTCATTTGCTAGGTGCTCATTCGTCGTTGAAACAGCGTTGCGTATCCTTGTTGACATATCATCTGCCGACCTAGCATCGTAACCATCATTTAGTCCAAAAACGACGGGATCTGCCACTGGCACTCCTTGGCTCTTTGGCTGCAAATAGCGGTCTGTCATTACGAATTTATGACTTTTGGCTCACTTCTGAAATTATCGTCGTACGAGGCAAGAAATGTAGAAGGGCGTTACGCTTTCTCTTTTGCTGGCCAAAGGTCGACCTGCGCTAGACCGAAGATCACAAATGCGTAATTCCTCTAAGTATTGCTGAGAAGGGCACAAGACAGTGCTGTTATAAGTATTGGCTTTAGTTCGCGTCTTCGCAGCCTTGAACTTCGTAAAGGTCGTGCTCTGTGATGACATTCATTTATTCATTTTACTTGATGCCGTGATGTTGTTGTGATGTTTGCATGTTTGCGTGGGTTGTTTCGAGGGATACAGTACAAGTTCAGGTGCCCGCGCGATGCACGGTTTCTGATCAATGTGTTTGCTGTTCGCTGTGAAGTAGGTGTGTGTTCTTAGCACCTCAGTGCGCGGCCTTGAGATGCCCATGGATGAGTGCCCTTCTTGTGCCCGAGGAACGCCTGGTGTTTTTGTTTACTGCATATGTACATCAAATCTGTACTACTGTACGGTACTGTAGGTCCAAAAAAACGACGACCACCACGAACCACGGTCGAAATTCCATTTATCAATACAAGTTCAGGTGCCCGCGCGATGCGCGGTTTCGGGGCAATTTGTTTGCGGCGGAGGAGGAGGTGCGTGTTCTTAGCACCTCAGTGCACGGCCTTGAGATGTCCGTGGATGAGTTCCCTCACAGTGCCCGTGGTGCGTGTCCCTTCTTGTGCCCGTGGTCCGCCTTGTGTTCTTGTTTACTGTACATGTACAACAGAACTGTACTGTAGTACTGTAGGTACATCAAAAACGACGACCACCACGAACGAACCACGAAATTTCATTTAATATACAGGATATACCTGGTAGGATTACTACTCCCCTTGGTTGTTTGTCATGAAGATACTTACAGGAGGTTATGGCTCATTGCTCGTGCGTGCTATGGCGAACGGCTCACAATCGGCTCATGGCTCATGGCTCATGGTATAAAATGTTGAGGAGATACCCGTCGCAACGTAAACGAAGCTTGAACAAAAAGGCCCAACCTGTTGATCTTTCACTACACACTTTACAACGACTGACACTAGTCGTTCAACTAAGACACTAAAATAACTGGATACTAAACACGAGTGATTACGATTGTACATAACCAGCAAATGGCTCATGCATAACAGAAGACATGGACGCATATCCCCCTGTACGTTCCCAATACAGGGCACATGCCTCATACATGAACAGCTTATACTTACTTATCTTTGTACGGTATACTGCTGTATGGCCTATAGTCTCCTATTAATAATCCTAATGAGGCCTCCTATGAGCTTATGAGTCCCGGAACCCCCGAGCATCTCGCTACCCAGCTCCTGAGCACCTAACCTACTGCCATATAAAGAGGCAAGAGCGGAAGTAGAGATAAGGGCGAACTCGAGGGCATTCAGATGCGAATGACGTGGAATTGGCCATCAAGGAAGTCCCCTCTGTTTTCTTTCCCCGATATCTAACCTAGGAATATCACCCACTACTGTTAACAGGAAGTAATAATTACGCTTTAATTTTCCAACCCCCAACCCTTTTTGTGTACTAGCAACTTGCATGACTACGGCCATGCCAAACATAATAAACCCTGAATCGACATAAGACTTCTACATCCCGGTCTTCTTTATGCCCATTAACTCAAACCGTTTTAATTGCTTCATCCGCTCATTCATGACGTATCGGATAAAAATATAACATGCCCTTCCCAAAGCTGTACCGGGTGCCGTACTGGCACTGACGTTGGTACTGGCAGTGGTACATACTTGATAGGAGCCAGGAAATTCTTTGGACTTCGAACTAGAAATTCTAGCGCCCAGCCATTATACGTTTAAGTTTAAGGCTACAGTAGGATTAATAAGAGCACCAAGGTCCGTTATCTTCACGTTTGCGTTTAATTCATGTTGTGTTCATATTCCGTGTTTCATTTCACACGTCGCCATAGCTGGCCATATGCGCTATCTGCTATCTGCTTACATGTTCTGGCCATCATTTCCATCTACCACTAAGCACCGAGCTCATTCGGAAGTCCACTTGAAATGCTTGGGAATGTGGACTGGACAGCAGGACATCCGGACATGAACACGACATACATTGCACCAATAAAAACATTCAACATTCGCCAAACAAGAAACGTTTTCTGCCAATCAGCTCCGTATTCGCTGCTAATGAGTTCATCAAAAGCCTGCTGGCTTTGTGGTGTCACTGGGCACACAGCGCTCGTGCCAGAGTTCAAACTTCCACAGGTATTCGCCGGTGTCCATGGTCTTGGCCATGGTTAGCAAGATGGGTTGGTGGCCGAGGTAATGGTTCAAGTCCAAGAGCTTCACCCCGAGGTCGAGCGCAAATTGGTCGGACCGTAAGAACTGCTGGAAGTAGTCGAAGGTGTAGGTTACGTTGGTGTCGAAATGGGCCATGGCCAGGGCGTTCGCGCCGCCGAAAGCTTTCTTGCGGCCCTTGTCGCTGTTTTTCCCCCTGTAGTCGGGCCCCAGCAAATGGCCCATTTCTTCGGCGATGTCGTGGTCGCTCACGCACTGCGGTGGGCCGTCGTCCGGGTGGTCGGCGCGCATCTTTTGAGCGGTAAGCACCAGCGGCGACAGAAAGTACGGCGAAGGGCCGAAGAGGTCTGCCTGGAACGACTTCGGTAAACCCGGCTTCAGCAATTCAAACGCCCATTTGATCATCCATTTGCCGGGAATGTTCTGCAGGCCACCGCTGAATTCTTGCCCGCCAAACACTTGGTCGAACCGGAGCGGCTTCTTGAATTTTCCCTGCACGCACACTTGCATCTTGCGGCGTTTGCCGTCAAAGTAGGAGTGGTCCGTGGTTGAAATGTCCGCGATGCGAATCATCGCCACTCCTTTGAACAAATTGGTCTCAAACGGGATTGGTTGCGCTGCGTTGTTGATGGGCAGAGCTCCATAGGCCGACACGCCCGGCAAGTCGATGGTCATCGGCACGTCCTCTGAACAGCGCACCAAAATCGGATAGTCGGGCCACTCCATCTTGGGCGGTAATTTCTTCGTCCCGTCGTCGCCTGCCTCGTTCAGCTCACCTCCAGGATGCGAAGATGCACCCGCACGACTGCCCTTGTTCTCATCCTGAGGGTTGTTTTCATCGTCGTCAGAATTGTAGTCGTCTTCATCGGAATCGCTATCGTCGGAAGCTGACGTCACGTTCGAGGACCGGGGCACACCACTGGCTCCTGCCGCTGCATCTCCAACGGAACTCGCGGGAGCTGCTGCGGCCAGTGCAGCAGCTGCCAGTGGAATGTTCAAGAAACTGCACAGGGTTGGATGCGGGTGTTTCTGGCGCTGGGCAGCGGCGTCGAGAAGGCCGTTGAGCACCGCCTACATGAGCGCATGTAAGAAGGGTGAGAAGATACCATCCTAGTGAGAGTACGCGCGCGTGTGAAAACAAGCCCAATCAATTCGAAAGTCACCTCAGTGCCGGTTGCAAAGGCCATTTCGGCCGATAGGTCAAGTCCGGCCCCATTCGCGGTGCCTTTTCCGTTGCTAGCATTCCCGTTGCTGCCGTTAACACTAACTCCAGCCCCATTAGCCTCGTTTCGGCTGCTCGAGGAGGTGCTGAATCCTAAGTAACTCTTCCTCGCAGTCTTTCCACCGGAGGACGCGGTGCCAGAGCTATCCCGCTGCCCCAGTGGGGGCGGTGAAGATGCAGTAGGCTGCACAGCGGAGAGATTGGCTGCACCACCACTGCTGCTACCTGCTCGAACAGTCGCTTCCCCGGCTGTAGACTCAGCACCTCCGCCAGCAGTGGTAGACTCTTGAGGTGGCTCCAGTAGCCTCTTGCTCATTGCCTGTAAGTTTGCATCAGCCACGATCACGCCACTCACCACTAGCCGCAACAACTCCTCGCACTCGTCTTGCCGTCGCGCTGCGGCGCCAACCGCTGTTCCCTCAGCCACATGTGAAGAGGTCGCTGCTGCAGATGGATCACTGCGGCGACCGATCGCAGCCAACGGGGAAGACCGAGTCTGAAAGCTAAATTCAATGAGCCGCCTTCGGACCTCAGGCCCGCTGCGGCTCAGCCGCGCAATGGTTTGTAGCGACCGCTTACTGCGAATGTTGACTACTTTGCACGTAAATGCAGCGCTGCCCGGCTGCTCCTCGACCGGCGTCATGTTACCGTTGCCTCGTAACCTCGATCCAGTTGCTGCATCATTTGAGTCTGAAGCAGCTGAGCTAGAATTTTGGGCAACGGTCGAGCCGGGCATATAGCCACCTGAGCTGGTACTCGGGTACTGGCCTGGCACTCCAAAAACGGAGTCAATGCTGCGAAGAATGCACCAGATAGCGACAACAACACCAATAAACTGGCCGAGAGTAACCTCTAAGATATATCGCAGCCCGTACCGCTTTGCGGGCACTTTATCTGCCTCACTGTGCGCCCCGCCGCCAGTGTACACGAGCAACGCCTCGAGGGTGTCCAGAGCCTGCGCCATTGGGCCCCGCCCGTCCCCTAGGGCTTGTCGATCGATACTTCCGGGGGCAACTTATGTCGCGAAAGGAGCCGCACAAAATTGTGCACACGGTGCTCACTACACAGTCCTACAGTTCGCTTTAGGCCTAAGCTTCTGCCAAATGTTATCAAGATATCAGTGGCCAACTGGTCAGACAGATGTCTTCATGTCTTCCCGTGGTGTTGCCGTCGTGGTGACAACTCGGAGCGCTGAGCAAGAAGCAAAAATAGATGAACCTGAAAAAATTCACGACGAAGAAGAAAAAAAGAGTCATCGACCATCGACCATCGACCATGAATCCACGAATTATTTACACACCAACCGACCAACTGTATTTTCTTGCTGTCAAAAGGAAAATGGACGAAATGGAACGAGCTTCACTCGATCAGCGCTTCCGAGACAAACCGCATCAACGATGGGCTCTACTTGATGTGAGTGTAATTGGTCAATATCGAAGCAACTAGCATTCATTTCAACGGCTGAACTCGAGGCTTGAAGTGACCTTCCAGTGTGGACGGTCCGCCGCCGATGGCCGACGGTTGGAATGAAGGAACAGCAGTCGCCTTGTCGATCGGCATACAGGCCAGCGATCATCATAGCATGATTGAACGATTTCTACGCATGTAAAGTTGTTCTGATCGTGTGACTCCGTTTGCTTCTTCTCTTTTGCTTTCTTGTACCTTTGCAGCCGGTGCCAGCGGGTGGCTATGAGAGCGCTGCCACTGGCGGTGGAGCAACCACGCCTCACGCTTCGAACGATGCCAATGCACCGGTAAGATGCATGCATTTGCTTGAACTCTATCACAGCCTCGAGCGAATTTTGTGTCGTGACCATCGTCTATGTCTTTACTCGGCGTGTATTTGTTGCGTGCATCGTTGTTCTTCGTGACATCATTTCCTCAATGCTCTCTGTTGCACCACACTCACTCCGATACTACCACTGCCACCACCTTGCACTCTCAATACAGACTTTTGTGAGCAATTTAGCTGAGCCATGGGAGCGTGTGAACACTAGCGACGGCCACCAATTAGGCGGGCCAACGCGTCGAGCGCCCATGCATACCCCGGCGCCTCCTCCCCGTGGCGGCGGCAGTCGACACAGCCACCAAAGCCACCACAGCGAGAGTGGCACCATGTCGCTGGCCTCCACTGGTGCTCCCGCCTTCGTCTTTGGGGTGGGCGACAGCAAGACCGCTGCCACAGTGGCGTCGCTTGCTGCAGCAGCCTTGCCCACTCCAGCGCGCCCTCCAATGGAATACCGCACGCCGAGCGGCAACAGCACCAATGGGGCAAGCAAAGGCAACGACGCGCCACCTACGGTACGGCAACTCTTGCACCGCTTAGACGAGCTGGTCATGGAGCGAGGTGGGGCCTCAAACGCGCGGTTGACTCCACCTAACAGCCGCTTGAATAGCAGCGCTGCTAGCAGGCATCGCAACGGCGTCAATGAGAAAGAGCCTAGAGTAGGAGCAGCTTCATCTCCAGATGCGACTACCCAGCTGGAGCTCGGGCTGTCTCCTGCCAGCGGAGTCGCATCAGCGTCACCGCAGCGGCGCGCACTTGCGGGTGTTCGCTCGTTCACAGCTGCGTCAGCGGAAGCGGCGCGTACTTCAACTTCTTCTTCTTCGTCTGCACCTGAGCCAGTGGTCGAGCAGCCGTTGTCTCCGCAGACCCTCTTTTCGGACGAGCTGAGCTCTATGCTCCAGGCAGAAGACGGCGGAGAAGAAGACGTCATGGACCTTCGCCCGCCGCCAAGCCCGGCGCGGCACGACCACCACCCCATGAGCAGCCATGGGTTTGGAGGTGAAGCGCGCTACCAGCCATCCCCAGGACCGTTCGGGCGCAGCGCTGCTCACAACGTGGCTCGTGCCGTGGGTGCACGCTCGCCAAGCCCGGCGTCAGGAGGTCGACTCGGGCGATGGATGGAAGGCACCACCCCCAGCAAAGTCCACGAAGCCCTCGGGTTGCAAGACTTTAGTGCTAACAATGACGAGGGCGGAGAAGACGAGGCAAACGCCAGCGCTGCGGAAACCTACCATTTGCTCCTTCAGCAGCAGCAGCGGCAATCTCCTCGAGCGCGGTCGCCGCGAGCGATGCCCGAGCCAACGATTGAGGACGTGGCAGACGAAGTAGCTGCGGCGGAAGCGCACGAGTCTGGTGCTGTGGTGGCAGAAGCACTTGGGTTTGGGTCGGCGGCACACTCGCTTGACACCAGCCTTGACTCCGACAAAGAAGAAGAAAACGATGAAGACCAGGATGGCAACAAGGATGGCACAAACCCTGTTCAAGACCATGATAACAGTGCATGGAGCAAAGGTGCAGTGACGTCAGGCGAAGTCGAAGTTCTTCAACGGCGATCGTCAGCATTGGCCACTGCTGCTCAGCACGGCGATGTCGATGCAACGCCCACCAACGAACTCTTCGCCAACTTGGCTGGAGGAACAGGCGGCCACCTTTCTGAAGTGCCAAATAATAGCAACATGGCGAGCAGAACAAGCCCCATTGTCGCGTCCCCACGCTCGCCAGTTGTGGCGTCGCCAAGCGCTGCTGCAGGTTCAGGGCCCGCTACGTCTCCCATTGTAGTGGCACCACCACCAGCAGAAGTTGAGCGTACAGAAACAACCGAAAGCGAAGTTGCTGCTTTGCTTTATGGCCTTAGCCGAAAGGAGCTCTCGGCTTCCTTCATCAAAGTGCTTGGCCGAGGCGTGCTCGTGCACCGGCACTCTTTCTCGTCCGACAACTCAAGTGACGCCAACAGCCACCACAACAACAGCAGCAGCGAGCGAGGAAGACTGCGGCAGCAAGTGCTGCTGTGGGCTGCGCCACCTCACTTTGAAGGCATGTTTTGTGCCCCCACAAAGGCTGCTCCAAGCAGCAACAACAGCAGCAGCAGCAGCAGTGGTCAAAGTGGTGAGTGGGTCGCCACTGAGGTCAACGGATGGGACAAGAACCACTTAGGCTTGGCAGTGCCGCCACCGGATGTTGCCATTGGGAAGCCCAAAGAGTTTTTGCCGTGGCGTAGTGCTGCGACCGTGCTGTCGGGGGCGGCTGCGATGGCAGGCGGTGGTGGCTCGATGCACCTCTCATCAGTGGCGGTCGCCGTGCGCAGCGATGAACTGTGCCTGGACTTGGAAGCCCCCTCGCCTGCGGCCGCCGCTACCCTCGCAGCAGGGCTGGCGGCGGTGGTGGCGGAATACAAATGGTACACGAGCCACGTGCTGGGCTCTCCGCTCACTTGTGGTGTCGCTGCCTCGCCGGACGGGAACAGTAGGGCTGCAGCAGTAGGGCAGCAACATTCGGGGCGTCGCCTAGGAGGAGGAGGAGGAGCACCGCACAGTGCTGCAAGTAACAGCAACCACCACTATGGATCTAACAGTAGCCTCCGTGCTGCCTCGATGCCTCCGCCACAGTCCCGCCCTGCGCACACCACACAAGGGGCTGATGCAAACTACGGCCCTTCGGGTGCGTCGGCAACTTCGGCCGGGCCGTCGGGACCGTCGCCGACGTCAGCGTGGGATGACGTAGGCCGCCCGTTTGAGCCTACCCAAGCTTTTCGCGCGGTTGGCCTCCGAGGTGGTGGAAAATCGCGGTCGAAAGAGAGTGAAGCGCAAGATGACGGCGAAGACGAGGGCGAACAAGAAGCAGCCGAAGAAGTGGAAGAGGCCATGCAGGAGGCATCAACGTCAGCATGGGACGATCTCGGTGGCCCCTTTTCACCCACACAAGCTTTCTTACGCATGGCGGCCCAATACAACGACGACGACGATGAAGATGGCAGTGAACGTGACCGGGATGCTGACAACAACGACGAAGACGAAGACCCTGAGCTGGCTGTGATCGGGGCGGTGCGGCAAACGGCCAGGCTCCGCGACAACCGGCTCTCGAGCGAAGACGTGCTGAAAGTGAAGCCCGTCAAGAACAAGAATGGTCGGCCCATGACCCCAAAGGAGGAACTCGAAGCGGAAGGCGTGTGGTTCAGCGACTCGGAAGGCTTCCGGACCGACCAAAACCCCGATGACTCGGTTACGTCCATGGAAAAGTCCA
>Ga0307982_1003660_pt1 | contig 12246 bp, 10 predicted proteins | sample OrgLakmetagen989_FD_201847 | JGI IMG/M metagenome (GOLD analysis project Ga0307982, IMG submission 201847) | Saline water microbial communities from Organic Lake, Antarctica - #989 | ecosystem: Environmental > Aquatic > Non-marine Saline and Alkaline > Saline | place: Antarctica: Organic Lake... | reverse complement strand
GTGCTCAAATTGAGCAACGAACTCTGAAAGGGCACGGACAAGCCCATCAGCAGTGAGGGCAGCAAGGGCTCCGGTGGTGGAGGGGTTGCTGATTCGGTCGTTGCTTTAGCGGTCAGCGCTTGTCTGTACGGTCTCAATTGGCGACGGTTGCTCTGATCAAGGGGGTTCAACAGCGGCACGGCTGCTTTGATGCTGCACGGAGCATAATTCGCAACCTCCCAGGGTGTACCAGCACCTCGCCTCGCTTCGGCATCGCGTGCTAGTTTCTCTGCTGAGAGCGCGCATGCTCGAGCAGCCGTAGCCGTGATGGCTGCTCCACCGTTCGAAGCAGGAGCAGCTGCCTCCTGGTCCGCAGCAGCTTCTGTAAGTTCTGCAAGGGTAGCGTCCCGCCCCACACCCCAGCAAGCTTCGTCTCGCCACCTCGCTTCCTCAGCCGCTGGGTCCTCGAAATCACTCGGGAACTGACCTTCGCCGTGCTCGCTTTGCTCGTCATCGTTGTTGTTGCCAGTATTGTCACTGCTGTCAAAACCGCTTTCGTCAGTGTCTTCCACATTACTTTCTGGCGTGGGAAGAACTTGCTTTTTCTGACGGTCGCGAGGAAGTCGGAGGGTCCACACACGCACTCGCCCCAGCCCATCGCCTACCACTACTCGTACCGTGGAACGAGGGCGATTGTTACCATCAGAAACCTTATCACCATCGGTCAGTGCACTCTTCTTGTCACGCTGGCCAATTGAGAGACTTCTCGTGTCATCATTGCTGTAGGTGCAGCTACTGCCAATGGGAGTTGGTTCTGAAGAGGCACTTTCGTCCAGCAATTCAAGGGACAGAATGGCGGCCGGAGTTCGGTCGAATCCTTGGAGCGCTCTTGAGGAAGAAGAGCCATCCTGGTCGCTGCTGTTGTCGTTGTTCTTGCTCTTGCTGTTACTAGTGGCAGTATCTACGCACGGAGCACGGAGTACACGCACGCAGATCGCGTCGGTGAGGGCGAGAGGAAAGACTTCGCGGCTGTTGGCCGCAAGAGGAGTCGACACACGAGACGCCGGTCGACGAGGAGGACCTCCAAGACGCACACACCTGGAATAGAAGTCGCGTTTTAATCACGCACATGTGGAGTTGAAGTGTTTACATGAGTTATTTGGCGATGTTCCTGTCCACTTATTGTTGAGGGATGAAAATTGCGGTGCAAGTATATTGTAGACAAAAAGCACTGGATAATGCACCTATTCCTTTCTTTCACTTACCACTGGCGCAATTCGCCGTCCCTTGAACCCGTAACAATGTGATAAAGCTTTCCTTTCTGCTCTGACGGCTGCTGCGGAGGCGTCACACCATCAGCATTCGCATTCATATCAACCTCATCACTGTGCTCGTCCACCGGGCAGGGCAGCCATAGAATGCAGGTGAGGGCTTCGGCGTGCCCGATTCCTTCGGCCACGCACGCTTTGCCGTCCACTCCCATGCACGCCACCACGTCACAAGAAGAAGAGGAAGACCTGTTGCTCTCGGGACCTGAGGCATCATCGCCTGCTTCTTGATCGTTGCTTTCCCCTGTAAAGGTGGCTTCTCTGGGGTCGTCTGTCGTTGCAGCTCCTTCGGTTGTTGAAACACCGGCAGAAGGTGGTGCCGTGTCAGCAGCGGCAGTGTCAGTGTCAGCAGCGTCAGCAGTGTCCGAAGAAGAAGATGGAGGAGGCCACCACACATCCACCGCACCCGTGATGGGGTCCACGCGCACGCGAGGTTGGTCCGAGATGGCCCGGCGCGCATTGTTGCTCCTGTCCGCAGCGGCTGAGGCAGCCTGCACCGACTTCTGTCGGCGCAGCCAGCTTTCCTCGTAAGCAACGTCGCGTGGGAGCACCTGCCATACTCTCAGCAGCGGAGTGGCCCCCGCCATGCGGTCACTTCGGGTTAAGCCCCCCGCACTCCCCGTGGCCAGCCATTGGTTGTCCAAGCTCAACGCGCCACATGTAACGGGAGTGCGGTGCACGCGCACGGTTTGCACCAGCGCCCACCCGTGAGGCCCCAAAGGCCCTCTTCTTCTGCTTGTTCCTGCTGCTTCACCACCACTTCTGTTGGTGGTGCTGATCGTGGTTGCAGTGGTGCCACTGCCGGCTTTAACAGCCTACAAAATGAATGAACATGTATTGCAAACATAATGGTGACGACAATACATCAAATTGTGCGCGAGATGAATGAGAGGCATTGGATTCACACAAATAGAGCAAAAGAGAGACAAGATGCTAAAAGCAGGACCTCACCCCACACGCCCACTCTTCTCTCTAACCTGATTGCTGCTCATGAGCCCGTGCCCTACGCCAGGCGTCCACATGTAAGGCTCCACGCGTGCGTTTCTTGGCCCTTTGCTTAGGCCCTTGGCATGCAGGAGATCCTGTGCTGCTGGGTCGTTGAGCGCTAATTCGCCAGGAGCCAGCGGGCTGTAGATCCGCATTCGCCCGTCCCCGCTGCCGCAGCATAGCGCTGGTCTCCGTGCTACACGACGAAGTGCTGCTGCTGCTGCTGCTGCTGCCGCTGGCAAGTTCGTTGAAGTCACTGCTGCTGGCATAATAGTTGATGCAGCAGCAATGGTGGTGGCACCAGTGTTGGCTGTTGGAGTGTCATCGGTTTTGGATTCCAAATTCGTTTCAGGAGTGGCTGCAGCAGCAGCAGCAGCACTTGTATTATTCCTCACGGGCGCACCATCTCGGTTGGTGTTGATAGAAGGAGCTGAAGAGGTATAGTCGGCTGGCAAACCGGGTAGCCAAGCCACAAAAGGCGTTGGAGTGCGTGCTGGACCGTGATGAGTTACCCACGAGGCTATTCGAACACCCTTCGTATTGCGGCTGCTGCTGCTGCTCTCGCTAACCTTGCTCTTGGCTTTACTACTACCCTGTTTTTTCCCTCTTGCTCTTCTTTCACCTCCTGCATCTCCTGCACTTGCTTCTTCTTCCGCGCTTCCTGCTAAATTCCACACGCTCACGCCTTCGTCGTCTCGACCAACCGCTAGCAAGTCAGCGATTGCCCAGGCAGCATTTTCGTCACGGCATCGGCGGCGGCTCTCATGAATCGATTTTCTCCTCTTCAGCTCTTCCTTTTCTCCACATTCCTCTTGTACTCTCTCTTTATCTACATTTTCCATCTCCTCACCATTGCCATTGCCCACTTCGTCATCTACACCTTCCTGGTAGTCTCTGCCGCAGTTGTCGTCATCATCATCATCATAGTCGTCGTCGTTGCCCTCGATATTTGGACTCAGAGGCACGCCTGGCCCTAGCGCCATGCAGTGCACGGGCCCCAACTCCCTCAGATGCTGCTTCGAAGTCCACACCGGTGGGTTGTGCTTCGGAGGGGGCCGGGCTAGACGCGCTTCGAACCGTTCAGCGGCGGCTTCGGAGATTGCAGCTTCCAACATTCGATCCACCTAGCAAATAGGGCAAACACACACACGTGCGCGAAGGCTTCTAATCAAATGATCAGGACAATCGAAAATTCCAATCGACTCATTTGTCAGACCAAGCTTCATGCACAAATCCAGGTGAAAAGAGAAAAAAGACAAAGAGCGATAATTCACCCACACCACACAAGTACCCTCACGTTGACCACGCCGACTACTGTATTACAGTCTATTCTACTAGCACTGCTCCCTTTATCATCGCCACTTCTGACCTCAGTCTCCAGCAAAATCTCTGCGACGTTCGCGGTGTGCAAGTCGGTGTGCTTCAACCACTCTAGGGCCGCTTCTCGCTCTCTTAACCGCTGCGCTTCTTCTTCTGCTGCGGCTGCGGTGGCCAATTCCGCGGCGAGCGCTGCAGCTCGAGCCCTTTCTTCTCTGTGAGCCACTTTTTGGGCGATGGTGTTGCTGGTCATCGAACTCAAACTGCGGGCCGTGTAGGTGGAGGACGTTTCGTTGCTTTCGTCGTCGTCGTCTTCATCGTCGTCATTGTCATCATCAGTCAAATTGAAGTCCTCGTCTAGTCCACTGTCTGGGTCCTTTTCCTGCTCCTTCTTCTTCCTTCGCTTTTCTTGCTTTTCTTTCTTCTTTTCGTTTTTGAGCTCGTTTTTCTGGGCCTCTTTCTGCAGGTCTTTGAGCTCTTGGGGGTCTGGCCACCCGGGCACCCGTAAATTTAAGCGCATCAAATTGTGCTGCAGCCGCCCCGACAGCACAGCTTTGTTCAATGCCGCTACTTTGCTCCGTTGCCGCATGACCTCCCATGCTCGCTCGTCCTGACAAGCAGCGAAAAAAAGAGAGGAAAAAAAAGAAGGGGTGCTTAGTCAAACACGTACGCGAGTAAAGCGCACGACACAAAATAGCGCGAAGAATGAAACGAGTGATTAAACACCAAAGTGCAAACGTATGTCTTCAAAAAGATCAAGCCTTCAAACACACATCTTAGCAATGCAAGCCCGCCAGTATACATCAAGCACCTGAGCTTGGCGCATTTCGTTGAGCTGAGCTGCCGCGCGCTTCTGCGCTTCCGCCAATGCTTTGGTTTCGGTAATTTCTAGCCTCTGTTCGGGGCTCAGCGTCTTCCACTTTCTGCGCTCGGCTTCTGCGCGAGCTTCTTCGTCTTCGGCTTGCCGAGCTGCCGCTACTTCCTGCGCTTGCGCAGCCGCGAGCTGCTCAGCTCGGTCAACGTCATCGAGATCGTCATCGTCGTCATCGTTGTTGTTCATTACGCCTGCGCTATTACTTGTAGTATTGTTCATACCAATGGGGTGTTTATCTACTGCCCCTTGCTCGTTGCCCTTTCCCTCGTCCTCTTCTAGAGCTTTGTTGTTGTTGGCGACTCGAGCCGCTTCTTTGCGAGCCGCAAACGACGCTGCTTTAGAAGCCCTTAAGCGCTCTTCGGCTTTGGTCATGATGGGCCAACGCCCTTTTGCTTCTGCGCCCACTTCCAATCGCACCGGTCCTGCCACCTCAACAGCGGCCACCTTGGTCCTTGGACTGTTCTCGCTGCCTTTCTCTTCTTCTTTCTCTTCTTCTTCTTCTTGTTCGCCCCCACCTGCTGCTGCTGGTGACAAGTGCCGCGCACCATCACCACCACTGCTTCCATCACTTGCAGCGGTAGCAGCAGCAGCAGCGGTAGCGGCAGCAGCAGTGGTAGCAGCAGCAGCGCGCTTTGCCATTTTGGCCTCGTGCGCTGCCGCTTTCGCTTTTGCCTGCAAGCCTGCGCTTTGACGGTCTTCCCAAAAGTCAGGCGGCGGCAAGTACGGCGCGTAAGCACTCGCGCGGTCGGCCCGCACCACCACCGCAGTCGCGCGGCTGGTCGGCAAAGGGTGCGGCCGCTGCCAAGGTGGCACCTGGTGGTGCTTTGCAGCAGCAGCTGGCACAAAGTCTGCTCGAGGGTCCGAGCTTAGAGCTGCAGCAGCGTCGCCCGGAGCCGATGAAGCAGTTGCATCCGGGGATGCTCCCGGAACACGGCCTCGCTCTCTCGGGTGCCGCGACAGAGCGAGCTGGTGCAGCGACGAGACCTCTTCTCCATCACCCCCCGACGCGACATTGCGCAGCAGCACGGGGTCCAACGCGACACCGCGCTCTACTTCGGCACCCTCTGCCTGCGCCATGGACGGTGGTGCTCCCGCGGCGTGCGCTGCTTCTGCTGCAGCGGCGCCCTGCCTTGCCGCAGCAGCTGCTGCCGCGTTGTGCTCCCCAGACGCGAGGCGATCCAATGCCAGGAGTTGCTCGATGGCAGCAGGATTATTGCTGGCCGCTGCGCGGCGCGCAGCCGCCATCTTGGCTGCGTGGCCAACGTCCTTGGGGCTCTTGGCGTCTACGCGGCCGTACCAGCGAGCGCGCGCAGCCACCGTGTTGGTCCAATGGTTACGCGCCGCAGCTTCGGCGGCAGCTTGCGCCACTAGAGGAGTATTGGTGGCTTCCCAGTCGCGCTCGGCGTCTCTTAGCCGTTGGGTCAGGCCGTCCGCGTCGCTTTGCGCTAACTCAGTGGCGTCTTGCTTGAGCTCGTCGTCCATCACCTGGAAGGGTGCAAGTTTTTTCGTTCGTTCGAAAAGAGGAAGCAAATGAAATGAATGTTTGCTTTCAATTCAAACAGAGTATTTGCACGCACGACCCTAGATATATTTATATTTAATGTGGGGGCGCGCAAACTAGCTAGCAATTGCTCCGATGACATTTAACGCCTATCCTACCATGCGCTCGGAGGCAACTACAGCACTAAACTACACACAAAGGCCCGATACCTTGAGAAATTCGGTAACATGTAAGCAAGTGGCGCCTGAAGCCGGGTGTGGCACACTTTTTGAGCGGCACTGTTCAATGCACATGGCGTTGCGTGCTTTGTTAGTGCGGCCCATGCTCCGAAAGAGGGTAGGGAGTTTGGCCAGGAGCACGTGCCCTTTGCTCTTTTGCACTAAGGGGTCATCGGGGTCGTCGTCTTCGTTGCCGGGGATTTCAAACAACAGAAATTCTTCCGTCAAGCTTTCCTTTTCTTCTTCGCTTAGGCCCTGGTAAGTAATGCGTGGATCCCAGCCTGCAGTCTTGGGATTCCAATCCCGCGGAGGCACCCAAGCCGCAGGCTCCGGCTGCTGCGCGCGCAGAACTAGAGGCGCCACTAGGCACGGTCCGAAAAAACGAGGCTCATTACTTTCTTCCGACATCTTTAATAGGTTAAGCTAAAGCCGGCACTAGCTGGTAACGCTGTCGTTGAAGGATTGCCGGGATTTACACCATTGTTTCGTTATCAGTTACTCAGTTACCATTTGTCAATATTTTCGCCCCCATTACTACATTAGGTCATTCGTTTTTCCTCAATCTTCAATTGTTGCCGAGTTCAGAGTTGCCCAGCTTCTGCTCATACTCTTATGCTATTCATTACGCAGCTATTAATGAACACATAAGCAAATCCATTTTTCGGGTTTTCGGGGCTGCGAGTTGTAATGTGTAGGCACATATCCACCGCAGGGATAGTTAAACACACGGACTTCTGACTACAGCCATATCTGACTAACCCTAGGAACACAGCCATAGCAGAGAGCAGAAGAAATCTACACTCGAGAAGGATCAATTTTGGCGAAAGTTGCGCTTGATAGCTCCATTGTAAAGGCCAGCTAAGTAGACTGAGCTCGCTATCTCCAAACGGGCGAAGGCAAAGCGGTAGAGCGGCCGCAAAAGCTGTCCAGAAGAGAAGCACACAGAAGAAGGCAGGTTTGTCAGGCCTAATGTGCCGCTCAAGACGACTGATGGGGGGTGGTTGACACATTTCAAACTACAGGATTTATTACTGCTGGGCGTGTGTCGTGGGCTCGCAATGCAACGACTTCAAATTCTCCACCCTTCACGAAAGAAGACATAACTCAACCTCCCCGCCTCGCACAAACTCACAAGTCAACGTAAATGGATTCGTCGCGGTGGACTTCGTCGTCGAGCAACGCCAAAGCGGAGTCCACGCCTTCCCGGAACGCCCCCACCCGCATTTCACAGCCTTGGGCGGGGTTGTCCCACCCGCTCGCGCTGGCGGCGGCGCGCAGCTCGAGCTCGTCGTAAATGTGCTTGTGCCCGTACTCGTAAAAGATTTGGTTGAACATGTCCGCTTTCCGCGACGAGAGCCATTCTTTGTTGGGTGCCATGCCCGGCCTTTCCGTCATCGCGGCGTAGTGTTCCTTGAAGAAGCGCTGCACGAACGTTTGGTGGTATTGATCGTCGTTTTTGAAAAATCAATCATACGAAAGCACACAAAAAGATGACAAACGAGGTTGCATGCAAAACTTTCATCATCAATGCGCTCTTTTGCGAGCTTCAGTACAGTTAGCATTATTTGATTCATGATAAATATTCAAGTAATTGTAATTCTTGCTCGTGTATGAAAGGAACAATTTTGCAACCTGTGCTGGGTCGAAGTACGCTGCGGCATATATGGCCAAGTCCGGCGTGGAAATGCGCAGCGTCCCGCCTGGCGCCAGCAGCCGCCGGGCTTCGGCGAGGAACCCTATGGCAGCTTTGTAGGGCACGTGCTCAATGAAGTGCTCGGCGATGATCCACGCGAAGCGCCCGTCCCGAAACGGAAAGCGCTGCGTGCCGTCGTGTTGCAGGAAAAACATGCGTGCTGGTTCGGTGCTGGGGTCGAACTGCATACTTTGGTCGACTTCGAGGGCAAACACGGCGCCGGGCACGGTGGCCCTGCCGTGAGCGTCTTCGATGCCCGTTAAATCAACGTTGACACAGTCGGCCTTGAAAGCAAGCATCGAGCCGACGTGCAAGCCAGGCACCCCGTCTAGGAGTGGGTCCTCAGCAACAGCTCCTGGGGCTGTCAGCTGCTGCAACTGGTAAGTTGCTCCATTGCCGCTTTGCACACTGCATGCTAGTACTAAAAGAGACGCTCCAAGGAAGCGCATATTGAACATCACTTTACTAGCTAGGGTTGCTGAAAGTGTGACAATCGGTGCTCAATTATTTATTTGCTTGGCTAGTCCTCAATTCTAGCAACCGCGATTCTTGCCTGCTCGTAGGATTTTGGGCAGTAAAACTCCTGTAGTATGACCGATTCCACCAAATTGTGGTGCTGTTGCTTGCTGCGTGCTTCTGCTTGCTCAAAGCTTAACCTTTTAAGCTAACATGCTAAATAACAATCACGGAAAGTAGCTTCGTAAGTAAGTAGCTTCTGGCTATTCTGGCTCTGGAAAAGGATTGGGTACCATCAAATACTAGGGAGCCGTTCCTCTCCTCGGTCTTCTTTTCCTTCTTCTTGCTGGGCTGTCGTCGTCATTTTGTCTCTCTTCCAGCTGGTCCAGGTGGCCCGACGCCGCGAACGAGGAGGGCGCCAGACATTCAGCAGAACACAGTCCGTGCGGTCACTTCGTTCATTTCTTAGCATCTAGAGACTCGCCTAGGGAGACATCATTCACAGAACACTGAAGCTTCATATATATAGTAAAGGATGACGCGGCTTTCATTGGCGGTTGTGGATGTCCAAGAAAAGGCTCTCGGAGTCGGCACATTCGTCGTGCAATGTAGTTTAGAGGTTAGTTGCAGCCTGCGTGAGAATTATCATGAGAGCAAATCGGCACTATTTCCTCGTGCATCTTCTCGTTTCTACGACATTTTTTCTTTCCCTTCTCACTAACGGGCCCTTCATGGACATTTTTGGTGAACGTAGGGCAAGGAGTGGGTGGTGCACAAGGCACTCAGCGACTTCCAGGACTTAAGAACCCGCGTACGGACTCAAGTGGCAATAACATCACCTTTCCCTGACCGTGGGTCCCGGGCTGCGTCAGTGGGCGCCAATGCTTCGGCCGGCAGTGCGGCCGCCGAAAAACGCCGGCAGACTTTGCAACAGCAAGCAGCCACCTTGCACGCGTGGTGCGCGGAACTGAACACTGCTCTGCCACCGCACTTGGAAATGCTCGTGAAAAACTGGGCTGATGCAGGGGCTGCGTCGGCACCGAAGGCCGGAGGCCCGAAGAAGTCCTCGGCCTTTGCCAACGCAGCGAAAGCCACGGCCGGCTGGCTCCGCGCGGGCTTAAGCAACAACGGCCAACACAGCGGCAACTCTGGCAGCCGCAGCCGCAGCAGCAGCAGCAGCAGTAGCAGTAGCAGCCACAGCGATGCTGCTAGTAGCAACGAGCATGCGCTTCTAGCGTCACCAGGCGGAGACGGGGTGGGGGAACTGTACGGCAGCGGCAAGAGCAGTTCGAACTGGCAGAATCGCTCGACCGCCACCTCGGAATTTGGCTTCTCGCACAACGGCAGTTTCGACGGGTCGACTGAAGAAGCAGGCAGCATGAGCGGCACGTTGAGCGGCAATGCGAGCATTGCGGGCTCCGATGACGACGTGCGAGCGGGATCCGCAGGCGCCGCAGCGCTCGCTGCAGCGATGGCCAGCGCAGAAGGCGGCAGTGAAGCCAGCTCACCAACTTCGCAGCAGCAGCAGCAACAGCAGCCCATGGCCCGGCTGACGTTGCGGAAAGCAACTCGAGGTGCACCTGGGTCCTCAGGTGCTGCAGCAGCAGCCGATGCACCGCCGCCGTCGGAGCACCGCGAGCGCAACTCCCGGTCGGTGCCGCGGCTCTCGGAGCTCCGGAAGCAGCAAGAGCGCGCTGCCCTGGCCACCGTCGAGCGCATGATGAGCGAAGCAGTGCCTGCGCACCACTCTTCGTCCCTCCATGGCAGCACTAGCAACGGGGCTGAAAGCATTAGCAGCAGCAGCGGCAGCACTACGACGGGTAGTAGTTACGGCAACAGTGAAGCGCCACCGCGCGAAAAGCGAGACCGGCGCGTGCGCAGCTTGCCTCGCGAAATCACCGACCGGTTCGACCGCTCCTCGAACAACGCGTCCCCCGCGCCTGGAGCCGCGTTCAGCGTGCTTGGCAGCAGCAGCAGCAGCAACGGCGACGGCAGCGGCAGCACCATACCGACGTGGCAGCAAGCCCTCAAAGCGAAGCGCGCTGCTGCGGTGTTGGCGGGAAGAAGCTCCGGCGGCGGCGCCGTGCGACAGTACCGCGCGGGTAGCTTAGGCGCACTGGAGGCTCCACCATCGACCACACTGCAACAGGCTTCTACTGGCACATACGCGAGCGCTAGTAGTTCTGCTGCCAGCAGTCGCGGAAAGTCGCGCGGCGGTTCATCAGAGACGGCCAGGCCGCGCACCACGAGCAGCTTGCCGAGGTCCTTAGAAGGAGCCCCCGTGGCGCCCAACTGGCGCGCGGTTGCTGCCACCACCACCACTGCTGCTGCTGCTACCACTACTTCTGCGTCGTCGTCGCCGTCGAAGCCAGCCAGCAGCGATGCGGCTGCTGGAAGTCCCACCACTGCTGCCATTACTTCAGCAGCAGCAGCAGCAGATAGGGATTCGCGGCCGTTGGTGCGCCGCTACACCAGGTCCGTCGAGCGACAAAACTTGGACGCCTCAGTGGCCTCATCACTGCCACCGTTCTTGCGCAACATGGTGTCGCAGCCGAGTTACACACCACGAAGCTCCAGCAGCAGCAGCAGCAGCAGCAGCGATTACAGCAAGGCACAGCAACAGAAACAGCCAAATGAAAATGACGAGCACCAGCCGCCAGTCGATGCCAAGAGCCGCCTTTTGGAGCGTTTCAAAGCGCAAAGAACGCCCACGCCTCCAGATCACAATTCTCCTAGTGCTGCTGCCTCCACTGCTTCTGCTGCTCCACCAGCCACAGCGGCATCAACTGAAGTGCCTCCGGTTGCCACAGTAGCAGCAGCGCCAGTGTCCGTAGAAGCAATGCCGCCGCAAGCGCGGGCCGCCCCCACAAAGGAGGAAGCGTGGGAGTGCTCGGTCTGCAAGCGCATGAACAAGAGCAACGCGCGGTCCTGCCTGATTTGCTACACTCGCCGCGGCTACCTCCGGGCTGCGTCTGTGCCCCGCAACTTGCCTCACAGCAGTGGCAGCGGCAGTAGCATGGGTAGCAGCAGTGGCCTCACCTTGGGCAGCCCGGGGAGCAACAGCGTGATTGCGGGCGTGAAAGCGACGCTTCGGTCTACGGCGGCGGCCGAAGGCGCCGAAGCTGAAGCCGCCACCAACGCGGCCATGGAGCGCTTTGAAGCGTTGATCGCGGCCCAAAACCAAGCCGAAGACAACGACCAACCAGAACAGCAACAGGAAAGGACGGGAAGTGAATCAACACCGCCAATGTCGTCGTCATCACCACTGGTAGTAGTGCAAACCCCACCGCGGCAGTCGGAATCACCTTCTACGTCACAACAGCAGGAGGTGCAGCAGCAAGGATTGTCCCCCCCCTCGCAAGATCGGCCTCGTCGTTCGTCGTCACCCGCGTGGGCGAAAGTGGCCATGCGCAACAGCAGCCCCACCACAGGTACTCGTACAAGAGGTTCGGGCAAAAGGAAGAATACCAAGGGTTTAGAAGAAAGCCAAAATTTTAGTCTTCATTAATAATTCTTTAGCGACTTGTGTTACCCTGAGACGTTTCACGATGCTGGCACACTGAATTGTCTCAATGAAACTCTGAACTCCTACTAGTACGTTTTGACCTTTTCGTGTTGCCCACAACTACACCGTAATACACACTGCTACAACACTACACTGCACCACTGTTTCATCAACAGGCGACGCCACCAGCTCCCCGAAGAAAAACACGCCGCCGAGGGCCAACGGCAGCGGTGCCGCTCGACGAGGCGATCGGCCCCCGGGGAGGGCGAGGTACACCCAATCCTTGGAGCGGCAGGAGCCCTACTCGGGCAGCACGGCACGCTCTTCAGCCGCTTCAAACAGCAGCAGCAGCAGCGGTGAGGGTGATAGCCGCAGCGACAGTAACAAC
>Ga0307982_1003658_pt1 | contig 12253 bp, 3 predicted proteins | sample OrgLakmetagen989_FD_201847 | JGI IMG/M metagenome (GOLD analysis project Ga0307982, IMG submission 201847) | Saline water microbial communities from Organic Lake, Antarctica - #989 | ecosystem: Environmental > Aquatic > Non-marine Saline and Alkaline > Saline | place: Antarctica: Organic Lake... | reverse complement strand
AGCCTCGCAGGCTCCAGCAAAAGTTGGACCAGGATCAACGGTCAACTGAAATGGGCTACATTTGTCATCTTCACCACGTCCGCAGTAAATGTCCATCCGACCAGTCTTCACATGCACGTGGTAATCACCGGCCTTGAACACGGTATATCGAGCAGCATATTGGCCGCCTCCAATGTATTTTAACTCGGCGAAGATGTCTTCTGGTCCCTTCAAATTTACTAGAAAGTCGCTTTCATCGACAGATGAGCGATGTTTGATGTTCCCTTGGGCATCACGTGCCGTAATTGTAAAGTGTGCCTCAGTACCAGCCTCTGCTCGATCCAATCCAGGTCCAGACGCCACTGTGTAAGGAAAGTCTGCAGCCCCTGGAAGAACACTTATCGGGAATGGACTGCCTACAATATGAGTTGCGTGATAAAAGTTCGCGGATGGTACAATGGTCTTCTTCAACGAAATACTACTCCACTGTAGTGAAATCGCCGCTTTACCATTCTCTTCTCGATATTCTAAAAGAAAATCGTTGTAGTTTCCAGCTATAAATCTAATTCGAGCTATGAGCTCACCCGTAACATCCCATCCATCAATCACAAGATCGTGATTGATGAAGAGACGTGCGCCATCATCTGATTGTAAGTAAAGAGTGTACTCCTCAGATGTTGCTGTTTTCAATTTACCAGACCAGCGTACGCTTACATAATCCCGGCCGTAAGCAGTAAGAGGCCCCGTTCCCCAGTCGAAGTCGATGGCTGGATCGACACGTTCTACAGCTGGGGAACCAAGGAACCACTGGTTATCAAAATATTCGCCATGCAAGCCACCTTTTTCCAGCTGGCGTACAGCCAATGCAAAATTGCCAGCCCTTTTAGGAATATACATTCCAGTATAGCTTGGGAGTCCACCGATAAATTCCTTCGCTTCAACTTGAGCATTGATCCCAGAAAGTGAGAGGGCTTTGCCTGAGCGAGTTTTTTCTACAGTGACAGATGCATCCGAGCCTGTCAATCCCGGACTTTGCGCATGTATAAGCGTCAAATCTCCTATTTCAGAGTAAAATGTCACCCGCCAAGCATGCCGCCCATTTCCATGTTCAGAGCGAATCACATCGACTCGTCCAACTGTATGTAACTCTTCTAAAGCTAATTTCACATCTTCGGCGCTTGCATCACTTTTTAGGGCTCGTGTTGTGGCACCGCCAAAGTTCAAAGTGAAAATCCCATCAAGTGGTGTTGGCGTGCCACCTGTTGTGCGAATCGTTTGCTGCTCAAACACATGCGCCATAGGCACAAGGGTCCGAAGGTTGCCTTGGTTTCTTGTAAAGGTGACTATCCAGCGATGTCCATTCCCCAGTGTTTGTTTACTGACGACAACTTCTTCGAGTGTTGAGAGGCTTTCAAGAGCTCTCTTCATTTGCAAGGTCGACGCGTCATAAGGCAAACTTTCTGTAAATTCACCTTCATATGCGATAGTGAATGATCCGGAAATAGGAGACCAGCCCTTGGCAACTTCGTCAATTCGCACTATTTGAACTTCTGCTGCGGCATATGGGATTTGTGGGTTTGGAAGCGACCTTGATGGAGCAAGTGAAGGTAACGTTGACGGAAGTGAAGCTGGTAGGGCAGAAGGAAGCGCCGATGGAAGTGCGGAGGGGAGAGCTGATGGAATTTCGGAGCCGTTGACTAGGAAGCTGTCTTCCAAGAGATGGTCTAGAGACTGCTGAGAATCATTTAAGGGTATGTTGCTGACATACGTTGGTGATGGCGACGGCGTAGGTTCAAAGTTGAAGGTTAAGCGGCTGCCATCTACCGAGAGTAATGGCAAGTCACCAACAGGATCAATAAAGCGTACTGTGAAGACGCGACTCCTTTCAGCATGGATTACATCTTCAAGGGATACTTCGACATCTTCGATGCTGTTCGTCATTTCAAGAGCAATCTCGACCTCTTCGGCAGAAATATCCCAGGCAAGTGCTGGCGTCCAGTCGCCGTACTCACCCAAACGTAGAGAAAATTCGCCTCCGGACGCGTGCATTGCTACAGTTTGTTCTTCAAAAATAAATTCAGCATCCGATGATGTCGTAATAGTTTGGATTTCGGTTACACCATCTTCAACTTTGGAAACGTAGGCACCTCCAAGGGATCCAGTAACTTGTAGAAGTGGCATCGAACCAAGATCATGAGTGAACACAATCGTGAAGTGGCGGAAGGCTGCTGCCTCAGCTGGACTCTCCTCAAGCTTGACATCAACTGCGCGTATGTTATCTAATTCTTCCAGCGCAAGTTTAAGGTCATATGAAGAACAATGAGGATCCAAGAAGGACGTATTTTGCCGCTGACCTCCGGGTCGATTGTTCGTGTCCATTATTAATTGAAACCACACTTCGTGATGGCTATTCGTAGGAACACTCAGACGCTGTGTGTCCAACTTTACTGCGTTGTAAGTGGCCTCAAAGCCATCTAGTACCCATTCGTTGGAATTAGGAGACCACAGCTCCGTGTAAAAAACGTCGTTGACAAACCCGGCCATGTCCTTGATTGGCTGACCAGATGTCTGTTTTGGCTCGATAGTAAATTCATTTGCACGCCCTTGAAGGAATTCACGTACTTCAGCTTTGATACCGATGTCGCCAGAGATATTGACGCCCAGAAGAGGAACGTCCCCAAGCTGATCAAGAAATGTGACAGTCCAAGAGGAAAAGCCACTTTCATTTGCGCCATGGACTGTGTTAGATACACTCACCTTACCGATGCCCATGTGTGGTGCACTCAGAGCTTGTTCTACGCCTTTGGATGATGCATGCAATAAATTACCTGTGAAGGTTTCACTCTTGGGAAAAAATAGCTTGACTTCGGAGTCACACGGGGAGCAGCTGGACATCACCTCAATCACTTGTTGCTCATGAATCATTCCAGACAATCCCATTACTAAGGAACTACCAGAGGCCGTTGTGTGCGCAGGACTAGACCCAATTCGGGCTGCAACCGGCGTACTTGCTCCGCTAAGAATTCCTTGCCCAGCATCGTTGATAGCCGCAACTTTAAAAGAATAAATTTCTCCCGGAGATAATCCTGTTGCTACGAAATTCTTTATGTCCGCAACACCAAGGCCGTCATGTACAAGAATAGCTCGGGAACCTGGCTGTGCTGTGGTTACTGAGATGGAAACGTCAATTCCAAGAAGTCTACCTGACGTGGAGATGATCATGTCAACATCTCCAGGTTCAGAGTCAAATGTGATGCTCCAAGAATATCCAATTTTAGCTTTTGCAATTCGGCTAACGCTGACTACCTGAATTGATTCGAGATTTTCAAGTGCAGCTTTCATGCCACTCGCACTAATGTCACATGGCAATGCAAGAGTTTCAAATCCCCGAAAAGAAAGTGTGAATGTTCCTCCAAGACCTACGGTTCCTGATTCCACTAAATTAGCCCCTGCTTCGACGAGATAATTATCATCATATGGTCGCAACTGTGACGTGATTATCGCCATACCAGCTGGAGAATCCTTCCCACCGGCAAAAGACACGTTCCACGCTCGCGCAGGAAGAGGCTTTCCGGATGCGTCATAAGTGAAGTTTGCCGAAGCTTCATGTACGTATATGGAGTCGACATCTCTACTACATCCTGCCCAGTTAAGGGCAGAAACAAGTGCGTCCTTGAGCTCACGCGCAGAAGTCTCCGCAGATAGCAATCTTGTTGAGACATCCTGGTGGTCGCTCAAGAAGAGCCCTTCAGACGTCGCATGATGCCCATGACAGTAGCCAGCCAAATGCATATGAACCTGAAATTCTCCTGCAGCGTTGTTTAGATAAATTGCGTGGACAGCTGCAGTAGGAGGAGCAGCATCTACGCTTACAACTTGCACCTCAACCTTAACAGGCTGAGAATTTGTTGTCGAAATTGGCGTTATACCTGGAAACATGTATAGTCTGTAACCTGTTATTGGTAAACCACCGCTACTGTTAGCTGGAGGTGGCTTCCATGAGATCGAGATGGACGTCTCATCGACATCAATGACACTTGGCGAAAGTGCTGCAAAGACATGGCGAAGGGAGGTATCTCGGCCAGGTGACGTCGCAGCGATAGCAGTCGTGGTAGCACTCCGCCCACTGCTTCCTTTAGAATTTATTGCGACGACATAAAAGTTGTAAGCTTCCCCTGTCGTTAGTCCAGTGACCCGTGCTTGAATAGTTTGATTGGTGCTGTGTGTCCCCGCAACTAAGTACCTGGGCGAATTACTTCCGGCCATAATGTCAGCATTTTTCCCACTACCCCAAAGCGTATATTTTTGCGCTCTCGTGCTAGCATAATATAGCTGGTATATTGTTATTGGAGCACCGCCATTGTCCACTGGGGGTGACCAGAATAGCTCAATGGCTTCTGGCCCACTATTTGAACCGATAGTGGGCTTTGACGGAGGCGATGGCGGTCGAGGTGCACGAAGTGTAAATACGGCATCCTCACTGAATTCTCCGAAGCAGCTCTGTGTATCTGCAGACAAACAATGATTGATAGCCCGAGCTCGAAATCGATATTGGCGTCCAGGTTCAAGTGGTACTGATAAATTCGAATCAATCGTAATCTGTGTGCGATCTGGCTGCCCAGTCCCGTCATAAATCAGATGAGGATATCCTCCAACCCAAGTGTCTATCCATAACTGAAAGCCGGTGATCAAGGATCCGCCTGAGATCGTAGGATAATCCCACTCAACTGTTATGGAACGATGAGTTGAGTAGAGCAAACGTACTGGCGGGAGCTTTCCTGGTTTGTTGTATGCGAGGGTCACGAATTCAGGGACAGGCAGGGAGGTCTGTCCAAAACCAAGAGCTGTGTTGGCCGATATGCGCACATAATAACGTTTCCCTGTGGTGAGACCTTGGAGATATTGCGCATAGGGACCGCCTACATTGGGCTTTGTGAGGTACGCAATACAGGAAGACTTCGATAGACCAGCCGGTAAACTACTCATATCGTGATCATGGTTCCAAGAACATGAGTCTGGTCCGCTACCCGACTGCACTTCAAACGTTGAGAACTGCGCCGTTGCACTATCTTCGGGAAACATACCTTGTACCGTCATCAATGGTAAGTCACCCCAATTGCAGACGTTGAGGTCGCCAATGAGACGGCAACCATTGAAAGACACCAGCCACACAATGCTATCAACGTAGGTTTCGCGACTGACTTCTACTCTCCCAATATTGTCAAGTACTTCAAGAGAGGCTTTTAGCTCTAGAGCTGAGACGCCTACATCAAGGGGCTCAGTCACTTGTATGCTACCGGAACTTCCAGTGAAATACACTATGAATTCGCCACGGATTGCCTCATTTCCGGCGCGAATTGAATTTGTTGTTACATTAGAAGCTGTTCCCAACAAAGATTCCATATCAGCTGGAACAAATAAGTCAACCATTAGCGATCCGCAGGTAGAGTAGCCCGGGCTAGTAAGAAATGTAACGGTCCATATATACTCGCCGTTTGAACCTGGAGTTGAACGTGACACATGAACTAAACCAGCATTGGGAAGGGCCTCAATTTGGGCTTTGATTGCAATTGCCGCTGCGTTAAAGTCTATGGGTGTCGTTAAATAGCCACCAAGCGATAGCTGAAAGCTTCCACCAAGCTCGTTGCCTCTCACGGATCCTATCAAGCAGCCGCGGCGATCGGAAAGAGATTCGGTTCCATCAGTATACACATGCACGGTCGCTCCAATGCCAGTAATGTCATTGGCCTCTGAGGGCACCACGAGGGCCTCTATATCTCCCCCTACGCCGCTCCCAATAAATGTTATCGCCCACAAGACTTCTTTCCTACTGTAGTCATCAGCATTATGGCCGTTACCCAAGAAATGGGTGATGTTTGCTACCCGAACGCCATCTGTTTGAATGGTGTCGAGGTTTTCAAGTGCATTCTGTATCTCAGCAGGATCGGCAGCCACAGAAAGTTTAACTGTGGTGTCGCCCCGAAAAGATAAGCGAAAGGATCCCCCGAGTGGTGCCGCTCCTTCTTGAACCGTGCGCACATTTGCCCGACGATTACCACTCAGTTTACTTGTTTGTATTTCGATCAGAGAAACATCACCCTCGAAACCATCCACCTTCAAAAAGGTTACGTTAAAAGTAGGCGTTGCTGACAGTTCTGAACATGCCTGTGTGCCGTACAACATTACGCGTACTGAACGTACATTCAAAAGAGATTCGAGTGCAACTTTGATATCATCAGCTCCTGCGTTATGTTGGATCTCAGGAGTTTTCTGACCTTGAAATGTGATACTGAAAGTGCCTCCACTAGCGTCACAGTTGACAGACTGAACCTCGTGAATTATTGAGTTAGGCACGTAATCATCAGACATCTTGATGTGCACAAGCTGTACTTCGTCGATGTCATGTGTCGAGGTCTGTATCGTTTGAACTGCAGTTCGTGTTGGGCAAGTAAGGCGCACTGCTTGAACTTCAGTTGCAAAAGCACATGTGCTATATTCCACCAAATAGCCACTAATAGGAGCCCCCCCGTCATTCCATGGTACGTCCAGATCGATGCGTAAAGTAGAACTATCGACAGCGCTGAGAGCGACTGCTGTTGGAGAACTCGCCAACTGTGGTAAAGGAATTGCGAACGGTGGATCAGACATTCGATAATGGCCTCGACCATATGCATTATTTGCCGCCACTCGGAAGTAATATGGAATTCCTTGATCGAGGCCAGATATAACTACGGAAGCATCATTGAGACTCGTCACAGTCGTACTGCCAAGTGGCAGCCTTGTTTCCCAGTCCAAAGAGTCAAACGGTGGCGCTAGCCCAGGCACGACTTCTGCCACATGTGCCGAAGCAGCAGTTCCAGTTAGACTGGTGTGATCGATATGCAACTTAGGTAGGTCGCCAAACGCTGTGAGGAATGTTATAGCCCACACAAAGCCACCATTCTCATCAGCCCATGATCTGTAAACATCTACTTTGCCTACGGTTGAAAGACTCTCAAGCGCACTTTGCAGCTCTCTTGCAGAAGCATCGTAAGGCAGATATCGGGAGCGCTGCCCTTGATAGTTGACTGCAAACTTACCGCCAAGTCTTTCTGAAGTGCCGTTGATGCACTTGAGCTTTCCCTGCAAGGCTGGAGTGCTGGGGCACACACTTACGTCAAAGTACGGAGAGTTAGTATCTGCGCTTAACCGAGGCACATAGCCGGCCTTGGTGTCGAATGTCACACGCCAGCTACATTCCCCAGCAGCTGAAGGAGGTATCGCATCTACATTGATAACACCAACACCATCAAGCTTCTCGAGCTCTGTTTTGATCAAATCATTTTCTGCTGACTTGCATCCTGTTCCTGGTTTACACACCTGTAGGATGTCATCACCAACAACGACGCGATTCGATGGCCTTGTGTGCACACCATCATTGAAACCTGCGACTTGCATACGCTCATGACCTCCACTGCTTGACATGAATGTAACATCCCAAGTGCAACCGTACGAATATTCATCAAGACTCTGCGCAGTTACTCGCACCGCAAAAGTATTCGCTAAAGTCTGTAACTCCGCTTCGATGATCCCTTCAGTATCCGCGCAATTTCTACTGCCACCAATATTGGCTCTCATTCGGCCAGTGGTGTGGCCCTTCCAAGACAATGTGAAAAAAAGGGATGTTGAGACTGTCTCGTCTCCACCTGACGTTGTCCGATCTCTTGTAAATATAGTTAAGGTTTGAACTTCATGTTGTGTTCGGTCACATTTCCAGGTGTTAGATGAATTAATTGGCATGGCTAAAATATTCCCAGTGCGTCGACCACCATAACTTAATCTAAATGTAGCATTGCTAGGCACTATGGCTGCTGTTGATGATCCAGCCATTGTAACACTTACAGTTTGCACAGTTTTCGAGGTTCCCTTCCGTAATTCTGCGACTTGAACAGCTGTTCCGCTGCCATTCAGGTGCGAAATCGATGATAATAAAGGAATATCGCCCTCAAAAGTACGGTTGTAATCTTGTAAAAACCGAATAGTCCATTCAAAACTGCCTTCAGGATTCAGCTCGGAAGAGCGTTCTACAGATACAGTTCCTATTGGAATTGAACTCAAGCTCTCTAACGCGTCCTTAACCACTCCTGCACTAGCTGAATGCGGAACAACTACGGTGTATAAACCTTCGTAACCAAGCTGGAAACCACCTGAAATTTCGTTGCCATCCCTAGATACAACATGCATGTTGGCTCCTTTGCCTCGCAGAAGAGCTTCTCCGCTTTGAGCATTTCTTATAATGGGCTCAAGGGCCTGAACATTGCCTGCATTTTCAGGGTGAACGAATGTGATGCTCCATGTTAACCTGCCTCGAGAATCAGATAGCTTTGACCGAGAAACTTCTATCGCAACAATTGAAGGCAGTGCCTCTAAAGCATCTTCCATGATATCCCCTGAAGCATCATAAGGAAGAAGATCCGTCTTATGGCCCTGGAAGGATAGTTGGAAACTGCCGGAAAGTTCGTTTCCCTCAGTCACTGTGTCGATCACGACCGAAGGTGACCCAGTTACGGGAGTTAACGCGGACTCATACAAAGCCAATTGTGGCACATTGCCAAGCTGAGAATTAAATGTTACACTCCATGTGTGCCCGCCTTCGGCGTCGCGTTCGCCTCGAGTCACATTGCAGCAGTCCTGCATGCTTGAAAGTGCTTCGAGGGCATATTTGACATCGCGCGCGTCAGCATCGAATCCAATTTCACCAGTAACAGTAAAAGAGCCGCCGAAAGACGAAAAGTCCAAAAACAGAGAAAATGACCCCCCGAGTTTACTCCCAGGAAGCGCAACAGTGGTAACAGTTTGCACTTCAGGAATTTCCATGACTGTGCTCTCAAGATATTGAACTTCGGGGATTCTCAGTGCTGTCGTTGTGACCTTCTGTACCTCATTCGCGCCCAAAAATGTGGCTGTAGTTATAGTCTGTACTTCGCGCACCCCAGGGTCCGTATCCCATTCAACCTTTAATGCATTGAACAATAATCCATTTTTGATGGGTAAAGTGTTAAACCAATGATAAAGTGAATATATTTTTTGATCAGATAGATTACCTGATAGCTTTGAACCGCTGAACCGCCGTCAAGTATAGGATCATCGAAATGTAGCTCTAGCGAATCTCCTGAGAGTGCCGATAAGTGGGCTTTCGGCGGAAGCGTTGGTGTATCTATCATTGGATGATGAACGCCAACTGCGACAACCGCGAAACCCGAAGCTATTAGAAGCAGCAGCATGATCCAGCTAGAAGACTCTTCAAGAGTTCAACCAGCTTATTATTCTACAGGAATTATTGATGTGGAGCCAGAGCCGCATAAGTCTGCAGATAGAAGTCCATTGGATACAAGAGTAAAGCCAGGATTTAAGAGGTAAGGTAAACAAGTGGACCAGAATAAATATAGAATAGGTGAGAGCATGAGAGGCAACTATCGTGTAACATGTTCTTGAAAGGTATGAGGAACTCTCATGTTGAGTATGAGCGAGGCTTCGTACTTGAGGGTGCTAATTTATCTCTACTTTTCAAAGTTGGTGGCTGATATCCAGCTAGAAACTATTTAACGCCACTTGAGATACATGTACGCATTGTTGTCGAAAATATAACTGGCCACGAGCTAAAACTTGGAGTACATCTGTAGATCCTTTGATACTCAAGGAAGCAAGTGCATTCTCTGGTCAAAAGCTTTCGTTGTCCTTAGAAGAGTTTCGAATCTATAGGACTCGGATACGCTTTGGTGCATTAGTGATTTTTTTTGAATTCGTGTGTTCACGGAGGCTGCATCATGACCATGACATTTGAAAAAGTACTTTCCACATTTCCACAACATCCACACACCAACATCGCACCAACAAGAGCCATCAAAGCAGAACATCTACACCAATATAATATCTTCCTTCGACCCACATCATGGATCTTTGAAAATGCTGTGACATGGTGACATGACTTCACCGTTGCGAGGAATCAAGGTGCTTGACTTCAGCCGGCTCCTGCCCGGTCCTTACGCAACACAGCTATTACGCGATCTTGGTGCTTCAGTTACTAAAGTAGAGAATAGCGACAGCGGTGGGGACCCACTGCGCCACTATCTGCCTAAAGCTAGTGATGGCACTTCATCTATGTTCCACGCCATCAACCGGGGCAAAGGCTCTGTGTCGCTGGGCTTTCGAGATCCCGACTCGACTGCTCTGTTCAAAAGCATGGTAAGCGAAGCCGATGTACTCGTCGAAAGCTTTCGGCCAGGAGTGCTAGAGCTACTTTTTGGTGTGGAAGACGGCCTCGAACTCCTTGAGTTGTATCCTCAGCTTGTCCTTGTTCGACTGAACGGGTACGGTAAAGCGCATGACATTCCCGGCCATGATATAAATTTTGCAGCATCAGCTGGAGTTCTGGGCATGATGGCCACTCCGAGCACACTGCCCATTCAATTTGCCGATCTCGCAGGCGGCGCTTGGCCTGCAGCGCTGCAGATATGCGCAGCACTGTACGCTCGCGATGCCGCGCGCGCACATACAGACGATAGCCTCCCTAGCGACGGTTGCACTGATACTACCACTCAACAAAAAATGACACGGGATCGGCTGATAGAAGTCAACATGGCAGTTGCGGCCCACAGTGCACTCGTGCTCCCCTTGGCAAGGCGGCAAGTTAGCGGCGAAGCTGTGGGAGCAGGGCGAGACTTGCTTGCAGCATGCTCCGCAGCATACGGCGTCTTTCCCACGCAATGCAAGGAATACATAGCCATTGGAGCTTTGGAGCCACATTTTTGGGCTCAACTTTGTAAAGCCACAGAGCTGGACGCATGCAGCCTCGAAGCAGCCTTAACAAGCAGCACTGTGCGCGAAGCACTCTCGGAAAAGTTAATGACGCAGACCGCAAAAACATGGGAGAAACACTTGCAGGCTGCAGGCGTACCAGCCACCCGGGTAGTGCGACCAGAAGATGCGAGCGCGCACCTTAAAAATTTAACAGGAGTTGACCCCACGGTTAAATTGAGAGGTGGTCCACGCAAAGCGAACGGCAATCCCCTCGTATTTTTGCGTTCGCCGCTGTGCTTAGGAACGCCAGCGGACGCACCGGCACCCTCATTAGGGGCCGACAATGGGGTGCCTTTGTTTAGGAAATAAAATTGGATTTTGGTTAATTATACCTATTTTTTTGTGCGCTTTGGCTTGAGGTCATCACGATATATATAAACGAATTCGCCCAGAGCTGAACCAACCCAGGAGGGAGAGTTATTGAAATAAAATCTCAACAAGAGTTGGCAGAACAAAATAATAACGCACATTTCCACTCCTTCCCGAAGACGTGGCTTCCGCATTTGGCTTAAATTTCTGCTCGAGTTCAATTGGCCTGTATTCTATAGGCAAATACTAATAGCAATACTGATTATATCGAAAGGAAAGTTAGATGGAATTGCGATTCGCCTAGTGATGTTTCTGGGTACATCGCATCATATACATCATGCGAAACCTTCATCTTACTGGATAGACAATTATTTAAATGGCCGAAGCTCTAGTTCTCTTATGAGTTTCATAATTCTGCTTTTGTAAGACGTTCCATACCCGCCTATTGCCTATGGCTGACGAACCAGAACACTAGAAAGAGAAGCCCGCAGGTATGTGGGAACAATTAAGGAGCATAGCGATATATCTATTGATCTGGAGGGACTGATCTCATATCGACAGAAGTGATACCGAGTCGCGCATATTTCATTGGCTAGTTCAGAGCTACCTATCGCGTATCATTCAGGTTTATTTATCTCATTAGATCAGAGTTCGATTATACAACAACAGCAAGTATAGTATAGACGGGCGACGACAGGCAGACAGCTGTCGACTACAGACGGGAAATACTGCGAAGAATACTATTGCATATTCTTTAAGTACAGATACAGATCTGCGATCAGGCAACACAGGATGCGTTGTTGTCCGTTGGGCCGGATATTTGGTTTTCTCTACGTGCTGAATCAGGGCGACGACCGGAGACCGATTGCGATTGCGACACAACTTAGAAGTTGTTCAGCTAACGCCAATTTTTGCACGCCCGCAGGAAAGTCGAGCTCAAGGACCACGGCAGGATGAAAACGAGAGATAGGCAGAGAGAGAGAGAGAACGGAAGTATGCGCTGATCTTCGCGTTTCGTGTTTTTCTGATTTGCCTCCACACGCGGAGGCTTCACTCGGTTCAATGGAATTTAATTAAAAATCTTAAACGAAAGCGAAGAGTTCTATTCGGTATTAGAAGATGGAAT
>Ga0307982_1003657_pt1 | contig 12253 bp, 7 predicted proteins | sample OrgLakmetagen989_FD_201847 | JGI IMG/M metagenome (GOLD analysis project Ga0307982, IMG submission 201847) | Saline water microbial communities from Organic Lake, Antarctica - #989 | ecosystem: Environmental > Aquatic > Non-marine Saline and Alkaline > Saline | place: Antarctica: Organic Lake... | reverse complement strand
TATATACAAAAGCTCAAGCAAATACAGGCATGCCATAAGGAGGAGGAGGTAAGTTTTTGCCTCTTCAGTTGCCTTCCTAGTTGCATGGCGATGATATAACTCTAGAGATCAAAGCCGTCGTCAAGCCCGAGGTCAAAGTCCTCTGACAATGAAGACGCCCCTGCTGCTTCTGGGGTGTTTGAGTTGCCCGCCAGTATTCTGTCGAGTTCGTCGTCGTCCAGTAAAGAGGCAGCGTGGCAAAGCTCTTCAGCGTCTGCTGCGTGCATCGACTCCAGATCAAGCTTCTCTTCTTGTTCCCGCTGTTGCTGCGCTCTAGTGCGCTCGTCGCCTAGCGCATCATCATCAAACTCGTCGTTTGCACCAGGGAGGTCATCGAAAGCGAGCACGCTTCGAAGCTTTGACATGAGAGCCTCTTCCTCGGCGCCTGTGCGCCCTGCTGCCACCTCAATTTCCTGAATAGGAAGAAGACAAAAGCAATGGATTTATTCGCATGCCCAGAGGTTTTCAACGCTAGATAATAGTTATAGAGTACGAATTTCAATAGATTCGCCAAGTCAAAACCAATTTGAGCGCCCAAAGGGAAACATACCGGGTACTCAAAGTCGTCAACCGGCTTCGTTGCCACCTTCGCTACCTTCTTCTTGCCTTCGCTTGGAGCACCTGCCTGGTTCGGGTCGATACGACCGAGCGTCTTCCGAGCGTTCGAACTAAAACAGCAATAGCCGAAATCAGAGACATTGCCTACTACAGATCTGTAGTCAGGACTGAGCTATAGATTTCATGGTGAGTTTCTAGGCAGATATTATGCGGACCTTTGGGCCGAGTCTACTGTTGTGCTCGATGATTGAGGCTTGGTAACGCCGCCTTGCACGACGACCGATACCGAGTTAGGATCACGCGAGCTAAGAACTTTCTTCTTTGGCTTGCCTAAGCCACCTTTATTTAAGGTATTTGATAGTTTACGAGAGCAAGGTGAGGGAAAGAGAAAGAGACGTAAATTGAAGACACATATGTTTCACCGCAAGATTGATTTTTGCCTTTGAGCTATTTGAATGCGCACCGCTTAAGGTCTTCGACCCGTGCCCTTTCTTCAGACTTCTTCCAACGCTTTCTGCTGGGCCAACATCTGAAAATATTTCCATGTTCCTGCTTGAGGAGCTCTTCCTCGACACGCCTCAGCGTGGCACTATCACTTTGTCTGATAAAAAGTTAAAAAAAACAACTCATCTTCTGTCAAACGGATGGGTTTTCTGTGTATTTCCAATTCTGCAGACCGAAGCATAAACTCTTCCGTAAAACCGCTACGTTACAAAGAGAAGAAAATGTAAAAAATGCAGAAGAAAGCACTTACTAATGTTCGTGCCCGCAAGCTGGAACCGCTAGTACCTCGCTTCACGGGCTCAAGATCTGGACCAAGATGTGAGACTCTACCTTCTGGCAGAGTAAAAGTAAGCTCAGTTAAAGGTTTGAATCAACAAGAGAAACCGAGAGTGCGCAACATCAGGACGCCATCACCGCCTCCTCCAAAAGCGACTCCGGGTTCGGTTGTAAGTAGCGACGGCTCTAGTTCTGACGGCGAGAAGCTAAGTGACGCAGCATCAAAGGAAAGTATTTGTGTTTCTTCTGACGCTGTCACGACCGCACCGCTGTTGAGTCTTCAGCCTGATGGAGAGCGCGTGTCTCCTCAAAACTCTGCGGTGTCCTCTCGTACTCGGTCTGTTACAAGCAAACGACGCCGAGACAATCTCGACTCCAAAGTTTCGTTATCAGTGAATCGTGATATTATATCGAGTGCGAATGAAGATAGAGCGATGTTGGGTGGTACGAGTGGAACCACTCCCTTGGAGTCACCTAGCCCAATTCGTAGGAGCTTTTGGTTTTCGCGGGACTCAGCTGCAAGCAGAAGTTCACAGCAGTCGATTCCAAGGCGGCCATCAGCATCTCCAGGATTGTCCATGGAAGTAACACACAGCCCAGTTCGCGAGAGTATAGGATGCACAAACCACAGATGTACTATTCTGGGCAGCTTATCGCCGAATACGCTTTCAGCCGACGCATCACAGAGCTCGCGAGACAGTGGCTGTTGCAACATTCCAAACTTCAATTCGATGCCATTATCACAGTCTCAGCGTCATAGAGCTGGTTCGGAAAAAGACGTATTTTCCGGGTGGAGCGCTCGCTCAAGTGCTGAAGGAATGTCTCTACCGTTGCCACCTCGAAGGGAAATGGCAGCAGCGACACAGACTCAGGACACAATCTCGAGTGGCAGCAGCGCAGGCTCGTCAAAAAGGCAAGAGGATCTCTCGCTATCTGAGAACACCAATTCTATTCAATCTTTTAATCAAACTGAAGCACTCCGTTCTCAATATTTTGCGTCGACTGCCACACTAAGGACTAAACTAGGAGAAGATCTCAATCTCTCGGAGACATCGGCTACGAAAGACTTGGGAAAAGCGTGGTCTCAACAACGTTTTCTATTGCAACAGTATACACAAAGCCCACATATGTCTCGCATGGCTAATTTAAACTCCACGGCAAATGCGAAAATATCAGGTAACACGCTGATTGAATCAACTACTGTGGATCAGAAGTTACCCGAGGAAAACGATGTCAGCAACTTACAGGCAGGAGAGGTAGTAGAAGAAAGCGTTTCTACAAGCAGTGCACCTGCAATGCGACCGCCTGTTGTGGAACATAATACATCTTCGGACTATCGTCCAGGTTTAGGCTCAAATAGCTTGGTCAACAATGATGAGACGCTCACACGTGCCCATTTACACATTGAAGAAATTGGGCGAAAGCGAAAAGGCACGATCGGCGATCTTGGACCATCGGCCAGCAGCAGCGTCAAAGTAGATGGCGGTGCGTATGTTGATCTGAATGACAATCTCAACGGCCTAAATTGTCTAGATAATTCAGAGTATGAAGAGGAGGCAAGCGAAACACCTGGAATTATCATGAGAGACAGGTACGTGTCCAAATGGGAAGCAGCTCGGCGTGATCGTGCGGCCATGAACGGCGGGCTCTTCAGCCAGGCGCAGCAAACTACGCTTGAAGTGTTGCTCAGCTGGCCGTGTAGAGCACCTCTCGAGTTGACCAAACTTGCGCTACCTCACGTGGTGGTAGACCGGTACCGCCACCAGCGCGGGATCACTGGCGCGCACACGTGGCAAGTGGAGGCGCTGCGCTCGGGGGAAGGCCGGTGCTGGCAGCACGGCGACCATTTGGTGTACTCGGCACCCACTGGTGGCGGCAAGACGCTCGTAGCTGAGCTCCTGATGCTGAGAAGGCTCTTACAAAGCGACTCCTGCGGCACCATCTTATGGGCGGTTCCGCTCAAGGTAATTTCTGGCACTGTACGTCGTATTTTAGTCTGAGCCAATCGGTTGCTTGCGCTGTTCGTGCTTTTTGGGGGATGTATTGCTTTTATTGTGACTTCAGTTGCACTCTCATTAACAATTAATTAATTTTCCTCTTTGTCTTCTTGTCTACCAGGCATTAGCCAACGAAGTTGCTGAGAAGTTGTCGCATCTGCTCCAAGATTTGGCTGTTGTGAAAGCATTCCATGGCGACGACGGCGGCGCCAAACTTTCGCCCAAAGTCAAAGTTGCCGTGTGTACTTACGAGCGAGCGAATGCCATCGTCAATATGGAGCTGGCGCAGCAGCAAGGCGAGAGCAGTGGCACTACAAGTTGTTGCCGAATGGGTTTGGGCGGCATATCCATGTTAGTCGTCGACGAAGTGCACAACCTCGAGTCGAATCCTATTTTAGAGCGCCTCCTCGCGAAAGTTGCTTTCGCCAACCAGGTGACAGCTCTCGGCAGCACTAGTGATGGTACCCATCAAGACAGCGAAAGTTTTAGTAGCTATCACGGCAATAGCGGTCCAAATAATCCCAGTGCAACGGTTCAAATCGTAGCCTGCTCTGCTACCATCCCAAATGCCGACGCCCTCGCAGCGTGGCTCAATGCGTGGTGCTACACGACCGCAATACGAACTACAACACTTCAATGGCTTGCTGTAGGCGCCAGCAAAAGCTGCACCAGCAGCAATATCATAGAAATTAGCAGGAAAGAAGTGAGCAGCAGCAGTAGCAGCACCAGCAGCAATAGCAACAGCAGTAGTATATTGAGCAGGAGTGGGTGTCCTGTATACACCCTTAAAGCACCTTGCTCTTCAGCTTTCGAAGTGGATGCAACTCCAGACCGAGTCTTGCCTGTAGCAGGCAGCGACTCCACGGGCTTGATAGCTGCCACTCGAGAAACTCTCGATGAAGGGGGCTCCGTGCTGGTCTTTTGCAACGCTCGCTACCTAACCACGAAATTTGCAGCACAACTCTGCAGAGCTCTCCACCAGCATCCCGCCTCAACACCTTCAAATGCGCACATCAGCGACGCCACCAATAAGGCGACGCCATCCGCTACAATGACGGTTTGTGCAAATGCTGAAGTAGAGAAGCAAAAGCAGCTAAGCGAAGCGCGCGAGGCATTGGCCGCAGCTGTGGTGCAAGCGTGTGGCAGTCGTGCTGCTCGTGGGCTTTGTGCTGCACTGCGATGTGGGGTCGGATTTCATCACGCAGGCTTGTCTCAGGAAGAGAAGGCCCTCGTCGAGCAAGGGTTCCGCGCGCGCACCTTGAACGTGCTCTGCGCCACGACGACTTTGGCCAACGGAGTCAACACTCCCGCGACCCGCGTGATCATTGCAGACCTTTTCTACTACAACGCCACCAAGAAATGCTCGGCGCCGTTCTCGGTTCAAGAATTGAAACAAATGGGCGGACGCGCCGGGCGACAAGGCGAGAATTTGGCCAAAAGCTACAATGGCCACACTGCTACCGCCACGGCAGCGGGTTCCGTGGTGCTTTTGCTAGCAACGAGCACAAAAGGGAGTGAAGCGGAGCTGGTGCCATGGAAGGAAGACGCGTTGGGTCACTGCAATATAGGTAGTGGTAGCAACACCGGCAGCAGCAAGGGTAGTGGTTATTTGATGAATGGAGGTCCTAAAGCCAAGAGCTGGTTCGTGCACCAAATTTTGGGCCATGATCAGCCTTCCATTAAAAGTTCACTACTCGCACCCTCACTTGTTTCGCCAAATGCCACGACCAGCAGCAGCAGTTGCAACAACATTGATAGCCATGGTGTTGACCGAGGCCAATTACCCACATCTTCGTTGTTGGAGGTGGATTCGGTCTTACTGGAAACGGCTGTGCTCGAAGCCATTGTTTTGGGCTTAGCCAATACAAGACCTGCCCTCCTTGCCTACGTCCACTGCTTTTTCGCTGCGATGTCCCTCCATGCTTACGCTCAGATTAGTGCCAAGACTCGTGCTCTCGCGGAAAGAGAAGACGACGACGACATCGACAATGGCCGAGCCCAGCCTTTGCTTGAGGCTGCGCTCGATCGTGCTCTGAACTCACTCTTGGGCTGCACCTCTCCGGAGAGCAACACTGCTGCAGTAGAGGGAAATGTCTACATGAACCGGAGCTGCACCAGGAAAGATGCTCTGCCTCCGCTGATAACAGCCACATTTGAGGCCCTCGTGCCTGAAGCTCTCGGCCGAGCTGCCACTGCAAGCCTGCTCTCTCCACGGGACGCGCGCACTTTGCAGCGCGATTTCTCTGCCGCGGCATGCGGTGGCTTAGTGCTGGAGTCAACGCTGCACTTGCTTTGCCTGGTCGCCCCCCTCGACGCGCACCACAAGGAGTTTGCGGTCAACTTCCCCCTCTTGGCCGCTCACCTCGTGGAGAGCAGTGGGCACGACGACTGGGGCCTTGTGGCGGACGCCTTCCTGTGCCCGCGCTGGCGGGGCATGGTGCAGAGAGGAGGATCGGGGCAGGCTCTTGGGGAAGAGTACCAGCAATTTCAGCGCTTTTGGCTGGCGCTCTTGCTGAAGCATGTCATCGAAGAAGAAACCGCGATGGGGTCGGTGAGCAGCAGCAGTGGAAGCAGCAGCAGTGATGACGGACGTGGAGGTGGGCAACGGCGCAGTTTCTTTGCTGCCGTGAATCTAGAAGCCGGCAGCGTGCAAACTTTGCAGCGGCTTGCGTTTGAGCAATGCAGCAAAGCCGTGGCGTTCTGCAAAGCGTTGGGGTACGACGCGCTAGCGTCTTTACTAAAACCGCTCAAGGCGCGCCTCCAGTACGGGGTCAAGAAAGAGCTCCTGCCTCTGAAAGTACTCGCCCGGGACGCGCGGGCTACACCGGCTTTGTTGCGCAGTTTATTTGACGCAGGCTTCACTCATCCCAAGAAACTGCTTCAGCCGGGCGCGGCGCCCCGCCTCCTGCATACCCTCGCCAGCCGCCGCCAAACCCACTACGTAGAGCACGACGCAGGCGCTAAACACCGAGCGGAAGCAGCGCACCAAGCCGACACGGCTCTGGTGGCCCAGCTGATCAAAGCAGCTCGCGGGGCAGAAGCCGAACGAAAGCACCACACAGCTAAATTTCGATAGTGGGGTGTTATCTGCACCGAGCTCCAAATCAAAGGCGACAATGCGACAGGAAGGTGGATGAAGTGGATCAGAAGACATAGCCCGTTTTTATTTTCTAAAACCTTCTCTGAGTCTGAGTCCCAGTCTGCTTTTGCATATGTGATTGTGCAATAAATCATTATCCAATGAGGTAGCCTGCATTTGAGAATTATCGCCATTTACTTGAAATTCTAACCCAGTTCAGCTATCTGGCAATTATAGATTATCAAATTATTGCCATGGAGATGTGGTAAAGAGGCAACACTGCGATCAGTTTTCTAGCTGTGTGAGACTTCCGCCTGTTATAGGCTTCAAGCTTCAAGGATTCCTCCCATGCCTGGTGCATTTTCTCGGGTGTATACTAGTTCAGGAACTCTTCTGGCGGCGCTGCGTTCACGCTGGCAAGCCGAATAGTGGCCGAAGAGCTACTTGACCCAACGGACAATGCAATACTCGGCTTACTTCAAGGTCTTGCTGTTGAACGTCTCGACCAGTTTATCCAGCTTCGTCAAGAAGTTAGGGGACGTGATGCGAGCACCAATGGGCGTGAATGGATTCTGTAACTGCATCCAGCAAAGCGCCGAGAGAACGTGATGATGAACAAGAAAAGGAAGAAAATGAAAAAGGAGAAAACAGTCAAGATCACTCCCAAGTTGCATGTTGCTGCAGTAGGTTCCAATTGAGCACGCTAGCGAAAACATGAATTACACATAGCCTAAATTAATACGCTAATCAAGCGGTCTACGCATTTCCTTTGCTGAGAAGCTTTAACTTTTTTACCGCGTTTGCGTAGAGCCCGTGCGTCTGCGACAGAAGGCCTTGAAGCTCTGGCTGAGAAGTGCCCAAGCTCAAATGCTCTTCAACCAGCACGATGATCTAGTAACGTGCCAAAACAAGAGCGAGGGCAATGATAAAATAGCGAACGCATGGAATGCAAAGAAAATAAAATGCAGGAACAGTAAGCATGGTGTCGTATATTTTTAAAGACATTCTATTCATTTTACCTTCACGTGGGTGCTGGTCGCGTATCCGTACACGTGAAACTCTTCGACGGGACACAAGTAGCCCAGGTACATGGTCAGCGGCCAAGAAGCCTGCGCCGGTGCGTTGGCTAACGGAGCTGCTTGGCCTGGATGTTTGTGGCGCTCCTCCACCTGCGAGATTCACCCGAGCACAACGCAAATGTGACTTGTCGTGCTCGAAAGTGGATTCCGGCTACATGATACCTAGCACCTTCATTTTTGAACATGCGCCGCTTACCAGGTCGAGCGCGGAGTATACAATGTGGTGGTAGCGCAACAGGACGCTAGCTTCTGGGCGATCTGCGTCCACAACGTCCATGGCATCCAGCGCCAATCCGTCATTGTAGACCCTCACCAATAAAGGGTCAAAGTCGAGGCCCACTACGCTCACGCACGCTATGCGCATGATACTGCCGTTTACAACAGTGATCCCTCAGCTAGAGCTCGCTCAACCTCAATATATGTAATATTATAGCTCAATATCCTTCCAAGATTTGGGAATGTAGCGTGGTCCAATCTAGAGCTTCGCGGCAAAAATGAGATACTAGTGAGCAGCTGGGTAGCGTAGCTTTAGTTGTGAGCAGCTTCTGTGCTTGTTGCTATAGCAAATGGCAAACACTGTCGCCCACCAGCAGCTCACCGCAATAAACAGCGACTCGCAACTTGGAGCTCGCAAGTAAAGGTTGATACCCTTGCTCACAGCACGCAACACACGCAGCTCTCTTCGCAGTCGCACAGATCTGCGCGGATAACTTTTTACTTAGTTGCGTCGAAGCAGCAGCGTCGTCTGAGACGGAGGCTTGGGCTCTCCTCTCTCGTCTCCTCGTCGGTGAAAATGTGAAAATCTTTGGTTGCCCTAATATAAAAACAACAATTTTCATTCAAATCTCAGAGCCCGAACTCTAGACGACTTTTTGGAGATAATTGAAACCGCGCAACCGCGTAGAAGACTCCAGCGACGAAGACGCCACGCCTTCATCTCCGTACTTCTGCGCCCATCTGAATATGGCAGAATCCACTGGAGTTTTTATTTTTCGGGTATCTCATTTTTTCGATTTCTTTAGGTGCTTCTTGATCATTTGGGGCATATTGATTCGGTGACAACCCTGCGCGCGCCTTTTTCACCCGTGGATATGTTTGCAATATTTTTGCGCTTGTTTTAAAGGCCCAGTTCGGGGGCGCGGTAACCCAAGTTGGAATATGTGAAGGTTTGACTCCTCTAGAGTTTGCCCAAACTATCGGGAGCGCACTCGACGTCGACTTTTCTTCGGTGAGGAGTGCTTGTCGTCTTTCTGCCGTTTTCCTTTCCTTTCCTTTCTCTGCGTCGATGGTTTACAAATTGAGTTCACCGCCTAGCCTTTATCAACACAATGTCATTTTTATGATAAGAAGCGTGCGCGCTGGGCTGCTTCCGTTTTTTATTTGAATTTCACCGATCATTGTTGAGGGAGACTTCACAGGGGGGTGGATCTCTTGTGCGCATCCTCACCCCGTCTTTTCGATCCCCAGATTGTGGGACTTTCCGTAGTTGGTGAATCGGCCGAAGTTATTCCGCTCTCGCTCGCATGTGCAGTGCCTTCGCTGCTCGCTGGCCACACGTTCGAAGTGCTCATGGCGAGGAAGACGGCCAACCTATGGGCCGTTCCTAACATGCACCAGCCCGCGCTCCCAGCGCCTTCGCAGCCGCCCCGCCTAACTGCCCGCCCGCACGGCGAAGGCCGGTTTGCTCGCGTGGCTCCGGCGCCGTCGCACGCCATGGTGGCGCCTGCGCCCATGACGGACAGCCCTCGACCGCCTAAACCTCCGCGCCCACCGCAACCTCTCTACACAGCCAAGCCGCCCCCGCCGCCACCCGCACCGCAGCAGCGGCAACGGAGCGACTCGAACCTGTCCGCAGACGCCCAAGAATACGTGCCTCGCCGTGCTTCTTCTTTCAGCGAGGCCAAGGAGTCGCCGTCGCCACCGTCGAAGGGAAAGAGCCCGCCGCACACCCGCGGGAATAACAGCGGCAGCAGCAACAGTGGCAACAGCACCCCTGAGCTGTCGGCGCAGCTGCAGTTCGTAGCGCGCCTCCGCGACGGCGGGCACTTGTCGCTCGGCAGCGCGCGCTCCTTGAGCAACGCTCTGCGCAACCGCGACTTGTTGGTGCTGACGGCGTTTGATGTGGGCGAGCGTGCAGGCGACGCCCGGCACTTGGCTGGCCTCTTGTGCGGACTGGCCGAGCGCTTCGAGGAGGCCGGTAATTATGACACGAAGTTTAGATGAAGTTTTACTACTACGCACTTATTTATATCGCAGTCCTAACTAATCAAATTTATTTTCTAACTGGATGCAAGGAACCTGGTTCATAGAGCGAGTTGACTGAATGCCTTCAATGTTTTCAAACTCTGCCTGTGCTCGGCTCCAGGAGGAAACATCGGACGGAACGAAGTGCTCGCAGCTCAGAGCGCGCTCATCGCGTGCGCGCGGGACGTGGCCCGGCGCGCCAACTTTTCCGCGAGCTCGTACACGCAGTTGGCCAACGCGGTGCTGGTGTGCCCGGAAGCGGCCGTGGAGGCCCACGACCACTACCTCACCTCCCAAGACCCTGCCGCCGCGCTCAACTACTTGCTGCGGCTGGCGTACGGGAAAGACGGCCCTGACAGCGATGCAGATGAGAGCGACTCAGAAGGGAGCGAAGACGAGGAGGAAGACGAGATGGAAGAAAAAGTGGACTCTGAAGATGATGATTCGGAGTCTTCGGATGATGATGAGGATGCGGGCGCCCCTGAAGTGGACGAGTACGACGATGACTACGAAACGTTCGGCGAAGAAGAGTCCAAATCGGGCCGTGCCAAAGTGCGAGCTCTGGGCCGCTTCGGAATTGCCCGCGGCGACAGCTCTGATTCCGAAGACGAAGTGTCGACCGAAAATGACGACGAAGACGACGACGACGAGTACGAGGAAGATTTCGAGGACTCGAGTTCGCGGGAGCGCTCCCCGCCACCCCAAGACGACCGGCGGAGCTTCCCACCTGCCAAGGCTTCTGAATCCAAAGCTGGCGACTCCGACGAAGAGAAAGATCGCGAACAACCTGCGGCTGATGGCGGCGGCAGCAACAACAGTGGGGGCGAGCACGAGGTTGGGTCCGAGCTGGCGGCCATTGTGGTGCGGCTGCAGGCCACGCTCAGCACCTTGCAAAAGCACGAAGCGTTCGTGACCGACGCGATCGGCACCTGCCTCGAGGAAGCCAAGGCGTGCTTAGGCCGCGAAGACCGCGACAGCGCTGTGGAATGCCTGCGCCGGAAACAGGTGCGAGCACAAGCTCGGTGTTTGTAAACTCCAAAATCCCCCTATTTATTTCTCCTCCTTGAGTGTGTTTGTGGGTAATCTGCCGTCTGGGCAGGCACGGCTTTCGAGACAATTGTCTTCCTCATGGCAAACGAATACTCGAGAAAATTGTAATTAACTAAATTTTGGTGTGTAATCTCCTGTTACAGGCCTACGAGGAGAAGTTGGAGGAGATCAAGACAGCTATCAGTCAGCTATCGGCACAGCTCGAAGAGGTATTGGAACATGCAATAGGCGCTTCAAAGAATGCATTCTCCCTTGTATCCTTCAGATGAGTATTTTTTTTTCAGACTGAGGCTGACTCCACCTTTGCCTTCTCCCTAGGCTCAAGCAACCGGCGAAGCTTTGCGGACCATGTACGCCGAGCAGCAAGCTCTCACGCAGCAAGAAGCCGCGGAGACCGCGGCCGTGCAGGTTGCGCGGGAATCGTACGCCAAGCGCAACGCCGCCAACGCCCCGGACTTTTCCTCTTCCTCCTCTTCGGACTCGTCCGACTCCTCGAGCGAACCGGACCTCGACGGCGAAGCGGGCGCTGCGGCTCGAGCGGCCAGCGACGCCGCTGCTGCATCGTATACTCGTGGCAACGACGACAACGACGACGACACCGATGATGGCGGCGGTGACGAAGAAGGCGAGGACGGCCCCAAGCTGGCGTCGTGCGAGCAGGCGGTGGCGTGCATGGCGCAAGCGGGCCTGCTGCCGGGCAGCGACCACGCCTTGTTGGCGGAGCTGGTGGACGCTGACCACTTCATCGTGAAGGCCGCGTGGGACTACTACCAGGTGAACCCGCGCTTGGAAGAGCTGGCCGACACGCTGGTGCAACTGGTGCGGATCGAGTCGCAGCGCCGAGGCCTGGAGCAGGCGCAAGCGGCCGCGGACGCCAAAGCGGCGCAAGACGAAGTGGACGCCAACGCTGCCGCAGTGAAAGCAGCCCAAGAAGCAACGAGCACTGCAGCGGGAGCACAAGCTCCTCCTTCCTCGGCTGCTGGAGGAGCAAATTCGGAGAGCAGTGGCCCTGTGCTTGACGCGGTGCCTCCGCTCTTTGCCAAGGTGCTCATTTCCGCGCTCGACATGGAAGTCCTCACCAAAGCTCAGGTGGTGTGCTTCGTCGAGAAGTTCACGGCGGGCGACGAGCTTGTGAAAGCCGCGTGGGCCATCTTTGAAATGCAAAACGACGTCAAGGAGCTCATCGACACGCTGTTCCGTATCTACGCGGTGTACCAAGAAAAGGAGACCATGGAGACCCGTTACAACGAAGCCCGCGCGGAAGCTGACGCGGCGTCCAACGAGGCTGCTCAAGGTGCAAATGGCGCCGAGGAGGTGGAAGAAGAAGAAGACGACGACGACGACGACGAAACGCCATCAGCAGGAGAAGGTGACGATGGCATGGGGCAGTTGATGGCCATTTTGAACCAGTGCATGGAGCTGCTGGA
>Ga0307982_1003654_pt1 | contig 12257 bp, 14 predicted proteins | sample OrgLakmetagen989_FD_201847 | JGI IMG/M metagenome (GOLD analysis project Ga0307982, IMG submission 201847) | Saline water microbial communities from Organic Lake, Antarctica - #989 | ecosystem: Environmental > Aquatic > Non-marine Saline and Alkaline > Saline | place: Antarctica: Organic Lake... | reverse complement strand
CTCTATAGTTGAGTGCCTCGGTACTGTCTTCGCCACGACGGCAGCGCGGTTCGGGTCGGCATTCTCTGAGTAGCAGATTTACCTCTTTTCAGGACGGTGGATTGGCTCCGTGAAGTCCTGGAGAGTTCAGCCAGCGGGGCTGTGAATTGATGACCAAGTTTCGAGTACTGCGAAACCCCATGTTTTTAGGATGTTGTGCGCCCTTGATGTCGATATGTGAGCAGTGGGGTTTGCAGGCTCCTTTGGGAGCTGCAGAGCTATACAGGGAGGGTTCCTGTTGTTGGCGATGCATGTCTCCTACCTCGTTAACAACATGATACGTGGTCACTGCCCAGTCTTTCCAGATCAACAGTTTGATGGTGTCCCCTGGTTTGAGCGGCGGTTATTCGAGTTTGAGTTACTACTCGCCCCGTTAAGGTGTCGCCCTGGACGCGGCTTTGGGACAATGAAGCTCGATCTAGTAGCGAAGCACAAGCATAAGGAAATGTACGTTGCTCTCAAGTGAAATGCCTTACCTACTGCACCTAAGCCACCAGAATTCATTGTCTTGTGTGTGCACAGCTGCACTTCTTGTACTTGGGCTGGCGGAGAGCTTTACACCACCTCTGATGACCAGCAGATTCTAAAGTGGGGACCTGAAGGGGAGCTGCTAGGTAAGAATAATGACGTATGCGGTTGAGCGAAGGTGAAACTGAGCATGTATCTAAGGTAGGGTAGTAATGACTACTTGGAATAATATCAACAACGATGAGAGCAATCGCAACACAAAATGGAGATGCCCCGGCCGAGTCAAGAGGACCTTTTATAAGACTTTTTATCCTGTTGCAATAGGCGAGGTTGCAACTTTAGATGCGTATGTAACTTCTATCGCATGGGCGCCGGACTTCGGAACACGCTCGTCGGTATTTGCCGTGTCATGTACCGACGGCACCGTGCGCTTTTACAGCATGGCTGGAGGCAGTACTGCACGTGAAGACAAAAAGGTGAGCGCGCACACGGGTGCCACCATTTCAGTAAAGTGGAGCCCAGATGGATCTGCGCTGATCTCTGCCGGCGAAGACGGTGACGTGAAGCTTTGGTCCAAAAGTGGCAATCTTCGGTCAACGCTGGCTCAAAACGCCGCATCCGTGTATGCCTTCGTGTGGGGGCCTGACGGCGACAGCGTGCTATGGGCGTCTGGAAAAGCCCTGTCCGTGAAGTCAGCGTCGGGAAGCGGCCGCAAGCCGTTGAGCTGGCGTGCGCACAAAGAAACGGTGCTGTGCGTGGACTGGAACCGCATCACCGACTTGGTGCTGTCTGGCGGGGAGGACTGCGTCTACAAGGTGTGGGACAGCCACGGCCGCCAGCTCTACAGCGCCCCCACGGGCGTCCACGTCGTAACTTCCGTGGCCTGGATGCCCTCGGGCGAAGCCTTTGCCGTGGGGAGTTTCCAGTCGCTTCGCCTCTGCGACAAAACTGGTTGGTCGCACGCGCGCGAACGGCCTCAAGTGGGCTCCTTGCTCTCGCTTGCGTGGACGGCCGACGGCACCGAACTAGCAGGCGCCGGCGGCAGCGGCGGCGTGGTCTTTGGGCAACTGGTGCAGCGGCGCGTGGAATCAGGAGCCCTGGAGGCGGTGCAAGTGGCGCCAAAGGTCATCGTGGTGAGCGGCCTGGAAGGTGGGGCCTCCGATGAAGCCGTCGAGTCCCTCGAGTTCCCGCGCGACCGAGTAGTGGAGTTTGCCCTGGGGCACGGGAAGCTGGTGGTGGCCACAACGACGCAGTGCTTCCTGTACACCACCAGCAACCTCAACACTCCTCACATCTTCGACTTGCGCGCGCCGGTGCAGCTCATCCTGCTCGCCGAGAACGTCTTTCTGATGATGGACGCCAATGGCATCAACGTTTACAATTACCAGGTGCGCGCCGCTTGCGCCCGAAAATTCCATGCTTGTGGGCGCATGCGCATGTCTGCGTATGAGCGCGTCTTCTTTTCACTTTTTCAGACGTGCCCCTTTGTGAAGCGCTGCACTGATTCTTTCCATTTCGCATTTTTATTATTTACTATTTCGCAATAGCGCTTCTTGCTGCACGTGCTATTTGGTCTGCTCTGCACAATGATAATGTTACCGTCGTTGCAGGGCCGGGCGGTGTCGAGCCCGCGGTTCGGCGGGTTGAAGCCCAGCTTCTTGAACAAGGCCACGGTGAGCTTGTCCGACGACGTGGTCGCTGTCCTGGACCGCGTGGACTCCAAAACCGTGCGCATCTTCGACGTGGCCACCGGCAAAGCGCTGGGGTCCGGCATCGTCTGCACGGCCGAAGTCGCCAGCTTGAGCCTCTCCAAGTGCGTGGGCGGGCCCGCTGCGTCGCCGCTTGGAGAGCGCCGATTGGCGATTGTCGACCGCAACCGTGACCTGCACCTCGCGCCAGTGACCCCCCAGCCGGGCGGCGCGCGCGGCCTCTTCAAACTGAGCACCCAAGTGGACTCGGTGCGGTGGTGCGACACCTCCGACATGCTTTGTGCCGTCGCCGACGGGCGCTTCCTGGTCTGGCACTACCCCAACGTGGTCTTCGTGGACCGCGATTTGCTGCCGCACACGCTGGAAATTCGCGAAGCTGCGGACCTCGGGCAGCAGAGCGTGATCGCCTCCTTTGCGGGGCTGCGGGCGTCGCTCCGGAAAGCAGACGGGGCCATGATGGTGCTGCCGGTCTCCAACATGGTGCCCATGCTCCACAGCCTCGCGCGGGAAAGGCGCTGGGAAGAGGCGACCCGGCTGTGCCGCTTCGTGAAAGACCCCAAAGAAGGCAACTGCTTGTGGGCCGTGCTGGCGGCAACCGCACTGCACGCGAGGCAGTTGGAGGCCGTGGAAATCGCGTTGGCGGCCCTCACCGAGGTGGACAAGCTCGAATACATCCAGCGGATCAAGAACTTGCCGTCGGAGGAGGCCCGGTCAGCGGAAATCGCCCTGTACCGCCGGTGCCCCGACGAGGCCGAAGCAATTTTGCTGCAGGCTTCGCCGCCGCTGCTGTACCGCGCCGTGAAGCTCAACTGCCGGCTGTTCCGCTGGGGCCGCGCGCTAGACTTGGCGCTGAAGCACAAGAAGCACGTGGACACCGTACTAGGTTATCGGGCGAAGTACCTTCTGCAGCACGGCACTGTGGAGACCTCCGCCAAATTTAAGCAATACGCGGGCGAGGTGGAGGTCAACTGGGAAGCCATCAAGACCAAAATAAAACTCGAGAAGGACGACGAAAAGGCCAGATCTAGCGGGGTTGACAGGAAGTGATTCGATCTAGGCTAATATGGGCAATTCAGGGGAAACGTCTTCCCTTAATCTCAACGCCCGAGCATTGTACTTGCGACTTGTCAATCATTCTTGTTCTTGGCGGTCTCTTGCATTCCTTGGCCTCGTATTTCTTTTTTAAACTACATTAGAAAATTTATTTTTGAAGTTTGGTGTACTCTGCACGTCTGCACCGCGCTTTAAGTACATCAACTCACAGCAAAAGTTTTCCAACGATAGAGAGCTCATACCAAGGACGCAAAATAGAGTGTTGGCGACTGCTCGAATCTCTATTGGAAATCAATAGAGTATTTGAAGCTTTTCATTGTAGCAGGCATACCCAGAATATAGTCAGAGTAGGGAATTATTGAACAATTATTGCTCTTATCTTCCATCACCGTAGATTGAAATCTTTGAGGGCTTGAGGGCTGTTCAATGCGCCAATCGCTGCAATGGGCCCTTATGGCCATCAACATACTTCCTACTACGCCCTGGTTCATAAACCAGAGGCACATCGAAAGCGCACGGCAGCCTCGCCCGTTACCAATCATCGCTCGTGGTTCAGTCAATGACGCAAATTCTCTGGAAGAGCTGAAAAGAGCAGTGGGTGGTGGCCTAGGAAAGCACGGCCAAAAGGAGAAAAGGATAAAGGTAAACAAGTACGCCAATGCAGTGAAGGCACCTTCAGTGGATCCGATGGAGGAAACAGTAGCATCATCAAAGAAGTATCACGAAGAACAAGAAGCCATTCGGCGCCGCAAGTTCGGGCGATTTGAAGATGACGACGAGGATGAAGACGACGAAATGGACGAATACGATGCAGCTGAAGAGGCAGCTGAAGAAGCCGCTTACCTTGCTGAAGAAGAAGCTCGATATTTAGCAGATAGAGGTGAAGGTAAAGACGACGACGAGCTCGATGAGAAAGGAGCAGCCGAGGCGAGAGCGGAGGCGGCGCGAACAGCACGGCAAGAAGCTCAAAAGGGCCGCAACAAGAAGTCCTTCCCTGACAACGCAAAGATTGACCCGTACGACCCAACCACCTTTGGGTTCACTTACTTGGGCACAGTGCTCGGCGCACATGGCCTCGGCGGCGAGCTAAAAGTGCGCGTGCTTTCGGACTTCGGGGCTGAGCGATTCCGCAAAGGCGCCAAGCTTCACCTCAAAGAACCGCAGAGGCGCTTCCCAAAGGAATTCCGAGTGATCGGAGGGCGGCCCGCGGGCGGTGGGCCAAGCAACAACGCGTGGCTGGTGAAGTTGAGCGGCGTAAGGACCCGCGAAGAGGCGGCGAAGCTACAGGGCAACACGCTCTTCGTGTGGCGTGACGACCGGTCTCAAGCTTTGGCCAGGTAATCAGGGAGGGCTGCTTCTTTTTGAGGGAGGAATTTACATGGGAACGGACTGGAAATTTGTTAGGGTAGAGGTATTTTTGATGACATCATACATGCTATATGTAGACTTCTTTTGTAGACGTCTGCTCAATATACTCGTCCTTATCATTCTTATGGCGTTGTTTGGAGCCTATATGGGTGCTCATTGTTCTATGACTTTACTTGAACCTTTTCTGCAGTGGAGAGTTTCTGGTGGAGGACTTAGTTGGCCTGAAAGCCATGCGCGCGAGCCCGGGCGAAAACGAAGGCGTTGTCGTTGGCACCGTGGTCGGTGTCGTCACTCGAGATGAGGTGCGTTTATATTGCACTTCATTTTTTTATCCAAATGTTAGGCTGCGTGTGCTGAACTATCGTTGATTTATCTACTTTATGCTTTTCAGCGAGGAATTCCTGTACTAGTAATTGTATTTGCGTTTTGCCAATATCCATGTTTGCTTTCTCTTAATGTACTCAAAAGGTGTGCATTCTGGACGACACTTCGCTGGGGCACGATCTACTCGAGATTGCGGTGCCTGGCGGCCGAAACCGGGGCGCTCCTCGCACGTGCCTCGTGCCTCTGGTGCCCGCCCTGGTGGCAGCTGTAGACCTCGAGCGAGGTTGCCTGTGGCTCGACGACGGTGAATCCAATGGCGAAGTGCTCGAAGGCTTGCTTGAACTGGCGGTGGAGCCCAGGGACAAGACTCGCATTCGCGCAATCATTCCCGAGTTTGCTCAGAGCTTACAAACGCCAGGAAATGGGAAGGCAGTTTCTTAGATTTCCATTTGGTCTCCTGGTATTTACCTCGTACCTCGAGTGTGCTTAATTATTGGGTATATGCTTCCTGTGCCACCAGGAAAATCCTGGTAACTGGTGAAAATTCACATGTGCGATGTGCGATGTGCGAGCAGTGCGGTTTGTAGTTCATAATTCATTTTTTTTTTTAAAGAGCTGCAGAGCTATGTAGATACAAAGCTACGCAGTTAGGGCTAATTCCGGTAGACTTGGATGCCGCCAATGGCGCTGACATAAGAATATAACGGGTTTATTGCAAGGGCCCCTGTTTTGTGTTGCTCTTCAGGTGGATGTTCGGGGAACTGCGAATGGGAAAATAAATAATAAATATGAAGAACATAGAAGGCCTGAAAGCACCAGAGCACCAAGTCTTTTTAACGCACATAGGCCCAAAATGAAAGTACTAGTGGTGTGGTGGTGGTGAAGCCCCGAGGCGGCTTACGTACAGACCTGCGCGGGCTGGGGGCTAATAAAAGCACGCAAGCCGCACAAGAAGGGGGCCGCTTGGTGCTCAGAACCATTTTGCTCTTCTGCTCCCGATGAACTTTGGCTGCTCTACTGCGAACCCATGCCTCTAACCTTCAAAAGGATGTATGCGCCAGCAGCTGCCATCTGAGAAGTTTCTCCCTCTAAAGCACCTTCCGCTTCTTCCTGTGGGATGTCTATTGCGTCGCGCCCGAATGGGTTCACCATGATGGTGTGCATGTCAAAGCAACCCTGATAAAGCACTGGGACTATAACGAGGCGGATGACATCGAGCGCGGACTCCATAATGCCCGACACGCTTCCCAATTGTCCGTCTTCTAATAAGTGGCCAGCTATTGAGGCACCCCGTGTGAAGGCCATGAACACCATTTGAAACTTGGCCATGGCTGTCAGCAGGTGCACGTAGGGCAAGGGAAGCTTCGTGTCGACGAGGCACAAGGCATCGCCCACCTTGCCCACGCCCTTCAGGCACTGCGACTGCACTAACGCCGCTGCAGGTCCGTCTAATTCTTTCTCGGCCCAAAGCCGAGCGCACCACACCCAGGGCTGCCGCGCATCAATGGCAGTGCTCGAGTCCGCGCCGCTCGCCGCTACCGCAGCAGCCAGTGCCGTTGCCTCCTCCGGCGTCGCGAGCCCTTTCGCCACTGCATGGCGCGCACCCTCAGCAGCAGGGACACCTTGCGCTTGGTCAAAAAGCAAGCTATAAGACAGCCGGCCCCATCGAACTAATCTTGCTTGCGACGTGGCGTCACCAGGCAAAAGAGATGCTCCAAGTAAAGCCGTGCCATCAATCGCGTCAGCTAAACCACCCAAGCAATCAAAATTCAACGCCCACCAGCGCGACACCACTTCCGAAAGGAACAAGCCGAGCAAAAAAATGATCATCGCGTGTAAGGCATCTTCTAGGCCCTCTGAAAGCGACACAAGTGCCACCTCCTTTGACAACTTCGTTGCGAGAGTGGCCCAACAGCTGAGACCCGCGAGGCCGAGCACGCCAAAAGTCTGCAGCCAAAGGAAGCGGCTAGAGAGGCAAGAAGGCCCGAACACGTGTAAAAATCCCCATTTGTGCAGGCTTGCAGGATCATAGCCTGTCACTTTGCCGCTCACGGGACTAGAGGTAAACGTTGAACCACCCCGAAGGCTAGTCGGAAATTTTGTTCTCGGTTTCGTCGGAAGATATCGTTGCGAGGTGAAAGTACTGCTCCCAGTACCGCTAACAGTTCCGGACAACTTCGGCGCTGCACATGCATGTCTCGGAATGCTCGCAAAGAGAACCCACGCTGCCCACGTGCGCAATGCGGACATCATGATTTAGTCTAATTGCTCGCTAGTAGACTCGAGAGTTGCGCTAGCTAAGTAACGTATTATAGAAAGTTGAGAAGGATATAATATTTTGACGACTTTTCATTGGTCCGGAATCCGAGCTGTTTGTCCACAGTCCGCAAGCAGTCGTCTCGTGTTCTTCGCACCTTTGATGTCCAAGAAGCCAACACGGAAGAAGGCGTGAAGGCGTAGACAGCTTACTGGAAGTCGGCATTATAAGTTAGGAAGTCGCAAGCTAACTTAAAGCAGCTCAGCAATTGCCCTAGGCGATTTACACGTGTGGCATCTTCGAACAGCTCATCACTGTCTCTACCTTCCACACTGGCGAAGGACACACGCGGAGCAGGAGCGTTATCTGTTGGTGAAACATGTTTACCTTCAATAAAAAAATGGGGAAGCTGCCCGGCGAGGAATCACGATACGCCAACGAGTTAAAAGTGGTGAGTGCCAGAAGAATAACCTTAGCAGCTTAGCCAATCTTAAAACGGCACGCACCTACTTGGTTGGATTGCATGATAGGGGTGCAATATGTACACACACTAAGTGCTCACACCTCTTTCATCACGCCTGATTTGAAAGGATGAAATTGACGACGGTTCGCAGCGATTAGATGAAGCAACAATGCGTGAGAAGTGGGCATCACAAGTGCGGGATCGACACGATTCAGGGCACGATGTGTTGGTTCCCACGCAGCAGAAGGGCTGGGAATCGGCACCCCGCTCCGGAGACACAAAGAAGAGCAAGCTCAAAGACGAGAAGCGCGCTCAAACGCTATTTGCGCAGGTGCAACAATAGCTTGATTTCAAGGGGGAGAGGACTGAGGAGTAATCAAGTCTAGGACTAGTCTGCTGAATTATTAATGCATTTGCATCAACAACTCAAGGACATGACTTCCTCCCTGTTGCTATGTGGGCGACACCGTTTCTATTCTTGTGTGTTTGCAGGGCAAAGTAGAAGAAGCAGCCATGCTAGGCTTACCCATGGCCATGGGGATCATGTCAGAGAGGTTTTACTTCGGGGAAGACGGTTGCTCGACGGACCCCGAGAAGTCGACTGCCTGGGCCGTGAAAGCCGCCGCAGCCGGAGACCGGGTCGGGCAGTTCCGGCTAGCGTGGGCCTACCAGTACGGAGAGGGGGGGCTCGCGGTGGACTTTCGGCAGGCAACGGCCTGGTTCAAGCGCGCAGCGGAGCAAGGCTGCGAAGCTTCCATGAACAACTTGGTGCGACTGTATTCTTGACTAGATAGATAAGAAGCCGGAGACATTGCGTGGATGCTTGAGTTTGTCTTAGTTTTCATCAATGCGTTTTTTTCCTTCATCGAAGTTCGTAGTAATAAATCGTGCTTGTGCCAATTGTGCCATGCTGCATTCACGCTGCCAGGGCTACCTTTTTAAGCGCGGTGGAAACGGGATATTACGAGACATGCAAGAGGCGTTGTTTTGGTTTCGACAGGGCGCGGAGGCAGGCGACATATACGCGCAGGATAATTTGGGAGCGTGCTACCGCGACGGCGTGGGCGTCGAGCCGAACCCCACTCACGCGCGAGAGTGGTTCCTCAGAGCGGCTGATGGCGGAAACGCGGAAGCGCAGTCAGCACTAGGGACGATGCTGGTCACAGGGCAGGGCGGCGATGAAGACTTCGCAAAGGGTTTTGAAATGTGGAAATCGTCAGCAGCAGCAGGCGAAGAGTCAAGCCGCGAGAATATAGACGCGCTTCGTCGTTTGATCGCGTTGCAAAAATGGAGGGTTCCTTAGTCGCCAATTTTAGTGGCTAAAGAGAAGGAGGCTAGAGTTGGCGTAGATTTCTGAGAGAAAGTTGAGAGATGAGAGGAAGAGCAGGCGCAACACCGTCTTCCGTCTTGTGTCTTCGGTCACGATGCGTAACCACATCAGAGAGCGGAGAGAAAGGGCTTTAACAGAGCAAAGGAGCCGGCGTACTCCATCCAACACAGCACCTTCTAGCACCTAAGGAAAGTTAACCCTCCTTTTATTTCTTGTTTGTCTGTGTTCAAATTCTAATTATCTTTGTCTGTGCAACCGGTGCACCTTTGAATATCGGTATGATTATTATTAGAATACAATAGTATAATATCAGAATATTATAATTTATATAGAGGAAGAAGAGGAACATATAAAATGAGTCTAGTCTAGTTAATACTCTCCCAATAACAAAGAAAAACAAGCACAAAGTAGTCACAGAGGCACCAAAATAAGTACATGTGCTGCTTTCGCGCTAGCAAATTTGCTCCAGAAGGCCAATTCAGGCTCCAGCTGGCGTCTTTCCTCCGAACGATTCGGCGGGACAGAGTGCTCGTTCGTGTATCACGTCCCAGGTCCACGAGGCATTTCTATTTCTCCGGGCTATTTAAAATGAGGTCGAAGTGAATGGCCATGCAGGTAATGTTTTTCGTTGTCCGCTTATGCACTGCCCTATACCTTGGTGTGCTAATTGCCGTTATTTTTATGGCCTATATTCAATTAATACGGCACAATACGAGGCAAAATTTTAATTCACAGTGCAGTAGCATGGTTATGAACTATTTACGTAGGCCGAATCCGCAAATCAATTGCCACTTCTAACGCATAATGCATCACCCCTTACCTCTGCATCTTCGCTGCGATTTGCCATTAACATCTGTGCGACTCGACCTCGGCATCGCTGTGCCCTCATCGACCTCTTTCGTAACCTTGCTTGCTTCAATCGTCTCGTCGACCGATTTCCCAGTGCCGCGCAGCAAGGCAAGGGCCGCCCGCTGGCTGATGCGCTTCACGTCCGTGAAGTCTCCCACTCGGCCTTCGAAGGCCTCGTAAGCGGCCCAAAGCCTCTTGTTCCCGCCGTCTTTGACAGCCGCTTCCTCAAGCAGAGTGCGCGCTTGAGCGATTTGAGCGTAACGCTCCTCGGTCTTCGCCCACGCTACTACGATAGCCGTAGGGTACGCCTGCTGGCAGGCGTCCACAGCGAACTGGAAGTACTTTCGCGCAGTTTGGAGCGCTTCAGGCACCGGGGCCGTGCCGCTGCCGCCCACGTCGACGCCTAAGCCCATCCACGGCACTGGCTTCGTCGGCGACGAGAAGTTGACCGCCGACATGGCGCTGGTGCGGGAGTTGTTCTTGTTGTAGGCGTAGGCCGTGGGGAAGCAGTTGAACCCGGCGTCAGCTTCCACCAGAGCCCACGCTTGCCACAGTGACGCCACGCCTTTCCCGCGTGGCGCAGCCCACACCCCTTGCTGAAACACGGCGCGAGCTTGCGCGAGGGACCCCATTTCCGCCTCCATCAGCCCCCACTCCTGGTAGGTCCGCAAGTGCTGCTTGTTGGCTTTCGAGCCCAGCGCGAAGAGCCGCCTCGCGCCCTCCACGTCGCCCAACTCTTTGCTCACTACGGCGTACTGCTGGTACGCGCCCGCGTCGGACGGCCTCGCTTCAATGGCTTTCTCGAAAAGCTCCACGGCTTTTCGACCGTTGCCGCGGCGGTGCTCCGCGCTCGCCCACGCCGCCAGAATGTGGGTGTTCCTCGGCTGCACCTTGTGCCCCCGCGCAAAGAGCGCCGTCGCGTTGACTAAGTCGCCCATCTTCGCTTCGAGCACGCCCCACGCCTGGTATGTGGCCGCGTTGCGGGCATTGGCGTCAAGGGCGCGCTGGAAAAGTTCGCGGGCTTCCCGCAAGTTCCGAGCGTCGGCTTCGAGCATCGCCCAACAGTGCCACGCGTAGTAGCTCTGCGGCGCCACCTCAATCGCGCGGCGGAAGCACGCTCGCGCGCGGTCCACTCGTTTGAGGCGGTTCTCTAAGCGGCCCCGACTCACCCAGCTCGCGGCGTGCTTGGAGTCCACGAAGGTGGCCTGCTGGTAGAGCGTCATGGCCAGCGGCAAGTCCCCCGCGCGCTCCTCCAAGCTGCCTAAACCCTGCAAGAGGTGCGCGTTATCAGGGCACGCTTTGATGCCCTCTTTGAACACGTCCCGCGCGCGCTCGACGTTCCCCCGGCCTTTGCCACCCGTGTTCAACTCGTGCCGAGCTAGCCCGAGCCACGCCCTGCCGTCTAGAGGGTCGAGGAAGATGGCGCGCTCGTAGAGTTTGACGGCGTCTCCAAAGGCGCGCCGCCCCTGCGCTTGCCGCGCGCGCCAATTCAGCAAATCAATGTTGATGGGCAGCGGAGGCGCGCTGCGAGGCCCCGGTAATGGATCCGACGCAGCGCGAAACTGCGGCGCTGGTGGAAAGAACCGGGGCTGCGCGGTCCTCGCTGCCGCTGCTCGCCCACTGCTGTTGCTAGGAGAGCTCCGGGCAGCAGCTGTTGCTGCGCTCTGGCTCTGTGTTTGTAAAATATCTTTGGCAACTTCTGCTTGCTCCCGGCGGCTGCGCTCGGCCTCTACGAATTGCCCTAACTCAGCTGCATCCATGCGCTTCAAGGACAACGCCGCTAGTGCCGCCTTCGCCTCGGCCGCTACTAAGAGCGCTGATTCACTCTCCCATTTCTGCAGCCGCGCTCTGGAGATAGTCACATTAAATCTCAATTAAGAAAATGTATTGGAAGGTAGAAATACTCGAACCAAAGTAGGGAGGGTTACACGAAGACATTACATTCAAAGAAATTTCTGTAGCAGCAGCACTAGCCAAGCCAAGGGCGTCGATGATGTGCATTAGCATCGTCAGAGCATGTAAGACGACACATATAGATTTTAAGAAAGTTACCTGTCTGCTATGCTGCCTTTATGAGGCGCTGGCGGTTGTCTTTTGATGAACGCTTGTTCTTTATCCTCCATCTTTGGCGACGTGGAGCTATCTGCATCTCCCGCAGCGTAAAGCCAACGGGGCCTCAGGGCTTGGCGCTGCTGAGGAGCTCTCGGGAGTAATAAAAATGGTGTAACTGGCCACCACATAAACACGAAAGTCAACCGTGTTGACTTCACCATCGTTTATAGGTCACCCTATAAAATGTAAAGACTGCTGACGGTAGCCATTTTTCCTGACTGACTCCTCTCTCCTCTTGAAGCCAGGATATGATCTACTATAATATATGTTTAGAAATATATTTTC
>Ga0307982_1003653_pt1 | contig 12257 bp, 15 predicted proteins | sample OrgLakmetagen989_FD_201847 | JGI IMG/M metagenome (GOLD analysis project Ga0307982, IMG submission 201847) | Saline water microbial communities from Organic Lake, Antarctica - #989 | ecosystem: Environmental > Aquatic > Non-marine Saline and Alkaline > Saline | place: Antarctica: Organic Lake... | reverse complement strand
CACGGGCACGGGCACCACGAGAAGGACGCGCGCCGAGATACCAATAACACACCTCCTGTGTGCCAGTGTGCTGCTGCGAACTCATAGCGCCCCTAAACCGCGCATTGCGCGGGCACCTGAACTTGTAAGCTAATAACTAAGAGATTTTTACAGTCGTTCTTCTCTTGACTCGATTTGAAACTAAGGCCCCGTAGAGTTATAGTACTTCTGCTAGAACCTAATCATTAACCTGTTCTCTTTATCGAGTACGTTGCGCAGTTTACATGAAAGCTACCTCCTCCGCAATTTGCCTCCTAGTTTTAGAATGCTTATTATCAGCTTCTAGCTCTTGGGCGTGGGTGAGCTTGCCGCGCCACCGTATTTCCCCACCGTCAATGATTTTATTACAAGGGAGCGAGGGAGATTCTGACATGGAATATTCCGGAGAAAGTGATGAAGTGCGCCTCGCCCGAGCTCAACTTATGGATAGCTATTCAAAGGTATGAGAGCTATCGAATATTGCATATTATGCGTCTGTTTCGAATCATTTTATTCGGCTGTATTGAACTCGTTCTGTACTAATGCGAATACCTATCGACGAACTTCTAGACCTAAGCATTGGCTGACTGATTTTCTCGCAGAGCGTTCGCCGGCGCAAGCGAGTGTTCTTAAACTACGTGGACGCATGTTTGTGGGCGCGGCGGCAAGGCTTTTCGAGCCAAGAAGAATGGGAAGACTGGGTCAATTTGGTACGAGCGCTAATGCACACATCAAGACACATTAAGACTTCGACGCACATAAAGCTGTAATGCCTCGTTCATCTCTCAAGGCATGGATACGCAGTGTTGTGACCGTTTCTGCCCTTATCCTTTTCTATTTCCTCAAGGGAGAAAAGCGGACACCTTACATAACGCGCGACCCGGAAAAGTACTACACGAGCACAGGAGAATGGCGCGGGTGGGCCCATTTCCTGGGCTACGGAGGCGAAGTGTTTAGCGTCACCAACGAGCCAACTTTACCGGCCTCGGACAAACCCGGAATTTTCACCAAGTGCATTTGAGTGAAATTATAATACATTTTTGACATTTATTGCCTCGTGTGACCTGCATCTTTATGGCATTTCCCTATCTGCATATCATTTTTGAACACGGAGATATCGGTTTATGTATATTTCGATTTGCGCGTGGCCCTATTATATTTCTCTGTCTGCTGAGTCGAGCCAGCGATTGCTGTGCTGCGTGCAATGCAATTTACAATGCAAACAATCTTAGGCCATGACAAATATCATCCCGAAGCCGAAGCCTGCTTAGTTCTTAAGGGAATCTTTATAATTCACGTATAGACTTCTGAAAATCCCTGCGCCTACGTTAATTAAATCCCACTTAGCGACGTCATTAATTTATAGGTCTATGTACTTGTATTTATCATAAATTTAGGAACTCGATTCGATTGTCAACGCAGCAAGATGAAGGCATGCGCGTATTTCACGCGGATGGGTATCTGACGCACAAGAGGTACAGGGAGATAGAAACATAGTGCATCAAAAAAACGAAAGAGGGGTATTGTGGCGCTGGGTCAGCGTCATGAGTGCGTGTTCTGCGAGGATACGTGGGAGGCTGGCGGAGCTGCTGCGCTGTCAGATGCCCCTTGACCTGCGCTATTCGCAACACCAGCGCCAAACATGGTTGCCAGTGGCACGGCATAGTCGACGGAAACGGTTCGGTCAAGGGGCTCTCCTGTCGTCGTCGCTGCGACCGCTGCTGCTGCCGTGCCGGCTGCTGGAGTTGGCGTTTCTGCACCAGAAGCGCCGTTGACAGTGTTTGCGAGCGGTGGAGTAGCAGGGCGTGCTGCATGGTCAGAGCTTGCTGGCATAGTTGAAGCTTGGCCATAGACCGGAGGCTGAGCGGTCGAGGTGGTAGTGGCGGCGGCTGCTGTTGCCTTGGCTGCAGGCACCGTTGCTTTTGATGAGTCGAGTGTGGTAGCTGCTCCGGCTGCTGTTGTGGGTACCTGACCTCGCTCACTTTCCGAGGATGCTAGCGTTTGTGCTTGCCGCACGTCCATTTCAGACCGTTGGTGCTGTTGCGTTGCTACTGCCGCAGGTGGGGCAGCCGCTGAAGCAGAAGACGAAGAAGCGCCACTGCTATCGCCGGCTGCTGCTGCAGCGACAGGGCGAGAGGCAGCCGCTGCCATGGGGCTGAGCTTGGAGGGCGACATTTCCCTGTATGGGTCATCCAAGTTGCTTCCGCTGTTGCTGCTACTGTTGCTGTGGCCTGATCCAGGAGGTCCTGCAGGAGCACGAACAGCGATGTTGGCGCTCGCAGTTGGCTTGCTTCCTACGGGGGGCTGTGCAAGGGCAGCCGAGGAAGCAGCAGATGGAGCCTTCTCTGCGACAGCGGCGGCGGCAGCAGCAGGAGCAGCTGTGGTATGATAAGGTGGATGTGCAGTTACTGCTGCAGGCGAAAGGGGCGTCGTCGAGGCAGGTTGCGACGGTGCTGCTGATATACCACCAGCTGCTGTTGTTGGTGCTACAGTTGCATTCGGAGTTGCACCAGGCAGAGCTGCTCCTACACTCGGCTCAGTCACCCTGGAATCAGCCTCTGGGTGACCAGCTGCCGCCGCTGATGCTGACGAGTGAGGAGGAGTTGGGCCACCGCTGTTGTCGTTTTGGTTGTAGTTCCGGGCTTCAGGGAGATTTGCAGCTGCTGCTGGCGCAACTGCTGCTGTGGTGGATGAGTTTGTGGGCGGAGGAGGCGACCAGCTCTGCGCACGGAGCACTGGATCTTCACCCCCATCGCGAATGCTGCGCCCCTCGACTTCGTTTGGCGGCTGCTGCTGCGGTGGCGGCAAGTGTGGCTGCTGCTGCTGCTGCGGTGGCGGTGCTTGTGCAGACGCCGGCGGCTGTAGCGAGGGCTGGGGATGACGCAGAGGTTGAGACAATTGTTGTTGTTGTTGTTGGATTGCGGATGGCTGGGGCGCGTACTGAAGATGTTGTAGCTGTTGTTGATGTTGTAGAAGCTGTTGCTGTTGCTGCCGCTGCTGGTGCTGGTGCTGCTGCTGGTGCTGCTGCTGAAAGTGTTGCTGCTGCTGAAAGTGTTGCTGTTGGAATCGGCCCAACTCCCAGCACAGCTGCTGGTTTTCCCTGCGAAGGTCGTCGTTTTGAGCCTGCAGGAGGAGAACGCAGGTTGTGTCAGGGGAATGCAAGCGCGAAAGAAGCTCGACTATTTAGAGAAGGCTTGAAACAATCAAGAAGCGCGTTCTCATCCTCATCTATTTCTCTTGTCACGTCATGACTTGAATTTGCTTCAGCCCTTGGGGTCTATTTATCCATAAGCGTGTTATGTTCTTTTTCTCTCACACGCACACCCTCTCGCTCACCGTTACTTCCGTAACCCGGCGCTCTAATTCTTGCATGCGGTTGCACTGTTGCTGGTAGCGCCCCAAGTGGTGGAGCATGAAGGACTGCAGTTCCGATTGGCCCACAGCCAGCGCCCGCTGCACCCCGGACCATCTGTTCAACACGCGCCAGATTGAGAATAAAAAGGAAATTATGAGAGTCTGCATCTTGTGGCTCCCCTTTGCATCCACAGAGAGAGAGACCTAACCTTCGTGGCAAACACTCGCGTGTCTACTTTTCTTACCGGTCGATCGCTTGCTGCGCTTCGTTCTCGTACCACGGCCCAGCCCCACCGCTCTCGCTTCCGTCCAAGCTCTGCCCGCTGCCCGTGCGCCCCTGCCCTAAGCCCTGAATCTCCGCAGCCCTCCTTTCGCCACCGCCTCCTCCGGCTCCTAGCCGAGCGGGCTCCGAACTCAGCTGCGCGGCTCGCTCCCGGTCTCCGCCTACGAACCAGTCTCCACCACCCTGGCCGCTTCCACCGCCGCCGAGGCCGCTCCCTACGCTACCGCTACCGCCACCGCCACCAGCCTGCGCGATACCGCCACCGCCACCCAAGTTGCCGCTGGAAGCGCTGCTGCCCAAGCTGGCCAAGTTGCTGGTGCTGTGGTGCGACCGCCCGTAAGGCAGCCGCTGCCCACTGCCACCGTCCATGTGTGCTGTGCTGTGCCCCCCATAACCACCAGCACCACCCCCATAACCACCGCTAATGCCGCTGCCAATGAAGCCTCCTGCTGTTCCCACGGGTGACGATAACACATCCCCCGGCTGCGGCGGCCGCCACTCCCCAGTTCCCGGCCCGATGTGGGATGGCCCTGCACCCCCCGAGCCTAAACCTGGCGGCGGGTAGTGCAAGTGCGGCTGGTGGGTGGCTGCATACCCGCCGCCTTCCTGAGACGACAGGCTGCGCCGCAAGTGAGTGCCCGCCCCCCAGTCATCTCCGACCCCGCTCGTAGGAAGAGGGCCACCACCTGCCTGTTGAGTGCGTGCAGGGGGCGGGCTCGTCAAAATGGCGTGCACACCACCACCGCTTCCTGGAGCTAAACCGTGCGGTGGAACTGGGTATGAAGCTTGAAGAGGCGGCGGTAAAGGGCCAGATGGTGAAGGGTGCTGCAGCTGAAACTGTTGCTGTTGCTGCGGTTGCTGCAAGGCCTGCTGCTGTGGTGGATACTGCTGCTGTGGCTGGTGCTGAAACTGCTGTTGCTGTTGGGGCTGTTGAGGAGGATGCTGTTGCTGCTGCTGTAAGGGTGGCGGCTGCTGTAGGCGCGTTGCCTGTCCTTGTCCTTGCGCTTGTGGCCGAGGCGGCAAGCCCTGCCCCCCTCCTTGCGGCACAACCCCTTTCTTGTTGCCAGGAGTCACGTTGTGCAACTTGGCTCCTGCATTTGGCTCAGCCGCTTTGCCCGTCTGTAGCATCGCGTTTGAAAAAATAAAAAATCAGAGCCTCAGAGATTATGACGAAAGAACCGATGATCATGAATGGAACCTAAAAAAACGCAAGCTCAGTTATCATACTAGCGAAACGTACTTTCCGTGCCGCGAATTTTCCTACGCGTACTTCCGTAACTGGTGCGAGTGCTGCTACTGGCGCAGCTGTGTTTGGCGCGAAAGCTACGCCAAATTCATCATCGCTGTTGGAACGCGAATTCGGATCGCGAGACTCTTCAAGGCCATCTGCTGAAGCTTCAGAGAGAGTGCTCTGAGACTTGGTAAGCTTTGGGCGCTCCATCAGCACGTGTTGAACCGACACCAGAAGCCCAGCAACCCTACGACCCGCCACTCAACAACTCCTCGCTTAGACTTCTTGTCTACTTGTCTGTCTATTATTCGTGCTCGTGTTGTCTTCGTTCGTGGTCTTTCGTTCTTGCTTCTTGCTTCAAGAGGGTGGAAAATTTATTCGTAAGTTTAGTTCATTCCCAACTGTACTACAGGGAGGGGAGAATCTTCGGCGCAAATCCCCGAGGATAAAAATTCGTCATCTTTTAGCTTGACACCAACAAAGTGCGTTATCCGACGGAGTAAAGTGAAATCACTAAACTTGCTCGCAAATTTGACAACTAATCCACAAGAGCTTCCGGAGACTTACGAGAACTTCAAATCCACCATGTCCCGTCAAACCCTCCGTGCCCTCGCTCGGGGCAACAGGGTTCCCGCTCGGTCGTTTCCTACGGCAACCCGCACCCTCAGTGCATCATCGGAACTCCCGACTTCAACTAAGAAGGCATGGCTGCCACAAGACGATCAATGTAAGGCCGACTTTTGGCGAACGTGAAATTTCCAGCTGAATAGAGATAGGCTTAATCTCAGCTGATATGCATATATATTCGGTATATCCTCTGGAATGTCGAGTCCTTATTTTTTTCTCATGATGATCGATGTGGCCCTTGCTTTCTTCTTATATTCACCATGAATGATGTGCATCTTTGAACTTCTCTTTTAACGACTACATTCGCTGATTGATTTGCTTCTGCGCCTTATAAGCTTCCGTTTACTTTGTAGCGCCTCAATATTCGAATATTTATTAGTGAGCTAACGCTGCTCAATTGCTACTGCCACCCTTCCTATTTTCTTCTTCAGTGCTCATGGACACTACCCGTCAAGCCATGGTGTACAACTTGTCCCGGGTGCAAAACGCCGTCGCCGAAGGCCTCGTGCCCTGGTTTACCTCGCAAATGCCGGCGTCGTACTTCCGTCAAATTTCCGTGCCCGACCAGATGCGCCACATGCGGAGTTTGTCGGCGCAGTTCGACCCCAACACCAACGAGTTCATCATGAGTGGCACGGGCCGCATTTCTCTGCAATCGCGCTCGGAAGACGGCAAATTGGAGGTTCGGCAGTACCTATCAATCTGCAGCTTCAATAGAAATAGCTGCCCATAATTCGGCTGTTTATTTTGCTTATGCTAGCCTGCGTTTATTCTTATTATTATCTTCATCTTCCCCTTATTTCCATCATTCATCGCCAATTGTTTTTTCAGCTCTTTGTCGCATACCCGCTTGTATGCCCGCATTCATGCCTCCCCTTTTTTCTGTCTGCACTTTCTCCGTCACATTCTGTATAATCGTCACTTTGTATGTTCCCATCTCGTGTAACCAGGTGACTTACATGGACTTTTCGGGGCGGCGCGGCATGCTGGCGGACCAACTGGCCGAGCTGCGCAACTCCAACATTCCCGGCACCCTGAGCCGCATCAAAGTGTTTTCGTCCCTCGATGGCCGCCTCGGTTTCAACATCTTTTCGTTCGACCAAGTACGCGAGTTAGAGAACTGAAATTTAAGCGCTGGCTGTGCGAATCAACCTGTTTTTCATCCTCTATTCTAACTCCGCAGTGCATCCACGAATAATGTCTTTCGTCGCCTTCTCAAGCTTTGGATGATATTTGCGTATCATTATGATCTCTCAGCAATCCCTCTTTTCTCCTTCTCTCTTTCTATCTGCTCGCGCGATTCACCACATACCGTGTTTTCCTCTTACTCCAACCGACCTCTTACTTACCTCAGGGCAAGAGTGCTCCCGACGTGATTCACATGCCAACCGACGGCAGCCTGCCCGAGTATGCGGCCCACGTAGAAGCGTACATCAAGGAGATTCAATCGGGGGGTGCCGCAGCGAGCGACCCGGGCATGGAGGCCATCGCCCAAGGCGATGGTTTTAACATGGAGGACTTGAAGGCCCACTTGAAGCGCTGCTCAGTGACCTACGTGCAGCACTCGGGCGCACGCAGCTTCATGCAGCAGTACTTGCTCTTCAACGAGGTGATTGCATACTCGAAACCTTCCAGTATTTGCCGTCATGAGTTTCATGTTTTCTCATCTTCTTGTAGGTTACCCAGCTTTGCTCTTCATAGATCTCATTTTTCTGTTTTATTGTTTCCATGCCATTCACTTTTGCTTCATTTTCCCCGTATTTTTGCGTCATTTCACCCTCAATTGGCACCCTCCCTCCCTCCCTCCCTCCCTCCCTCCCTCCCTCCCTCCCCCCCTTCTTACAGGTGGCCAACTCCGAGGACGTGGCCTTCCACGCCGAGCCCGTCAACTTGGACGTGTCGGAAGCGGGCCTCACGGGCCGCAGCAAGGTGGACACCGACGACGGCCTGTACATGGTCCGGATGGCCATCTCCAACTCCCTGCCCCTCTCCGCCGTGGACAAAATCGTGCAGCTGATGCGCCACCGTAAAATTTCGGTGCGATGTGCAACGTCTACTACTAGGCTGCACGCATTGGCTGCCGTTTCAAAAACTCTTGCATGTGAACGTGACCCTCGTTTGAAAATAAAAACTCTTTTTTTGATTCGTCACTAAATGCCACGGATGAAAGCTCTTTCATTGCATGTGACTCCGCCTTTCTCGTATTTTTCTTCTGACGTGGTCGCTGTTGTCTCCAGTTTTGTGGGCACACTTATCCTGCATGCCTATTGAGCATGCTCTAATATATTATGCATGATACATTAGGTGGAGCGCATGCATCTGGACCACCTCGCAGTGGGCAGTGAAGAAGCCTCCGACGATGGCAACACGGTGACCATGGTCCGCATGCTCATCAAGGAGCCCGAAGGCGACGAGTCCACGGGGAAATGGCTTCACCACCTGCAACGCGAGGTAACACCACGGCTGATGACATTTCTTCGAGAGCAAGCATGGGTGGTATGAGCAGTTTATGTGTGATGTTACGTATCATACGAAACAAGTTTCGTTTTTGTACATTGTGAATCAGTGGCGGTTTTGCACTCACATTTTTCTTTGAATTTTAACCTCACCATGCATTGCTCAAACACAACAGGTGAAGCGCCTCAAGTGGGTCGACGACAACACCATTGCGCTGGCGTACACTTCGGTGGGGCAGGGCGACGCGAAGCAAGACGTGGGCATCGTGCGGGCGGAAGTGATCACTTGCCTCAGCAGCATCTTGCAGTCCCTCCTCTCCAAGCAGGTGATTGGGCCTGAGTCATTGCAATCCTCTTTTATCTTCTACGGACCTTTCACGTTGCGTTTTTTTACTAGAAAGTTGTCTTTGCATACAAATAACATGTCTTTATCGCCGCCTTCTTCGTCTCCTGAGTAGTGGTGACACGTGGTCTTTTCTTTCTTTGCTTACTTTCGCCCTATTCTATTCTATTCTCGACAGGACGTGTGGGCGTTTTCCAAGACGAACGTCAACTCGGTGGTGTTTAACCCGCGCTACGCTCGTCATGCCGTAGCCCTTGCCGACCTGTTTGCCGCTCGGTTCGACCCTGAAGCACCGCTGCCCGAAGCGCGCTACCAGGTATTTCATACGACCGTTTGAAAGCAAATTACTCTAGTAGCAGTAGCTACGTCATGGGTGTAAATGCATAGATTATCACGAGCCCAAAAGTTCGGTGCCTTTCTTCGCCTGAACGGAGGTTCGCCAACAATATGCAGTTTATTACACACGCAATGTGTATATATATGCTAGGCGTGGCTAGAAGCAGTCCGGAGCGACATTCAAAACGGCACTTTGGAAGATCCGGTCGCGAAAGAAGTGCTGCTCCGCATGACCGAAGTGCTGGACGGGACTCTGCGGACTAATCTGTACATGGAAGACCGGTAAGCAATGAACATTGTGCGATTTTGCTTCTGGTGGAGCATCTTCAAGTGTAAGCGTAGATATGTAACAACACTCACAAACATTCATTGTCACACCGATTCGTCTTCCTTACCTACGGCAAATAACAACCGCAAACGCACACTTCGACATACACAGGTACGCGCTCTCCCTGCGCCTCGACCAGCACCTGTTCGTGCCCGAGAAGTTTGCCAAGCCGTACGACCCCAACAGCGCTGTGTCCAAGGAAGCTGCGTCGGCGCGCGCTACTAAAGGGCCTTACCCCGAGGGCACCCCTTACGGGGTATTTTACGTCCACGGCCGCCGGTTCAATGGGTTCCACGTGCGGTTCCGCGACATTGCCCGGGGCGGGATGCGCCTGGTGACCCCGGGGTCCGCCGAACAACTGGCGATTGAGTCGGCGCGGCATTTCGACGAAGCACACGCGTTGGCCACGGCCCAACAACTGAAGAACAAGGACATCCCCGAGGGCGGGTCCAAGTGCGTGGTTTTGGTGGACACTTCGATGCTTCCGTCGGGGCCCGACTCCAAGGGGCTGATTTTGCGCAAGTCCGTGAAAGCGTTTACCGACGCCATGCTCGACTTGATTGTGCACACGCCAGAAACCGAACAACAAGTGGTGGATTTGCTCGGCAAGCAAGAGTTGGTGTATTTGGGCCCCGACGAGCAAGTGATTCCGCAGGACATCGACTGGATCGTGGGGCGGGCTGCGCAGCGGGGCTACCCCATCCCCAGCGCGTTCATGTCCTCCAAAGCTGCCGCAGGCATCAACCACAAGGTATTTATGGGATTATGGCGGCTGTAGTATGCGGTCAAATTTTGATCAACTCCTAGTGTAAATGTATGCAGCTTTGATGGTATCAAGTCTCTCATCGCCGCCATTCTTGTGCTGCAATGTGACAGGTGTATGGCGTCACTTCCGAAGGCGTCCAGGTGTTCCTCAACGTAGCGCTGAAAGAAATGAACATGCACCCCACCCAAACCGGCGAACCGTTTACGGTAAAAATGACGGGTGGGCCCGATGGCGACGTGGCGGGCAACATGATCAAGATTTTGCGCCGGGAATACGGGGACCAAGTTAAAGTGTTGGGCTTGGCGGACGCTACGGGCTGCGCCGAAGACCCGGAAGGCTTGAACATGGACGAACTCATGCGCCTGGTGAGATTTTGATCAAGAGGAAAGGGGGGAAGGGGAGGGGAGGAAGGAGCTTAAGAGAAATATAAAAAGAAGTGTTCGCTTTTATGCACCGTTTCGAATACCCATGCATTCATTCGTCGTGAGTTTGTTTTGCATGTGTTACCCCTTACATTTTTCCCTTTCCTCAATGTTACCAGAAGTCTTTGCTTCACCTCACTCACCTTATCTGAAAAATCCTCTTAACGACTAGGTCACCGACGAGCTGCCCCTGTCGGAGTTCAACCCGGCTCTCCTCTCGGGCGCCGAGGGGAGCTGCCTGCACTTGTGCTCGCCCGAAGCCCACGGCGAAAACTTGACGGCGTACGAAGAGGCGCTCCGGGCCCGGAACACCATGCACAACCGGGTGGTGGCGGACGCGTTCATCCCGGCGGGCGGGCGCCCGGCCACCATCCACGAGGGCAACTGGGAAGCGTACTTGCGGCCCGACAACGGCCAGCCGTCGTCCAAGCTCATCGTGGAGGGGGCCAACTTGTTCTTGACTGCTGGGGCCCGGAAAGCCATGCACGCTGCCACCGGGATCCCGATTGTCAAAGACTCGTCGGCGAACAAGTGTGGCGTGATTTGCTCCAGTTATGAAATCATTTCGTCGATGCTGCTGTCCCACGACGAGTTTGCGGCTGTGAAGCCTGAACTGGTACGGCGCGTGTACAATTATGGCTGCCTTTCCATTCTTATGACTTCTCTATCCCTCATTCATTCAGTGGAAATGTGCTGTTCTCCTCACACCATGGAATTTTCTTGGAATTCGACATTCTTTAAATGTATTCACCGAGCTTCCATGTATTCACAGAGCTTCCCCCTCTCACACATACTTTTAAGGACTTGTTGGTGTTTCTCATTTAGTGTTCTTTCGTGTTATTAAACGCTGCTTGCTTCCACCTTTGTATCTCAGGTCAAGGACGTGGTCGCAAAACTCCGGGATCTGGCGGAGCTTGAAGCCGCCCTCCTCTTCCGGGAATTCCGCTCGCTTCCAGGGTCGCTACCGCACTTCTCGGAGCGCATTTCCAACGCCATCAACCGGGTGACCGATGCGATTGCCGATGGTCTGGACGCCGAAACTGGCGGCGACTACACGCCGTTCATGTAAGGAGAAGAAGGAAGACTTTATTTCTTTGCGCACCTCCTTGCGAATCCTGTCTTTTCTTTCTTTCTTATTATGATTCGTCCTATATCTTTGATCATCTACCTCCTTTCGTTCCTCCTTTCTACCTTTCTTTATATTATATTCAGGCACTTGTTCCACAACCACTTGCCGGCCAAGCTTGACGCCGAAGCCGGCAGCCTGGTGTCGGACCGCATCCCGCGGGAGTACTTGAAGCGCGGCGTGGCCTCGTGCCTGGCCTCGCGGATCGTGTACCAAGAGGGGATTCAGTTCGTGGAGCAGCACGACAACCACCGCCTGGCGCCGTTGGCGTTCGACTACCTCAAGGTGGGTTCATTTCCTAGACCATCAATTTTTAGAAAGGATTTACATTGCAGAGGGTTGAAAAGGAAGAAAATAATGATTATGTGTTGAAGGACCTCTCACATCTGTGCTCCTTGTTCTATACTGCACATGCGCCCAACTCCAACCTCTCTCATCGTCTCTTTGTTGTCTTTTTTGGTGTGTACAGGCGGAAGCGCACGTGAACTCTTTGCTCGAAACCCTCGATAATGTGGAGTGGCCCGACGACGAAGCCGGCAAGACCGCCAAGGCCATCGTGCGCGACGGAGGGGTGAAGGCCCACATGGCGCGCCACAGCAGCATGTCGGGCTTCACCAAGTAAATGGCAAACGCCTTTTTTTCAAAAGATATATAGGGCAAAAGAAGACCTTCTGATAACAGCGGTGAGATACGCGACAAGCGCATAGAGGAGTAAATGGAGCCAAGGACAGCAACACGCAGCGAACCAACGACAGGTCCATAAGTGTCACCCGGTCGGCAGTTGGCGCGAAAAGAATCATAAGCAAGACTTGTTCTCTTTACTGCTAGCAATAATAATAAAGAACTCGAACTCGAACTAATACAAACCCAAATGGCACAGAAGCCAATGCTGCGGGCAGAAGTGGGAATGCGCGTGCGTTGCGCAAACAAAGCAAGTGCGGGATGATTCAGGAGGGAGAGGGGCATT
>Ga0307982_1003652_pt1 | contig 12258 bp, 7 predicted proteins | sample OrgLakmetagen989_FD_201847 | JGI IMG/M metagenome (GOLD analysis project Ga0307982, IMG submission 201847) | Saline water microbial communities from Organic Lake, Antarctica - #989 | ecosystem: Environmental > Aquatic > Non-marine Saline and Alkaline > Saline | place: Antarctica: Organic Lake... | reverse complement strand
GCCTGGCTTAATCCATAACAACTTGATTCTTCTGCAGATTCGCTCGCTTTGAAGATGCACTTGCCCTTAGGGAAGTCAAAAGTCTGAGGGCAATCCCAAAGCACACCAATGTGGTCAGGCTTCGGCAACTGATTCACGAGAATGAATACGTTCAGTTTGTTTTTGAGTTTTGCACAAGCAATTTGTTCAAGGTATGCACAGACACATGCATGTTACCAGTTGTGCAAAGCGCACTTGATGTTGATTGCCTGCGATTGTGGTTGTCTTCCTGGCCGCTTTGCGACGTTTTGTTTGTGTACTCCTCACACATCTCCTTTGCAGTTGGCAACTGAAGGGACTGTGAAATTTACAGAGCCCCTTGTCAAGAATGTTATGTTTCAACTGCTGTACGGGTTAGCGCACATGCACAAGCATGGCTTCATGCACCGTGACCTGAAGCCGGAGAATCTCTTGACGACGGGGCACCCTGACACAGGGGACCTGTGTGTCAAGTTGGCAGACTTTGGTCTCGCAAGGGAGCTACGGGCACGGCCCCCATACACTGAATACGTGTCTACCCGTTGGTACCGCGCGCCAGAGGTGCTGCTGCGTTTCACGTCCTACTCGTCACCCATTGACACGTTTGGCGCCGGGATGATCATGGGGGAGCTGCTGGCGGGACAACCGCTGGCGCCGGGCACCTCAGAGATCAACCAGCTGTACATCCTGTGCGAGTTGTTGGGCACGCCGTCGCAGTCGCAGTGGCCCGAGGGCTATCGCCAAGCGGAAGTGTGTGGTTTCCGCTGGCCATCTGGCTCAGGGGGCTCGGCTGGGGGCCGCTCCAAGCTCAAGCTGCTGTGCCCCAACATCTCCACCCAGGCGATGGACTTCCTGCAACAACTGCTGGCGTTCAACCCCTCCAAGCGCCCTTCGCCCACTGCGGCTCTGCAGCACGCATGGTTCGCCGATGTGGCGTCGACACTGGGAAGCCTATATGCGGATGACACGGAGGCTGCCGAGTCAAGGGGGGGTGCCGTCACTCCAGGGGGGGGCATTGGCCCCTCAGCAGCCACACCAGATGCATCCACAGTAGCGGCGGCAAGTCGCGCCATGGGCAGCACCCTGCGGCGACCGGGGGGCAGGGGGGGCCTTGCGGCGGCTGGTAGCGCCACCCTGTCCTCCTCTGCAAGCAGCGCAGCACTGCCGGGGGCTGGCACTGCTTCCCACAAGACACCCCAGAGATCACCTAGGGGGGGTGCAAAACAGACGCAGGGGGGGGGGCCTGCAGGGGCAGGCTTCTCGCCCGGCCTGCACGCATCCGCCACAATAGGCACGCTGCCCATAGCCAAGCAAGGCTTGGGGGGGTCGGCGGCGCTGCACCACGCGTGGCGGCACACCTCCAGTGTGGAAGCCAAGACGGGCAGTGCTGCCTCCTCCCCAGCCGGTCGCTCCAGCCTGGCTGCTGCCGGATCCAGGTCGGTGGGGCCCAAGGCTGCTGCTGCCGCTGCTGGGAGTGCACAGGGCACACCTGCCAAGGCATCTGGACTGGACATGGCAAAACTAACCAATCTCGCCACATCTGCATCCAGTGCGGAGTTTGATGCTGCGCTGGAGTCACTGCTGACCGAGATGCAGTCCCCAGAAACAGGGGCCCGTAGCCGTGCAACCAGCAACGCCATGGCCGCCGCCACGGCTGCGGGCATGGCTGGGGACGACATCGCAGCGCTGCTAGCTGCAGTGAGCTCTCCCAGCACAGGCTCCGCCAGCTCGTACGCCCCCGCGTCAGCGGCACTGCCTGCTGTGGCCAGCAGCAGCTCAGCGTTGCACCAAGGTGGGACAGTGCCATCTTCACGCAGTGCAGACATCCTAGGCTCAGACTTGGAGGGCAGTTTGAATCTGGATGCGCTGCTGCAACAGCTGTCGGAGTGATTCAGCGCAGCAACTCGCTTTACTGACACTCCTGCACGGCTTGCTGTTCGGCTTGCAGTTTCACTTGCTATATCACTCATAAGCTGGTGTATCTTCAATAATTCAATTTCATTTACGATGCCTAGCTCCCTGGCCAGCCGAGCGCGCATGCGTGCTGTTCCCAGCACCTGCGCCCAATCAGGGACGGCCTCAAACGCAGCAGCAGAGCACTGGGCGCAGGCGGTGCCAACCCCCCTCTGACACCTCCTTCGCGGCGTGCTTGCGCACTGAGGGCCAGTGGGGCTTGGCCGCCCCTGTCTGCACACAGGAGGCCAGCGCCATCCACCACATGAGCGTGATGACTGTGAGGGTGAAAAACAGCCCAGGGCCCCATGCTGCGGGCAGCAGGAAGAGCCCCAACTGCTGGGAGCTGTCTGAGGAGCCCAGGAACATCATGCAGCTGAACAGCAGCAGAACACCCCGCAGCAACCCGAACACCCGCTGCAGCACCAGCAGCCGCCCCGCAGCAGGCGAAGTGCCCACCAGCATCACACTGCGGGCAAAGCGGCCCGACCCAAGATCGTGCGTTTGACCCTTGCCCTCCGCAAGCAGAGATGCACCCCGCTGCACCTCAGGCAGACGTATCATATTGCCCAGCGCTGCCTCCAGCAGCAGCACCACCCCAGCTGCAGCCAGGAACTGCCCAGCCACCAGGTGGAACTTGGCGGCTGTGACGCTGTGCTGATGGTGCAATCCCATGGCGAATCCCACAGCAATGTAAAAGCAGATGCGGGGGACCACCCAAGCCCCCCTGTCCACCCCTGACCGCACCGCGGGGGAGCCAGCCCGCAGCACCAGCTCTGCGGCGAAGCAAGCGACGCCAATTACTCCCAGCATCACGTGCTGCACGTCAGAGTGGGAGGCGTGGCCTGCTGGGGCGGCTGCCTCGATTGGAGGGGCCCCTGCGCTGTCGCTGCCCCCCCCCTCCATTTCCATTTCATGCAGGGTACGCAACCCCCTGTGCATATCCATGTCCGTGGGGGCAGTGCCGTTCCCTGCAGCCCCCCCCACAGTAAGCGCCCCAGACACAATGGCAGCGTTTGAGGCGACCACTGCTGCGGCGGCCGGCAGCGCCACGTATATGATGAAAGCGGAGCTCATGTCCCACACCACGCCTGCCCACGGTGCCGAGCTGCGCAGGTGTTTATCAACAGGCAACACGTGGCTGACGACGGGGTCAGGGGGGGTCCATGCCCCCCCCCCTGATCTGCGCCGCCCTGCACCAGGAAGAACCTCTCCGCGAAACTGCAAGCCATCGCCCCCGCTGGTGTGCTGCCCGACCTGGCTGCCTGGCTGGGGTTTGTGCTCTGCGTGGGCGCTGAGCCCTTGGATAGCTGCCTGCAGACCCAGCTCAAGGGCGGTCTCAGGGTCAGAAGAGGGGGGGTGCAGGGGGGGGTAATTTTGCAGCAGTGACTCTGCCTCTTCGTCTGTCACTGTGGGGGCTTTGAGACGCTGCCACACCAGCACCAGCAGGCGAGAGTGTGGATACAGGGCGTTCATGAGGGTGATGATGCCGATGGGAGTGCCGGCGCTGGAGAGCCCGATGTGCGCCAGGCACTGCAGCTGCCGGCCGTGCTGGCACATGCCAAACGTGAAATCTAACGATACAAACAAGTATATGAAGCCGAGGTTGGGCAAAAACATGCCCAGCAGCCCATGCACGAGCAAGGCGGCGCTGCGCAGGGGCTGTAGACGCCGGGCCTGCCAGGGATGCCCTGGGGCAGGCGGCTCCGACTGGGGCATGGGTCTGCCTTCAGCCGCCGCTGCAGCTGACGCAGATGCACCGCCGGGCGCAGAATTGTTGAGATTGGAGTATGATGTGTCCTCCCCTGTGGTGCGTAGTGGCCTCGGTGTGGAGTGCACAGCTGGTGTGTCGACAGCCTCGTCGCGGCGACCATCTGGGTCCGACGTCAGTGCCAGAACCACTCCAAGCATGCCTTGCAGACAAATCAAAAGAACCAAGACCGTTTTAATTGTAATGAATATGCTTGGAGCTGTGGATGTGGGCAACGCTGCCAAGTCGCTGGTGGAAGGTGCGATCAGCTGAGCACACAGAGCTACAGTTACGGCAATTGCACCGAAATACCTGTGCCACTTGGAGCGAGCCCAGCCAGAGCCAAATGCGCCTGGCAACAGCAGCAATACGATGAGTGCTGTAATATATACATGAGTTTGGACTGCTGCATTGTCCAGCCCATTCCCAACCGTCACCTGGTTTTGGGCGATGTCCATAACTCAGCTGCGAGAATTCGCCGGAGAGACAGATGGCGCAGCTGCATGCAAGCAGCTCGCCAATATTGCCGCAGCCTGTGTGAAATAATGTGATATATTTGACCAGCGCCAATTATTCACGCTGTGGGGCATCTGTTGATAATTTCAATTTAGCCTTCAGTGTGCAAGCTGACACATGATACCCCCAGCGAAGCACCCCGCACATCTTGCAGCCGTCCCCCCCCCTGCGTGCAAACATGCTGCCCCGAATACAAGCTGGTGAAACGAACAAGGATGTTTCACTTGACGATGTGGCACCAAGTAGCAGCTGCTCTTGCAAAGGCAAGGTCAGTGGGCACCCCCCGACACTTGCAGCATCCCCCTGAACCTGGCCCGGCTCTCTTGCACATCGGCCCTACTCTGTGCAGCTACAATCATCATGCACCCACCTGCACAATAGCACACAAGATGCCAGGGTGTAACCGCTGTCCAAACTCCTGCACAGGTGTGGTGGCTGCGAGTACTGTGCACGCACCATCAGGTGCCTGTCTTGCTGACACATGCTCCCCCCAGTCAGAACTGCTGGCGAGCTGTGGCAGCTGCAAGAATGGTCTTCATGTGCATGTGAGACCAGCCACATGGCTCAGTCCAAGGCCGTCTGTTCAAACTCGCCCGCAGCAGCAGCTGCCCAGGCAACATGGGTTCTTCCGATTCACCAGCTCAGGCTGCACTGTGATGAAGGGTGGTGGCACAAACGGGCTTCTCAACAGTGTGTCGGCGGCCATGCAGCCTTGCGGTGGTGGTGCCTGGCTGTTGACCCCCTCGGCGCGTTGCGAGCTGCACCGAGGGATACCAAGCAGACTGCACTTTTGCATTGGCGCCATCCCATGGATGAATGTGGACACTGTGTGCTTCCCCCTCGGCACCACGCCGCGGCATCTGCCCACACGAGGCAGATGTGCAGCAGTGGCGTGCAAGCTGATGGAGCAAGCACTGCGTTCAAGACATTCGCGATGCCTTGTTGGGTGATGCTGCGTCGCCGGTGGTTTCCAATGGGATGGCTGGGCGCTTTGTGCCGCCAATGGTCGGCAACTGCCCGTGTCCGCTGTTGCTACCTGCTGCGAGCACGCCAGGGGAAGATACCGGAGTCACACGTGCAGTTGCTGGTATGCTTCCGGCCAAGTATTGACCCCATGTCATAGTTTGACGTGGGGCAGTGATGTTTTGCATGCTGCTTGGTTTGGAGTCCAACACGATGTGAATGCGACTGGAAGTGCACTACACTTGGTAACTGGGCTTGATTTGAAGTACCTTTCAGCACTGCATGTAGGACAAATTCACCGGGGCCTCGTGATACTGAAATACGTATTTGATTGATTTGCGCTGTTGCCTTTGCTTGTTGCATTCACTTCGCCATGCCAGCATGAGCCGCCCCCCCCCACGACAGCAGAGGCCCCCCTTCAGGGCCATAGCGTAGTGGGTCCCTTGACGAGGAGCTGTAGTGAGCTACGTGGAGGTATAAGGGGGTTGAGTTCCCGTAAGGAGCACGAACGTATCTCCTGTTCTGACAGTTGAGATCAGTTCTGTTGATCCTTCCCTTCTTGAGCTTGACCTAGTGTCCTAGCTCGTTGGTAGAATTCCCCTAGCGCTATTGCGCTACTGCCTCTCGTGTGTGCAATTTTCCCGACCGCCGACCCCTGTTGTGGGTGGTGTTCCAACAACCCACAATCAATTGACATATCTTTATCAGCTGGCAAGTCCTTGCCGATCTCAATCCTCGATACACTAGAGACGAGGAGGGGGTCTCAGGTACGGAAGGGGGCTCTCCCCAAGGGCACCAACCAACGTCAAATCACTACAGCTCAATGAATCCTTGCAGCCGAATTTGCCACTGTATGACAGGTCGATTACCAGTAGCTGATACCTCAACGTGTGAATAGGCACTCTACGCAGTCCCAATGATGCAGCGACATTGTCCAGCTTAGAGAGGCAAGGCCAGCTTTCGCGGCCTCCTCTCTCGCAGAGCTGTGGCTTTGACACAAGTGTACACAGCTTCGTCAAAGTAGTATGCATCCCTATCAATTGCATGCAGTCACCAGCAGTGCAGCTCACTGTGAGGCGGGCACGAAGCTGGTGATGCCAAAGGGCTTCTCCGCAGCAACGTCATCCAGGGGCATGCTGGCGGTCATGCGGGGCATCCACACGGTGGGGGGCTCCTGGTCACCTGCCGTGGCCAGTCCTAGCACGTGCTTGAAGTACAGGATGGTGGGCTGCACGCCATCCAGGGCGGAGACGCGTGGGTGCCACCCCAGCACGCGGGCAGCCTTGCTGTTATCCGGCTTGCGCTGCTGGGGGTCGTCCCTCACCGCCTCAATGTGCTTAATTTCGATGTCGCTGTTGATGACCTTCTTAATCTCCACAGCCCACTCCGAGATGGTGTACTCCACGGGGTTGCCCAGGTTCACGGGGCCCTCCTCCTCAGAGGCCATGAGGGAGATGAGGCCCTGCACCAGGTCAGACACGTACTGGAAGGAGCGGGTCTGGCTGCCGTCGCCGTAGATCTGGATGGGCTTGGCTGGGTCAGCCAGCAGGGCGTACTTGATGAAGTTGCTCACCACACGGCCGTCATTGGGCTCCATGCGGGGGCCAAAGGTGTTGAAGATGCGTGCGATGCGCACTTCGGTGCCGTGCTGGTGCCGGTAGCAGTAGCACATACTCTCCGCCACCCGCTTCCCCTCGTCGTAGCAGGAGCGAGGGCCCAGGGTGTTCACGTTGCCCCAGTAGTCCTCTGTCTGGGGGTGCACCAGGGGGTCGCCGTAAATCTCAGAGGTGGAGGTCAGCAGCAGGCGGGCGCCGACGCGCTTGGCAAGGCCAAGCATGTTCAAAGTGCCGTGCGTGGAGCACTTGATGGTCTTGATGGGGTTGTGCTGGTAGTGAGGTGGCGATGCAGGGCACGCCAGGTGGTAGATCTGGTCAACTTCCACATAGAATGGGTTGGTCACATCGTGCTGGAAGAACTCGAAATTGGGGTGGCCTGCAGAGGGCTTGAAATGAAGTGTGCGGAATTTGTACCTGCCAATACTGCTTACCCAACCAGTGCTCAATGTTGCGGCGACGGCCAGTGAACAGGTTGTCCATCACATAAACAATGTTGCCTTGCTGCATCAATACGTCCACCAAGTTGCTGCCAACGAAGCCAGCCCCGCCAGTTACAAGAATGCGCAGGGGATTCAAGTTTTTAGTGGTGGCGGGGTAAGTCTTGTGCGCCCCTGCATTTGGGCGAGGAGATGCGGCCAGAGCTTGGGCAACTTCCGCTGCCACTAATGCTTGCACCTTCGAGTCTGATGCTGACTCAGAAGGGGCGGCTTTGCCAGCAACGCGGCTGCGCAACATGGTGGCAAGCACGCCGGCGCCAACACCAGCACCAAACGCAAGAGCAGCCTTGCCCCACGCGGCAGAGGATTCAGATTGAGCGGCAGCCATGTTGGTTGGTGATACTAAAGACCAAAACAACATCAATGAGGCAAACTTTTGACTGTGATTGACGCCCGGCAGGCGGCACGGTTGCAGGGCATCCCAACTCTAAAAGCTGAGTGCAGGGGGGCAAACCAACTTGTCGTACGTGGCAAAGGTGCACACTCCACAAAGCCACACCTACGCAGCCAAACATGTGTGATCCCTCTATGAAAGCATGCCACTGTTCTCACGCGTTTGTGTGGCTTCATACTGCGGCAGTAGATTGGCACGCGCTGTTTTGCTCAACAGACAGAAGCTGGCAGTACCTGTACCTGCCAATTGACTCTCCTCTGAAGCCAATTGTTCGACATGGAACGCGGTGAGGAAGACACACAGTACAATACTGTACGACTAGGCATGTCGCACAGCACGTCATTGCTGCCTGGGGGTGCAGCTCGAGCACTCAGCAGTGCCCTGTCGGTGCCATCCTTGCCGAAATTGCGCGGGGACCCAGCAACTGTAAGGGGGGCTGAGGGCAATAGGGAGGCCGCCCTGATGCACCTTACAGGCGGCGATTTACAGTGGTCGGCTCGCCGTATGGAAACTGCGGCAGCTTGGGCTCACAGCATCCGCCAAACAGTGGGTGGAGGGCCAAGTCGCCGCGACCCTATCAAAGCAACGGCCAAAGCCCGTGCCCAGCGCAAGAAACGGACCAGTGGGACCCAAGCGTCCCAATCAAGCAATCCATCATCACACAGTATTTCTCAAGATAGCCAGCCTGTGATTGACGCGCACTTCCTGCCGGACTGGCTCAAGGCCAGGCCTGAGTACCAGGCAGTGCGCCCCGGCAAGAGCACCACCCCAGCTGCCCAAGGGGGGACAGCTGGCCACACCGCTGACTCTGGGGAGCTGCTATTCGTTAAGCAGGCCCTGCACACCCCCTCCCAGATGAGGGGGCCCAATGAGATGGCTCTCCTCATGCGGTGGCTGCGACAACAGCGCCGCTTCGCATATCTGCGCCCGGCACAGCTGAGCACCGTGGCGCGCAGCATGACACTACAGCAGTCTCCTCCGGGTGCAGCAGTGCACAGTGGCAGCTCGGCAGTGTACTTTGTTCTCGAGGGGTGTGTCACCATTCGCCAATGGGCATCAACGGGGGCTAAAGCTCGCAAGGACCCCCCCAAGAGCACAGTGGTGGTGCCAGCAGGAGTGGGGTTCGGCAAATATAGCGGCTGGCATCGTTTGACTTCCCGTCTTGCATCCGCCCTGAGTTCCAACAAGGGGGGGGGCGGGGCGACACAGGGGGGGGGGCAAGGGGCACGCCGCTCCATCCAGGACTTGCTGCTCAAGGCCAAGGGGGCGGCTGCGCGCCTGCGAGTGGCCAGGCTCGCAGCCCAGGGGGGCACAAATGACGCCTCCTCCAGTGGCGCCAGTGGCTCTGACGATGATCCCGACCCGAACGAGACCCCCCCTGTGGTGGACCTGCCGCTGCCCCTGCTGCTTGCTGGCAAGCGCGGGCGCGCCAAGCAAGTGCAACTGGAACAAGCAGATACAGCCGGAAACACAAACGTGCGATCTCACATCGCACATGCCGTGGTGGAGCGGCAGCGCCTCCTGGGCTCCCTGAAGGAAATGGTGTTCTTCGATCCGGAGCTGTGTGAGGCCATAGCCGGAACAGGTGAGGCCGTAACCGGAACAAGTGACACTGCGGACCGAAGTCGTTCAATTTCTGGAGACGATGCTGAACCCTCTAGCAGCAAGCGCAGTGCTGGAGTCACCGCAGCTGACGAGGGCGCCTCGCCAGTATTCGCCCCCCCAGTTGGCTTGGGCGCCCGGGGTGACACAACCCAGGTGGCCCGCCTGGGCGACATGGAGTTCGCCACGGCCTGGGCGCTGCAGCGGGAGGGTGCAGTGAAGGGCTTGCTGTCCTGGCTGGCATGCAGCGGCGTTTCACTGCTGGCGGACTGCTCTAGCACACGCTTGAAGTCGCTCGCTGGTGTTCTTGAAGAACGCACATACCCCCCCGGAGCCACATTGTTTCGACAAGGTGATGTCGCGAGGGCCGTCGTCATCGTGAAGAGCGGCCATGCCGACTGCACCCTGCAGACCGTGACTTGCCATGTGCAGAATTGGCCCGCAGGCGTCAGCAGCTGGGAGCAGGTACGCAGCACCCAGCGCCACCAGCGCGTGCTGGGCAAGGTGGGACCGAGTGTGGTGCTTGGGCACGAGAGTGTCGTGAATATGGCGCAGTACTCGCCTGCATCGCGAGTGGGTCAGGCGCCACAGTTTGATGCGGTGATGCGCCAGCAGGGGGGGGGCTCTGCGGCAGGGAGCCCCCTTGCACCAGCCAAAGCTTCGCCGCTGTCACCTGGTGGCGGGTTTGTGTCTGCTGTATTTCAGAGCATGGCGGTGGGAGCAAGCTCGGTACAGCCCCCCTCATCTCCAGAATCCCCCCCCCCTTCGCCTGCGGGGATGCTGCAGTCCCCAGGCAGCCCAACCCCGCTGTCATCACCAGCAAGCAGTCCTGTGTCGCACTTTGAAACCACACCGGGGTCCCCTGCACCTGCAGCGTCGGCTGCGGACAGGGGGGCGCAGTCCGCCCAGAGGCTGGCGCGCGTGGCGCAGCTGTTGGCACCCCCCCCCACACGCCCCAAGGGAATATCAAGAGATGTTCACCTTCCAGCACGAAGGGCATTCTCCCTGATTGCACGCGACCACGTCACTGTACTTGTTCTCCCCGCTCACCGTGTGTTCGAGGTGCTGCAGTCCAGCGCAGCACTGTCCCGCCTGGGGGTGGCGGCTGAGGCCTTGGTATGGGCCCAGTGGCTGGCAGCCAGGAGGGATGAGCTGTACGCACAAGAGGACTCCATTGGGCTGGCTGGCCAGCGATCTGGGCGGGTGCATACCCAAGCAGGTCGCAGCGACCTTTTGTCGACCGGCACTGTCTCCAAGCTGCGCTCACGCTTGCAGGCGCTCCAAGGAAGCGACAAGACGGGACAAGGGGGGGTGCATACCACCACTCCCCCCCCCCGCATTCTCCACTCGGCACTGTTTCCTGAGCCAGACGAGGTGGATCTGCGCTCGGGGCAGCTGCTGCTGCCGCTGGCCATCCAGAGCCACACGTATCTGGGGGCGGCAGCTCGCCCAGCTTCCGCTGCCGACGGCATGGCCTCCATAAGCAGCGCCAAAAGCCGCGCCCGCAGTCGCCAAAGCACACGAGAGGATGTCTCTGCGACGGCTGATGCACTCATGCAGGGCACTGCATACTGCGCAGACTCACCCGCATGGCCGGGGCGCCCCGTGCCCAGCGACGCAGCCGGCAACCGCGGCACTGGGGACAGTATTTTTAAGTCCGTGCCGTCAGCATCCACAGCAGAAGCACGCCGCCGAGAGGATGCACAGCGAAAGCGCATCCTGGGCGCCTGTGTGGGGGGGCGGTACGGCGCCGTGTCTGGCCTGGTGCTGCCTGGAAAGGCACACAGCACAGACATGCCAGAGTGGAGCCGGGATGTGCGCAAGCTTGTGCAGCAGTCGGCAGCGGGACTGGTGCCAGCAATAGTGGCATCTCCCTCGGTGGTTGCCTTGGCCACACTCATGCAGACTAAAGGGGAGAAGGGGGGCAGCAGGGACGGAAGCCCACCAGCCAGCCACGCATTTGACGCTGCAGACAGTGGGGCCAGACAGAAACCGGCTAACGTCGTGGCGACGGCAGCCGCTGCGCTGCGGGGTGCAGCGGCATTTCTGGCTGCTGCCCGTGAACATGGAACACGGGGCAGAACGCAGACTGCCCCCGAAAATATCAACTTGCAGAGCTATGCGGTGAGCCACACCCCCACAAAGTACCGCAGGCACCTGCTGTCCACGCCAGGGCAGCTGGAGGCTCAGGCCCAAGAAGCAGCCTTCCACCACAGTGTCGCTGAGCGCCGTGCCGAGCGCAAACACAAACGGCAGGCCCGCAAGTGGCAGCGCACCCACGAGCGTGGCGTGCTCATGGGTGTTTTGGCACACGCTAAGGATGTTCCAGCCAATGTGCTGCTGGGTGCACTTGGGGCCCCAGGCGGCGAGGAGGGGGGGGTGTTCAGCTCCCCCCCGTCAAACGATCACGGAGACGTGTTTGACACTGCAGCCCACGCAGCGCGACAGCAGCGCCAAGAGGCTGCATTTGATGCGGCTGACCGGCTGATTGGCTTGCACAAGCAACAGCACGCCCCCACCTCCTGGGACGCAAGCCAGGCACCAGGGTACCGTGTGCAGCAGCAGACCCTGCAGCGCAGAGCGACGCAGCGCAGCAAGGCAGCAAGTGCAGCTGCTGCCGTGCGTTCACAGGTGGAGCGCACAAAGATGGAAGGCGCACTCCACGCACTGCAGCAGCTGGGTGAAGGGGGTGCACGGGGGGTTCCACCAGGATCCATTGAACGAGCCAGTCGCAAGGACTGGCCCATTTCCCAGCTGACGCAGCTAGCTGCCGCTCAGCAGCGAGACAAGCGGCGTGATGCGTCTGCGGGCGCCTCCGGGGGGGGCGTGTCGCCGCAGCAGGGGGGGCCTCCGGGCGCCACGGGAGCAACTGCAGCACGGCGACGTATCATGGCGGCCCTGAGCCGGGTATGATACGTCCGCCCGTTGGCTGTTTGTGGATCTACAGTA
>Ga0307982_1003651_pt1 | contig 12261 bp, 9 predicted proteins | sample OrgLakmetagen989_FD_201847 | JGI IMG/M metagenome (GOLD analysis project Ga0307982, IMG submission 201847) | Saline water microbial communities from Organic Lake, Antarctica - #989 | ecosystem: Environmental > Aquatic > Non-marine Saline and Alkaline > Saline | place: Antarctica: Organic Lake... | reverse complement strand
ATATAAAGGATATTACTTATGATTTGATTTAGTTCTATTAATTGATGACCCCTGTGACCGTCCATCTAAGTTATGATATACAAAGAAAATACTTTAAGTAGTTATACAGAACATAACTATGTATATCATAACTTAGATGGACGGTCACAAGCCCAATCTCATCTCGGAGATGTTCGTCGCTGAGTTCAAGCGCCGTCATTCCCTTAAAATCACTTGCGCTTTCGTACCCGTGTTTAGCAAATTGATCCGCCACAAATAGTGTGCGAGCGCTCAATATTTTCGCCTCCTCTTGCAAAAACTTGATAATACTGCCGGCTTTCGGAGGCTGCATTGATGCTCCGAAGGTTAGTGATGCCGTAGGCGTCTCCACTTGAACAGCACCCAGTTTCACACCTGCATCGCTTTCGTTTGTGATGCGCTCATCGTCCCTCTTTGCAATGAGGCGACGCCGAAGAAAGAACAAGCCAGCAGCAATGGCGGCAAAGACCAGGACGCCGAGAAGAACAAACACTGTCATGGCATCAGAGCTTGACTCATCGCTGCCGCTGCTGCCTTGAGCTTCTACCTCGCCTCCATTACCAATGGCTACCACGCTCACGGTTGGTTGTGGAGTATTGCGCGTCGTGGTTACCTCTGACGATATACTTGTGACATCCACAGTAGCCCCAACACTCGACAAAACAGAAGACACGAACGAATCTGAAGTGAGCGCCGATACCATACTCTCGGAATACGAAGTTGATGAGTCGAAAGTCGTCTCCGACAAAGGTGACTTCACGGTGAACGCAACATTCCACGTGTAAGACGCAAGAAGTGTGCGCCGAACCCAGCGTCGCGCCGTCGCTTCTGAAACGATGGTGAAGCCTTTCAGGTATCCTTCGTCAATATCGAGCGAGCTTGCAATCGCACTCTTGAGAGATTTCTTGTCCTCAACTGTTGGCTCCGCCGTCGCCGTCATGGCTAAGGATACTGCAACCGATATGGTGTCGGTCGTAGTGGGCTGCAGAGTCGGTGAGCGGGTCGGGTGAAGACTTGGAACGGGAGATGGTTCTAAGCTTGGCACAGGAGAAGGATGCGCTGACACAGACGATGGCACAAGACTAGGGTCAAATGAAAGATAAGTGGTCGGAAGAGGAGTCATCGCAGGCACAGGTGCAAGACTAGGTTCAGAGGTCGGATCAGGGCTTGGAGTGAGTGTCGGGTTTAAAGTAGGACTCATGGTTGCCGTAGGAACTAATGAAGGTACTGGCGATGGCTCGCTCGAAGGTGAATCGTTAGGACTTGAAATAGGAACTCGCGTAGGAACTACAGATGGAGCCACCGATGGTGCCGGCGTAGGCAACAAAGATGGATAAAGTGACGGCATTAGCGATGGCACCGGTGTAGGAGCTGGCTTAGGCACCGGAGTCGGTATGGTGGAAGGTGTCAGCGATGGGTACGGCGTCGGCGTAGATACTGGCGTGAGACTGGGTCCAGATGTTGGATTCAGGCTTGGATTGGCAAGCACAATGATGGGGACCATGCCATAGTTCACGAGTTCACCATCGCCCCTGTCCTTGGTAAAGGTGGCGTCACCGGCATCGTCGTAGAAGTTGACAAAATCTTGGATCTCCTCAGAACCCATGTTGGCATCACGCCGCAGTACACCGTACACGTTCAATTCCGTGACTCGTTTTTGATTATTAATGATGTTGTCGGTGGCGTAGACCGTCAAGTTGAACGAGGTTTCCAAAGCGCGGCCGAGGCCCAGCACTACACGCGCCTGACGGCCATCTGAGGTGACATTTATCTGACCCTGGTTGAACGCAGGTTGGCCCACATAAGCCACCGCGGTGTCGTTCATGTACACATCAAGTGCAATGGTGTCAAGACCTAGAGCTCGTGAAGTCGAGGCGTTGAACACTTCCTGAGCCGTTAATTCTTGAGTGCAAGTGCCCGTGTCCGATAAGCAAATTGTAAAAGTCACCACACAAGCATCGAGGCCACTTAAAGCGTAGCCATGGCTAGCTTCAGTGCCCTCGATGGTGTTGTAGCATCCAAAGCTTGAAATGCCCAGTGCCATGGGCTGCTCAAACGTGTCCAGATTCTCGAGCGATTGCGTGGTGTTCTGCAGCGGCAAGGCGCGGTAGTATGGATCGTTGGTGCCCAACAGGTGGAACTCGATGTCGTAGGTCACGTCGCCATCGGCAATGGTGTCACTTCGGCCAACCACCACCACTTCTTGCCACTCGTAGTAGTTATCTGGCATGAACACTACTACAGAGGGGTACAGCACTTGCCCTTCTGTGATGTCCGAAGTGTTGATCGCGTAGGTCACATCGTCTTGAGTCAGCTTGGTGAGGCGCACTTGCAGCGTAGCACTGCCCGACTTCTCCGCGTCGCCCAAGATCGAGCCGTCGCCGCCGTATTCCGTGGTGAAGGCCTGCACCACCCCTGCCAAGTTACGGCCCCGCATGAACTCCATTGCCACGCCGTCAGAGCTAGAAGAAAATCCCGCATCGTCCGGATCATCGAACTTGGTGAAGGCGAAGTTTTGGTTTTGCATCAGGTTGCCGTAGGCCTGGTCGGACGAACCCAGCACCAGCATCTCCACGTCGAAGGACGAGTTGCCGCCATCCACGAAGTTGTCGACCGCGTTCACGTGCACCACTAGTTTCTGGTCCCAGTTGGACGGCGTAATCGCCACCAATTCATGCGTGGTGTTGGCAATCCACGGTTTGGTCGACGAAAACGACAGCCAAATCACGTCCGCGGGCTCCGTGGTCGTGTATACTTCGATGCGCGCCGAATCGCCGTAGAAAGGCTCCGCGACCAGTGCACCCACTTGTTCCGCAGAATAGCCCACGGTGGCTTTTTCGTTGTCCAGGTTCAGGAATGGCAGGCGCACTGCCTGGTCAAACAGGTTCTCTTCTGGCGCGTACCGGTACTTGTCGCCGACTGTGCCCACCACCATGGCTTCAATATTGAATGGCTTGTCGCCATCCGCTGCCAGGTCGTCTAAACCAATCACCGTCACGGATTGCGGCATGTTCCAGTTCATAGGCTTAAAAGTGAGCGCCAGGCCACCAGTGGAAGGGTCTACAAGAGTGTCCTTCGAGCCGGAGGCATTCACCCATGAAGCTGGGGACACGTAGGAATCCAGCACATACCCACCGCCGTCGATCTTCGCGCGGTTTAAAGATGGGATACCTTCGTAGCGGCTCAAGCCGTACTCGTCATTGAAGCTCACGGCATAGAAAGTGACAGTGACGTCGCTGTCCGGCTTGGAGCTCAGCGCTACGTCAAACTCCACGTACAAGGTGGATGACGCCCAACCGGCTTCAGAAGTCACATTCAAAGGCAACTCCACGGTCGCAAGTGAGGTCAGATCTGCCTCGAGCCCATCGGTTCGCTCCTTGCGGTAGCTGTAGAACATCTCCATGCCTTGCGAGAAGACCAAACCAGCAGTATCGTCATCCATCTCTTGTCCGCTCACCGTGTAAGTCGCGTTACCGCCCGAGGTCAAGGTACCTGTGCACATGCCCACCGTAGGGTTATATTCGTTGCTGCTGCACCCGTACACTACGCTGCCGGCCACGGTAACGTTGAAGCTCTGGTCGCCGTCGTCCAGCCAATCATCCACCGTAGCGAGCTGCACCGAGGCCGCCAGTGCGGACCAGTCATACGTTGTCTCTGGCCACCACAACGTGACGTGACCGCAGTTGGGGCCCACGCTACAGGCAGAGCCGTTCTGCACAGCGCCACCTGTCATGATATCGCTGAAGTAGACGGTGCTATCGGCAGGCTGTTGCAGTGTAAGCGTCACCAGGTAGAAGTAGTTGTTGGTCCCCGTGTCGAACGTCTTACTGACCACATCTGAAATGGCAAACGTCAGGGCACAGTCTGTGCCGTTGGCGCCAAAAGAACCACTCTCATAGACGTGGCATCCATCTTTTGGGTCTACTGTGAAGAAGGAACCTACAGCAGCAGCATTTAAATCGTCATCTACGTTCGTGAAGGTGAGCTCAGGAGGCAAATAGCTGCCCAAAACCTACTGATGCTCTTTGTTATATTTCACGGCCGCTTCCTTTACTTTCACCGTGTACATGACATCGCCGTCAGCCAAATAGTCGTCCACACCTATCAGGTACAGCTGAGGCTCAAATGAGCTTAAGTCCGAGTAGCCAGCCCATTCAAAGACCAGAGAGGCCCAGCTACCGTCGTAAGCAGAGTCACACCTGTATGCGTTTGGCACACAGGCCAGCCGTGCTTCTGAGGTGTCCGACACCATTACTGTCACCGTGACAAACGACACTTGGTCTTCACTGCCGAAGAGCTCGCTAGCCTTCAGTGTGTGGCCACCGCACAGTGAGTCGTCGGCAGCCGCGACTGGAGTCCCAGGCGTGCCACCATCTTCAATAGCGCCGTATATGGCTTGGCAGAGGCCTAGGGTCAGGTTGGTGTAGGTGTCGTGGGCAGCATCGCGTTCGGAAGTCATCGTAGCACTCGACAGGAGCCCCACACGCACCCTCGCCCAGGGGTAATCTTGGTTGATCACTTCAAAGTGCACGGTTTTGTCGTTGCGAGTGCCGTCTGGCCCGGAAGCAAAGCGCTCGTAACACGGGTCGGCAGTGGCAATCAAGCCCAACACGATCTGGTAGATGGTGTCGCCGTAGCGCAGTATGTCATCCACGCCCTTAACCGAGACGTTTTGAGGAACCGCGTAATTGTCTGACGTGAACACCAGAGTGGAGGCCGTCGTGAGCACGGCTTGGTTGGGGTTCGAGGTCGAGACACCCATGAACACAGGCTCCTGAGGAGGGTAACTGAGCGACACGGCCAGGTCCATGGAGCCGCCGAGAGCAGTGGTGTAGTCCACGGCGCTGGTCACTTCCATCAGCACGGCTGCGCCGACGCCAAGAGCGTCGCTGGGGTCATCGACGCTCACAAACGAAAACTTACGAGCAAACATGTCTCTGTCTCCGTACTGCGCGTCATTGGAGTAAACCAAACCCACTGACACCGTAAAGTTTACGTCTCCATCCGTGGCAAAGTCGTCAACGGAAGACACTTTTACCACTTTCATGGTCTCCCAGTTGTCGGGGGTGATGGCCACCCGCTCCTGCACGGGCCCCGCTTCCTTCGGCAGGCTCGACTCCAGGTACACCGACACCACTGAGGCCGGCTTGGAGGTCAAGTACATGTGCACGGCTGCGTCGAGGCGGTAATAAGGCTCCGAGCACTCGGTGCCGTTTTTTGCATGGCCACAAATGAGGCCACGTCATCATCCTGGTTCCTGAGAGGTACCGTCACCGTAGGCAAAGAGCCGCGGCGGGTGTAGTTGCCAGCACTGTACTCATCCTTGGATGCGTTTGCGTTGGAGTCGTAGTACAAGTCCGTGGAAGAGGCCGAGAGCTTCATGGTGTAGTCCTTGTCGCCGTCCGCCTCGAAGTCGTCCAAGCCTTGCACCACCACCATCTGCGGCACGTGCCAGTTGGCCGGCGTAAAGATCAGCGCCAGTTCACCTTCCTCGAGGTTCACCACCGAGTCGTTGCTGCCAGTGATCCAGGGGCTGGGCGAGGCGTAGGACTTGACCACGTAGGTGCCGCCCCCGCAGGGGGTGGCCAGCGACTGGTGGTAGCCGTTGCTGAGCGCGAAGACCTCGGTGTTGAGCGCGCATTCCGCATCCACAGGCACGCCTTCGACCCGCCAACCCCAGGGCGACTGCGACGCCGCGGCCTTGACCGATACTTTCACGTCGGCCAGCGGCTCGGAGACCAGAGAGACGTTGAAGTACGTCATGTTGGCGCGGACTGGGTCCCCAAACTTGTCGTTCACGTAGCCTTCCGAGGTTCGGTTGTGCCGCATCCCAAAGAACCGGTGCCCGCTCATTTCTTCGTCCGACGGTGCGACGCGGTCGGTGCGGTAGGCATAAAAGTTGGGCGAATCCACTGCTTGGAGGAGCAAACCAGCGGTGTCGTCTTCGTAGTGCGTCACTTCCAGGAGAGTCACCGCGGTGTCGCCTGCGCCGCCGCCGTACGTGGAGAAACTGCCGATCTTGATCGAGGACTCGGACAAACTTTCGTCTACCGTGTTGAATTTCACCTGTGCAATAAGAATGGAAGATGGAAAAAGGCAAAATAAACACGAGATAATCGAAGGGAATAAAAATATAAGAAAATAGCAAAAATAAACGAAGTGAGAAAGACGGTTTGCTTCACACTAATGTTGTTCTTTAAATCCTCACTTCTTCCACGTAGGCTTTCAGCGTGTAGGTGCTGTCCTCGTCATCGACGTCATCGTCCGCCGAGTCCAGCGTGAAGCTCAGCGTGCCCGTCGCTTCAAAGGCTTCACAGGTCGCGTCGAAGTAGATCTCGTTGAAGTTGGGGGTGTTGACTTGATCAGTGAGGGTCACCGCCGCCGTAGTGCTCTCGTCGACGCCAGCTCTAGTCCGGTCGCTGTGGTAGAGACAATCACCTTCACCTTCACCCACTTGACACCGTTGCTGTTCAGGCTGATAGGAATCCCCGCGTTGGGGAGCTCGAAGGAAAAGTTGCCAATTTGGTCGGGGTTCGGGCGCGGCTCGTCGCAGCCCAAGCCAATGCTGGTGTACAGCACGGTGTCGGTGCCCGTGATCTTGGCCGTGGCCACCCACCCCCCTCCGGGGCTCAGGCCCGGCTGGTAGAGCCGCGTGGCGTTGTAGAACCAGCCAGTGAGGTTGCCAAGGGGCAGGCAGAAGTCGTCAGTGACGTGCCATCACCAGTACCTTCATTACTCCCTACGGCAACCATGAGTCCCACTTCGACAGTTTATCCATCGTTGTTGCCTACGCCGGCACCATCGGTGACTCAAGTACCGACTTCCATTCAGAATAGAACGGCACACGTAACTACAGAGGTAGTCTCAAGTACAGGTACAGAGGTAACTACGACGCGTATTACTACGCGAAAAACTATGCATGTGGCGTTTGATACATTCTTCGCTGCAAATGATGCCAACAAGATCAGCAGCCATTCACCACACTCTGCTGCCTCGGTGGCTGTTATTATTTTCGGTGCGTTCGTCGTTGCCGCACTTATTGCTGGACTGTCCTTTCTCCGGCTACGCTTCAAAGCGAAGGATGACGAAATTTTTAACAAAACCGGTGCCGATGTGGAACAGGCAGCCGTTCATGTGCAGACGCCAACAACGGCACCATCAGCCGAGAGGCAGGTCCCTAAACCTGGGAGTGTTTAGAGTTCTCGTAGGTCGACGCGACATTATTGCGCGCTTGGACCTCATTCAGTGCTCGGGGCAGATCAATGCGAAGAATGGGCACAAATGCGCTAGTAACTTCGACTTGGCGATGGGCATCCACAGCAAAGGCAAAATACTAAGAAGCGAAACAAAATGTTCTGCTATAACAACTTCTCGAGGGCACCAATTTGTTGCTATAACAACAAATGTTCTTTAGAGCCTACTCTAGTCTACTTGATTCCCTCCCGAAACAAAGAAAAAGAATTTCACAGTAGTCACAGAGGCCCAAAGGAGGATGTACCTACTGGCGATAAACTTCATTATGATACCCTTAAATCGTGTTTTCAATGCCGCCGGCCGGTGGTTAAGGACTTTCCCTAGCCCATGTTCTCGCTCAGTTTGGTAGTGAGGCCGTTGAGGACGACGCAGCCATCCTTGAAGTCACAGTCGCGCCCACGAAAACTGTGCAGTACACTAGCCGGTCTACATTTCTCACAGCCTGCGATAACATCGAAGTAATTAAAGCGGCAATTTTTATTGGAGGCATCGCTCATACGGGCCCCGGGGACGGTGATGTCACGCTGGTTTCCCTGCAGCACCACGTGCATCGCCGTGTATCAAACCTTTGGCTCGTCGCTGCCTCCTTACCTGGTGATGCTCTAGGCGCATGTCGCTGCGACGCATCGTACCTCGACTCGGGCTGCCTCTTCCTGGCTTCCTGGTGCTGAAGAAGGTGCCATGCGCGCTGTTCCAAGGCAAGATCGCCCCGCCCTGGCACTGTATGTCCACGAACACTTTGTGGTCGGACTTCCAACCAATGCTCGGGCTCTCCTGTCGGAGCTTCCGCCATTTCCCTCCTCCGCGCGTCAGGGCCCAGTAACTCCCGCTGAAGTGGTCACACATCTCAATTCCATCAGTAGCCACCTTAGCGATGGCCACGTCGTCTTTCCTCCACTGGAGCCGCTCTAAACCTGGTCTTCCTAGTCGCTGACAACTAGTGTGCATTCCAGCGGCAGTGGGACCATCGCCAGTGGGAGCAGCGACAAAAAACACTTCGACAATTACCGCAACGACGACTACTCCGCGCCTTTACAACACCAAGCGGTGCTGGTGTCCGCTGGCTTGGCGGTGTTTTTCACCTGGATGCTCTTTGAGCTCGCCCTCTCGCCCTAGAGTCCCCGATATCGATGCTGCAACTGGGTTTAGGGGGTGCAGTCAGCAGCTGCGCGCTACTGGCGGCGAGGTCGATTCTGGCAGGGCCGGACGTGATTGGCGCGTAGGCGTTCAGTTTCGCAACGACGTTTACGATTTGCTACGCTATCAGCAGCATGCAGGTTGGTGTAAGGAGTTACAATCGTAGATACACTCGAGGGACAAGCGGAGAGAGCGAAAGCTACGATTCAAATCAAACTCGGAAGGTAGGTTGTATTCCTTAAAGCTTGATGGCACAAGCGCGTCGTCTATTTTCTACTTCTTCTTAGTACTGCTTTGGAAGAGTGAAGACTCGTGACTTCTGTCTTTGATGGGTATACGCATGTGCGCGTCTACAAGACAGGATCGCATGGCGATTGTGGCGGCCAATTTGAGTTGTGCTGCAGTAGCCATCCGCAAGCACCGGGAAATCGTCACCGTGGCTCTGGGTGGCCTGTGCGCCCAATTCCTGTGGCTCTGCGTCTGGCTCTTAGCCCTGCTAGGCTGCGCACTGAGCCACCACCGCGAGCGGCAGGAGTCGCTGCCTTTGTCGAGCGCCTAGTACGCGGCTTACGAAGCATCCAATCGACCGCTGAGCAGCAGTCACGAGGGCCGTGTACTCGTGTACCCAGTGCACTACCTGAATGCATGGAAATAATGTGTTAACGAGTGATCGAAATACCATCGCAAGAAAATTGGGCGTGGGGCCAACTGAAGCCCAAATACATCGACGACAACAATTTGTTGGACGGCTCAGAAAACGCGTCGCTCGCCGACGTTGTGCCCTTCGACCAAGACCAGGAGCTGAGGCCTCAGTTCAAAACGGCACCGCAGTGCAACGACGCGCTCTTTGGTTTGCTTTTCTTGACGCACCTCTTGTCGATGGCGGTGTTCCCGGTAAGGATAAAGGATGATAAGTTCATATTAAAAGTAGAAGCCCGGGGGGGGGTGGCAAGAGTTTTGCTATCAAGTCCACCTATAAGCAGAGTGATGCACGAGACTAGAACACTTTCTCTTTTCAAGTGTTCCAATCATTCGACACGCATGGCTTCTGCGGTGCCTTTGCTTTACGTTGCTGCTGCTGTTGACGTTTCGTAGTGCTGGTTCGAGCAGCATCGTTGTTGGAAGACCGATGAGGAGGCAGTAGGCCTCCGCTAGCCGAAGCCCGCCGTTCAGCGGCTGACACCGGGCGCGGCTCCGGCATATAGGTCGGTGCATATCTGACTACCAAATCAGGGTAGCAAGAGATCGAAGCGATGAATGGAGGAGGGCGTGGTAAAAAGAAGACTGTAGGGAAATCCAAAAGCTCGAAGCGATCGAATGAGAGAAAGCTGGCACGCGTTTAACATTAGAGCTCAAGCTGAAGTAAAACGCTTACCGAAATTGCAGTCTTCGCTTCGTGGGCTTTTTCCTTGAGGGTAGACAAGTAATACGGCGTGTCAGCTAAGTGCGGGTTCTCCTCGTCCTTGCCACTTGCACCTCGTTAGTGAGTGCCCGGGGCGTAGGCTGACACCGGTGGAAAGCCTGTGGCACTTGCTCCCGGGCCAGCAGTAGCCGTAGGTGTGGCCTCCGCTACAGGCGAAAGGCTGGCGTAGCGGCCCGAGAAGGCCGTCGTTCGTGGCGCTGTGCCCGAATTCGGGGCCGGCATTACTGAGCCAAACGGCTGTACTTGGTGGGACAGACAAACGCGAACTCAAAAGTCAGTGGCAGCATAAAAAGTATTAGAGTCCCAAATGGGCTATTGGTTTGAGCAACAGTAGCTCGCACTTCGAATTGGGCTCATATTTCGTGAACGAACCGAAGGAGCTCAGCTCAGTTCGAAAATTTCCCTGCCATCTCCCTGAAACCAGGCAATTCCTCCATTGGGAGCATAAAAAAATAGAGAAGGAGGTGGGCATAGTAGAGAACGAGGCGGACATCGCGCCTTTTTAATGAATCTTTTGCCCAAAATCCAAAATCCCATTCATATTGGTGTTTGGCGAGATCATTTCCCACATCAAACAGACGGCCATGTAGGGTACATAGGACATTAGGCACCAGGAAAATTTTCAAAAAGCCTCAACGCCATCGTGCGTTTGACGCGGAGACTGCCCACGCTTGCGCATGCGGCCCGCTCGCCCTTTGCGAGTGCGGCTCTCTCGGCTACTGCTGCTGCCACCGCTCGCGTCTGGCGGTGGCGGCGGCGGCTGTGCTGGCACCATTCCCGAGGATGGATCGAGAGACGCAACGCCCTTCGGAGACCTCCCACTTGAGTGCGAGCGGGAAGAAGGGGTTGCGCTTCTACGCGCTAGATTTTCCTCGGAGAACGCTGCATAGTTGAGGTTCTCACCAGCGTTGATGCTCTTCCTCAAGGAGGGCTTCGCACTTCCGGCACCTATACCTGCTCGTGCGGCTGCGGCAGCGGCGCGCGCCTGCTGCGCACCTTCCGTGGCCGCGGTTCCCTCCGAAAGGGGGGAAAGGGTGTTTTCCATGAGAGAAGTTTCGTCCATCGCACCAACACAGCCACCCCGACCACTGAGAGCTCCTGCAGTGTCCCGGCGGGCCCTCTCCTGTGGAGGCAGTGTCGCTGCGGCTGCTGCTGCTGCTGCTACAGGGCTGCTGGGGGTGCCTCTTGGAGGAGCAGCCCAACAATTCACGCACACGTCATAGTCGCACTCCCTACAGCATACGTAGAAGAAGCGAGTGAGCGCAGTGTTACGTACAAGTGGGGACATGAAGGCGGATAAGAACGGTGTGGTAATTGACAGACTTCCACGCGTTTACACCACAGAAGTTTGCACTCTGAGTAGACCAGCACTTCTCCCTTCTGTTGCACAGTGCAGGTTTCTCCAGGAAACAAGCAATCAAATTAAAATTAAAGCACATTCCACTCACCGGCAGCCGTACATCCGGTGGTTAGGGCCGAACCGCTCGCAGTTGGGGTCAATATCGTGGCAACAGCTGCAGTACCACCCGTCTTCTGGCGTTAAGAACTCCTCGAGGCCATGCCCTAGATCGCAATCTGCTATGCGACCACCACCACTGCTGCTGTTGTGGCTGTTGCTTCCTGGTGGATGCGAGGGCGGCGGTTGGGTCGGGCGAGGCGGCAAATTGTTATTCTTTGCGTGGCTGTTAGGAGGAGACGCTGGCGGAGAGGATGGAGGCTCCATCGCACGATTGCCTTCATCTTCTTCTTGAAATCTGCCTGAGGCATTGGCCCGAGGAGCTGCCGCTGCGGTCCCAGGAAGAGGTCGCCGCGCTCGCGGGCTCTTGCTGCTGCTGTTGTGGCTACGAGCAGGGCTCCGGCTGTGCGGTCTTCGACGCACGGATGGCGACTGGCCTCGGCTGATTGGGCCTCCTCCGCTGCCACCACTACCACTGCCTCCACCAATGCTAGTAGTGCCGCCGCCGCTAGCGGCATGCATGAGCAGTTCGAGCGCGGCTGCTTCTGGATCTGCTGCTGCTGCCTCCGCAGCGGAATTTGATACGTCATCTTCGTCGTCATCATCCGACCCATCTTCACTTTCTCGCAATGCTAAAGCCTCCAGTTGAGAAAAAGACGCAGCGTGAGAACCGCTGGTGGCTGCTTCTGCTTCCGCTGCTTTGCGCTGTTGGGTCTCGTAGCCGTTGGGACCGAAGCGAGGCACGCGCGCAGTCTTAGGCGTTGCCGCTGCTTCGGAGACCAAGTCGGCAATTACACTCGCGTAGCTGCTAGAAGCACCGTGTGGCGTGCTGCTCACACCACGGCCGCCGCTGCTGCTGCCTTGGCCAGCAACTCCTTTCCCACCTTTCCCAGCAACACCTTTGCCGCTTGCGCCTTTTCCACGGCCTTTGCCTCCGCCTTTGGCACTGCTGCTGCTGCTGCTGCTGCTGCTG
>Ga0307982_1003649_pt1 | contig 12267 bp, 9 predicted proteins | sample OrgLakmetagen989_FD_201847 | JGI IMG/M metagenome (GOLD analysis project Ga0307982, IMG submission 201847) | Saline water microbial communities from Organic Lake, Antarctica - #989 | ecosystem: Environmental > Aquatic > Non-marine Saline and Alkaline > Saline | place: Antarctica: Organic Lake... | reverse complement strand
ATGATACATCTCTGCAACCTCAAAAAAAATCTACCTCAGCTGCCATGCTCAGAGCCTGCTTGTGGCCAGCAATGCGGCCCGGCATTACAAATGCCTCCACTGACGAAAAGAGGGCGAAAAATACAGCGGCCTTCATCATGTTGCTGCTCAACTGCTCGTTATAAACACACTATGACGGAGCTATACACTGATGTTTTGCTCAAGCTGACGATGGCTGTGATGACGTATTTTACCGACTCTTTCTGTTGAGCTCATGATGAACCATTCAGTACCCCCTGTAAAAGTACAGCGACGGTGAACTTGCTCGACATTTTCGCCATCCCTGCTTCGCTCTGTTCAATGATCTGCCTGTGCCTGTTAGCCTTCTATTTCCGGCCCCTCGGGGCCTGTGTCATACAGTTTAAGACTGCACCATAATAATCTCTTTAAGGGCGGAAAATGTGCGTAAGTTAAGTAAAGAAGTAGAGAAAGGCAAATGCATAACTATATCTGCATTGAGAGAGCACGTCGCTACGTCGCTGCTCCGTCTCTTTCTCTTAAGCTTATCTAGCATATAATCGCCGCGGACCTCCCTTGGCGTGGATCTGGCCATCGATTATCTGGTGTCAGAAAAGTGTCAGAGGGCTCCTGTACCTGGTACCTGTTGATATAGCGGCACTTCCGTCTTCTTCTAGTTCTTCTTTTTCTTTTACACTTTTACACAGGCCCCGAGCCCGCCGAGGGGCCGTGAGGGGACGGAATTAAGAATCAGAAGGCTAACAGACGGGGAACTCAAAGCAACGAAGCAGCTGATACTGATACTAGATTGAGCAAGCCCTCTAATACCAATCCCTTCTTCTTCTATGTTCTAATGTTCTATTCCCACTTCCCTGGCGACTGGCGATGAGCGATGACGATCTTATCTAATCAGATCTAATCAAGAATTCCAATACTCCGGAATCGATAATATTATTGGTTACTGGTGATGTGTGCTTTTGAACCGCCCCGAACTGCTCTCTTTGTTCCAGCTAGCGCCACACTTCACTTCATGTCACACCAAGGGCAGCGCGCTATTCCATATGAGCACCGTTTTGTAGCTCCCTTTGTTTTCAAAATCGGTTCCTCGAGCAAAATTCGCGTTTATTTGATGGCCTTGACTGCCTTGGCGGCTGCATCATCCAAATTGTCGGCGTTGATGATGTTGAGGCCTGAGGCCGCCAAGATTTCTTTGCCCGCCGCCACGTTGGTGCCCTCCAGCCGCACTACCAAGGGGATTTGGAGGGTCAGTTCCTGGCAGGCTTTCACGATGCCCGCGGCGATCACGTCGCACTTCATGATACCCCCGAAGATGTTCACGAGGATGGCCTTCACGGTGGGGTCGGAGGTGATCACTTTGAACGCTTCCATCACTTGCTGCTCTGATGCGTTGCCGCCCACGTCCAAGAAGTTGGCCGGTTTGCCGCCTTTTGGACGGGAAAAGAAGCAAGACAAAGGAGAAATGTTACGATCGATTTGGACTCCCGGGTGAGAAAGGATGAGCTCACTCGCAGCCTCCGCACGCAAGAACTCAGAACCGGGAGTAGTTAGTTATGAAATAGGAGACTAAATAGAAAGGCAAACGTCATTTTTCCCTCTCCGTCTCTGTCTTCAACCCTCACCGTTGAGCTGAATGATGTCCATGGTGGCCATGGCCAAGCCCGCGCCGTTTACCATGCACCCGATGTTGCCGTCCAGGCCGATGTAGTTCAAGTCCCACTTGCCGGCCTGAGTCAAAGAAAGAGAGGAGGGGAAAAGAAAGTAAAGCACGATATAACATGGTGTGTTGTCGTGAAAGAGACAGTAAGAATTTGTGAGAGAAGTAAAAAAACTGAAGAGAAAGTGCATTTGAGAAGAGGGAGAGGCCATAGCTAACTCTTCCTCTCGGTATCTCTTCGCATGCCGCGGGCAGTGGAACAAACAGGTGCGCTTCGATTTAACTTCTTCATCATCATTATGGTCCAATGGGGTGTGCGCACACATACCGCCACTTCGCGGGGGTCTTCTTGGGTCTCATCGCGCTTCGCATGGAGCTCCTTGTGGCGGAAGGACGCGTTGTCGTCGAAGCCAATCTTGGCGTCCGCCGCCATCAGCACTCCTTGGGAGTCCTCTGCCAAAGGGTTCACCTCCACCTAGTAGTCATCATGGGTTCATGACGATGGTTATGATGATGAGTTAGAGCCAGTGCACGTGGGTGGGTGGGTGGGTGGGTGAACGTACAGATAAAATACCAAACAAGAGATGGACGGATGCAACAAAGTGGATACAGAGCGAAAAAAAACGTATGCACGGATACTTCTTTTAAGATACTTCTTAGCTAACCTCTCTCACTCCACTTTCGAAGTGTTGGAAGGCCCCTCTACTTACCATGGTGCAGTCTTTCTCCACGAAGAGCTTGTAGAGCGCCTTCACTTGCTCCTTGGCCTTTGCAGGGTCCGTCTTGCACTGCAATCCCTCCACCACTTGAGCTGCTTGGGCGTCGGTGATGCCGTCAATGGGGTGAATCGGCACCTTGATGATCGCGTCGGGGTTCTTCTCGGCCAAGTCTTCAATCGAAGTCCCCCCTTCCGCGCACGCAATGATGACCGGCCCACCGCTCGCGCGGTCTAGCAAAATCCCAAAGTACATTTCGTTGACCAGGTCCATTTTCTTGGCCAGGAGCACGGTGTTCACTGGCTTCCCACCGGGACCCGACTGCTTGGTCACCAAGGTGCCTCCCAGCATCTTCTCCGCGTACTCGGCCACTTCCGAGGTGTTGATCACGTGCACGCCGCCCTGGAGGCCGTTGGTGAATTTGCCGAGGCCGCGCCCGCCCGCGAGGATTTGCGACTTGATCACCACCTGCTCGTCGCCAATCTTGGCTGCAGCGGCGACCGCCTCCGCTACGGTCGAGGCAGGAATGCCAAGAGGCACGTTTACGCCCATCTACGGTAGCCGCAAATACAGCGGAGGTAAAGAAAAACATCATCGCGTTAGTAATTTAGCATCGAAATGCATAGGGCTCAAAGTATAAGGTTTTAGGATTCACGAGGTTGGTTCGGTGATCGAGGACTTGTGGTGGAGAGAGGCAACGCATAGGGATGCGACGAGGTGCGCTCGGCAGATTCACAGCAAAATATATGTACCGGTAACGCACTCTCACTAGTATGAAACGTTCCGCTACTTAGAATGCAGCTCTTTGAAACATCGAGGACGTTCGGCTCTTGGTAACCGGACAAAGACACTTTGATACTACCGCCGGATCTTTGCCCGTTCAATACTTGGATCTACGTTACCTCTGCCATAAGAGCAGACGACTGGTACTCGTGAATGTTCAGGTAGCGCTTTGGCACGGCCGTCACGGCAGGTGCGCGGGTCGCCATGGCACCGGGTGCGCGGCTCAGCGCAGGGGTAAGTCTCCGCATGGCCATTTTGTTTTGATCTGTCAAACAATCTGCCAATCTGCCAAATCTGTCAACAATGCGGCGATGAAAACTCAGTACTCAACAAAAAAAAGTCCTAAGAGATGGAGACCACAGCAGCTAAGTTTTCTTTCGAGTTCTTGCTCGCAATAGCCAATACATAGCCAATAGCCCTAGAAAAATGCTAGCTTTGGCGCGCCAACTCCGTAGAACGTGCTTGGTAGAGGCACAGCCATTTCTAGGGAAGACATCCCCACATATCCTAGCAGTGCGGCCGTTCGCTTCGAAAGATGCCAAGAAAGAAGCCAAAACCGTGAAGAAGCCCAAGAAGAAAAACAAAGCCGTAGCGGTGCGTCGGCGACGTTAGTTGTTGTGAATCCTCACTAAAGACTACACTTGAACAATCAAGACTCTAGATGTACTCTGTGGTGCGTTAACGAATAATACTTGTCTTCTTGTGTAGATGACAACTGAGGAAGAGTCCAAATCGAACAAGGACTTCAACATGATGCTTTCGATTTGCGACAGCCCACGACGGACCATGCCCGAGTTTTCGGAGGAACGCAAGAAAGAAATGTTCGAAATCGGCCGGAGGTGAATTCAACTCTACTTTCGTAGTATCTTAAGTTTATTGCTATTTTGCATCACCCTTGCCAACTATTTGGACAGAGCTGGCTTGTGCAGACATCTGAACAACACGCTTGCTTGTGTGGGCAGGTACAATCAGGAGATGTCGCGGCAGCACAATCGCTCCAACTGGGACCTCCAAATGAAGATGGACTTGAAAACGGCGGCCATGAAGGCGTTGCCTCCTGATCAGCTCGAATACGCCATGAATGTGAGGATATTCCAGTAGTTGTGGGTTTGTGTCGGTATGAAGAAAGCGAGGAGGTGGAGAGGGCATTTTTTAAGGTCCAAGTTGACTCTCTACTTGGGCACCAGGTGGGTACTCTCCAATCTAGCTACTCCCGTCTTTGAATTCCTCACTTGCATATTTCATCTGCCACTTTCTGCATCTTTTTCTTTGTATTAGGTGACCATGGAAGACTGCGCATTTCCTCTGGACTTCCGGCACCCAACGTATTCGCCGCCGATCAAAGGCTACAACGCGATGGATTATGCGACGGGATCATCATGATTCAAACCAATGTAGAAGGATGAGAGGAATGGATGGCCCTGGCCCACCTTTCTGGTCGAAGCTGCGTCTCACCATAATAGCTAGGATCCACCGCTGATACCCAAAGTCTAGTCTAGTCTAGTTAATTCTCTCCCAATAACAATAACAAAGAAAAACAAGTACACAGTAGTCACAGAGGCGCATAGAGAATACACTTATGCCGCTTATGCGCCAGCAAATTCATGTTCCAGAAGGCCAATTCGGGCTCCAACTGGCGTCTTTCCTCCGAACAACTCGGCGGGACTGAGTGCTCGTTCGTGTGTCACGTCCCAGGTCCACGAGCCACGAGGCAGGCATTTCTCCGGGCTATTTTTTTGCCCCAGCAGGGAATCGTCACAATGCTTTTCTCAGGCGCCTGGCGCCAGCCGATCTCAGCATCGCCTGTCCTCTTTCTTGCTTATGAGGTATGGATCACCCAAAGCAACAAGGGCATTGGAGATTAGGGGTCTCTCTGCTCTCTGCACGCTGCCCTGCAGCCCACAGTCTACAGTCACGAACAATTACTATGCCATTTGCATTCAAATTTCAAAGCAATTACATCATTAGAGTACTACCACCAAGGCAGAAGGCAGAAGTAAGGCATTGAAACTGAGACTTGGGCGTATAAGCAAGCTTCTCCTTACGCAGTCGAAAGTCAAAGTCACTTCGCGTTCAGCCGTTCAGTAACCAAGAGAAGCCTCCTCGAAGCTGCTGGGTTTTCTAGTAGCCCCCGTCGCATTTCACTGATCTTTCGGAGACCGCAGGCTGGTGAAACCCGGGAGACCTGCGGTTTTCTTCGTTACTGTTCCCATTGCCCGTTGCGCTCCGTTGCGGTTTCGCCGTTGCCGGTTCCCAGTCCACTCAAGGCACCACAGCCGGATGCAGACGGCAAACAGGCAAAGAAAGAATACAAACAAACATCCAAGGCGAGAAGAAATAACGAATCAGGCGAATATGCAGGAGTGGCAATGGAAGTGTGCTCCTAATTTTATTTTTCCATGGAACATTTTTTTTCGTTACGGCGACTGCCAATTGCCGACTGCAAATTTTTATGTCGATGGTACGAGTTGAGAGCCACCCTGTTAATCACGATTGAATTAGAAGCCCAGGTAAAAGGCATCTAGTAGCACCAGTACGTGCTTCCTTTGTCGAGACTCAGTCCTCTTTTCGGTTCATATCCCAAAACAACACTCAGGCATATGAGAGCTATCTAAAGGCCTGGCAAATCAGCTATGCGCTCTCGCTTTCCATAATTCCATTTCATGTACACGGATACCGCTCGAAGTAGAGGGATAAATGTGCTCGAAATTACCTCGATCACCAATGAAATTACTGCTGAAGTAGGAGGACCACGACTCTATGCGAACGGAGCGAATAATTGGGCCAAACTTTCGTCGCCTGGTTCTTACGAGTGCATTCTTTGGAGTTGCATGAGTAAATTTGCGTCCTAAGGCATCACAAATCGGCAATCCAAGCAAATGTCTTTACCCGATAGCAATCTCACGAATCAACAAAATAGATCTTCTTATGCATGAATCATTTATCAAGACGAAATTTGATTTGTTCCATTGTTCATTGACAGCTTCGATGATGATGTCTATAACCTGCCTCCAATCACTTCAAACTTTGTTCATGATAATGATCTTAACGATACAGCGCAGTGAGGCATGACATATAAAACGGGGAACCATTTTTATTTCTTCCAAATTTCGTTATTGGTAGTTCCCTTAATGAACGTTGCTATCATTTTCGTAATGTTACTCATTCGATCATAATTTATGGTAATAGTAAAAACGGATGTTGACCCAAGCTGCTGTCTCAAGGATGGAAGGAATCAAACAAGCCATTGTACCCTGATGCCAATTGCTGAGAATGCTCTACTCGCGCCAATTCGGCGCGCCGATCTAAGCGTTCTTCGGGACTGCGTGCCTCTTGTATTTGTCTTCTTAAGTGCACGACATCAGCGGAGTTTTCGATTGCAGACGTGCTCCCATGAGGCACATCACCTAAATCTCTATGACTTCTCTGAGCTTGCCGGCTATTCCAGTGGTATCGGTCAACGAGCACAATTGAAGCTGCCGGCGGTTTCGCTCGTCTTGCGACCTCTTTCATCGAGTGCTGGCCTAAACGGGGCATAGACTTGGCCATTTGAAGCACGTCTTCTAATAGATCTTGCATAAGGAGCACGTCAATCACAGCTGACGCTGGGTCAAGCTCAACGGTTTTAACTCCTGTCTGTAGTGGGTTATCCACATTTTGTAAAACGAAGAATCCGTATTGGTGCTCGGACGCGGAATATATTATGCAATGGCAAATGCTCATGATAGCCATTTCAATACATATCAAGAAGTCACTGAAACCCGTTGCCAACTCTTCTCGATCATCAGTATTGTTGCTCTGAATCCACCCGAATGCAGAAAGTGTCGAAATGAACAAACTTTGCCAAAACACGAAGAACACAATGAGTTTGACGCTCATAAATTTGGCTAACGGCTTTGCGCACGCGAATGAAGCGTTTGATTTTGCAGCTTGATAGAAAGCAATGAGATAATACAGAGCGATGGAGACCGATATATTGTTTATAACTGCAATCCAGAAGATGGCGGTGGTATGCAGTCTTGAGGTACCATAAAATACCAAGGTAATGATAGCTGTTGTTGGTTTGACCAGACTATACTGCAAGATGAAAAATCGACATGTATCGAGCAACAAAGACATGTTGAAAGTTCCACAACACGAGCAAGGAAACATATGCTTTAATTGTCGATGCGTAGAAAAGTGCCGCCTTGTAGCCTCTTCGCCGCCGCACAATTCGACGCATAACAAAAAGAAATTGTATATCACGAATGCCTGCAATCAGAACATATAAGCTATTATGAACGACGAAGAATTATTGAAAGTCGGGTTGATAGCGAAGTAATGTTTGCATACAGTAAAAGAGATATATGGAGGAAAGAACCTAGAAAGTGAAAACGGAGTAGATGAAATGAAGGTAATTAAGATGAAAGAGGAGAAAAGCACGTGGGGCCGTACGAGAGAAGGCATGCTCGTACCTCATAGGCTTCTCGGGGAACAACAAAAACCAAGGTCTCCTTGATGAATATAAGTGACAAGAAAGATTCAATGGAATAGATGGGAACCATGAATAGTATCCTTATGATGAGTTTTTGCCGGCGTGGCAGGCGGTAGTGTAGGAGATGATCGTGAATCAGCCAAAATGTTACGAGTGTGCTAAAGGCAGCACAGCAACCTGCTATTACCCAAGCCCACAAGTGGCTGCTAGAACCTTCAAGTTCGAAATCGAACCATGTCATTCGAACACTTTCTCAATGATAGCAAACTACTTCGTGCTTGCGGGCTTGAAAGTGAGCAATAAGAAGCTACTAATTCATGCTATTACTTTGCGCGAGAGATTCATGCCACATGCAGAAAGAATCCCGTTGTCAAATCTTGTCAGGTTAGGCAGGTCACAATTACTTCGGAATTGAAGTGGTGTCAACGTGTCTAAATTCAAACTATGGCTGAACGCACTATGCACAATACAGAAACGGATGAGATTTCTTCGCCGAAGACGCCAAACACGCTGATCGGTAGGGGCCGGCGGCTTCTTGATGGGGTGAGGCTCACATGAATTGATTTCATGCATTTTACTTATATTTGTAAATACAGAACTGTTGATAGAACATGATGTGCCTCCGATCCCCATCCCTTACTTTCTCCTTCCGTAAATTGATGCGCTTTCATTTTATTGTTAGAGTGTTGATCTAAATTTTGCGCACTGCTCTATCCTTCTTACAAGGTTGGCGTCTCATCTGACCCAGGAAAAGCAGCACAATGTTTTCTCGAAGCTGCCAAGCAAGGGAATGCTGAAGCTCAGAGGCGCCTCGCTGATCTCTATATTCAAGGCCGAGGAGTAAAACGTTCATTCAAGGATGCATCTCACTGGTACTTGGAAGCTGCTGAGCAAGGTGATTTTAAAGCTCAGTTTGAACTTGCTTGCCTTCTGGAATACGGTCAAGGAGTAGACAAGGACCTCCCAGGTGCCTTAAAGTGGTACCAAGAGGCAGCTCTTCATGATTGCACCGAGGCACAATACAATCTAGCTTTTCTTTTGGAGCACGGGTCGAAAGATACTCAACAAGATTTAGAACATGCACTCGAATGGTATAGACGCGCTGCTGACCATGGGCATCACGGAGCACAACGTAGACTCTTCAAGCTCGTGCGTCACCCACTGCAACCACCGCAAGCATTTCGTGATGGGCGCTCACATACCATGTGATCAAGTATAGCCAAGGTCAGTTAGCTCAACGGCGGAACGGCGGAGCTCTCTGGTGTTTACTTTCAAGTTCTGAAGAATGGCAGCAAAAATAAATAGCGCTATGTGTGACTCAGGAGCAGTGCAAAAGAAAGAAGAGAGGAACTAAGAAAAGGATTTTGAAAATAAAAATCACAGGCGATGTAAATGAATGTGATATAAAAAGATAAGGGTACTATATGTTAAATAATCGTTTATAAACAGGTTTGAAAACCACGAGGCTTCCTTTCTAGTATGAGCTGCTTTGAATTAGTTCTCTGCTTAGGATACATGCGGACCACGGGCAAAGGATTTGACATGCGCCACGAGCACCACACGGGGCGCCCATTCACAGGCACCTCAAGGCCACGCACCAAAGCAAGGTGCTTCGAACACACATACATACCTTATTACTCCACCACAGGACCCTAAACCGTGCATAGCACGGGCGCCTGTACTTGTCTTTTCTCGTCATTCAAGAAATCAGTCTTTACAACTCTCTACACTCTCTACAGTACAGAGTCTGTACTTTTTCTCTTTTTCTAAGGCTCTTGTACAGATCTGTAGCATAGCAGGGGACCCTGCTCGTATTAGTGCATTGTACTTTTCTTACCACTTCACTGCTTCACCTCGCTCTTCATCTGCATCAGCCAATACTTCTACTGAGGCGGTGAACTTCATTTTCTGCTACTCTGCCCAGCGTTGACTGCGCAAATCGCTAAAACATGGCGGACGCCGACTCCTCAAACTTGAGCTCCTCGGAAGATGAGGTTAGGATATGTTTTCTAGTTGAACTCTACCGACTAAATAACTCGCACTATATATACCAATTGCCTGGCTTACTTTTATATAAAAGGAGCTGCATGCCATTGTTTTTAACATCGCACGTTGTGTGCACTCCTAGCACTCACAGATAGAGGGCTGTAGAGATGGAGAGACTGTTTGGCGAGAGCACAACAGAAAAAGTGTAGGATGAGAAAGGATCACACTTGTGGCCGCACATTTGAATCGTCTATTTTTACCAACCAACTAGGCTAGCACTGCGCGTCGGCTGGCGCGGAAGCCGGGCAAGAAGCGCAAGATGCTCTCCATCTCCGCGGCAGCGCCCATGGCGCGCAAGCCTGCTCAACAGAAAGAGCAACGGCCTGCGTCTGGCGACGAGCTCACCAAACCAGCGCTGATGCAGGTCGTGCGCCGAAAGATTGGCGTAGCGGGTCCGGGATCAGCTACCGCCGCGAGGGCCGTATCACCGGCAGCGCGCCCGGGAGGCGTACCTACAACTGCAGCTTCAAACGTCGAGACACCTAATAACGCCAAAGAATCTGCGGTAGAAACTGAGGCAGTAAAGAACCCTGTCAGTGGCAACGCTGCAGGAAGGATGGAAAGTGGCGCCAATGTCGAGAAGACGGAATCTTATAAGCTAACTTCGACTGCTGCACCCTCTACATCGGAGACGGTAGCTTCCTCTTACGACAACGGCATGGGCGCCCTTGGTGCCCTGAGCAATGCTGCCGCGGCTGCCGCTGCTGCCACCGTTCAGCCATCAGTTTCGGCTTCAACCTCTGGAGGTGTAGGTAGCAGTGCCAGCAGCAATAGCAGCAGCAGTAGCAATGGCATTCGGGGTGACAGTAGCGACAGCAGCAAGAGCGGCAAGGCAGCAGCAACAGTCGTGCGCGCGCCCATCACTGCAGGTAGAGCGCTCGCTGGTCGAGGTTCTGCACCAACTTCAGTGGTTGTGCCCGTGCCAACGCCCGCAGTCGCGAGTGCAGCCAATGACAAAAGCGCCACCTCGCCATCATCTTCGTCTCTTTCTCCTGCTGAAGCCAGTGCCTCGCAAGCGACAAAACCTCAAGCTGCACCCCACGCTCGCCACGGAAAAAAGTCAGCAGCAGCAGCCTCTCCAACAGCAGCGTCAGCAGCAGAGGTGAGCCGCCCAGTAAATCCTTCAATTCCTCCTCTCATTGCAGTGGTGGTGCCGCAACCATCCTCGACTAAACGACAGCGCGCTACGAGCAAAGTAGTGGCAGCGGTTGCCGCTTCCGAAACGACAGCTGACGCACCACCGTCCAGTAGTGGCAACAAAACAAACGGCAAAAAGCGCCCTTCCTCGAAAGCAGCGTCAGCAAAAGTGCCTGCTACGGCCCCCGTTGGGCAAAAGAAACGCCGTGGAAGCAAGAGCAGCGGCGGCACTACGGCCACTTCCGCAGAAAAGGATGGTGCTAACGGCAGCAGTGCTGGCACTTTGAACGGCAAGAAAAGGGCGCGGTCTAGCAACTCGAAGAAGAAGAAGAGCGCCCATGCAGATTCAGGAGGGCAGGGCAACGCAACGATCATAGCTGCAGCAACTGCAGCAGCGGCCACAACAAAGGCACACCAACAGCAAGAACCACAGTTTCCGCCGAGTTGTACTTTGCCGCCCACGTTCGGCGAGGACACGAAGTTTGAAAGCTTCGACGCCTTCGTGGCCAAGAACCCTCTGGGCCTGGGCTTGAAGCTGAAAAACGTGGACGAAAAAGCTGTGGTGCGAGGCTTTGCTCCGTGGCGCCTGCAAGCAACCACAGCAGCCTCTGGAACTGGAACAGCCACGAATGGCAGTAGCCCTTCAAATGGCAGTGGCAATGGCAGCAGCAGCAGCAGTGGTATCAATAGCGCAATGCCACCATCGGTGTTTTTGGGAACGACAGAAGTGCGCGTCAATGATGTGATAATGTCGGTCAACAATTTAGACGCTCGAGCGGAGCTTTTTAACACGGTAAGAAACGACTTAAAGTGGAGAAAATGTGGAATACAAGTAAGAGCGCTCAACACTATGCGAGCAGCTAACCAGGGATGTTTGGTTTGATGTTGAAACATAGATGGCTGAGAGAAAGAGGTGCGTGTCTAATACAACTCCTTGTTTTGATCAAATGTTTTGTCTATCTCTTGCCCTCTGACTTTTGGAATCCTGCAAATCATCATCGATGTATCTAGATGGTGGAGAAACTCAAGCAATGCACGGATCAGATGGTGTGCATTCGTTTTGCTCGTCCTTCCATCTCACCTCAGCGAGTGGAGCAACTGTTGCGAGAAGCACACGACCGCAAAACGGCGGCAGCTGCTGCAGAAAAGGAAAAGGAAGAAGCTGCCAAGGCAGCAGCAATTCAAAAGGAAAAAGAAAAAGAGGAGAAAGCAGCGCGAGAAAAAGAGGCCTATCACAGGGGTGAAGACGACCATGACGGCGATGGCGACGATGACGACGAAGAGAAGGACGAGGAGGAAGACGTGGAGGAAACTAAGGAAGAAGAGGTGTCAGTTCCCAAAAAGAAAGCCACAGCGAATAGCTCCAGCGCCGTTCAAGGAGGCAGTGCGATGCGAGGTAACCATCGTCGCAGGCAGAATAAGGGCGTGCCTATGCAGCA
>Ga0307982_1003648_pt1 | contig 12267 bp, 9 predicted proteins | sample OrgLakmetagen989_FD_201847 | JGI IMG/M metagenome (GOLD analysis project Ga0307982, IMG submission 201847) | Saline water microbial communities from Organic Lake, Antarctica - #989 | ecosystem: Environmental > Aquatic > Non-marine Saline and Alkaline > Saline | place: Antarctica: Organic Lake... | reverse complement strand
TTTTTTCTATATCCTCCATACGAAAATGCCAAATAATCTGGATTTCCAAGTATATCGGCTGCGGTTATGTTCGTTTTATTTTCTTGAGAATACCCGATTGATAAAAAGGCAAACGAGACAATCTGCAATAATTTTTTGCTAAATTTCATTTTTTAAATTTCAATTGGTAATAGTTCTTTTTGTTTTTACCACTGTATGGATAAAGCAAAAGGTTGCGTTGCCCAATTTTAGTATCAGTATAAATTTAGTGATTATTTTATGGTCTTAAAAGTCTTCCTATTAAAAGCAGGCTTTAATAAAGGGTAAAATTTTGGAAGTAATTATTACAAAACTTAAATCACAATAATAAAGTACTCTCTATTATAAATACCTAAAAAACAACTTCCAAACCCCTATTAAAATTATGTTTCATAAACGGTAATAGGCCAATCACTATTTAATTAATGGTCTTTAATGGCTTATAAATCACTTTGGATTAGAAGACCAATGGCTTTTGAATAACCTTGTTTCCTCGTTGGTTATAAAGTTAAAGGTTTCTGTGTTGCCTAAACAGACTAAAATGAATTAAAAAAGCTCAAAGAATCAGTTTTATGAATCCACGAGCCTGCTTTTCCTGCTTTGGCAGGCAGGCCTCTAGAAGTTTTGGCCTATCGACAAGCCATTTGTTTAATTATTAGCTCTAGTTATTTATTTCTACTATATTTTGAGATGTCAACGTTACCTGATTTAAACTCTCCTTTTTTTATTTGCTTATTAAGTTCAGCTATTGATTTGTCAAATTCCTCAGGATTTTCAAAAGTTGAACTAATGTAAGGTCCTGTTTCTATTCCGTTTGGTCCACCTTCAAAATTAAAGTCCACCGTAGTTTTAGAGTAACGATAGCGGTCAGCTTTTTGCAGATTATCCAAACAATACTTTCTCCAGACAGAGGTTAAAAAGTTAAGTTGAATATGTTTAGGATATTTGTTCAAAGTCGCTAATCGAGTTGAACTGAAATGTTGAAATTCGTCGAATTCAAATATCAGATTATATTTTCCTCCAAAGTACGCATCGCATCTCAAATTCGAGATACGCTTATTTTGATTGGCAAATAAGTCTCCATTAAGTTCATCAAAAATCTTATGTATATTCTTAAAATATTTACCAAAATGAGATTCCGTATGGGAATTGATAAACCAGTCGAATTTACAATTCGTCTCCGCTTTTTGGTTTAAAGCTTTCTTCAAAATAGTTGTATACCAAAATCTGATGAAACTGACTTATGTTTTGAGGATGTCTTTTATTTGTTTCTACTTTGTTCAAGCACAGTATTTTTTACCACTACCACAATCGTAGAGATCATTTCTTCCTAAATTTATTTTTTTAGAATAATGGCTTAAAACGTTGTTCTGCAGGATTAGTTGTTGAGGTATACGAAATTGAATCTTGGCATTCTTGCAATGAAACGATGGATGAACGTGAAAAAGGATATAGAAAAGCAAACAAACTTTTTGATAAAGAGGAGGGAAGAATTGAATTTGTAGGGAAGATAGCATCCTAGGATATCCGGAAACAATATCGCAATTCTAATGTGGTAGCCTATTTAGGAAAGACGCAAAAAGAATTTAAATACATTACCCCAAAAAATTCATAAATTCACTTTTCAAAAGAAAACAACAAAACAACAATAACAAGATATGATCACAGGAGAATTAAAGTCACGAGTAGATAAAATATGGGAAGCCTTTTGGACAGGTGGAATCTCGAACCCATTATCTGTCATAGAACAGTTTACCTATTTACTATTTATAAGAAGGTTAGATGAACGTCAGTTATTGGAAGAGAAAAAAGCCAATACGGTTGGCATTTCTATCAAAAACATAATATTCACAGACGCGCAAAAAGAATTAAGATGGAGCTCTTTTAAAAATAAAGATCCAGAAGCAATGTTTGAAGTCTTTACCAAACCTAAGGTTGGTGCCATGACAGTTTTTGATCACATGAAACAAGTAGGGGACTCTGCAGGGGTTTTTGCAGAGTTTATGAGCAAAGCCTCCTTTATTATTGCGACTCCTCGTTTATTAGACCAAGTGGTGCAGTTGATTGACAAAATCAACATGAAAGACAGAGACACCAAAGGAGACCTGTATGAATACATGCTTTCTAAGACTGCCACTGCTGGAACCAATGGACAGTTTAGAACACCAAGACATATTATTAAGATGATGGTAGACATGACACAGCCTAAAAAGGATGATGTTATTTGTGACCCTTCTACGGGTACTGCAGGATTTTTAGTAGCTGCAGGTGAATATTTTAGAGACAACCACGACGATTTTTTCTTAGACAAAGATTTTAGAGAACACTTTAATAATGAAATGTTTAATGGGGTAGAGATCGATTCTACCATGGTGCGTATTGGTGCGATGAATTTACAGTTGCATGGAATTGAAAACCCCAATTTAATAAAGAATGACGCGCTGAGCGAAAGTGCAGGAGATCTTAGAAATAAATATTCTTTAGTTTTAGCCAACCCGCCATTTAAAGGAAGTTTGGATTATGATGCGGTAGAGAATTCTATTTTAAAAATGGTAAAATCTAAAAAGACAGAATTGCTCTTTTTAGGTCTAATGCTACGCATGCTAAAAACAGGTGGTAGAGCAGCAGTAATTGTGCCAGATGGTGTATTATTTGGAAGCTCTAATGCCCACAAACAAATACGACAAGAACTCATTGAAAACCACAAACTAGATGCCGTAATTTCGATGCCTAGTGGCGTATTTAAACCTTATGCTGGGGTAAGCACTGCGGTGCTATTTTTTACGAAGACAGGAACAGGAGGCACGGACAAGGTGTGGTTTTATGACATGACCGCAGATGGCTATAGTTTAGATGACAAGCGTAATGAAATAAAGGACAATGACATTCCTGATCTTTTAAACAGATACCACAACATAAAAGAGGAAACAACCAGGGCCAGAACAGACAAAAGTTTCTTAGTGCCGTTTGATGAGATTAAAAATAATGACTGGGATTTATCTATAAACAGATACAAAGAAATAGTCTATGAAGAGATAGCATATGCTGCGCCTTCTGAAATTATAAAGGATATTGAAATTTTGGATTTAGAACGAAACCAAGCTTTGACTGCTTTAAAAGAGATGTTGAAATGATTGAATGGACACCAACTAGATTAGGAAATGTCTTAAAGTATGAGCAGCCTACTAAATATATCGTTGCATCAACTCAATATAAAGATTCTTACAGCACCCCTGTTTTAACCGCAGGACAGTCGTTTATATTAGGTCATACAAATGAAGAAAATAATATTTTTTCTGAGGTTCCAGTTATAATTTTTGATGATTTTACTACAGCAATAAAATATGTTGACTTTCCTTTTAAAGTGAAGTCTTCTGCTATGAAAATTTTAAAAAACAATAAAGAGGTTTCAGATATTAGGTTTTTATTCTATCTAATGAAAACCTTGAAAACGGATTCAGAGAGACATAAAAGATATTGGATTTCAACATATGCAGAACTAAAAATTCCACTCCCACCACTAGACCAGCAAAAAAAGATAGCCGCCATTTTGGATGCAGCAGATGCCTACAGACAAAAAACAAAAGCACTCATTACAAAGTATGAGGAACTGACACAAAGCCTGTTTTTGGATATGTTTGGGGATCCTGTAGAAAACACCAAAGGCTGGAAAGTTAAGGATTTAAAAGATCTTACTTCTAAAATACATAGTGGTAACACACCTAAAGGCGGTAGCAAGGTGTATGTAAATGAGGGGATTACTTTTTTTAGAAGTCAGAATGTTTGGAAGAATAATATAGTGTTAGATGGCGTAGCGTATATTGATGATGCTACTCATAAAAGCATGATGAAAAGTAGCTTGAGACATAAGGATATATTAATGACTAAAACTGGAAGAATAAATACCGAAAACAGCAGTCTTGGCAGAGCAGCTATGTATTTAGGTGCAGATGATAGAGCTAACGTAAATGGTCACGTTTATTTAATCAGACTTAATGAAGGGGTAAATAATGAGTTTGTTTTACACATCCTAACATCAAAAGAATATAGGGGGCATATTAGAAGTGTATGTGTTGGAGGAATAGATAAACGACAACTCAATAAAGGTCATATAGAAGATTTTCCAATTATTTCACCACCTAAAGAGATACAAGAAAAGTTTATTGAAAATCTATTGATTATTAGGGATCATAAAGACAAGTTGAAATTGAGTTTAGCACAATCAGAAGATTTGTTTAATAGCCTTTTACAAAGGGCATTTAAAGGAGAGTTAAGTTAAAGACACACTGCTATGAAAGAAAACAGCATCTTAGACAAGAAATCACTTTTAATAATTGAAGGTAAAAAAGCGGATTGGAAAGAACTTGCTAAAGATTGCGTTTGTTTTGCGAATAGTTATGGAGGTAAAATAAATATTGGCATAGAGGATGATGAAGAGGAGCCTAAAGAAAATCAGGTAATTGACACTAAACTTATTGAGGCTATTCAAAAAAGAATTTCATCTTTAACCATAAATGTAGGAATTGCTCCGATAATTAGAACTTCAAGTAATGGAGGAGAATATATTGAGTTATCTGTTTTAAGAAATAGTCAATCGATTGCAAGTACCACTGATGGCAAATATTATATGCGTGTTTCAGATGATTGTAAACCTGTTCTTCCAGACGATATCGAAAGATTATTTTCAGAGAAAAGTGCTTTTGTTTGGGAGGATAAAACGGTTCGAAAAATTCCACTTTCAGAGTGTGATGTACCAAAATTAAATAAATTTTTAAAGGATATTCGCGCTTCAGAAAGAATTAGTCAGTTTATAAAAGAACTGTCTGATGAAGAAATTGTGGATCATTATTTTTTAACAAAGAACGGTGTTCTAACCAATTTAGGGATTCTATGGATTGGAAAAAGAAAAGATAGAGCCGTTATTCATTATCCGCCAGCAGTTCAGTTTATAAAATATGATGTTGAAGAGCGAAAAGTGTTCAAAAAAGTTTGGGATGATTTTTCTCAAAATCCTAAAGAGTTAATGAACGATATTTTAACTCAAATTCCAGATTGGAACGAGTTTGTAGAGGTCTCAGATGGTATCTTTAGAAAAAATATTTACAATTACCCACCCGAAGTAATTCGAGAATTAGTAGCCAATGCTTTTGCGCATAGAAATTACTCCATGCGTGGCGATATTTTCATCAATCTATATAATGATCGTCTTGAAATTCATAGTCCAGGATTATTACCTCTTGGCGTTACTCCCGAAAATATTTTAACAAAATCAGTCCAAAGAAATCCATTACTATCAAAGCTATTTTATGATTTAAAATTAATGGAAAAAGAAGGCAGTGGTTATGATAAGGTGTATGAATTACTATTAGGAAATGGAAAAGAAGTTCCTACTGTTTTTGAAGGTGACGATAGGGTTGTTGTAACCATTAAAAAACAAATTATTAGCAACGAGGTTTTGCGATTAATGGATAAAGCCTCTAAAGAACTTCAGTTAAGACAAAGAGAATTAATTGCACTGGGTTTAATTGCTCAAAGTGATGGTGTTTCTGCATTAGATTTATCAACAAAGTTAAATGTTCTGAAACAAAATGGATTACAAAATTGGTTAGGTCGCTTATTAGACTTTGAACTAATACGCTCTAAAGGGAAAACAAAAGGAACATTTTATTATGTTAATCCTGAATTCCTTAGGAATAGCGACTTTATTGAAAAAACAAATTTAAAACGAATAGAACCACATCGATTGCAGGAATTAATTTATGAAGATTTAAAAAACTATCCTAAAAGCGCGATAAGTGAGTTAAATAAGCGCATAGGGGAAGAGATAAAGCAAAGAACGTTAAAAGTAAAACTAGATGACATGATAGAAAATGGTCTCGTATATAAAGAGGGAGAAAAACGTTGGACACTATATTCTATCAACATAAAACCGTGAAATAAACTATAAATGTTGATATAATGTTGATAGAAATGTTGATAAACAAAGTCAAATTCGCTTTAAAAGCATTTCTGTAAGCGTGTTAACAACAAATGTAAAAAATAGATTTTAAAGAAAAAAATGCTATTAAAAAGAGAACAAAAGAAACATTAATAAACCATGAGCAACTTTCAATTCCTCCAAAAAGAGTGGCCAGCAATATTTAAAGAAGCAAAAGAAGCGGAACAGCTGACGTTAACTTCTCCAAAAGCCTGTGCAATGATTTGCAGAAGTGTTTTAGAAAAAACGGTACGATGGCTCTATCAAAATGATGAAGAACTAGAATGGCCTTATGATACAAAACTTGCCAGTTTAATACACCAACAGTGTTTTAGAGAAATCATCAAGCCTTCTATGTTTAGAGAGGTAGATTTAATTCGTTTGAATGGGAATGCTGCTGCACATGGTAAATCAATTACCCAAGACCAATCCATCGCCAGTATTAAAAACCTCTTTCGATTTTTAAGTTTTCTAGGTGTGTATTATAATGAAGAAGATTTGGAGGTTCCTGCTTTTAGCACGGCGTTAATTCCTGATGGAAACGGGCAAAAAGAGACTTTAAAAGCCCTTCAGCAATTAGAAAATCAGCTAGATTACAGAAGAGAAAAAGACAAAGAAGAACGTGCAAAATTAGAGGAGCAAGCGGCGCAAATAGAATTATTACAAAAGCAGCTAGAGAACCAACAGAAAGTTAATACGCAGCGAAGAGTAGAGCGTGAAAAGGTCAAAGACCCAGACAAAGTAATTCCTGTTTTAATACCAGAAGCAGTTACTAGAAAACTCTATATAGATGTTCTGTTAAAAGATGCCGGTTGGGAAGAACTAACGGAAGGAAGAGAGTTAGAATATGAAGTAAAAGGAATGCCTAAAAGTACCAATCCGTCAGGCATTGGCTATGTAGATTACGTGCTTTGGGGCAAAGATGGCAAACCATTAGCGGTGGTAGAAGCGAAGAGAACCATGGCAGAAGCTAGAAAAGGAAGACACCAAGCAGAACTCTATGCAGATTGCATAGAACAAATGCATGAGCAACGTCCCGTTATCTTCTACACCAATGGTTTCGAAACCTTTATTTGGGATGATACCTTTTATACCGACAGAGAAATAGAAGGGTTTTATACCCAAGATGAGTTGCAATTGTTGATTGATAGAAGAACCACAAGAAAAGACCTCAGAACTTTTAAAGTGAATATGGATATTGCAGGTAGAGATTATCAGTTAGAAGCCATCAAAAGAGTTGCAGAGAATTTAGTAGTTACTTCAAAAAAAGGCCATTTAAGAGGCGCTAAAAGAGAGAGCTTGTTAGTCATGGCAACAGGTAGCGGAAAAACAAGAACCGCTGCAGCGATTGTAGAGATGTTAACCAAATGCAATTGGGCAAAAAGAGTGCTCTTTCTAGCCGATAGAAATGCTTTAGTTACCCAAGCTAAAAATGCTTTTAAAGAACATTTACCTGAGCTTTCTGCAATTGATTTAACCAAAGAAAAAGAGGACAGTAGTGCCCGTTTGGTCTTTTCAACCTATCCAACAATTATTAATAAAATTGACAAGGTAAAAACAGTAGACCAACGATTTTATGGTGTAGGTCATTTCGACCTCATTATTATTGATGAAGCCCACCGTTCTGTATATCAAAAATACAGTGCTATTTTTGATTATTTTGATGCCATGATCATCGGTTTAACAGCAACGCCAAAAACAGATATAGATCATAATACATACGGATTATTCGGTATTGAAGATGACAATCCTACGTTTGCCTATGAATTAAATGTAGCTGTAGATCAAGGCTATTTGGTACCTCCAAAAGCAGTGAGTGTGCCACTTAAATTCCAAAGAGAAGGCATTAAATATTCAGAGCTTTCAGATCGAGAAAAAGCAGAATACGAAGAGAAATTTGGAGACCCAACAAATGAGGAAACTCCAGATGCCATTGGCAGTGCTGCTTTGAACCGATGGTTGTTCAATACAGATACCGTAGATAAGGTGCTAGAACATTTGATGAAGGATGGAATTAAAGTAAGTGGAGGTGATAAATTAGGTAAGACGATTGTTTTTGCCAAGAATCATGCACATGCAGTGTTCATCGAAGAAAGGTTCAATATAAACTATCCGGAATACAGCGGGAAGTTTCTAAGAGTAATAGACAATTATGAAACCAAAGCGCAGAGTTTATTAGAGAAATTTACAGATCCTTTAGAAGAGCAAGAACCTCAAATTGCGGTTTCTGTAGACATGATGGATACCGGCGTAGATGCACCAAGAGTAGTGAATTTAGTATTCTTTAAAATGGTGAAAAGTGCCTCTAAATTTTGGCAAATGATTGGTAGAGGTACCAGATTGTGTCTGGATTTATTTGGCCCAGGAGATGATAAGAAAGAATTTATGATTTTTGACTATTGTCAGAATTTTGAATTCTTTGATGAATATCCAGACGGCGCAAATGCTCAAAGTATGAAGCCTTTACTGCAACAAATATTTGAAGCCAAGCTGAAGGTTTCGCAACTGATTACACATCTGCCAGACAAAACACCTACAGAAGTTGAAGTTAGAGATGTATACCTAACTGAGTTGCACAAAATAATTCAAAATTTAGATGAAAGTAGATTCGTAGTTCGGAAGCAGCTGCGTTATGTAAAAGAATACAGCAATAAAACAAAATGGTTAGACCTTTCAAAAAGTGATCTTCAAGAAATAAATGCTCATTTATCTCACTTGCAACCCGCATCAAAAGGAGATGACGAGTTGGCACGAAGATTTGATATGCTTGTTTTAGTGTACCAAATAGTGCTGCTTACAGGATCTGGTGAAACAGCAAAGTATATGGGTAAAATATACAGTACTGCGGCTGCATTGGAAAGGAAAGATAACATTCCTCAGGTAGCACTTCATTTGCCATTAATTAAAGAAGCACAAACAGATCATTATTGGGAAACCATCAATATTAAAAAACTAGATGAATTAAGACTGGCTTTAAGAGACTTGATCAAGTATTTAGAAACGGAAACACAAGCCTCTGTATATACAAATTTTGAAGACGACCTAGATTATGAGGGCATCTCAGTTCGAGAAATTGTGAGTACTTCTTATGTGAGTTTGCAATCTTATAAAGATAGAGTTGAGAGTTATATTAGAAAAAATAAAAGTCATTTAACCATTAACAAGCTTTCTAACAATGTATCTATCACAAAAATTGAGCTAGATTCTTTAGAAAAAATGCTATTCACAGAGAGTGTTGCAGGTACCAAAGAAGACTTCGTTACACAATATGGTGAAAGACCTTTGGGTGCCTTTATTAGAAGCATTACAGGTTTAGAACCAACGGCTTTAAACAATGCGTTTTCTGAGTTTTTACAAGTTGGAAATTTAAGAGCAGATCAAATGACCTTTGTAAAAACAATTATTTCCTACTTAACAAAAAATGGAACGATTGATAAAGCCATGTTGTACGAACCACCATTCACAGATTTAAATGACCAGGGAATCAGTGGTGTTTTTGACAAGGATGCAGATGTTGTGAAAATGGTGAAAATTATAGATATGATTAATGGAAATGCTGAGGTTGGTTGAGCTCTAGTATGAGAACGATTTGAAGTCTGGAAAAGTTTATGATGTTGATTCTGGGGAATTGGGTCGTGTTGCTGCGGTTGGTTTTAAAAATAGGAAAAGTAACATTAATAAGTAGCTCAGTGATAAGAGGTGTGGGAGATTCACTTTTAAGTGAATATGGTTGCATTAAGACATTGGTATAGTAAATCAAACTCCCTAACCATTTATACGATTCAGGAAGAATCTATAGATCAAGGATTGTTTGACAAATTTTTAGATCGATTTGAAAAGCACGAGATATATGCGACTGCATTACAACAACTTACTGATTACATATTTGAAAACTTCCTTTTACATAGTCAGCCTCGCCGCTCGGTTCGTCATGAAGGAGCGATTGATGTGCTTCCAGGAAATGGTATCAGATGGCTACAGGCACCAGACTTTGATAATTCCTTCCCGATACGTTTATACAGTTCAGAACTAGGTCCTGAAGTTTGGGTGTTTTATGATGGAGGTATTAAAAAAGCAATCTAAAGCTTCTAGAATGGTCGATTTTCCAATATCATTTTTTCCAATTATACAAGTAAGGTCATCAATTTTGATTTTAATTTCTTCTTTATAACATCTGAAATTTTTCAATCGTAATTCTATTAGTCTCATAGTTTGTTTTAAATGAATGATAACGTCTCGTATATGAAATGTAGCGTATAAAAAGACGCTAACTTTTCGGATGAAACACGAGCCGAATTTTTAAATTTTTCTTTTTATCTTTATTTTACTAAAAGCCAAATTTAAAAATTTGGCGGTTTTCGAAAATACACAAAAACCTTTCGGAAAGCCTATAATAGCTATGTTTTATAAACATTGTTAGGCAAAGTATTTTACAGTTTAAATGGTTTAATTTCTTTCTTTACTATGTCAACTTTGGTTTTGCTTACTTCACTAAAGTTTATAATGTTCTCACTTTCAATTTTAGCAAAAAGATTGTTGAAATTACTTTCGTCTTGGTCTTTTTTTAGATTCAAAACATCTCTTCCACCTATTCCGACTGGTGCAATATATTTGTGTTCATCAATGCCAAATGAAACAAAAATGAATTTATTCGTGTGTTTCTTTAGTTGCTCTAAAATTACCTTGTATTCAAATCCAACACCGCCTTTGAAACTATCTGCTCGCTCTTTATATTTTTTAGACAAGATGACAATAACTTTATCCGCATTCTGAAGTCCATTTAACATCATTTGATTAAAATCAGTTGCACTTTCCTCTTGGGATTCCTTTTTGTCCATAGATGCGTCATATCCTTTTTCCCTCAAAAAATTAACGAATGAAATTACTTTATCATTATGTTCTTCATTTTCCCAAGCGTATGTTACAAAAACTGATTTTTTATCGGAAGACAAATCTTTTGAAAAGTTTTCGATTTCTTTAATTTCTATTTCTTGTTCTTTGTTGATTTTTTGAAGTCCAACTATCAAATCCTGTCTCACTTTGGTCAAAATAAATTGAATTCCTGCTCTTCCAACTCTGTGTGCTGCCTTTACCAACTTTAAATGAGGGTTGTTGTGGTGAAAAGTCTCATTAAGCATATTTACCAATTTTTGATGTAATGGTCTTAAAACCATTTGTCCATCTGTACTATTAAGACCTTCTTCAATAAATCCTATTCCATCAGGAATGAATGTTATTGACAAATCAAAACCCATGTGTTCTGATAGTACTGAAAAATTAAGCGGAAATTCAATCTTAACTAATTGTCCATATGCATCTTGAATATCTCCTACAATTTCCGACCTTATTTTTCTGTATTCAGGTAATTCATTACTGGAATAACCGTTCAGTTCTTTGTTGATAAATTCAATTAGCTTTTCGTCATTTGCTTGTTCAGCATATTCTTTAGATTGTAATAATATGAGGCTTAATTTTCCCTCTCCTGTCAATAATTTATCTAAAAGTTCTTTCATTGGTCATATTTTGCCTAACGTATGGATAACACAACAAGTTGTGTTATCTCCACTTTATTCACAGTTTAAATTTAGTGATTTTATTACTGTCTTAATATTAAAACTAGGCTTTAATAAACGGTGAAAACTTGGCGGTAATTAATTTACCGCTTAAATCACATTTTATATCAATTTAAACCTATAATGTGGCAATAAAGCGTTTTACCGATACGAATTCGGCACAGGCTTTTTTCGCTTGCTTTTTAACAAAAATAATTACCGTAACTAAGGCTATGCTTCTTATTTTTAATTTCAATTAATCAAAAAACCTGTGCTGAGCCACGTCGTAGTATAATTCAATTTATTCATGCGACATTGTAAATTTAATTTGGTAGTAGAATACTCTCTATTATAAATGCTTAAAAAATAACCTACTAAAATTTATAGACATGTTGAGTTATAGCTGCAAATAGGCAAATTAATAGCTGATTAATGGCCTTCAATGGTTTATCAATCAAGACCAACGAGTTTGCAAAAACTATTGGTTTCAACGTTGGTTATAAAGTTGAAGGTTTCTTTTTTCTCCTAGATAGGTAGAAGGAATTATAACAAAAAAACTCAGAGAATCACAAATGCGAATCTCTAAGTCTAGATTACTCGTGTTTCAAATTAAAGTAGAAAAGAGTTGTTTTTTATCTCAGTTCTTCTTAGTGCTAATTTTAGCATAATATAAATTATTTAATTTTTAATGATTTTTTTTACGGTTTCTCCTGTTGCCGT
>Ga0307982_1003646_pt1 | contig 12268 bp, 16 predicted proteins | sample OrgLakmetagen989_FD_201847 | JGI IMG/M metagenome (GOLD analysis project Ga0307982, IMG submission 201847) | Saline water microbial communities from Organic Lake, Antarctica - #989 | ecosystem: Environmental > Aquatic > Non-marine Saline and Alkaline > Saline | place: Antarctica: Organic Lake... | reverse complement strand
CCGTACCTGTGGCCTGGACTGTTCCTATTGTTGCTCGGCTCATAGACGCTTTGACGATCGTCGACCGTGCCCGACCCGTCGAGGGCCTGCCAAGAGGGAGAGAGAGACCACAGATACATGTAAAGGACGAAACAGTCAACTCAGAAGGGCACGAAAAGAAATTGAGAATCTGAAATTGACATCCGTTTGCAGAAAAAAGGCGGTTTGTGCTTAGAACAAATAGAAAATTTTAGACCAACACTTAAAACAATTTCCCATTCTAGGTTTGAGCTCTCTCAGAATTAACAGTCTCTCCACCTCTAGTACCGCCCTCTCCACCACCTCACCTGGGTCGCCCACGGCATCATGCCCTTCATGTCGCGCTGGCACTGCTTGCAGACCACCCGGCCGCAGTGCCGGCAGTGGTGCCGCCGCGTCAGGAAGCCAAACTCTTTGTCGCATGACATGCACTCGTCCGCGTACTCGTCGGGGATCTACGTGCGTGTATTAACCATATCAGAGGATATGAAATAACAATCAAAGGTTGGCGATGAGATGAGTGTGTGGGCAATGGAGAAGGAACTCGTGTACTTAAAATCACTCAACAGGTCCAAAATCTATCGAACATGTTACACAGCTATTATTTACTGGAGCAGGGAATAGTACATGTTTTTCTCCGTCTTAAAACACTCACCCACGATTGTGGCGCGCATATCGCTGCCAGCATGTCATCCAACAGCGAATCCACTGCTACGCTCGACGAACCGCCACTGACTGCGCCTTCGCTCACCTGAGATACATGCATGCAAGAGGAGGAATGGTACGAAAGCGTAGATGCATTAGAAAAATAAGGACAAGCTGAACGATTGATCATATTCTGCTTAAGCGTCTTATTCCTCTCGTGCTTCTCTTCGACTGTTACGGTTCACATGTAAATATACTCGAGTTGCTACAATAACACATTACGCAGCAAGAGCAAAAACACACAAGAGGCGATCTAATCGCGCACACGTGCTGAACCCCACACAGACAGGGGATACCACACTTACGTCCCGCAAGGTCAAAGGAGGGTCCGCGGCTAGGGTAGCGGCCAGCACGGAGGGTATAGTGGGAAGGGGGTCTTCAGGCATCGTCCAAAGCGACTCGCCCGTGTGCTCGTTGTACCAGTAAGTCCGGCTGGTGTTCTCGTCGATGACCTGAAGGCAGTGTAGACAAAGGAGGAAGATTAGTTGGTTGGGGTAGTAAGTATATGCACGCAAAAAGCACATGTACAAGAAGAAAGAAATGACCGCCAAAAAGACATAGGAGGTGTCAATCTTTCAGGCTGCCGCTTTCGCTCATCACCCCAACTGCATTTAGAGCATGTATAAGCGGTCCATGCACATGTATGATCTCATTCATTCATGTCATACCTCGGCCCAGTTAGGCAGCGGCCGATGCCAGGGGGCATTCAAGTCGGCCCCCGCGGCGACAAGAGGAGGCGCCAAGAACCAAGCGTGCTCGTGCTGCTCGGCCAAGCATATGTGCAACGCGGTCGCGCCTACACGTTTCATGCAGAACAGCAGAAGAGAGAATGTACGAAGAGGTGAGATGAGATGAGTCGTAATGAAAAATGAAACAGAAGGACGAGAGAAAGGCGCGCACAACATCAAGGGATGCAAAAATGCAAAAACAGGGATGCCACGCACTAACTTCACTTTCATCTCATTCATAATACAATAGTATGTATTTCTATTCCTTCATACCGTCGGCACGGCAGTCGTTGGCGTCGGCAAAGGCCAAAAAGAGCTTGAGAGCCGCCAGCACCACCTTAGGGGGGGTGAACAAAAAAGGGGGACACATGTTAAAACGCTCGAAATGCATGGGGCAGAGTAGCGGTTTCAGAGTCCAAAAGTCAAGTATAGCTCTATCTTTAGGCAAACATGGGCGCAAATTACATGGCTCTGTGAGTGCAATGTCACGATCGTGCAAACAATCCCATACCGATTGCAAAAGAAAGAAACAAAGAGGATTCTATGTCCTTTGGCTAGCCTACGTTGTCACCTTGGGGGCGTGGTATTGCGCGTGCGCCACCAACAAATGAATCGGCCGCTCGCCTCCGATGGGTGCGTTCAAGTCGTAGCCCTACATGTGCGCAAGCGGGTGGGTGAAAAGAAGAAGAAGAAGAAGAAGAAGTCAAGAGAAGAAGGACAGCAAAAGTCAATTCCACCATTCAAAAATACGCGAAGCTATCTCCAGCATTCAAAAGAGCAAACGAAGCTCTTAAGAGTGCACCAAGAAGTAAATCAAGCCGTGCACGTTTTAAGACATACACTCCAATCTATCTACGCAATCTCGTCACATCAACACATTATTCCCATTTCATACCTCGCTCTCGAGTGCCAGTAGCCCCGCCATCACATCCTCTCCAGGCGCCGGCCGGCACACCAGCAGCACCACTGGATCGACTTCCTGCACTCCTCCGCTCAGCGTGGCGCCTCCGGGGCCTACACCATGCGCATCTAAGAACGCCGCCACGCCTGGCCGCAGCACCGTGACTTCGGTTGATGAAGATGAAGAAGAAGAGGAGGAGGAGCTAGGGTCGTCATGGGTCGAAGCATCGAGCGATTGGCGGCGCGCAGAAGTGGCGCGCACTTTCTTGACGGTGCTCTCGAGCACCTCCAAAGCGTCCTGATTAAACAGACAGCGGAGGAAAAGAAACAGGGTGAATAGTTTCGAAGAAGATGAGGATCAAACACAAATTAAAAAACAACAACTGGAAGCTCTGGAAACAGAGTGCGCACTAAGATATGCGTGTACTTAAAAGGGCTCTAGCATCAAACGGACACAGAAAGGACTCTAGTATGTCACCTGAGACGCAATCAGCCTTCGCTCTAATTCCGCTACATCGCCTCGCTGCTTGGCCTGCTGCTCGTCCACAATCCTCCGCAACTCTGCCAACAGCTGGCCGTGCTCCTCTAGAGGGTGCTGCGGCGATGATGCGCTCTTGTTGGCTTTCTTACCAGGAGACAAGCCGCTGCCACCAATGGGACTGCTTGGGAAGGCAACCGTGCCATTGCTGTTGTTGCTGTGATCGCCTTCCTCGTCGCCGTCTTCTTCATCGTCTTCTTCGACCACTGCCGAAAGCACCGAGCCCGACGACGACGGTTGGTTGAGCTCCTTGGAAAACACCGACTTGAGCGCGTCCACGCACATCCCAACGACATCGCTCGAGTCCCCAGCTCCACCGCCATCGATGGAGGATTGGGTGAACAAACTGAGGAGCCGCTGCTGGGAAGCCTCGAGCTTGGCCTGATATAATACAATATAAATACAGAGGCGAGGACAAACACGGTCAGAAATTGAGTTCACTTTGGTGGAATTGTCCGCATCGCATCTGATTCCACAAACGCTGATTGTTAAAGAAAGTTCCACCGTCTTTTGAACTTTGGAATCTCTCGCATCTATTGATGCTTCTAATTTGTGTTTCTTCTGCCCTCTCTCTCTGTTTCATACTAATCTCACCTTCAGAGCACTTCCTTCCGCTAGCGCTCCTGCTGCTTTGGCCTCGGCATTTGCCAGTGCTTCTGCCGCCGCTGCTGCTGCAGTCGCTGCCTCAGTCTGCGCCGCCTCGACCCTTCTCCTGGCGTCCTCTTCTGCGGCGGTGGCCCGCGCCTGCGCGTGTTTCAACTCCGCCTGCGCACTGGACTCCGCGGCGGCCTCCACCGCTGCCACCTCGGCATGGCTCGACTGAATGAGGGCGTTGGCCCGCTCTTGAAGCCTACCTGCAAGGACTGCTTCGGCACTCGCGAGGGCATTGGCCACGGCCGCGTCACCCGAAGACCCCCCCGTCAAGTTGCTTGCCATTTTGGACTCCATCAGAGCGGCCTTGCACTCCCCCAGCATGTCTTCGAAGGATCGAGCTTGTGCGTGCATGGCCTCGGTGGTGCTTCTCAGACGCTCGCGCAAACTGGAGCGGTCGCTTTCGGCTAACGCGAGTTCCGATCCCGCGCCCGTCTAAAGATGGGGCATGCGTGCGCACAATCACAAACAACAACAGGAGAAGGCAAACACGTTCGAAGATGAAAGGCAAATATAGCGTGAAAGTAGTCAGCAATTATTGTGGAGTAAGAAAAAGAGAGGATCTAAGTATTGAATAGATAAGCAAGAAAAGAATGGCACACCATAACACGTGATTGAAGATAATAGGAGGTACAGGTAGCAACCTAGCCCCCCCCCTCCCTCGTGTTGCATTTGCTTTCATACCAGACGATTCCGCAAGCTATCGCCGTCTGCTTTCGCGCTCGCAACACTCGCCTCCGCCACCACCACCGCTGCCTGGTGCTTAGCACCGGCGTTTCGGGCCTCGTTGAGCTCGGCCCGGCATTCCGACAATTCCGCCGACAGAGAGCCGTTGAGCGCAGCCAGCCCTTCCACGCGGGCCGTCAAAGCCGCAGCGGTGGCTTCGTCTACTTGCGCCATCGCGTCACTACCCGAAGACGACGAAGGCGTCGGGACATTGCGCCAGGTCTCGAGCATGGCCTCCATCTGTTGGCTGTGCCGCAGAGCCAAATCGCGCTCGGCGCCTAGAGCCGCTGCTTCCCTCTGAGCGCCCTGCCATTGCCCCTTCAATTGAGTGCACCGGGATTCTAAGGCTTCCTTTTCATGTGACAAGGTGCCTTCTCGATCAATCGCTTCTTGCAATTGGCGGCGGCAACGGTCTAAGTCTGTCAAGTGCCCTGCTGCCAGCACCGAGAGTGCTGACGATGACGAGGGCGCTTGCGACCCTACGCCACCACCTCTGCCTGTGCCGTTGGTACTGTCGTCGTGCTGAGCCCCTGCTGCTGCGCCGTTGCTGCTGCTGTCTCCTCCACTCTGCGCCATGGCCTCCTGCAAACTAGCCAACCGGTTCCTCAGGTCAACCACCTCGCTTTCTAACGCCTCTGCGCGGCCGTTGTCGCTGCCATGACCATGGTCCCCACTTTTCTTGCGCAGAGCCGCAATGACGTCCGCCTGTTCGGCCAGAGCGTTGGCGTGGGCCTCGACCATGGCCGTAAATTTACGGTCCAGCACTTCCACGCGGCGCCTCTCATGGTGGGCGGCCTCTTCGGACACCTCAACAGCTTGCTTTAAAGCTTGTGCTTCTTCCACGAGCGTAGAGGCCTTGGAGGCTTCCTGGTGGGCTCGCTCGAGTGCGACTTCCTTCTCTTTCACTGCCATCGCCGCCATGAGCTGCGCTTCTTCTGCACTGAGCTGTGGCGCTCCTGTGCCATCCGACACCCGCGCTTTCAGTTGTTGCCACTCTTGGAGCATGGTCTCTGCTTCTGCCGCCTTGGCGGCGGCGGCTTCGGCACGGGCTTTGGAGGACTGGGCTTCGCCTTTCCACCGCTGAAGGTCCACCTAATGAACAAATAGCGCGGAACAGGGAAATGGCCGTGAAAAATGCATTGTCCGTGCAAGTCGGCATATCACTTGTGGCGCACGTTCTTATGTCTCATTCTTTTTATCCCCCCAACCCCCCCCACAAGGAGGGTGTTTAAACACCAAGAATCACAACTCACCTTCAATTGGGCTGCGTCACTGTTGGCCCGCGCACTTTCTGCTTTCGAGTCGGCCAAAAACACGCTGGCTTGCCTTGCCTGCGCCTCTGCGGCTGCCACAAGCTCCTCGAGCTCTTCGATGCGCTCATCGCCTCCACTTTCTTGAATGCTCGCACTTGTCGGAGGTGGCGGAGGCCGGCTCACCTGCTCAAGGAGTTTAACCATTGATTAGAGCATAAAAAGAAAAGGAAGTTAGCCAGAATTAGCGGTCTTTTAAGATGCGCATTCATTTAATCAAAAAAAAAACGGCTTGTGCACAATACCTGCTCGAAGTCTTCGTCGCTACTGTCGTTGTCGACTTCACGGAAGAGCGACGCAGCGGCGGAGGTGCGCCGAGGTCGCGTTTCCTCGTCCGGAAAATCGTTGTCCAGGTTGTTGCTGCTGCGCCGGTTCAGGCCCGGCACGATCGGCGACGACACAGACGAAGAGTACGGTGGAGGCGAAGAAGACGAACCAGCAGCAGGTGTAGCAGCGCCGCTGTTACCACCATTACCACCGCTGTTGGCTGCCGCTGCTGCAGTTGTGGCCGAGGCGATGGCTTGGTCTCGTTCTGCGGTGACGGCCTTCAATTCACCGGTGAGTTCCTTGATGCGTTTCTTCGCTTCTCCGAGGGACACGCGCAACTCATCCCGCTCGACCTGGTTTTGGTGATATTCACAAAGGTGGAAGAGAAGGTTCGTGAGCAACCAAGGAAATCAAGTCAAAATACAACGATAAGCAGTACGAGCCATTCTTCACACCTTACATTCGCTTTACCACGGACAACGAGGCCTCCCTTTCCCCCTTTCTCTTTCATTTCAATTCTTGACGTCTCATTCTGATACTTTATTCACGAGTACTATCAAAATACTACATGACCACCACACCATCTCCACTAGGCACCACCACCACCGCAACATTACCTGCACGTTGCCCAAATCCTTCGCCGCTCGTCGTTTCTCCACCACCAATTTTATTGCTGCTCGGATGCGTCGCTTGCCCTGGCAGGTGATGGCTGCCTGCCTCAACTGCTTGAACACCTGCCGAGGCTTTCGAGCGCGCGCCCACGACGACAGCCTCGAGGCTGCCCTGGCACGCCGCAAGGTCGTCACCCACAAAATGCTCTGTAATTTCCGCCAATGGGCTTGCAGCTTCACCGCGCTCCGCTCATGCAGCCGCTTCTGGGCCAGAATCTTTTTGGCTTTCAGGACACGCAGCGCCCGCTGCACCACGGCGGTGCCTCGCAGGGTAGCGGTGTAGGCTTTCTTCGCCGCTCGCCCTCTCATGCGGGTGGAGATCACGGTGGCGGCTCCTCGCAACTTGGCGTTCCGCAAACGCTCCAAGTGCTCGTACGCAGCCTGCCGCAGAAACACTTTCGATTTGCCCACCTACTCAAGCAGTTGTGCCATGGTTTATGCACACGACATTAGTTAAAGGATGTTGACGAGCAGGAACAAAACAATAGGACTAAACCATAATTGTGTGCTTTCTGTGAGAATCCTTCTGATTCAATCGCAAAGAGGAAGGTTTCAGCGCTATACCTGGACGCCAAGGGTTTGCAGCTCCGTGTTGGTCGCGGGAAACGAGAAGGAAGTGGCCTCCTCGCCTAAGACTCGAGCCAAGAGAGTGGCACACGCATCTTTGGGCACTGAGGGCAGTTTCGATCGCGACGATGACGAGGTTGAAGTTGATGAATCGTCGAGCACTGCAAAAGTCTTGAGAAAGTCGCGATGAGGAAATCGGTTGCTGAATCCAGAGCGAGTTACCTAAAGGTAGAAACAAATAGTAAATAAATTAGAGCAGCGGAACGAAGCAAAAGGATCACTTTCAATAACTCCGCAGCTGTCGTTGATTAGACACAAGAACATCCAAGCACAAACACGTGCACGCATATATACATATATAAGCACATGTAGTTAGGTTACCTTGACAGCTTCGAGCACGCCGTTGCATTTGAGTTGGCCCGACAGAAGCTTCGGGTCGAAATCTTCGCTCTGGTTCAGCGAGTTGGGCTGTTGGCGGGATAGGGATGGGTGGATAAACGAAGAAAAGCATTAGGAGAGGGTAGAAGATTAGCAGCAGCAGCAGCACGAGCAGGTTTATAAATGGAATCGAAGCGGCATGAAGTGCACACGGACTAGCACAAAAGGAGTCGCATTGAGAGCTGGTATCATGAACAAAGTTCAATGATTGGCATTATAATTTTCTGTTCGTGAGCAGCAGCATCGCTCATAGGTAAAGGAGCCGCACACATGTGAGATTCTAACCTTGAGGCACCGCACGTAGTGTGGCCCTGTCGTCGCGATGAGTGAATTCAGCTCCACCAGCGAGGCCATGAACTTGTAGCCCAGGCCTCCTTGGTTCAGGCCACCTCCGCCTCCAGCGGCGGTGGCCCGCCTCCCGGCTCCTCCTCCTCCTCTCGAGGCGGCGTTGTGCTGGGCTGCCGTTTCGGCCGCGAGGTTGCGCGCGACCTGGTTCGACTGCAAGTTGCTCACGAAGCTGTCCGTGGACGACGCCAAGAGCTCGCCAGCTTCTGGGCTCAAACTGTCCTTGTTTTTCTCCACGAAGCCTGCGGTGGAGTAGCACACTGGCCCGGCGTAGTGAATCACCACAAAGCCGTTGACTGCTTTCACGTGGAAGTCCTGAGAGGAAAGAAGAAAGATTTGAAAAACAAACAACACAGAGAGACCAATTTAACATAACAAAAATGAGTTCTGTTTCGCTGTTTTACTATTTATCCTTTAATTTCGTTCGCATGAAACTTTATTTAAAGTTGCTTATTATTTTCTCACCGCGTAAAAGCATTCGTGGTTCGCGCAGTTCGTGTAAAGCAAGGAAGCAAAAGACGCGTCCGTAGCTTTAGGAAATAAGCATTGCTCCTGCAAGGTTGCAAAGATCCCTGTGCGCTTCATCTCGATCAACTCTAGGCAAGCGGTTGAGTCACGAAAGCTCACAAAATCGTATAAGATCGCTTCAGCCACGTACTCTTCTTGCTCTCGCTTCAGCACAAAGCCGTTGAACTGCTGCTGAAGAGTCTCATTGCAGTAATTGATGCACAGCTGCTCGAAGGAATTCACCAAAAAGGACTCAAAGCCAAAAATGTCTAACACGCCAATGAACGCCAACTGAGGACCAGTATTTTTGGCCTTGCTAAGTTTGCTGACGCTGCTCTTATTGTTATTGCTTGAAGTAGAGGTAGTAGCACCGCTTTCGTTCACTTGAATGGACACGTTCACTCGCGATACCACCCATTCAAAAATTTCGCCATAAATCATCTGCGGGAAGAGAAGAAAGGGTTCATATTATATGCTGTAATATATCGTTGGTAGCGTTGCATTACTTGGAGAAGTTCTCATGAATATTCCTCGACTGAAGTTAAGTAGTCTAGTCTGGACGAGGTAAGGATCTGGTTTGACGTCCTTGCAGACTGAAAAGGGATTTGCACGTGCTCACCTTGGCCATTGCGTCTTTGGCGTGAGTAGCTTGCTCGGGATTCAAATTTTTCTATGGCATTCATTGGTTTTGAGACGGTTTGAACAAGCATCAAAAGAAGATTCAAAAGCCGTTAGGGGCACACATTTCATCTTGAATGATATACTCCCGCTCATACTCGAATAGTGTTCATAGTTTACTTTCAACCAAAAGTCGTGAAGATAAAAAGACAATCAAACCCAATCTATTCTGAGTGCTATTTAGCGTATCAGGTTTTAAATTCTATGCTATAATTTTACCTTTGTGACCCCCTCCACCGTGACGAGCTGGCGAGAAATGAGCGCTTGCTGCAGATTTTCAGGCTTGACAGCTAGGAGGCTAGCTGCATGGTTGAGAGGCTCAGGAGACGTGACCATGGTAGCGTCCTCGCCTGTTGCTTCTAATTTGATGTCACCCAATTGGAGCACCTGTGTTGAGATCATTGCGCAGGGGGCATCGAGCCGGAAGGAAAGGAAGAAGGGAGAAACTGTGTCAAAAGAAAAAAAATGCGAAAAGGCCGTACGAGAGAAGAAGACCTTGATCTGTAAAAAGATTACTGCAGGTATATTTCTAAAAATTTCAATTCACAAGTAAAACCACTCTCTTGGTATTCAATTACCGCGGCAGTGGCCCGCAAAACGGCGTCTTGTTCGCTTTCTTCAAATCCCATCGCTACCATCGCGGCGACCATCCCTTCGAACCTAAAGATAGAGAGAGAGAGAGAGCAAAAGAACAAGTAGACGGTCAACATCGATTCGTACCGAGATGAGCGCTCTCTTAATTATATACAGAGACACTCCATTGCAGTCTCCCGCTCTACTACTCTTACATGCACTTCGTGTACGTATGTCTGATTTCTCCATTTCCACTCTCTCTGACTCTCCTTCAACTTTACTCACTCGTGATCGTCCGACACCCCGTCCCGGCGCTCCCAGCAATCGGATTGGTTCAAATACGCCGTCTCCCGCCACGACTCCTGGTCGTTCTCGTCGCCCATGAACCACCCCGCGCGTTGCGCACTGCTCCCCCCGAAACCCAACAGGTAGAAAATGTGAAAGTTGCGCTCGTTGGTCGACTGATTCACCACTCGCACTTTTTCCAACAAGTAAGTGCGCACGCTCGCGCCCACGAGAGGCACGTCCGCTGCGGAAGTCGCGAACCGGTTATTCGCCAGCTTGCTCACGTCAAATTGCAGCTCAATGAACTTCCCAAAGCGTGACGAATTGTCGTTGCGTACCGTACGGGCGTTCCCGAAGGCTTCGAGGACTGGGTTGCTGCGCAGCACCTTGTCTTGCGGCTTCACCATGGCTGACGAAGAGGACACCTGGCTCGATGACGACGCCTCCACGGCTGGCGCGCCTTCTCCGTCGGCCTCCATTTCCCCGACTTGCGCCAGATACTTCATGATGATCTTAGTGGTTTCGGTCTTGCCCGCGCCACTTTCCCCCGACACCAAAATCGTTTGGTTTTGCACGCCGCTGCCGCTGCCACCGCCTTTGTTGCTGCTGCCAGAAACTGCAGCAGCCTCTTTTTTCACGGTGGTCATGTTTCGAAAGGCGCGATCGGCAATGGCATACGGGTGGGGCGGAGGTGACGCAGCCCCAAAACTGGTCGAGAGGCCTTTGGCCCCCGCGGCCCCTGCCTTGGCGTACAAGACCATTTGCTCCTTTTCGTAAATGTTCAAGGTTTTGAACGGGTTCAGCGCGAGGAGAATGGGCCCCGTGGCAGTGTAAATGAGGTCGCGGTCGTAGCGCAGCTGCAACGCGTGCAGAATTTCGGGCTCGTGCAAATGCGTCAGCACCGTCAGGTCCTCGACCTGTGCGTGCACAAGAAAACGGTGGGTGACAATACTAGTTATTCGCACGGAATTAGCAGAAAGCAGCAAGCCAAAGGACGACAAATATAATCTACGCGAAAGAAATAATAGTTTTATATCAGCGAATGGCGTTTATGTACCTCGGAGGAAGTTTCCACTGATGCTTGGCCCAATACGTTTGCTAGCTCAATTTCTGACGTCTCCGCCGATGCTCTAGTGGAGTTGTCTCCGCCTTCCGCGTGCACCTCAAAAGTCTGCCCGCTCGTTTCGCCGTCCTAAGAGACACGAGTGTGCAATTGTAAGGAAACAAAACCAACACGAAACAAGCCAAGAAATAAAACTAGTGTAAGCAATTTAGTGATAGAACAGGCCAAGCTAACGAGGCAGGAGTGGCTAGGAAGTAATGCTCCATCATCTCACGCTACGAAGGCGCATTGTAGGTGAAGTCAACTTTAAGCAATTTGTTGAGGTGGTGTAACAACACAACTAGCTCCCCTGAGCCTTACCTCGTGGATCTTGTCAACGGTGTACGTCGTTCCGGTGTCCGACGGCGTTGCTTTCGTGATCTTGCCCTTGTGCCACGGCCGCCACGAGTCTTCGTGTGTAGCGGTCGCGGCCCCTGGTGCTGCAGTGCCCCGACGAGCGCGCGCTGGCGCCTCGGCAGGCTGGCGGAACCATACGATGGAGCCCACGTCCATGAACACGTATTATCCAATGCAGCTGCAAAGTAGTCTTCTAACCACGGCGCGAAGATAAGAACTCCGTGGTTGGGGGACCTAAAAGATTCGCCCTTCTTGGCTAGTTCCTAAATTTCTCAGTGCAGTCCACCGCACAGGTTTCAAGAGCCTGTGAAGTTCACTAACTGCACCGATAGCTCCACCACACTGCCCAGCGGATCCTGCGAATCAAGCGACACAATCGAGCCACAGAAAAGATATCAAATTTTGCTCTAATTTTGTATCACCGTTCTGTACTTTGAGAAGGAGGTACCACCCCTCCTCCTCCCTCCAGCGGGGAACATTTTTAATATCTTGAAAAAATTACTCTTCTGTCGATCGCTGACGCCCCAGCAGGTGGTGCCCCAGCAGCTCATGCGGCCACAGGCGGTGGTAGCAAGAGCTCGGCTGCCCGCAGTGCAGTCCTCGGTGGCGCCCCAGCAGGTGGTGCCCCAACCGCTCATGCGGCCACAGGCGGCGATAGCAAGAGCGCGGCTGCCCGCAGTGCAGCCCTAGGTGGTGCCCCAGCAGGTGGTGCCCCAACCGCTCATGCGGCCAGAGGTGGTGGTAGCAAGAGCGCTGCTACCCGCGGTGCAGCCCTAGGTGGTGCCCCAGCAGGTGGTGCCCCAACCGCTCATGCGGCCAGAGATGGTGGTAGCAAGAGCGCTGCTACCCGCAGTGCAGCCCTAGGTGGTGCCCCAGCAGATGGTACCCCAGCAGCTCAGGCG
>Ga0307982_1003643_pt1 | contig 12276 bp, 9 predicted proteins | sample OrgLakmetagen989_FD_201847 | JGI IMG/M metagenome (GOLD analysis project Ga0307982, IMG submission 201847) | Saline water microbial communities from Organic Lake, Antarctica - #989 | ecosystem: Environmental > Aquatic > Non-marine Saline and Alkaline > Saline | place: Antarctica: Organic Lake... | reverse complement strand
AGGGGCGCCCTAAAAGCACGAAACGAAAGCAGGGCTTCATGGAGAAGCAGGGCAACAAGCGCATCTTCAGGATCAGATTTAATTTCAATTTGGGAACGGCAGGATCAAATTTTTTGAATTTGGAACGGCAGAATCAAATATTTTCAATTTTGCAACAACAGGATCAGATTTAATTTCAATTTGGGAACGGCAGAATCAAATTTTTTGAATTTGGTAACGACAGGATCAAATTTAATTTCAATTTGGGAACGACAGGATCGAATATTTTGAATTTGAAACGACAGGATCAAATTTAATTTCAATTTGGGAACGGCAGAATCAAAAATTTTGAATTTGGAACGACAGGATCAAATATTTTGAATTTGGAACGACAGGATCAGATTTAATTTCAATTTGGGAACGACAGGATCAAATCTTGTCAATTTTGGAACGACAGGATCAAATTCTACCCAATTTTGAAACGAGAAAAAAAGATACCGTGTTCTGTGCGTCTTCTTCTGTGGTCCGTGGTTCGTGGTTCGCCGTAGTCTTTGCCGTGTTGCTGCCTTGGTGAAGCTCAATTAGAGTATTTACGTGCTGTTGGGTGCCCCTAATGGCGTTCCATGAAAGTTAAAGAGGCTTTTCATCGATTCTTCATTGTTTTCGAGATAATTTATCTCATGTCGCACTGCTACAGATCTGCAGCATAGAAGTATCTATGCTTTGACACCAGTCTTTTGTTGGGTCATAACTTGTCAACCTAGTAAACCTACATACATACTCAGTGCAGTCAACAGCTTTGAATAAGTAGAACACGAAAGTAGAATTAAGCGAAGCCATGGCCTTGAATCGACCTGCACTCTATCTAGACGCGGTACTGGCCCAGAAGCTTGCTTTATTCAGGGCTCTTCGCCGGGCTGTCGCTTTAAAGACAGTGCGCCCTGACCAGCCCAGTGGTGACGGAAAGCTGCACCACCCCAGTGCAGATGAAGTGCTAAAGTTCCCATGTCCACTCCACGGCGCTTCGATGGGGCAACACATGCGGCATTCGCTTGATCATGTGCGCAAAGCCATCGACGCTAGCCTCACTCTGCACAACCACAATTCCCTCGAGCCATCGCACGACTCCGAACCCTTGATTGTAGCCTACGACGAGCGAACGCGAGGGACTTCGGTGGAAGAGCACTTAGTGTCAGCGGAACGCGAAGTTGGGAGCCTGCGCTGCTGCTTGGAAGAAATCATGCAGCGGCGTGGAGTATCCGTGTTTGATCTGGCAGCTTTACCGCTTATTGTTCGCTTTGCTATGCCGCCTACTATGACGGCTGCGACAACACCAGGACGGCATGAGGTTTCAACTGAGGATGCATTGAACTACTTTGATGTGCCCTCCAATGCAGCTCGGGAATTCGCTTTTGTAGCGCATCATGCGATTCACCACAACGCATCAATTCTTGCTATTGTAAAACACAACGAAGCCGAGGTAGCGCCGGGGCTCTTGACTGGACTGATGGAATTGGCACCAGATTTTGGGAAGGCACCTGCGACGGTGCTGTTCGAGAAAGCAGTACAGCATGAATCCGTTAAGGGAGTTTCAAGCAATTCACCTTTGAAATAAGCGTTTTATATGCGCTCTTTCTGCTCGCTGTGTGCGGGTGCTTCTTTTCAATTTTGACTATATTCGATTTTTAATAAATTTACTGAATTTCCCAAATTCCTTTACAAACACCGAGTAAAAGAGAGAATAACCGCATACCTACACTTCGTTTAAACATTAATTATTATAATCCACTCATTAGTCATATCTAAAAACGTATTATTATATGATTTAATTGAATGCCGAATCAACCGGAGATGGAAAATCGTGGACATGGTTTCTTCCTATTCCCAGCGAAGCTTAAACATATGCCGGGCGTACAATTCAACGAGCTGCATGGCGAAAATTAATAATATGTTACTATCAGCTACAATTTTCCAGTTACAGTTGCTTTTACGACAGTGGCACGTCCGTGCAGTAGCCGCTCGAAGCACAGCGCACGCAGCCGCTTACGTCAGCGCAATCCGAGTCTGAGCTGCACGGTGGGCCATGTTTGTCCGGCACGCACGTATCAGCGGGGGTGTCGTCGTTGCTGTTGCTGCCACCGTCATCAGTAGTGGTGTTGGTCCAACCGCCGCAGACGGTGGGGAAGTCTGCGAGGGGCGCGAGGACCCACCTAGTGTCGGGCCCCGCACACGCGTAAAGCTCCACCTGTGAAGCACACACGCGAGAATCGAGGGTCTTACGTGTTTCGAGAACCGGTGCTTGACATGCAACAGCAATGTGAAATTAATCAAAACTAAGCCAGAGTCGAGGGCTCACCTGGGAATTCGAGGATGTGTCCACGTCGAAGATGGCGTAGCCTGCGCTTTCGAGGGCGGTAGCCATAGCCTCCAAATCCCCGCCATCCTGACGCGAGGTGTTCATCACCTCTAGTGGAGCAACCGCCAAGGCGCAAAGCTGAGTGAAAAAGTCTTCCGCGTCGGTGGCGCCTGCGCAAACACCGTGCGCGGACCACTCGTGCTGCTCGAAGCTCAAGCAATCGGCCTCGGTGGTGCCCTTCTGCTCGTAGCACGAGTACACTACAGTAGGCTGCGCGGTCGATGCTGGGGCCAAGCACTCGGACGTACCGTAGTTGCCTACTTCTGGCCACAAACCGTGAACTACGGGCTGATATTATCATGAAGGAGCAGGCGAACGAATGCAGAGGTTAAGGTTGGCACAAGTCTTTAAGTTTAGCGCGTCATGAACGATAGAGATCGTACAACATGAGTTTTTCAACTACCCAGGGCGAGCGTTTCAACGAAAGCACGCGCACAATTCCTCACAGGGTACTCGGTAGGAACTAGGTTATTATCATTCTACTATCTGTAGTATGCGGGTATTCATAAACGGTGATTTGCATGTTGCGCACCGCGACCAGCACGCTTCTCTAACTGAACTCCGACGGTAGCAGTGGTCTAACCTCAGGATGGTTGTAATTGCCGGTGCCATAGCCTGACTCCAACACAAGTGTGCCACATAGGCCAACACCCTCGCCACAGTCCATAGTGCCTGCGCGTGCGCAGCACGCGAATGTGCTAAAAGACAACAGCACGCTGCGAACTGACATTTTTCAATTCACAAAACTCTCCTTCACTCACTGATGAATCAACCCACGCCAAGATGCGATTCGTGCAAAAAATACGAAAATACGTGTACTGATGATCTGCGTGTACTGCTGCGGCTTTTGTACTTTCGTTGAGGCTTGCGGTCTTGCGGTGCTGGCCATCATTGCCGCGATCACTATTCATCCTCCAACCTAGTTCACTGGCTTCACTGGCGCTTGAGCTTACGAAAGAGAAAGCATAAGTGCGTATTATTAGGTTTGCATGGTAACTGTCTCCGAGGTGCTGGAGGCACTGAAGCGTGCTGTCTGTTGCCTTTTAGTCATCTTGCTAAGTTGTCATTTTTCATGAACTCATGATCCGTGCTGCCTCTGCTTTCTGCAGGTGTTTTAATCACTAGAGAATTGTCGAGCAAACGCTTTCGCATAGAATTATTCGTACGATAGCATGGCTGAGTCGGTGCTGCTGACATCGTCTCACGTAGTTGATGCTCGCGCGAATGCTATGCTTGAGTCCCCTGCGTGGAATGAGGTTCTGGATTCGCTCGCCCGCGTCTACCTTAGCGTGTACCCCAAAGACGGTAGCCTATCAGAGCGGCCCGTAGCATGGCTGGAGCAACGGGAAGCGCTTAGCGCACTCGCACTGTCTCTGTCTTCAACACCTCTAGCAACCAGCGAGCTGCGCGCTATGGCGACGCAGCTGGCCAAAGAGCATGGCTTTGGAGACGCAGCTTGCCAGGAATGGGCCCGTGGCGAAGCCAAATGGTTGCTAGGGATCTTAACTGCAGCCAAGACTCCTATGGCAGGGTTTATGGCTTTGCCTGCGGAGATTCAGGCCCATCCAGGGTTGGCCGCGCCGGCGCCGCACAGCCACGCAGGCCACTGCATGCGCACGGCCATGGCGCACGCGTGCTTCGTGGTAGTCGCTGGCTTGCGCCGAGTGCAAGCGATCGAACAAGTGGGGGCGCTCGACGCTGACGAAGACTTTGAGGTGCTGGAAGACGGGAGTGTGACTCTAAAGTCGGGCAAGAAGCCTCAGGTGAACAAGCCAGCTGCGGCAAATGATGCAGCGACGGAGCCTGCAGCTGCTACAGCGGTTGTGGCTGATGCCACAGGTGGAAAGGCCCCAGAGAAGTAGGTCTTGTAGGATCCTCAAGCCTTTTTTTTTGGACGCGGCTGATTCATTCGTCTCTTAAATGTCCGGTTATTGAATTCATAATAACTCCCTTTGCTCTTTCAATCAATATATCAGATATCAGAATTAGAAAAAATATTTTTTACTTATTACTTATTACTTTTTAGTTTCAAACAAATCAACTCCCTTCGATGAGGTCTGAAGCGACGCTACTGAAATACCTGAGTTGTGATTTACAGCTGGACTTCATATCTTGTTCAGTCGCCTCAAATCCCACTTAAATCCATACCCATAACTGCAATCAACCGCAATCAATGTCACGGCGGTAGTGCCGGCAGTGTAATTTCTCGTCGTCCCGACGGTACATGGATCGTTCTCCACGGTTTCTGCACCAAATGGCACACAAATTGTTGCGCTTAATTTACCCATATTTACCACACAATAATCTCAGACTGCGACGTGAAGTCGCGTTTACTAGGGCCCACCCTGTCGATTGTCCGGTAAGAACGTATCGCCCGCTCTCTAAATCTCGTTAATACGGTAAGTCGAACCTCCCCCACAAAGGGGAAATTCCTCAATAACACAACACCTCCCACATACATCAACAAATGATACGTGGTCACTGCCCAGTCTTTCCAGATCAACAGTGCCAGTGCCAATCTCTATCAACCACACTACCAAGCCATGAAACCATAAACCATACCACCCACGATTTCCATCATAACCCCAATAGATCATATAGGAAGATAGGTTGCATTTAGTAGTGGTATGAATGGTGGTTAATGAGTTTTGTCCGCCGTGACAAGCAAATGGCAGTAGAATAGAATAGATAGTCGCTAAATAATCTATGATTTTTACAGCTTCTTGCGAATGCTCGCGACGGGCATTTATCCAGAAGAAACAAAACCGCTCCGAAGAATGCACACAAGACAATTCTTAGGTCCACGTTTTTCCTCGGAAGCAGCAATCCTCAATCCTTAGCCCCAATACGTCGTTAAAGTTTCAGTGACCTTTGCTTAACACATAACATGTGCAGCTCGTTGCAGTGGGGTCTTACAACGTGCCGCGTTCTACTTTTTTTTTGCACCACGCACTAAGAACGAAGCTCTCACCGTGGCGGCGAAGTAGCTTCGTCCCACACGGCTTCCTGCACTTGGCGTCGCGCATGGGCCTTCTCGGATTGCGGCCGAAAGTACGTGTCGAGCTTCTCTTTCGTGACCAAAGCCGACGGATTCAGAGGGCGGCAATCCACACGAGTGGGAGGGGCCACATCTCGACGTGCTTTACTTGTTGTGCGCACTTGTGAATCTCCGTGTGGACGGACAGCCATGATGTCCGCGGCCGCACGTTTTTTTCCAGACGTATGAGTTGATTTATGTAGAGAATCAGCCAAAGTGGAAGCTGCCTTGGATGCAGCTGGTTGGGTTGTAAAGCGGCCTGTCTGCTTTCTGCTGCTGCTATTATAGCTTTCACTGCCGCTGCTACTGCTGCTACTGCTGCTGTTACGACCACTGCTGCTGCTGCTCGAAGAAAAGGCATTGCTGCTGTTGCGGTAGCTTCCACTCCCCTCACTGAGATCATGTCTATAACTAATGGAATGGGTGCTGGGACTCTGGCTCTGTCGGGTGAAGCCTCGGCGCGGCGCAAAGAGAAAGAAAGGCTTGCGCGTCCCGCCGAGCGCTGCCCCGCTTTTCTTGACGAGCTTCTGCGTACGGTGCTTCTGGCTTTCCACAGCCGCGTAGGCAGCTTTGCCTCTAGCCACTAGAGCCTCCATCCGCGAAGCGTCGACGTCTTTCAAGAAGTAGTAGAGCCGTTTCCACGAGCTGCATTGGGCCACCGCAGCCTCGAGTTGAGGCGGCGACAAATGATGCGGCAATGGTCCGTGTTTGGAGTCAATGTTGCTCCCTCCTTGACGGCCACTGGCTGCCACGGAGGCAACCGCTTGCTTCGAGGTCGACGACGAGGAAGACGAGGTCGACCTTGACGGCGGTTGCTCCTGGTGCTCCTGAAGTCGCCGGTGGTATGCTTTCCAGCGATCCTGCAGCGCCGTGAGACGTGCCACGTCGTTTTGATTTGCGCCCGGTGCCTTCCTAGCCGCTCTCACGGCAAGGCCGCACTTGGTCTCAGATAAAAGCGCCACGGTAAGCAGTGCGGTTTCGAGCACCACCATCGCGTTCTCAGGCAGTGGCCTAGCTTCAGGTGAATTTGATGCAGGAGCAGCAGCAGCAGTGGCAGCGGCAGTCCACTGATCGAGATCAGCAACGGCCTGACTTACGCGCTCGCATAGATCTGGGTGTGGCTCTACCAATGAGACCTGGAATCATAATGAAGTAAGCAATGTCAAAACAAATGTTTCTGGGTTAATTATAATGATCCCAAAAAGAGTTGTCGGGCTTTTTCTATGCTTACCGGTAGTTTACGCCGAGGATAGGCAGTGTCAACCAGGGGTCGCCAATACGATTCGTCGGTCTCGCGGCATTCCAAATGAGGGCAGCAAGATTCAACGCGTGAGATTACTTCTGGGGTCGATTGGTGGCGCCCGTGCCGCACAATATCCGTCCACGTTATTACATCCATGTCGCCAACGTCCTCTAGGCAATGAACCCATTTGCCCAAGCATGCTAAGCAGTGTTCCCGCAGCGTCTTCACTCGACTTGTAATGCCCGGTTGGAAACTAGCTTGGCTAGTGCAACGTTCGCCAAGGTGGCTCATATTTGTGGCTAGCAATGTTTAGAGCGAAGATCTAGTTAGAATTGGCCTCTAGCTAGCTTAGCCTTCTATTTGATAGGGAAGAAGTTGAATCTTCTTCAAAGCGTTTCTTAATCAAATTAAGATTTATGCTCTTTGGCACTATCCACGATATAGTGACCCTAAGCTGTCAAACTGTAGCTTGCCTTAGCCGCATATATGTGGGTGCAGCAGCTCGAAAATTGTTCAATATATCTCCTCGTCAGACTGACAGTCGACTGAAAATAGAGAGCAGCAACTCCTCACGAAAACAAGGGGGCAACAAATACCCTGCCTTGCAACAAGTGTGGAATGTAGATCAATATCAATGCCACACACGTCTCTCGGCTTCTCTTTCAAAGCAAATGTAGAATGTAGACTACCCTGGCTAGTCAAGAGATTCAGGTCCTAGCGGCCTAGCTGGCTAGCTGGCTGGCTGCAGAACTACATGTTGGTGGTACACACAAGAAGAGAAGAAAAGAAGAAAAGTTGTTGCTTCTTGTGGACCAATCAAACCAAGGTGATCAAATAATTTCGAACCCACGCCATCACCCACGTTCGTTTCAGCGTTTCAGCTGATGACTGACTGTTCTTGACCGGGTTTAAAAGTAGTTTTGCTTTTGTGTCGAACAGTGCTTTCCAGCAACAATCAGCAGAGAGTGAACAAACTATACCAGCTAAACTATTTTCATTTTTTTTTGCTAAGTTCATTCTATTGGAAGAGCCAAAATATGTCGAGTTGAAGGTATGTCTGACCGACCCTTTTGTTCTGTTTGGCATGTTGACAGAACGCGCACTTTTGTTCGGTGACAGTCCCGCACACTCATACCAGTGTCTACGACTTCAAGGAATAGGGTTGACTTCTCCCTAGGTTCTAGAGTTTAATAGTTCTTGGCTCTTGTTTTCTCGTTATAGGAGCGTAGGAAGGCGAGCGAAGCAGACTGCAAATGTGACATCCTCAACGTCTTCGCAATTCCCTACACCGTTCAGAGGAGCACAACTCATTCAATATAAAAAGAGTCGCGTGTTGCGTGCTCGAGGTAAGCACAGGAAGATAATATGAACGAACCAAGCAGTGTAGGTGCCAATAAGATGAGTGCGCCATCTATCCTCGATGATAACAATCGGCTAGAGGAGTACTACTTAGACAAGGAGCTCGGCCGTGGGAGTTTCGCCAAGGTCTACCTGGCTGTCCACGAAACCACCCGCGAGTCCCGTGCGGTGAAAAAGATTGACCGTGGGCGGCTCAGCTCAAAACTACTGCAAAACCTCGAGCTAGAAATTGGCATTCTCCGTGACTTTCAGGTAGGCAAGCAATTTGCCTTCTCCCTCCTCTAATGTAACATGATGCTCTCTTTCGCCCCTTATCCCAAACCTGTCATCTTTGGAGTGCCGACGCTTGATTTTATCATTCCGTCTTTAATATGTCTCTCAATCCGACAGCATGGTAACATCGTCAAGCTGTTCGGTATCAAGAAGACCAAAGCCCACATCTTCCTAGTGCTCGAGTATTGCGCAGGTGGCGATTTGCAGAAGTTCATCCGCTCGCAAGGACGCCTCTCTGAGGTTTATATCATAGCACTATGCTGTAATTGCAGTCCTCTTTGCCGCTTCCGGCTTGAACGCGGTCCTACTTGAATTCGCATTGCCCACGTACCACAGCGTATGCCCACCTTTTCCTAGTCGTCTTTATCCTCCCTCTCTCTCATCCATCTCTTCTTCGTTTGCACCCTGTCAGGCGGTCGCCCAGCACTTCATGCGGCATTTGGCCGACGGCCTGGTCTTCCTCTGGCAGCACGAATTGGTGCACCGCGACATCAAGCCGCAGAACTTGCTCTTGACCGCGAACAGTGCCACTGCCACTCTGAAGATCGCGGACTTTGGCTTCGCCCGGCACTTGGGCGCGGCCGCCATGGCCGACACGCTGTGCGGGTCCCCCCTGTACATGGCCCCGGAAATTTTGACCTTTCAGCGGTAAAAGAAGCATGTGCACGCAAGAGAAGCGCATTGCTGTAGGGTGCTTCTTTATGACGCTTTGAGTTCAGGGTAGGCTTTTCATTTGTTCACGAAGTCAGCTCGCGCGCTCTCTACCACCATTACTACTCAAATATATTGGGTGTGGCTTCTTTGCAAACTTGTGCTCCTTTTGCTCGTCTCTTCGACTTGACTCTTTTCCTCTCTTTCTGCGTCCCTCCGTCCCTTTAGCTACGACGGCAAGGCTGACCTGTGGTCCGCGGGCACGGTGCTCTTCGAAATGCTGGCGGGCAGGCCCCCTTACGGGGGCGCCAACCAGTCGGAGCTGGTGGAGAACATTCGCACCCAGGAAATTCGCCTGCCGGCGGGGGTGCGCATTGGTGGCGCTTGCGTGGACTTACTGCAAATGCTGTTGCAGCGCAAGCCCCACAAGCGCGCGTCCTTTGAGCGGGTAATGGCCGCCGACTTCTTGAGGCGGGCCCCCGCCCCAGCCAGTGCCAGTGCCACTGCCACTGCCACCACGGCAACCACGAGTATGGCCGCCAACACAGCTCCTGTTAATGCGGCGGCGGCGGCTGCTGCTGTCGCGCCTGCTGCCAACAACAGCAGTGGCCTCAGGGACGCAGGAGGATTGGGTTCAACTCCCCTGGTGGCGTGCTCTCCACCCAGCAGCGGCGGTGGCGGTGCAGGCGGCTCCCGCGCGCGGGCAATGTCGTCGCCAGCGCACATGCACTACGGTGGGGTTACTACAGCTGCTGCGAACAGTGGCGGCGGTGCGACGAGTGCGTTGTCTCCAACCAGCGAACTCGTTGCGGGCGGCGCTGTGCACTCACAAGTGCCGCCGCCACTGCCTCAGGGGCCGTCTAATCTCGCCGTGCAGCTCCACAAGGCCAACACTGCGACGACAACGGGAGCTACAATCGGCGCTCCCAGTGGAAGCGGCGGCAGCGGCTTACAGACTCAGCTAGTAGCACGATTGCCGAGGCGGAGCAGCAGCGGTGACTCGATCGACTCGGCAGGGTCTGGAGGAGACAGAGGGGGGCACCATCAGCAGCCGTTTCCACATCCTAACGGTGGTTCCTCTCCGTATGGGAGCCCGGGTTTTGCATCTTGTAACGTGCTCGCACAACATGCGAGCGGTGGGCACCACTCCCACAACACGAATGCCGGCTACTTGGGGAGCGGCGGCAGTGGCGGCCCTTTGACCTTACAGTCGGTGCACCACCATCCTGGCAACGGCGGCAGCCACGTGAGTGGAAGTGCGCGGTCGTCAAGTGGCACCTTAACTGGGGCTGCCCACCCGCAAGCCAGCTATTTGGCAGGCTACCAACACCCTAATCCCGTGCCGTCCAACCACTACCTGCAGCAGGCCCCTTACCAGGCCCCTTACCCCAACAGCAGCTTGCCCCTGCAGCAGTTCCCGTTTCCGTCGATGCCACCTCAGCATCACCACTACCAACAACACGGGCACGGCCACGCCGAGCGGCCACCCCCCCAGGTGTTCGCGCACCCACTCACCGCGTCCCCGCCGCAGAAAGCGACCAGCGCAGGGGGGGTGGCGGGCTACCTGCTAGAGCGGCGCCTCAGCCTCGACGCGTGCTACCTGGAGCAAGACACGATCCTGCAGCGGTTGGCACCTTCAACCACTCCTTCCCGTCCTTCTCCTCCTCCTGCTTCTACGACCACCACCTCGACCACTGCCACCACGCCACCACCGTTGATCGCAGCAGCCAGCCGGTCACCTCAACCCGCTTCTTCGCACCAGCGCGTGGAAAGCTTGGAGCGGAATTCGTCTCGAGGCGGCCCACCGCCCACTCTAGGCACGGTAGCGGAAGGCGGGACTGAGGGCTCGGACGAATGGTTTGTGGTAGATGCGGTCGACGGCACATGTGGGGACGTAGTGAGCTCAACTTCCGACCGCTACGAAGGGCATGGTACCTCCGCTACTGCTGCTGCTGCTAGCGCAAGCGCAGCAGATGAAGCCACTCAAGCCGTTGCGCATCCTTCGCACTTGGCGCCTAGTAGCCCCACTTATCAATCCTCCGAGGAGCACGCTGCTGAGGCAGAGCCGTGGTTGTTGGCCGAACCGGCCGCCACTATATTAGAGCGCGTGGAGTCAGCACTGGGCAGCATTGAGCTACTGGGCCGCTGTGCGATGGCCGTTGCAAGGGTGGGGGACGCCGCAGCTGCCCTGGTCTTGTCCGGCTCGAGTTTAGAGGGTGCTGGTGGTGGCGGCGACCACGGCAGCAGTAGTGGCAGTAGTAGTAGCGGGCAGCAGCGGCGAGAGCGGAGCCGAGCACGTGCCTTCAGCGCGCCTCCCACCTTGGCCCTCAGCGATGCTCCCAATGACGTCAGCAGCAGCAACTCTCACCAGTATCCTTCTCCTTCAAATGACGCGCGCTCCCCACCGTCGACCCTCTCGCCCGCATCTGCCGGGCTCCTGCCTCAGGCCCAAGTTTCTGAATCTGGCAGTGGCGGTGGTGATGGTGGCGATGATGGCTCCACTGCTACGACAGCTGCGATGGCCATACCTCAAGGCAATGACCGGAGAGGCAGCAGCAGCAGCAGCAGCCAGGGGGGGCGCAACCATAGTTACGAGTCGTGCTCCCCCAATGGCTTGCTCTTGAGGCGAGCAGGCGAATCTCCTGTCAGTGACAAGTGCGGGTCGCCCGGAGACGCCCTTTGCTTGGGCGGCCAGCCAGCGGGCAGCAGCAGCAAGAACTCGGGCGGTGCACATGTAGGAACACCGCCTTACATGGGTGGGAGCATGCACAGCCCTCATCACCACCGCAGCAGCAGCAGCAGCAGCAGCAGCAGCGCCAACAACGAGCATTTAGGCGATGCGCTGCTCTTGTATTTGAAGGCTATGAACCTGGTGAAGCGGGCGGTGGAGTTAGGCAGAGCGCTGGCTTATGACGCTCGTCAGCGGCCGCCGCCGACACAGGCACCGCTATCTGGACCCACCGCGCTCTCTGAGGCACCTTTAGCCGACGGTTTAACCAATGAGGGATCGCCGAACCAGCAGCAGTTGCCGCCGGGCAGCGCTAGTGGAGAATACATGTGGGATGTTGCTTCGGCAGCAGCAGAAGCTGAGGCCGTGGCGCGAGCCGAGCAGCTGGAGGCCTGGCTAGCGTCGCAGTATGCCCTCTTGTTAGACCGTGCTGAACAGTGCCGCCACAGCGTGAGCTTTTCGTCATCTTCCTTTTCTGGGACGTCTCCTCATGCCACCCCACCTTCACCTTCACATGGTGGAGCGTCGTCTGTCAAAACCGCGCATCAGAAGAGCTCGTCATCCGTGGGGCCAGGGCTGAGTGGAGATGG
>Ga0307982_1003641_pt1 | contig 12279 bp, 19 predicted proteins | sample OrgLakmetagen989_FD_201847 | JGI IMG/M metagenome (GOLD analysis project Ga0307982, IMG submission 201847) | Saline water microbial communities from Organic Lake, Antarctica - #989 | ecosystem: Environmental > Aquatic > Non-marine Saline and Alkaline > Saline | place: Antarctica: Organic Lake... | reverse complement strand
CAATTGCATTACGCAAAAGGACACTCAGCCCAGTCAGACTTGTTCTGAAGGTTACATTTTTCTGTTGCTATTTGCCACAGTGGTGTTTCTTTGTATTTTTGGGGAGTATTAACTAGACTAGACTAGTTATTGGCAGCTGGTTATGTATGTATCTGGTAGTTGATTAACTGATGAATTCTTGCCTCCTAAGTGGCCGACCTATTTGTGTGCCAGAGCGTACTATGCGGGCAAGTAGTCAACGGCGGGAGGCAGCTGACGACCCCCTGATGGCCCTTGTGAACGTGGTGTGCGAGCCCCGAGGAGACGACCAGCTGCCAAGAACGGGACGGCGACTGGTGTTCTCCGTACCATATTAGGGTGGCCAAGAATACCCCGTCTTCTCCTCTCGGCCAGCTCTCTTTCATAAAAGGGGACTACAACGAGGTCCCTCAGGCGATCCAGAAGAAGAGTCGCATAATTTTGGGTCCGTCGGGGCTAAGGACTGGGTGTGGGACTGTAGGAGTCGGGATCAGATTTCGAAGTAGGGTGCAGTGCTCAGTGGCGAAGTCCGATACAGTGCTCAGTATACGGAGCACAGTGCATGGAAGGCTTGAGGAAGCTCGGATTGTATGCCGGGAGGTGAGGCGGCTGGACGTCGGACGTGAGATGTGAGACGGAGCTGAAACGCTGTGATGTGGGAAACAAGTAGTTGAACCGGTGCTGCGCTTGAGATAAACTATCACTTCGCAAACCACGAAATATTATTACAGCTGGGAGTGGAAGTAGTAAGTGTTCTCTCACTTTCCGTCTTTCTCGCTTTGTCTCGTCTTGGCTTGGCGCCTAACTCGGTTCCCGGCGCCTCGCTAGCACAGCTGCCTTACGCGGCCCACGCCACTTCCTCAGCTTTGCGGCTGGGGTTGTCGCTCCGCACCTCACTGCCTGCTGGCATTGTACATTTGGCGCACTCAGCTACAGTGGTGCCGTGGTGTGCGGTAAAGCACCGGTCATGTACAGATACAGCGGTGCAGCTCATTACACTAATATGGTGTCAAAACATCTATTTTTCTTGACATCTTTCTCTTTCCTGGAAGAACACAAGGTGAAGTGAAGCCGGCCGTGAAGCTCAGCGAGAGGAGCTTCATCATGGCAGTGTCTGCATCCGAGGATGCGGGCCTGCGACGATGGACTGTCACTATAGGCTGCTTGTGTGAGTGCTATAATATAGTTATTGTTATGCTTCCATGCCAATTGCTGTTTAAGCACTTAGAGGAGAAAGTTTAAAATCATTCGATCCTACTGTAATCCAGATGGCGCTGGAGCAACGGGGCTGATTTATTTGTTTTCAGTCTATTCGAGTGCGCTCAAGAAGCGTTTCGACTTGACACAAAGGTCGCTACAAACCATCGAGACCTGCATGTTTCTCGCGGGCACCATTTCGGGTGAGGCTTAGCTTAGATCGTTTCGTTTGAAGTTTTGCTTTGACTCCTTTTCGTATCACCACCAAGATCCATCCAAATTTTCGCCTGTTAACTTCATTACTAGTTCGCTTTCATCACACGTCTATTCCGCAACACACACCTTCAATCTTCATAGTCTTCTCCGGCGTGCTCGTGGATCGCGTGGGCCCTGCAAACGGCACCCGGCTGGGCGGAGGCGTCATGGCAACCATCTTCGTCCTCCAATTTCTCGTGTGCGAACGCAGCCTCGGCTTGCCAGACTCCGCTGTGCTGCCCGTGCTGTGCGCGCTCTGCGCCGTGCAGTTCTTGAGCTCTAGCTGCATCACTGCCTCCGTGTTTTCCACGCTGAAAACCGTGTACTCGCCGTACGAGAGCGCGGGATGGGTGGTGGGCGTCGGCAAAGGATGGGTGGGGCTTTTCGGAGCCATCGTGACGCAGCTGTACTCGTACACGGCTGGCGCGCCGAACGACTCCCCAAACACCTTTGAATTTCTGTTGTTTCTCGCAACCGCTGCGCTGGCGCTGACCATGGTGCCTTCTCTCGTGATCACCAAACACCCACACTTGCCGTTTCCGCCGCTGCCGTACCACAGCCGCCTGCAAGCGATGACCGTCATGGTTGTGCTCACGTGCGCGGTCACTGCCACCGGCGCCTTTCTCAACCAGCCCAGTAGTGCGATTCGCTACGGTTTCCTTTCGCTGCTCTTAATTCTCTTCTCGTTGCCCTTGATCTCGGCCTCTTCTGTGTTCGATACACTCGAGGACAATGCTACGAACGACTGCAGCCGAATCAACAGCCCCCACAACGATGGTAATAGCAATGGTAGCAATAACCACGAAAAAGGTGCGAAAACGCTCACCAGTCCGCTGCTTGGCGGTGCTTACGACGAGTGCTCCAAGGAAGACCTGTACGACAGCAACGACCGCGCCACCACCAAAGCGGTGCGTGTCGGCCGCACTCACAGCAGCAGCGCGGCCGGCCCCAGCGTCAGCGGTACAGGGGGGGTCTCCACCTGGGCCATGATGCAGGACCCCAAGTGCTGGCTCATGCTGTGGGTCACCTTTTGTGTGATTGGCAGTGGAGTGTTGATCACCACCAATGGGGGGCAAATGGTGGAAGCAGTGGGGGCGCCCGACGGAGCGGCGGCGATTGCGGTCACGCTCTTCAGCGTGGCGCAGGTAGTAAAATGATGGGTTATTCTCGATGGAAGATATGCACCTTTGTTCGACGCACTTGTGATTCTTCGTATCAGGCTTTCTTAGTGAGAATAGGCCAAAATCGTACCGAAATCCATTTTCTTTTCCCCTCCTGGTGTTCTGGTTATCGTTGCCATGTTTTTCCGTGCTGTTGCTGCTGCTGATACTGAAACTGATACTGCATTAATCTCTGCTGAATTCTCAACGACTCGTGCTTCATTTACTCTTGCGGGCGCAACCATTATTGTCATTGTCAGTCGCTGGGGCGGCTCTTCTCCGGCCTCACTGCAGACTTGTTCAAGAGTCGGCTTGGGTGGCCGCCCTCGGCCGTGCTGTGCATTGCGGCGGGCTTGAGCACTTTCGCGCATGCTGTCATGGCGACTTCCTCTACTCCGAGCGGGATTTATGCGGGGGTCTTTCTGTGCGGTTTAGGGTTTGGCACCGTGTGGCCTCTCATGGTGGTAGTGGCAGGTGATTTGTTTGGCACCGAGCATTTGGGCGCGAACTACAATTTTTACGATGGTCTGTCCTCGGCTTGTGGTTCGGCAACCTTTGCCCTCTTGCTGCCGTCATTTGCTTACGATCATCGCGTCGACGAGAACGGGTAAACAGAGAAACAAGAAGATGCATTTCATGAGAGTTCATTGATGAGAAAAGTTTCTTGATTTTTTTTTCACTCAGTTGGTAGCTACTGAGAGAGAAGAAGGGAGGAGGAATTGAAGTAGCCAAGAGAGTCTCGGGCAAGTGCTTAATCATTTGCTGTGCACCCTAGCCTCATGACAGTGTCTTCTATGTGCGCTTGTGTCTTCTATTTGCAGAGACTGCACAGTGCCAGAGTGCTTTCGCTCAACCTACGCGATTGTCGCTTGCATCGACTGCACGGCCTTCTTAGCGGCCATGGCGCTCACAAGAGCGCACGCGCAGCAACTGAGCCGTGAATTACACGAACAAGCAGAGCAATCTGGGCTAGCGCGAGGAGGAGTAACAGCAGGAGGAGGAGAAGGAAGAGGAGCCAACGTCTCGCAGCGCGCACAACGGCCGCCGCAAAGGCCGTTGCACCCTCATCAGGAAGCGAGAGAGAGCAGGAACAACGGAGCAGGAAGAGACAAAGCGCTAGCACTTCCATCTCATCAGCTGCACGAGGAGGAGGAGGAGGACCAAGGTCGCTTATCAGCGTCTCTGATGGAAGTAGACGAGCTAGCGTCGGACTACGGCAACAGCCAGCATGGTATTGGCAACGAAAACGGTGCTGGTGCTGCTTATGGGAATTCATGGCATGCCCGAGACGGCAGTTTAAGTGTTTGAGATTATGGTGAATGTCCTATGTGTAATTGTGTATTGTATAAAATTTTGTATGTGAAGTATCTCGTATCTCTATACTGGCATCGGCATCTGGCATCAAAATTTCAATGAGGTGTATACATTTGGCTGCTTTCTGCTCCCTTATCCATTCACAGGAGGAACTGCCATTTCGTAAAGCAAATAAATAATAACAAACAACCCACAGCCAGAGGTACAGATGCACGCCCACCTCCCGAGGTAATGCGTAGAGATATCGCAAAAGCATGGTGGTTAGAGTTGAAGTCGGAGTTGATTGAAATTCAGCCAGGTGTATATTAAACTTTTCTGTTGCAGTTTAAGGCAACTATGGCGAGAGGTGGGGTGTTTCTAAGTATTGTTGGAAGATTGGAAGTATAAACTAGAACTAGCTATATTAAAGAGGAGATACAGCAGGCATATTCCTAAATGCCCCATCTGGTGTCAGGTGTCTCTCCTCCATCTGGTATTTGAGTCGAAGGCAACAGCGATATGGAGGTTCTTAATAACCCAAACTCCAAACCGCCCTAAGTAAGGCAGTTGCCTCGTAAGGTAAGGTCCAAACCTAGAGTTCCTGCCCAACCGTCCAAACCTCGGTTGAAAATACTGCTCATATCTCTTCATAACAATAACAACCATCAATCAGAGCGCTAGAGAGTGATTCTACCAGATATTACTGTAGCCTTTTTTTAGAGTCCGCGTGACGTTGCCTTTGTGCTACTTTATAACCTGAGCATCTTTCCGAGATTTTGCAGTAGTAATTTCGAACCTACTGTGGCGCGCGAAGTTCACAACGGCTAACCAAAATTTGAGAGAACGAAAGGAAGCACAACTCCTACGAAGACTGAAGAAGTATAAGTCTTGATCAACTCGAGGGAAGATGGCACCACGCTCGCGTCCTGAACTTGCAAGCGGTACTTCACAATTCTAGCCAATTCAGCCTCTGCTTGTTCAACTTCAACAGGCTTCGGGCACTCCTCGAGATCAACTTTAAGGAGACGGAGAAAGTTTTTGTTGGCGTGCTCTTCGAGTGCAACAACCTCAGCAAGAACCTGCTCCTTTTGGATTCGCAGAGCGAAAATGGTTGGTACAATGGGTACGAAGAGAACCGCAAGAAGGTTGCTGAGCAAGAAAAGAATGCAGACTACTTGAACGGGGAGCCCTGGAGCCGTATAGCGAAACATGTAGGAGATCAGTAAAAATGCAGCCCCCGACATGTACAAAGAGGCATGCATTGATATGCGCTGAACTTCGCCAAGAGAAACGTCGACTTGATTTCAAAGTCCGATCCTTGATTTGACTGAACGACCGACGATGAGAGATACCACGACTAAAGGATAATCCCCTGTCATGATCGCATGTGCCACAAAAAGCCGCTTGCTGCGTAGCGCACCGATGAATGCAAAAAATTATCGAAATCGTGCTTATAGCCCACTCATTGTCAGGACCGCAGCCGTATGCTCCCGTAGAGCATTCTCTGTCTTCTGTTCGAATGCGGCCTCGATTCAGAAAATTTAGAAAAGCTATCAATGCAGTTATGGTCGGAAGAAGGACGTGCCCACGGATATTCCGAGGACGGAAACGTTCATGCTTCCCGGTAAGGACGTTTGTCCACTCTTCCTCGTTTTTGATCTGGAGCTTATTGACATCGTCTGGTTTCATTTGCTTAACAAAGCTAAAGATGAGAGGCGACCCCAGGATAAGCTCTTCACGTATCAGATAACCAAGAAATAGGACTGCACTGAAAAATAAGACATCGAGAATTTCGGCGATCGGATCGATGCAAAGGCCAGCACCTACGTAGGCAACCTCCTCGGACGAGGAAGCGGAGTCAAATTTCTCAGCAGAAATACGGCAATCGTTCCACTGTAAGGACACTTGAATCACTGATACTAAGAGAAAGGCAAAAGCCATCTGGCAAAAAAACTTCCTTTTGCTGTCGAGAAAATGCGGTGCATGGTCTGATACTTTGTCCCATTGCGCTGGAACTTCCCTGAGGCTCCGTGGAGTGCGTTTCAGTGACATTCGTAATGGACTAGGTTCCATCGAGTCGTTATACACGTCTGTCATCTCAATGACGGATGCATCGTCTGCATTGGCAGAAATCATTGTAATTGGAGCGAGTTGCTATTGAGCACACAAGAGCACAAGAGTGACGATCGACAAAATCGATATCGCCCACGTGCTAATGACCTAAAATATATCTCGAATCGAGGAGGTATGGGGCGTAGACAACGAAGTCAGCAATTGCTACCTCTAGAGTCTTGAAGAGTGATGGTGCATAGGTTGCAATGATGCAGAGGTTCTAGCTAGCTAGCAAAGCATAATTTTTACTCCACAAGTACAGGTGCCCGCGTATTGCGCGGTTTAGAGGCGCTACTGTATGAGTTCGCAGCGGCACAGTAGGTGTGTTGTTGGTGTCGTGCAGCGCGTCCTCCTCGAAGTGCCCATGCCCGTGCTCGTGGTCCTCCTCGCCCCGTTATTGTACAACAACACGAATAGAGCAGAAAACACTTCTCTCCACATATGCGGGTCCGTCCAGAAATATATGTCGGACACGAACCATGAACGAACGTACGAACGAACGAAACAACTTATACTCCATAACCCACAGACACCAGAACCAGCTGTTGGCAGCCGGTTGTCATCAGTCTGCCCCGAGGGACTACATAAACACCGACTAGATGGCACCTTGCCTGTTTATTTCAGTAAACCCAGCACCCCTTGGGGAGGGGAACGCTCAGAAAAAAGAAAGAAAGAAAAATGGCGTGGCGCGTATGGGAAAGATAAGGAGAGGATAATAATAGATTATGTATGCGTGGTTTCGATAATTACGGCCATGATAAACAACACGAAATAAGTACCGCAATACGGAACCAAAACCAAGATGCCTCCTGGCGCCGGCCGTGGTGTCACACACTACGTAAGAACGGCGCAAGTACGGCACAAGTCAGTCTAAGACGCGCAGGTGCGTAGTGAGGCATTATGGCTAAAGAAAAAGGATTGTCGTGCGTAAACAATAATTTTCTGAGCCCAGAGAGGGGGCTGGATTTAGTTGTTTGCTGAGGAGGGTACTAATCTAGCCGGCATCTGTAGAATGTCCCGGGAAAGACTGGAAGCCAAGCTACTTTTTTTTACAGCAATTGAAAAGGCAAAGCGACTCAGCTCAGTTAGAATTGCTCTTCTGAAGATTATAACAACCTTCTGCCATAAACGGGCAGCTGCAGCTCGACGGGCGAAGGGCCTTTCTCCGTATTTGGGGTTATAAACTAGACTTGGCCATAGGCCACGGGTAGATGTACCAGTTCCAGGATTCAAAGATAGGAGCTTGGGTGCTCGCAAGTAGAGGGTTATGTAATCCGCAGTCCCCGAGATGCTTCATTTCTTTTCTTTTTAATTTGGGTCTACTCATCCACCAATTTCGTTTGGTATTGGAATGAATAAAGTTCACATTGAGCTACAATCCCGCATGTTCAGTCTAAGAATTGAATTTTGAGGAGCCGCCGAGGATCCATCTCGAATTGAGAAGTGGGAGGAATTATATGATCCTGAGATAACGACATGCCCGCGAGCACGATTTGACTATCAACTACCAGCCACTCGTAGGTACTTTGGGCTTGAAACGGCACACGCAGTCGTAAAGCTGTCCGCCCAGTAACTGAGCTACCTGATAGAAAAGAACAAGAAAGAGTGAGTAGAGACCGATCAATGCTGCCTGGAGCAGATAGCTTACACGTCATTCTCCAATATCTTTCAAACCATTGCGCACATTCTCCGCGCGCGGTAACAGGTGTAAGTACTTAGTGCTATGGCTTAGAAATTGCTAGGACGCTCTGAATCTCGAAAGGATAGACACCAATGAAGAAGACGATGAGGAAGTTCAAATGAAAGAGCAGAACGGACCTCTACATGTTTGATCATGCCTAAATTCAGGCAGTCCACCGTCATGCTCGCTTCTAAGTTGGTTTCAATTCCTCGGCCCATGCCTAAGCATGTCAAGGGGAAAAGACAAAAACAACTGTGAATTGCTGAGTCGGAATTTATCCTAGATAGGAGCAAGATGATCCATGATTATTCACCGAAGCGAGCAACTCAGCGAGAGTCAGCCATAGCGACCTAGCTTTACAAGTAAGTTACAGATCTGAAGCCACTTGTGCTTCCTAATTGCACCATGCATCGACCTATACTGCAATTCCTACTACGTATTTCCTATTCCACATACAAGCCGAAAGAGTACCTTCCAGCACGACGAGGTCTGCAGATGCTGCCGCCGCTTGCACCTCTTCGGAGACCCGTCTTAAGTCTATCGCTGGTAAGTCACCACCGGAAGACAAGGCATAAAGCTGGCCCGACGCTACAAACTGCCCTAAATCATGGTCTACTGATGCGATGCTCTCCAAGAGCGCCTTCTCGTAGTATGTAGCAGAACAATTACATTAAAAGAAAGAGGCTAGTCATTGAGTGCAGAACTCATCAACAATGCGCACGCATAAATTCTCATGCAGTCATCACGCCACGTATGCATGCAGCAGACACGTGACACACACACGTAAACGGACACGCAAGACACATGTGACTGAATATCCCATACATGGAGGCACGAATATTCGCAATTAGAGAAGAAGTCATACCTGGAGCTCCGTGGCAGTGACGTCATTGATGGCTGGCTTCTCATTGGCAGCCAGAGCCAAAGTGACGCCGAGGTGGGCGCGGAGCAGCTCGCGCGCAAACGGTAAAATACCGAGCACCACGTCGGCACCTGGGCAATGTGATGCAACGAAGGCAGCGAAAGAATATTAGTCGATAAAAATGGCTGAGAAAATCACGCGGAAATGGTTTTGACGTTTTTTTACAAGCAATTTCTGTCCGAAAAGGTGGCGCGTGCGTGCCATGTGCATAAAAAAGCAGCCTTCACTTCGAGTGCAGGCACAGTAAATAGTACGTGGGGTACAGAAACAAAATCGCGCAACTCAGTTTACTGCATAATTCGCGCAATCATTTGACCCCTTTTTCTTCCTCAACATGTGCACTTTCCCTATTGTAGCGCAGACCCACCTGCATTGTCGACGAAAATGACAACTCGTTTGTAGCCCTCGGTGCCGGCGCTGCTCCCAAAGAGGCGACTGCTGCTGCTGCCGTTGCTGCTGCCGTGGCTGCTGCCGTTGCTGCTGCCGTTGCTGCTGCCGTGGCTGCTGCCGTGGCTGCTGCCGTGGCTGCTGCCGTTGCTGCTGCCGTTACTGCTTTCAGCATCTCCGCTGAGGCTAGGGCAAGCACAGGCGAGAAATGCGTCTAAATTGTCGATAGCTAAACGCTTCTTGCCTGCACCTGTTTCAAAAATTACGAGTAATATTGAGCGATACTCCTATTTCCAATCGACCTTAGTAAAAACAAATTTTGATACGACACGTATACTTGACAGGCACCCTGTATGAGCATTATTTTAAATGTCATTAAACCCGTGATGACAAAATCCATTACTCATGTAGCATTCATAGCTCTCACCCTCCAATTCGGCGACAGTTGCAGTAAACGAGCCGCTGCCTGACCCACGCTCAAATCTCGCGATACTGGCTGCAGCTCCGAGGTCGAAAATGTTGCCCGCAAAGACCTTGATAAAAGGTATGCAGTTTGGTCGTGTTTTAGAAAGAGGAAGACCAGAAGCAATAGAATAAGCATAACTACGTATGACAAGAAGCTCTACGGCTAGCCCATGCGAACAATTCACGATATTGATTCGTCATCTCAACGCCACCCCCACTCACTCCAGTCAGCGCGCGCTTCATGCGTCCAGGTGAAGTCTTAATCTTATCGATATGGCGCAAGACAGACGGCAGCAACGCAAGCGCTGCTGCATTTTCGTCGCTTTTCACGCGTGTAAAGAGGTCATCGAACCCAGCCGCCCGCAAACATTCTTCTCGCAAGCGGCACAGAGTCAACACGTTGCACGCTTCACCCTGTAATCGAAGCTCCGCGACGATGCGGCGAAACCTGACAAGAAAATGAGACGGTGGCAGAGAGAAAACGATATAAATGACGAGGGCGTGGAATGAAAGCTTGGTCATTTTAGCGCACGAAGGCTGATTAGACCTCGGTCAAACGAAATTGATTCGAATCAAGAAGGTGTGCATCAACCAACAGTACTTAGGAATCAAGAAACTCACGCATCAGCAAATCTTTGGGCGGCCTGCGGATCAATCGTAGCTGCACGAGTGGCAAAGCTAGTAGTGTCACGCTCAAAGACATCGAGCCAAATTGAAGGTCGAGCAGTAGTGTCCGCAGCAAACGTGCACGGAGAGTACCCGTCCCGCAAAACTGGCAGCGGCCCTAAGGTTCCTGACGACGTAGGCAAGCTACCATCGTCGCTAGTGTCACCACTGTCGCTGCCACCCAGGGAATTTCTTGAAGGCGAAGGAGGTGCCTCATGGCCATCCGTGTGCCCTACGCTCCTCGCTGAAACAGGAACCCCGGCCAACGCTGCAGCACCAGGACTAGCACCTTGCGTACTCACTACGCATGACACAAAGGAACAAGCCACCACGCTTACGAATAAAAATTTCCGCGAGCATACCATAGGCCTCATCTGCACAGGAGAATAATTACATAAGGAGCCTTGTGAAAGACACGGCAGCTCGTAGGTATTATTCAATTATACGGCGTGAATGAAGAGACCATGATATCATGATCGAAAATTGGATACAGGCCCAGCATTTTAAAAAGTGGAAGACATTCCAATAATTTTGATCTGAAATGAGGTCGACGCACCCTCGATCAAGACGAGCAGATTGCCATCAAGTCACTAAAATAATGCTACAGATACAAACCTAAGCCTGCCTAAGCCTAAGCCTAAGCCTTGGAGCCTCGGTACGCACGAGCCGTCCTTTGATGAGCCGTAGCCGTAGTAGTCAGTTGTTGTCATGTCTGAAGGAAGATTGAAGAAATATCGCATTTTTCGAGCAAAAACTGAACCACAGTATTTCCGAGTTGCATTTTTGCATTTTTTTGACTTTCGTGAAATCTTCGGCGGCGTTGATTCACGCCGACGTGCCGTGGAGCCCCTTTGCCTTGTTGCATCAAGCATCGCTCATCCGGAACATTTGCTAACGCTAGCCTCGAAAGCTGTCTCTTATCCTGTGTGTAATTCAATTTCCCTGTCAAGCCGCGTTTTATTCCCCGTGAAAAGCCCGTTATTTATTTCGATTAGTACGCCACATGTGCCTTGCCGTCGGCCGACTGCCTGTGGCGAATGATAGAAGATGATAGATAGTAGTTTGGAGGGTTAGCTTCTCACTACACTTACGCGTGCGGATGCTTTGTTCTCATTTCAGATGGGCAACGGGGCCTCCGTTGATAGCATCATTGATGTGGAAGATGCTCTTGCTAAAGCTGGAAATGGACCTCTAGACGAGAATGCGGTGAGAAAAGAGAATAGGTGTTTTCATCAAGTGGTGCATATAAACCGAGAAGTCCCGACACGCTTGATTGAAGACCTGAGACCAAAGTTGCTATTCATTAGATATCATTCCAGAGCATACACTCTGGCGTTAAATGTAATACGCAAATTAATAGTCTAGGACCCCCAACCCCAACACACGCGCAATACACTCTTCTGTCGCTCTTTTCCCACGCGCCTCTTTCTAAATCCAGTGCCTCCTGTACGAGACCATTTTTCAATTTAAAAATATTGGATGATTCTGGTTTTCTTACTGCGCTTCCTTGGCGATCTGCATTCAAATGCAGTTCAAAGCAATTTTCGGGCCGCAACTGAGCAAGGTCAACGTGTTCGATCTGATTAAGGACCCTGATACAGGCCAAGTCTACGCCGATGAGCTCAAGCACATCGTCCAAACGCGGCGCCAGCACACTGAAGTGAGGGTGGAACTTGTTACCTTTAAGGCCGCGTAATCATCTTTCGAATAGTCTGCATGTGCCGTGTACTTGTGTGTTTTGCTGCTGTTTCACCTGCGGCTGCACCGACTGCTGCTGCCACTGCTCTACTCATATCCTGAGCTCCTATCCCCTTACCACCCGCCCCCCCCCCTTCCCGCTTTCTCGACTCCACAGAAACGCAAAGCAAAGGTGTTGGCTGCGGCAGGCTCGGCTGCGGTGGAGGACCTGATGAAGACCACGATGAAGAAAGACGAAGAACTAAAGGCACTCGAGCGCCAGCAAGCCGAATTTCAGGCTTCCGTAAGTAACGACATTCAGGACGCCACGAGAGACTTTCAGGCCTTTTCAGAAAAATGTTGCGAGAAATTCACGAATGTTGCGCGACTGAAAATAAAGTAAACTTTGACGACAACGCTTTCTTCTTTTTATTCGAAGCTGCTGA
>Ga0307982_1003638_pt1 | contig 12283 bp, 18 predicted proteins | sample OrgLakmetagen989_FD_201847 | JGI IMG/M metagenome (GOLD analysis project Ga0307982, IMG submission 201847) | Saline water microbial communities from Organic Lake, Antarctica - #989 | ecosystem: Environmental > Aquatic > Non-marine Saline and Alkaline > Saline | place: Antarctica: Organic Lake... | reverse complement strand
TGATCACTTGAGGTTGAAGTGTGAAAAGAGACTATTTCAAATGCCTAGTTCTTTCGTGTCAACATTCCTCACCTCGAGGGCTGCGGTAAGTTCTTGCAATTGTGCATTCGCAATTTGCTCACGTTTTACAGCTTCTAGTTGTAATCTTCGGGCTTGTCTTAATTCTTCTTCACGAGCTGCAGCTGCTTCTGCTGCTTGCGCTTGGTCTGCTGCAGCAGTTTGGGTTAGGTGGTGCTGTTCTTGTGCTTTAGCTAATTGCGCCTGATCGAAGAGAAACGATGAAAGACAGATGGGAATAGAAGAGTCAAAAGACGGTGAAAAATTCTTGAGATAACAAAATCAAAATTTGGAATTACGCCACGCGCCGACGCCCACACCACATACCTGAGTACTCTGCAGGTCCTTGCGCGCGGCAGCTTCTGTGCTCTTCAATGCATTGACTTCATGCGTCAATGCATCAACTTCTTGGTGCGCTTCAGCCATCGCTTGGGCGTGCTTTTCGGTCAGTGCTGCGATTCTCGACTCCGCGGAGGCGGTTGCCACCTTCAGAGATCCAACATGAGTGTGCTCCGCCTTGGCAGCGGCAGCAAATTCTGATCCTGCCTTAACTTCACCTGTAACCACGACACCTGCTCCTACTCGAACTCTATAGCCGCTGTCGTCTCCTTCATTCTGCTCCCTCGTCTCAAGTGCGTCAGTACCAGTGGCTAGCGCCATCTGAGCGTGGGCATCAGCGAGCTGTTCCATCGCTGCGTTGTGCTCTAATGTTAGCGACTCCACGGCACTGGCAAAGGCAGCCGCTTCCTTTTTGCTCGCTTCAATTGCGCGCACGTAGTCGCTGACCTAAAGACAGAGTACATGGAAAAGTAAGTGCAGAAGATATGGTCGAACGCACCACAGAACAAGTCCATGAGCAGATGAGCATACTCAGAACCTTTTCAGAAATTCTCTGCATTTGCACTGGAAGTCAGAGCATGAAGGGAAAGTGCGTACCAGCCTCTCCACCGCTGCTTCTTGCGGTGACGTTGCGTGTGAATCTAGAGATGTGAGTTCATCGCCGCCAATTTGAGCTGTGCCAAGAATGTTGGCCCGTGCAGCCTAATAGGATACAAAGCAACATATTAAGACTGACTCAGGGCCATTGATTTACAGTATAACAAAATAGACTACAATATAGAAGATAAAAACTCGTAATACAATGCAGTGATCACTTGAGGTTGAAGTGTGAAAAGAGACTATTTCAAATGCCTAGTTCTTTCGTGTCAACATTCCTCACCTCGAGGGCTGCGGTAAGTTCTTGCAATTGTGCATTCGCAATTTGCTCACGTTTTTCAGCTTCTAGTTGCACTCTTCGGGCTTGTCTTAAATCTTCTTCACGAGCTGCAGCTGCTTCTGCTGCTTGCGCTTGGTCTGCTGCAGCAGTTTGGGTTAGGTGGTGTTGTTCTTGTGCTTTGGCTAATTGCGCCTGATTGGAGAGTCAAATAGAAAAGATGGATGGGAGTATGGTCAAGGTAATAACAGTCACAAACAGAGACAGAGTGGAGGACGAAGTAGCTTTCGGGCGTTTGCAAAGCATTAAATTGAAATGCGAACATACTTGCGGAGGTCGTACGTGAAGGACTCAAAATTCGTATCACGAACGCATGCCCCTAAGTCCCTTACCTGAGTACTCTGCAGGTCCTTGCGCGCGGCAGCTTCTGTGCTCTTCAATGCATTGACTTCTTGCGTCAGTGCACCCCTTTCTTGGTGCGCTGCAGCCATCGCTTGGGCGTGCTTTTCGGTCAGTGCTGCGATTCTCGACTCCGCAGAGGCGGTCGCATCTTTCAAGACTTCAAGATGAGTGTGCTCAGCCTTGGCAGTGGCAGCCGCCGCCGCTCGCAAATCGGCTTGGAGGGATGAGACCTGTGCCTGCAGTTCTGCACGAGCTTTTGCGTCGCGTCTAGCGCTGTGCTGGAGTTGATTGACGTGCTGTTGAGCTTGGTCGCGAGAAGACTGAGTGGCGCTCAATTGAGCAGTAAGTGCCTTGACTTCGGTACTCAACAAATTCCGCTGAGACGAGGAGAGTCAAAATAAGCAGCAAAACACGCGCACGCACAAAAAAGAGAGCCGTGGATTGTTAGGACACCATTGAATAAAGCTGATTACCCCCTGTAATGTACATCACAGCTGTAAGCCTTATCCCCTCTACTTGCACACCACCATCTCATTCTTTTAGCTTACTTTTTCTTCGGCTTGAGTTGCCCTTTTCTCTGCAAACAGTCGCTTGCTAATTTCATCCTGTTTTGCCTTGGCAGCGCTCTGCGCTTGCTCCTTCGCTCTCTCCACGGCTACCTCGGAAGCACGAGCAGCCGCCACGGCTGCGGACGCAGTGCCATCCAGGATCTTTGTTCGATTGGTTGCTTCGTCGGCAATACGCTCAGCCTGTGTGTAGGCCACGCACACATGCACACACCACATGTAATCAGCTCAGGTGTCAAGGAGGGAAATTGTACGAGGCAACAAAATACGGTGCTAGACTAAGATTGTGAAGTTACTCGCGAAGACATGCGAGTGTGTGTGTGCTTACCTACTTATACGTTACGCACCAGTGCATTCACACGCCATCTCGTTACACTTCATGGCTCTTCACTACAGGAGGCTACTACAGATATGTACCTGATGCTGGGCGGCAGTCGCGGCGCTTGCCAGTGCCGACAGCTCCGCAATGCGCGCCGAAGCCGCCGTGGCTGCCTCTTGGGCGCGCGCCGTCATGGCTGCTTCCTGCTCTTGGGCGAACGTTTGAGCGCGCGCTACTTCCCGGCGTCGCTCTTGGTCTCGTCGAGATGCGCTCTCAAGCTGCGCTGCTAAGCCCTGCGAGTAGAGGGATGGGAGAAGCGTACGAGGATAGGAGGAGGTGTTTTGGTCTTAGTGGTCGGTGTACTAAGGCAAATTAATGGTCGAAGACTTCGGGCCCAGGGGTTAAACGAAAATCGAAAGCAGAATTTGAGTATTTAGACAGCCCCCAAACCCATGTGGTGAATATACACATGTAAAATAAAAGCAAAAGTCCAACGACTCCAAACCTGGCACTTCGCCACCACGTCATCGCGCTCTTGCTTCAAGTTCACCACTTCCCGCCGGGCTTCCGTCTGGCGTTTCTGCACTGCAGCTCCCAAGCTCAAATGCCGCGCTCGCAGCTCCCCGACTTCGCGTCTCAGCGCAGCGGCCTGTGAAGGTTGCATGCACATTAGGAAAATCAATTCCATGAAAATAGAGGCGAAAACGACGAGCAACAAGAAGTAAACAGGCCAAGAATCAATTCTGTGGTTGCGTTGTTTGCTTGTTCGCAAAAGGCAGATCTACTACTACTCGTGCTGTCGCCACGCAACCAAGAAGGTCTTAATTGTTGAAAGAAAGGCACTGAGCCAACGAGTAGCACATAACTTTTAAATGTATGGGTAATGATTTCATCATGCTTTTGCACCTCGTTTCGCGCTGCAACAGCAGCTGTGGAACTCGCAGCATGCTCATCTTCAAGTTTGGCTACCTTTGCAAAGGCGTTGTCTCGCTCTGAGCGGATTTGAGCTTCACATTGTGCCTTTTAGAGAGCGCGTAAATCCAATGGAGAGAGAAGAAATGTAAGGAGAATCAAGAGAAAGGAACGTTACCTGAAAGAGCTTTTGAAGGCTATTTCGTGGCCATTTTACTGATGACTGGTTTCTACAATTTGAAGAGCTGATGTTGTGGCCCAATTCATTTGAATTGAAGGAAACTCGATTTCATGAGCGCACCTGTTCTGCCACAGTAGCTTCCGCACTTGACAACTGCTCTCGCAGCCTTGCTACCATACGAGAAGACGCCTCGATGACGTGTTGCTGCTGATCAAGCTCTTTCCGCTGCCCCTCCGTCGCTTCTTCTTGGTGTCTAGAGGCGCTTTCCTTTGCTAGCTTGGCCGCTACACGTGCAGCCTCCGACGTGGCCCTTGCTTGTGCCACGTCCGCTGCTGCCGTCGTGCGCACGCGGCTCAAGTCGTCTTCGTGCTGGGCCTCTAAGAGCGCTTTCAGCGACAAGCGCGCGTGCGATGATTCCGCCTGGCATGCCTGCATCTCCTCAGCGTGCCAAGCTTTCATCTCTTCCATCTGCACGCGTACGCACATACAAACCCACATACGTGTGTAGAAAACACACGCACGTAAACGGCGGCAGGGACGTCAGCTTAGCTTGATCATCATAGATTCCATACTACAATTTGGCGCTATTTTAGGATCTAAATTTATCGCCATAATCATCTAATTCTTAACCCAATAATATTGATGTCCGTCACTTTTACCTGTGCCAACAAAGCGCTCTCTGTACGTTGCGACTGAAAAGTGCCAAATTCCTCCTCCAGGGAGTCCGCAGCTGTGATTGTTGATTTTGCTCTGGGCTGGGTTTGTGCACGAGCAGCTGTAGGAGGCGCTTCAGATGATGGCGACTGCGGTGGGTCACTGTCGTCGCCTGAAGATCCTCCAGACAGGCCGCTGCCGCCCGACGCGTACCTTGAAAAATCACGAGAGGCAAATGCGCACACAAGCTCATCATCAGAAGGTAACAATCGCGTGATTGAGAGGTTATTTATGAAGACAGGGTTCTATGCTTCCACGCTTCAATTGGTATTTATGGGCCTCGTTCAGCATGTGCGCATAAGGCCCCAGATATATCTCTACCTCACGATCGCCTGCTTGAAGGAAGCCTGCCACAAGTGCGCTGTGGCGGCCTCACACCGAAAATGCACTTGACTGCGCCTTCCGCGGCGTGTTTCGTCCTAGGTATTAACGTTTAGAAGTTTGAAGGAAATAAATATGACTAAGAAGCCGTTGTACTTAGACAAGAAGAGAAAGAATAAGAATAGAATAGGTATCAATCGGAATGTACTTATAGCTACGGTTGAGTTCGAGAATGGCTATGGAGACACAGTCAAGCTAAACTAGTTGTGAAAGGGTCCCACATAGAGGAGACCATCGCTGCATAACGACGGGCTGCTTGTAATGGCCGAATCACTAACCTGAGGAATGAGTTCGAGGACCAAGTCGAATCCGTCGACGGTCACTCCACACACCGTGCGCAGGTCAATCGCCGCGTCAGGCATTGACACATCAAGACCTGCGTCACCAAAACCCACGCCCCCACCGCCGACGCCACTACCTTCAACGCTAGCGCTATCGGGTCGGCTTGCACGCTCGGACCGCCAGTAGCATACGAAAGGCCCACGCACCTAAAAAAAATGTGTGAGTGTGAAATTCCGACACTCAAAAGTTAATTGAACGGGGTCTTATACAGCTACAGCTCCACTCTGGCTCGGCCTCCCACTCAAATGAGTTGATGCACTTACCTCTACGTAACGTTTCTGCCACCAGCCTTTGCTGCTCAACTTCTTGAGCGGGCCCGACATGGTCGATGCTGACGTCAGCCAAGGAGCGATGGCGCGCGCGCCCGAGACGCTAGTGCTGCGCTTGAGCACTGAAGAGGAGTAGCCATGGGTAGAGTCGTTGGAGTTATCTCGCTCGGATGCATCGTTTGAAGCTGAGCGCTCTGATGACTGAGTCCTTGAGGCTAGGCTGCTGGGTTCGTATCCACTAATGTTCCGAGGCTCGGATAGACCATCCTCACGCTCAAGCGACGAGTGCTCACTGCGAGCCACACTCTGGGAGCCTGAGGAGATAGACTCGTTGAGAGGCGAATTCAGTGAGTTTGATGAACCCCTCTCTCGTCGACGGCTGGTGCTGCGACGCCCAGCGCCACGGTGCGGTGACACGCTGCCCTTCAATGATCCCCAAAATGAGTCCCTCGTAGTCCGACCTTCAGACGGAGTAAAGTCGCGCTCAGAGTCTTCGTCGTCATCGATTTGCGACGAGTAAGTTGCCTTCTGTACATTACTATTAGATGCCTTCTTAGTTTCACCCTTTCCGGCCCACTGAACTCGCACCCGTTCATCTTCGTCTTCCGGCGCCAACATGATCAAGTTGTTGATCTTGAGATGTTTTCAAATCACGCAATCACGCTGATAAATACAGCACTTTTTGGTCTAGATACGACCAGATATACATTTTTTTAGGCAGGCTCACCGGCTCACCGGCTCACCGTCGTGCCGTGAAACCGTAGCTGCTAATATGAGCTATGAGTAAGTACTATAATCTGTAGCTGCTACAGATAGCTACAGATACAGAGCTAGCTAGCTAGCTAGCTAGACTTTGAAGTAGTTCCAGCCAGAGTGCTAGGTGCTAGGTGCTAGTTGTTGCAGCAATACATCTCCACCTCTCAGGGCTACACGATGCAGTAAGCCTAGTCAAGAATGGATTTGACATTTGCCATTGGGGCTTTCCGTGGTTCTGATGTCGAGCTCGTGTACCTTCGAACACGTTTAACCAATTGCTTCGCACAGCACGCTTCCTTTTCATCGATAGTCTCGATACGTTTGACATTATTCCTTTTTGACAAGTATTCAAGAAGCCAGCATCTTCAATCCAGTCATTTCTATTGCTGTAATTCTATTGGCATCTTGGCATAGAGCAGTTCCGAGTACATCTTGCCGTATCTCCGAGATTTGCAGCAACTATGTCACCGTCGTGGCAAATTGTTGTTGGCCTATTCTTGTATGAGCTTCAGTTTGCGGGGAGTCAAAATTCACTTGCGCACTCAGTTCAATGTTATGCCAATGTCCTCAGCTTTCCATGCGCGGCTGCGCAGTGGAGTGAGGGCGGCCCTCAAGTATTGCGCACTGAAGGCAATGCAGTTCTGCTTTCGATCGATGCCAGCTGCTCCGAGCCAGAATCTCCACAAAGGAACATGCATGTCAATGACAACATGATTGCTGTAGCACCTCGCGGTGGCTGTTCATTTGGTACGAAGGCGCTTTCAGCCCAGCTCCGTGGGTTCTCCGCGCTAGTGGTTTTGGATCATGTGGGAGCTGAGACGACTGTGCCGCCAGGGCTTGGACCGGACTCTCGCAAGATCAACATTCCAGTGGCCATGGCGCCCATCTCAACCTGGTCAAAAAATCTTATGGCTGGTCAATGCTACTCAAACGAAGCAGCCAATGAAACTTCCGCTGACAATTCGGGCGAGTTCTACCTCACAATTTCCTTTGAGTTGCCTCCTCAAGAGGCCGATCTCTGGCAGAAGTCACCTTGGTACAGCACAAATGCAAGCCTTTCTGCTGACCCGTTTTCAAACCGTTACTCAATTGTGTGTGATCCTTCGAAGGCTAGTAAGGTAAGCGACGATCCATGGCTCTTGCAAGCGTGGCTCAGTGAGTTGAGTGCTTCTGGATGCTACGAGATCGGGGAGTTACAACCACAGATTTCAGTCAACGCGATGTCTGTCGACACCGCATCTCTGTCTGCCGTTCTAGCAGCCATGGAGCAGAATGACAATCGTGCTCTTGTGCGCCTCCCTCTCAATGATGCGTCTGATGAACCTATGCACGATCTCGAAATTATTAGTGCAGGCAACGTGCAGACTCTTTTGCAAGGGCTGAACAGCAACTCCCACAAATTCCCTTGGGCTGGACGCAACAAATATCCTCGGCATTTTCAATCAGGAGTACTGGTTCTCAAGAATGGATGCATACGCAAAGACGGGATTGCAGTGACAGTCAGCGACTCAGTCCAAACTGTGGACAGTGAATTTCACTACGGTGGCTGTGGGTGCTGTCCACTCGGCCATGGAGAACTCGGAAGAACTTTTGTGGATCCTACAGTCAACGAGGTCCCTACCTTTCAGCGTGGCAAGAAAGTGGTCTCACTTGTACAGCGCTTTCACCACGTGTTCTACCATTTTTTGCTCGAAGAGCTGCCCCGGCTCATGCAAGTCATTGACCTCGTCCTTGCCGACCGGGGATGGCAAGTGCTCGTAGACATTAGCGGAGGGCCTTTCGTGCGTCAGTATTTAGTTGAGGTCCTCGGCTTGTGGGAATCTCAAATTTTACCTTATGAACGTGGAGTGTCTGTTTGTGCTGCCTTGCTTCTTGTGCCTGCACCTTTGCCGTGCGGTCATGCACCTCGAGCGCTCACTCTTGCGTTGCGCCACAAATTCCTGGAGCACACGATACCAGTGCCACCACTGCTGCCAAGTGATCTCCCCATTATGACAGTGTTAAGACGACCAGGAGTTCGCTCGGTGGGCAACCAAGGCCACTTAGTTGCCAGCCTGAGGTCTGTGTTCAACGGCAAGTACACGGTGGAGGAGCTTGAAACAGAGGCGCTGCATGCGGTGGCGCAGATGGCGGCCTTTCGTCGCACTTCCGTGCTAATAGCGCCCCATGGCAGCGGCCTCAGTAACGCTATTCATCTGCCAGAAGGTAGCATTATAGTGGAGCTCTTGCCGTGGGAGTACCCAAACCTCACGTTTTACGTTGCCCTCGCGTGGTTGCCGCTGAAACATGCTGTTTTCCTCGTACCAAATGCCAATGCGTACTCAGAGATGAAGGTTGACATTCCAACGCTGACATTTGCACTTCAGCACTATTTAGTCAAAGGACCTTTGGAGAGTAGCGCGGGAAGTCTACCGTCTACTTATTCTTCATGAATTAGTTGGGCTCGTGTTGTTGGAGAAGACAAGGGCCGCCCAAAAAGGAGTGACTTCGTTTATCCCTACAGTAGGCATAACATACTCGTCCACTTACGAAAAACCAGACTCCCAGTCCGGCCCTGGGGACTCTGCAAACACCGATTAGATGGCACCCTTTCTGTTAGTTACTAAATCCAGTCCCCACTTGGGGGGCTCAGAAAAACCTGTTGTAGCAGAAAACGGACCATTTCTTGACGTGATCTATTTATAACTAACTAGGGAGTCACCACGACGATCTGATTTATATGTATTGTACGTGACGTAGTTCTGCGGTGACTAGCCGCGCGAATTCCTCTTGTTATCTATATCACAATGGTGGGTGAAGAAGTCGAACGGGAAATATGCTCGAAAGTCAGAAGTTTAGTCCGCGCACCCCATACTGCGCACTGCGCTGTAAGAAGGTAGCTGCTAGCTGCCGTTCTTAGGCTCCTAAAACCCGTATTCCTCAATTCGGCCCGGGGGATTCCGTAGACGCTGACTAGTTGGCGCCCTGATCTGTTAGTTATCAATGCAGTCCCTCCTACTAGTAGCTAGCCACTTGCGACACCTGCCAACTCAACTGACCCATGTTTGGCGCTGAAATGTTACAGGGGAGAACTGCACCGTTGAAAGATCTCAACATCTCAAAATCTTCCGCCGAAAGCTTGCGCAAACGAGCAAACGAGCGATGGGGACATCACCGCGCTCGCTCCGCAGGGTCGCTTTGGCGCTTTTATGCACACATGCGCAGTCCTTTCTTGTCCCGCGATACTCAAAAAATTCTCGAGGTTTAGATCTACGTTCGCGCCTAGCTACTAGCAGGCTTCATGGAACTGCTTTTCCTGGCGAATTGCAGCCGCTAACGGTGCCAGCACTGAAGGAGTTGTGCCGAGCTAGAGGTCTAAAAGTGGGTGGCACGAAGGCCGATCTAATTGCCAGGCTTGAAAGTAGTGACGCTGGAGGGACCAATGAGCTTCCGTTTGAATCTGAGCTCACCTTAGGAGCTGCTGCCGCTGATTCCGTTGATGCTCGGTTTGAGGCACCTGACGGTGTCACTGCTGTTGAAGCAGCGCCTCCATCCACTACACCGTTTCCAAGCGGAAGCTCTGAGCACAGTTACATTCGAGGTGGCGACATCATGCAAGCAGTGAGCCTTGACGCAGATTTGCTGCACGATTTGATCAGCACACGTGAGGTATGAGCTCGCCGTAGGCATCTACGGTTGCAGTTTGGATCCTAGTTGTAAATATCTTCCTACCATGAGCAGATTTGGAGCGAAGCAAGATCTTGATTGACATTTCCTTGTTTCATTTTGAGGTTGATGTTCTGGGTTCTTCACTAGGTTGCCCGCGCTGAAGGTGACTTTGATTTGGCTGACGACGTCCTTCACGAACTCCTCGACGCCGGGGTACGTCCAGAAAAGGAGCAAAAATTGCCATATTCTTTCTTGCTTCGCGCCGAAATTGCATGATTGACACCAGGTTTTACACGAAAGCAGTAAAGTTTGAATTGACATGCTCTCTTGAGTGGATCTCAACCCTAACATCGCGGAACAACCCTACCTTCACGTTGACACCAAAAATACAAGGTTTGTGTGGATGACACCCTCAAGACCTGGTTTGTAGCTTCAAGCGACGCTGTAGCCGCGCAACGCAACCAGGTCAAAAGTCCTGCAGTTATCGATGCGCCGAGGCCATACCAACGCGCAGCTTTGGACAAAGAGTTCCTCGCGCCAGCGGTAAGTCATTTGCTTTTTTTGTTCTGAACCCAGGCCACAAGCTGCCTTATAACAAGCAATTTGCTTTTAAAGAACCATTAGCATCAACGTTGCTTAATATTTTCTGGTGGCCTGCTACAAGTACGTAATCGCACGAAGCTAAATCCACCGTTTTGTGCCTCCCTAATCTCGTGCCCTCGTCTGAACCATGTTCGTTCGCTTATCGCGTCGCACCCACAAGGCCCTGGCCCAAGTCGCCGAGCTCGTCGCAGCACGAGCCGACGCGCGCGCGCGAAGCAACTTCGCGGAAGCAGACGTTTGCCGAGACGCGTTACGGGTGAGAGCGCACGGCCGTATTTATGTTTCTGCCATCGCCTAGATGCGGCTGGCTGCATGTGCCACTTCTGTCATCGTTTTCGTTCTGCATGCGGTCTCACACGCGTTTACGGATTTTTTTTCCATGACCTTATCTGCGTTTTGCAACTATCATGCCACATTTTTCTTTGCTTTCTTTTCCCTGGTATGATACCTGGTTTTTGTCTGCATGTGCACCTGTACCTGCCCAGACGCGTTACGCTGTGTTTGTGGATGACGTCAGCAAAGAATGGCGGGTGTCGCTGGCGGGGGACCCGGCGAAGCTCTCGGGCGCGGCCACGGCATTTCTGGACCAAGATTACCTCCGCTCGCCAGGTGTGTGAATGAGAGAACGAGGAGTGAGATCATTTGAGAAATATAAGCTGTTAAAAAATATATCGTTTGGATATTAGTATCGAGGGTTTTTGCTTACTCGCCTCTCCGACAGCAAGAATAAGTACTGTCCATTATCGAAGCGCTTCCTGTTCTGTTCCTCTTTCCACTGACTTCGGTACATCGTCCGCGTGCTTGTATTGCGTTTCCCTTTCTAGACGACTTCAGTGCCTTGTCCGAAGGCACAACTTCGGAAGTGGTGTTGTCGTACCTGGCCAAGCGCAAAGACGCCCGCAAGTTGCGGCAATTCGACGCTGCTGACGCGCTGAGAGACGAGCTCGCGGACAAGCACGGCGTGGAGGTAAAGAGTAGAGAGAGCTCATGTGGATGTAGGCATCAGGGGCACAACTTAAGCTGGATGTTGGTTTGTGCTACTCGGCGTCTCCTTCTCCTCAGTGCTTACTGCTTGTACCCCCTCACTCCCTACGCGCACGCAGATTCACGACCGCACCCAAGAATGGCGCGCCGATGGTTTGCCGTTTGACATCCCCGCCGGCGCTGGCCCCAACTGGGGCAGCGACGGAGGCGGCTACAGCCGCGCTGTTGACGACCAACAACAACAACAGCAAGGAGGTGAAGGCAGCGGCGCTCGTGCGAATGACGGGAAGTTGGTGGACGCAGCGAGGGTGCAGCTGCTGTTGGGGCGCCGGGTCGAAGCGAAGAAAAGGCGCGACTTTGGCCGCGCAGACGCCATTCGCCTCCACGTCAGTGCTCGGTGTTTTTGGGGTCTTTATGTTGGTTTGACTCTTTTTTGTTCGTGTTTGAGAATATTTCCTCAGGCCTCGATGCCTCCTTCGCATATTTCATATCCTCTCCATTTTTAAAATTCATCACAGTTGCGCGAAGCCATGGGCGTTGAAGTGAACGATGCCCGGCAAGAGTGGCGCAGCGACGGCATGCCTTTTACAGGTTTCGAGGGGTCTCCGGAGTCGGTAGCGGACGCAGCGTTGGCCCAAAGGGAGCTGGGCCCCGCAGGCCACGACTACAAGCGCTGCGCCACCGATGCCGCGGAGGGCGAAGACACCGACTTGACTCTGGTGATGACTTTTGAAAAATACAGTATTGTACTATTGTTCCTAGAAACATATTGCTTGACGATTTTGATACATTTGATTTAGCTTTTGGCCTTCGTGCATTGCTTAATTCCTACACTTTACGTGTCTTCTTCTCTTCCTTCTACTTGTCGCCATGATATTCAACTTTCTTTTTATCAGATCGATCGTCTGCTAGCGGACCGCCTTCGAGCCAAGCTAG